>Ga0207428_10000667_pt1 | contig 40248 bp, 27 predicted proteins | sample RhiMethybrSRZTD1_FD_187600 | JGI IMG/M metagenome (GOLD analysis project Ga0207428, IMG submission 187600) | Populus rhizosphere microbial communities from Tennessee, USA - Rhizosphere MetaG P. TD hybrid SRZTD1 (SPAdes) (version 3) | ecosystem: Host-associated > Plants > Roots > Rhizosphere >...
TCGATTCACAGCCAGTTTTGGTTAAGACCGGAAAAGGCGAAAAAACCTTGGGCAAGACCTTACCGGCAGGCACCTTGATTTTTGACGATCTGGCGGCGATTGCCGCAGAACTTATCCACAATTAGAGTGCTTCGATTGTTCCTGACAAAGGATTGATCGGGAGTGCGCTTTATATAGGGCGGGCATTGCCCGCATTGGTAAACGTCGCCATGTCGATACTGCAGGCCATCAGAACCTTCCTCTTTTACCTGCTGCTGGGCACCAGCTCCTTGCTGTGGTGCAGCCTGAGCTTTTTTATCGCGCCGTTTCTGCCGTTCAAGGCGCGCTATCGCTTCATCAACGTGTACTGGTGCCGCTGCGCCTTGTGGCTGAGCAAGGTGTTTCTGGGTATCCGCTACGAAGTGAAGGGTGCCGAGAACGTACCTGAACGGCCTTGCGTCATTCAGTCGAACCACCAGAGCACCTGGGAAACGTTCTTTCTCTCTGCCTACTTCTCGCCGCTGAGCCAGGTGCTCAAACGCGAATTGCTCTATGTGCCGTTCTTCGGTTGGGCCATGGCCATGCTGCGACCGATCGCCATCGATCGCGACAACCCGAAAGCCGCACTCAAGCATGTGGCGCAGAAAGGCGATGAGTTGCTCAAGGACAATGTCTGGGTACTGATCTTCCCCGAAGGCACGCGCGTTCCTTACGGCACCATCGGAAAGTTCTCGCGCGGTGGCAGTGCATTGGCGGTCAACGCCGAATTGCCCGTGTTGCCGATTGCGCACAACGCCGGCAAGTTCTGGCCGAAAACCGGTTGGGCGAAGAAGCAGGGCGTCATCACCGTGATCATTGGCACACCGATGTATGCCGAAGGCACCGGACCACGAGCCATTGCTGAATTGAACGACCGGGTCCAGGCCTGGAACGAGCAGATGCAACGGGAAATGGGCTCACTGCCACCGGCTCCGCAAGCGCCGGTTTCAAGCGATCAGGTGACTGTCTGAGATTCTGTGGATAACCTGTGTACCGTTTCCTTTAAAACCGTTGTTATTTGTACGTAACTTTATGATTTTTTTACATATTTCTTAGAATGATAAATCCCATAAAAACGTGCATAAGTTTTTTTTGGACGTAAAAAAACCGGCTGATATAGCCGGTTTTTTTATGCCCGGAATAATCGCCGGCAGTCGACACGACGGAGCAACCTGGATCGTTCGCTTTCATTCCGTAAACAGCGGAAATTGCAGCCTGAATGTCGTCCCCAGGCCCACCTCGCTCTGACACTCGATTCGCCCGCCGTGCCGGTCCACAACGGCTTTGACCATCGACAATCCCAACCCCACGCCATCGATACCCTGGGCGGAAGAAAAGCGCCGGTATTGGCTGAACAGCTCGGGCAGCTCCTCAGCGGCGATGCCTTTGCCTTGATCGATGAGCTCACAAGTCAGCCAGCCGTCGCGTTGACTGACATGCAAACGGATACGCGTACCTGAAACACTGTACTTGATGGCATTTTCCAACAGATTGAACAACGCCCGGGTCAGCAGCGCCTGGTCCGCCAGAACCAGGCTTTCCTGTGCCTGCTCTTCCACTTGATGAACCAGTTCGATCTGTTTCAACTGCGCGATGGGCAGCGCCTGATCGAACACATCCAGCACCAGCATCGCAAACAGGCTCGGCTGAAACTGATAAGCCTCGGACTCGGCCCTCGCCAGTTGAACGAAGCCGTCAGTCAACTCCAGCGCCCGACGAACCTGTAGCTCGATTTGATCAAAGAGTGGTGAATCACCGCCCACTTGATGACGATGGACATCGAGCAACGCGAGGATGGCCGAGTGAGGCGCCCGCAGGTCGTGAGACAGGAACCGCAACAGCACCGCACGCTGCTCCTCCGCATCGCGCTCGACGCTCAAATCAGTCAGGTTCCATAGCCAACCGACCGGGGCCTCACCGTCCACCGGCAATAGCCCGGCGCGCTCCAGACGCAGGCTGCGCTCCTTGAAGTCGCGAAACTCCAGCAGCGGCAGCGTCGATAAGGACGAATCCGGCTTGTGGCCCATGTCCGGATAACCGAGCTGTTCAAGTCGCTCCAGCACATCTGCGCCGACCAGATCCCCACCCAACAGATCACGGGCCTTGCGATTGCCGAGCAAAATCTTCCCTTGGGGATCACTGATCAACGTCGCCACCGGCAAGTATTCCAGACCATCGGCGATGAATCGGTGGGTATCGCGGGTCAGGCTCACGGCTTGTTCCAGCGCGATGATTTGTTTCTGTAAACGGTCGTCACCGGGATACCTGGCACGACGGCGCTCCGGAAACACTTTCGGCTCGCTGTCCAGCCGCGCCAATTCCCAACCGAAATAGGTCAGCACCACACTGAGACGCCGCCAGTTCCAGATCAGATAACCAAACAGCATCCCCAACAAGGCAGGTGTCGGCGACCACCACCAGCGCTTGAATTCCGCAAGGCCGGCACTGGTCAGCAACGCACACGCCATCCCCGTGAGCGTCAACCAGAGCGCCAGCCGCGGACGCCATAACAACAACCCGAGTACACAGGTCACCAGACCAAGGGAAAACAATGCGCTCAAGCCGGGGGAGGCATCGTTCAGATTGATTTGCACGCGATAGGACAGCAGTGTCGTCAGCGGTAACAGCACAAGACTTATCCACAACCATTCGCGCACCAATTGCCGAAACAATCGCTGCACCTGGCTTGGCTCTCGGCTTTCACGGCGGCGTTGGTCAATCATGGCCAACGGGGCAGGGCGGGGTAAAAGGTTTCATGGTTCCTGCGTCTGAGGCGTCGACTCAAAGAATCATAGCGGACGCCGCGACCAACGGCGGGCGGCTTGCTTTCACTGTGTCGGATGAGCCGCTATCGTCGATAAAGAGCTGCCAAGTGACAAGGAATCACCCTGTATGCGCGTTGCGATTCTGGACGATGAGCCCGCCGAACTGCGCCGGGTCGAACAAACCCTGCAACAGATGGCCGAGGCCGGAGAGCAGCCGTGGTCACTGCACAGCTTCGAACGGGCCGAAGACCTGTTGCGCCAACTGCGGCGGGAAACCTTCGACCTGCTGATCCTCGACTGGCAACTGCCCGACCTCTCGGGTTTGTCATTACTGCAATGGACCCGCGAACACCTGGAAGCGCCACCGGCGGCCATCATGCTCACCAGCCGCGACGGCGAAAGCGATATCGTTCAGGCCCTGAATGCCGGCGCGGACGACTACGTCAGCAAACCGTTCCGCCCCAATGAACTGAAAGCCCGTGTTGGCGCGGTCCTGCGCCGCCATGGCCAGCAGCGCATGGCCGCCGAAGGGTTGAGCTTCAATGACCTGGTGTTCGACGACGCCGAACTGACCATCACTCGCGACGGTAAACCGATCGTCATGACCGAGCGCGAATACCGCCTGGCGCATTGCCTGTTCAGCAACCTCGGTCGACCGCTGTCGCGGGATTACCTGTACGAACGATTCTGGCCCCACGAAGAAATGTCCTCGTCCCGGCCGCTGGACACCCACATCTACCGCCTGCGCAACAAGCTCGGGCTGACGGCGGATCGTGGTTGGCAGTTGCTGACGATTTATGGGTACGGGTATCGGTTGGAGAGTGTGACGCCGGCGAGCGAGAGTCGTAGGCAATAAAAATGGTTCACCGGGGGAACACAGATTACGAAATATCTGTGTAGGAGCTGCCGAAGGCTGCGATCTTTTGATCTTCAGACATCTCCAGATCGCAAAAGCAAGATCAAAAGATCGCAGCCTTCGGCAGCTCCTACAGGGGGAACGCGTGCACCACCAAACAACGAGGTCGAGCGTTAGCTCGCCTCGCGGTGCGTTGAACCCAAAAAAAAAGGCCAATGCAGATGCATTGGCCTTTTCGTTGGCGTCGACCGGGATGTCGATGGGCATATTAAGTGTCATGCATACCCTAGGTGGAATCAGGGTTCCACGTGGAACATGGGCACCATAAATGTCGCATTTGACACACAGTTAGTGTCGTATTGCGTTTTTTTGATCTGATTAAATGTCGTTTCCCTCTCCCGCATCCCCACGGTAAACAAGAGGACTCCAGTTCCTCTCGTTAAGCAACGACGATGGTGCGCGCAGCGTGCACCATCCTTCAGAATCAATATTCACACTGCACGTAAGAAAAATGATGCGACGATGCGTCGCCAATAGCAACGGAAAGCCTACCTGTTAGAACATCCAAAGAGCGACGTTCACAGCCACCCCTTTACTCGCTTGCAGCGGTCTGTAGGAAGCAAAGTCATTGGACACTACAGTGTGAGGGTGACGGAAACCTTTATGAAGAGGATTTGAACTGAATACGCTGAACTCGGGCTTAATTTTGCCAGCCAGGCCAGCCTGCCAATTTGCTGTTGCTCCATGGTGCATGACTTGCAACACAGCGAGGTTATCTACGCGGTGAGAGCAAAGGAACGCCTGCATACTATTAAACCGTGCGGGGGTATTGATGTAACCGTCACCGGTATAGAGTACGCCCCCCTTGTCCGATAGCCTGAAGGACCAGCCGTGAGGCGAGGTTACATGACGAGCGTAGATTTCCGTCCCCCTTGGACTAATTGGTCCTGCGTAGAGAAACAGAGAAATCAGGTTTGGGTTTTCTCGCTGGCCATTGAAGTCAAACTCTGCTGTATACAAAGTCTTCAGCGCTATTAAGGCACGAGTGGTAACCGCTTTTACACCGCCAAGCAGATCATCGCGTAAAAGAGAAACCTGGTCACGAAAGGACGTCGATGCCATCGGTGCCAGTTGCGCATCGTTGTAAGGCAGGAATTCCCAGCACCCAGCGACCACAACCGCTCCCCGATACCTCATGTAGGCGACGCGTGTGCCATTTCTGGCAGCTCTCTTCATGTATTCGCCATCGAGCCTCCTGTCATCCGCAGCATCCAGGTCGGACAACTCTTCGGTATCAACAACTGCGAAATCAGGTCCCATACCCCGACGCTTCTCATCCTGTTCCCCAGTTGCTGGCGGTCGTTTGGGTTCTCGTGGGACGTCTGCTCCTCGCGGCGGATCCTCAAGGGGAGGGCCACCTGAAGCAAACAAAATACGTTTGATGTTCGCCTCAGGGACAGCGGTGATGAATGCGACAGGATTTACTAAAAAACTCGTTAACCGCGAGCGATGAGCACGGTGGGCGTGAAAAGCAATAACAAGCCGCTGCCACAGAGGCATATATGGCAACAGGAGATCGCCGACATCGAAGCGCTCAAGCAGCTTCACAAGTCCGCTAATGTGGTCTGTATCGAAGTGTGAAATAGTGACTAGGTCGAGGTAAGGTCGGCCAACTCCTAATGTAGGAATGTCATGTTGCAGGTCATTCAATGCACTATCGAGATAACGCTGGGATGAATCAGTCCCACAGTCGTAGACCCAGTTAAATTTTCTACCGGGGATCCGACTGAATAACTCAAGGCTTCCCGAACTGAACAACCCTTGTCCCACCCCATGAAAACCATAACGGACCTCCATTTCAAATCCCATTGCGCCTGAAGTCCTGTTTGCAAATGCCGAGAGTAGCTACACAATTTAACGCCGTTTCGTTCAGCTCGACTATAGCAAAAGGCCACATAAAGATATGAAGTCGCATTCTCCATCCTTATGCCGTGCCCGATATTCGCCCTGACCCTCAACTCTGTATCGGACAAAGTCATCTGACCTTAACCAATCGGTCTGCGTGACCTACTTGTCGATGTAGTTATCCCGCCAAGTATCGGACGCGACCGATCTCAACTGCGGACGCGGAATCGCTTTCACTATCTTCCCTACGTCCAAGAAGCTTAAGCCGTACGCTACCGATAGCCTATCGAATTCCAAGCGGCTGAGGCCTGGAGCATCAAGGTTGGAGGGCTTGTTGAGCGTCTGGAAATTGAGCCTCATCCACGAATAAAAACTGCGGTGGCCGTTGGCCTCCGTCAATTTTTGGAAAAGGGGATGTCGACTTCCGCCACCACAAAGGTAAACAGGGATATTATTTAGGTCATTACGCGTGAGAAGCCCTGTGGAAGCTTTCCAGTAACCATCGTGAAAAACGTGGCTGAATACCTGCTTGAAAAAAGCCGTATCGACGTGTTTGTCTGGTGTCGTGAACACGACAGCAGCATCTGTAAAATAGTCTCCCAGCGATGCAGGCAAGCCGGACTGGATGTCGCTGACTTTTTTACCTTCATCAACGGCTAAAGCCAGTCCAAGCATTTCCGGGTAATTTTTCTGTATGGCTGCCTTCCACCAATCTAACCGCCGACGATGAAGGTTGATTGCACCATAGGGTTTGACGACTGTGGTGTAAAACTCGAAGTCCCATTTTCCACCTCTTCCGAGCTTAACGTGGAACAACGACACATCGACCGTCCCTGCCCCCACGTCGACCATCATGAAGTCATTAGGCGCATTAGGATCGAACTGTTCTGAAGCGACGTAGCCGTAGATTTGAGCGGCAATTTCTGGAACGACCGAGACCTCGATATCCTCATGATTCTCCGGAGCCTCACCATTCAGCAATTGGTGGGAGCGAATCAAAGCATTATCGACATTCAAAATATGAAGATCAGACGCGGAATCCCCTGCCAGAATCCAAGCAGCCCTGACTAGTAGCTCAAAAAGTGGAGCCTCCGTGCTGGTGAAATGGCTTTCGGAGGGTAAACCAACAGACAATTTCCAGATGATCTGACTGGATGAGTACACCGAGGCATGCTGAGTAAATAACCAAGCTCGGGCCTGTCGAATAACTAAAGCCAAGAAGGCCACTACCCGTCGCCGACACTCCATCGATTCGACGTTCGCGAGCAAATCAAGCTTCAAATCAGAGTGCACCGCACCGCCAGCGCGGAGTGAAAAAATTTCTTCCTGCTGATACAACCTGCATGGCAGCAAGTAACCAGCTACGCCTGGATCTTTACGGAACGGGATAGCGAAAGATATTCCCTCGCGCCCCAAGGCACTGTCCCCAATCACGGCTTTTACAGTAGATGTACCGAAATCAAGGCCTAGCACTAACTCTCGCTCTACCGCTAAATCGCAATTGGCCTTTTGCCGACATTGCACTTCATGACCGGTCAACGCAAAAGTCAGCAGCGGCGGTGCCGTGGTCTCTACTAGGGATTCCCAATTCGGCCTAGAGGAGGGCAGCAAGGACACACCATAGTGACCATCTGGATCGCATGCGGAACCCAAGGGTATGTCGTTCAGCTTCGAGGGATTCATGCCTCGTCTGTAGACATCGTAATCGAGAGGCTGGAACGCCGCAGGCGTCTTTTTTCCTAGGGGGACCATCCGTTGAGGTTTGGAGGGGCGCTGCTTTTTTCTCTTTACCGCATCCTGCTTTTTGCTGACAGGCGTAGCGCGTGGCGGACTCTTTGCGGAAGCTCGAACTTTCTCCCCAGGTCCTGAAGCGCCTGTACCATCCGGGTGTCCACGTTGTGATTCGATCCGCTTATGCTGTGGGGGAGGCTTATGCGCCACGTCCGGCTTTTCGACAGCGGGTATTTCCTTGCCCGCTTTAGCGAACGCCTCCTTAAATTGCTCAGCCAGCGTGACACGCATCATTCTATTCCTTGAATTAGAGCAACCGAATAACACCACCGCTTACAAAATCTTCGTTGGCAACACCACCACTTTTCAATTCCAACTCTGCAATCCGTTCCTCAATACGGGTACGGAGCTTCTTCAGTTTCCCCTCGACAGCAGGGACCAACCGCATACGGCTCTCAATGCCAGACGCACGATAGCTCTGAATCGTTTGAATAAGACGGTCCGCCTGCTTATCGAGGTGGGAGCGTAGAGCATTCTTCATCATCGTCAGGCGGTCACGATCCTCTCGACCTTGTGCGTCTCGAAAACCAATAAATCGGCTATTGGATTCATCGAGACAATCGGAGAATAGTTGACCGGCCTCGACAGTGTTCAAGTCATTCGATACTCCGAGCCACTGACGTCCCTCAATCGCGGCCATGTTCACCAGATGTTCGGATGCCTCACTTTCAACAAACGTCCCGATAGAAAGCCTTCCAACAACGTACTCCAAACGCTCAGTGTCGCGTGTCCCCGTCACTTGCCAGCGGTGGACAGAAAACACATAAACGCCCGGCTCAAAACCCTGAACCTTGAAGGACGGCAGGTCGATTGCAGATACAGGAAAACGCGCAGCAGTACGGCCTAATTTGGAGAGCTGCTCGGTAACAAATCGAATCAACGGATGATCCTGGGTGACCCGCTCGAACGCGTGCGAGGGTTGGCCTTGGCGATTTTCGAACAGCAATGGCTTAGGCCTTAAACCAACCAGTTGAGTACGGCCTTGAAGCCGATTCATTTCGATAAAGGAGTTAAGCTCGACCTTGGCGGTTACCGATAACTCAACTACAAACTCCATGACATTGCGTTCAGTCGGAGCGAAGCGGGTGCCAGGATAAGCTTCGTAAAAAAAGTCCCGTACGTAGGTCAGCAGATCCTCCCCACGGATATATCGCCCTAGCTCGCGCGCAGCGCGCACCTTATTTTGGATAAAGTCGCCATGTGCAATCAGCTGAGTTGCCTCAGCTTCCAGTTCAACCTGTTGCCGGTTCATATTCTCAATTGCAACAGACGCTTGGTTGATGCGCTGTATTTCCTCTTCCGGCGACAACTTGTGTGTGAGCAGGTACTGGGTTAAGTCCTTGATAGGCTCTCCCAGTACTCCCTCCATGCTGCCGAGGGCGCGGGTGAAAATGTCCAGACGCTCTAGTAACCGGTCGTGCACGCGTTCATCAATGGTGTCGGCGTACATGAAGTTCCAGATGAAAATACGCTCAGCCTCCTGACCGATTCGGTCAATACGGCCAATGCGCTGCTCAATCCGCATCGGATTCCAAGGCAGGTCATAGTTGATGACCAAACTTGAAAATTGCAGATCCACACCTTCTGAAGCCACTTCAGAAGATAAAAGTATCCTTGGGCCACTGGGATCACGGAACCGCGCTAATGCGTCAGCCTTATCGATTCCACCGAAAACCAATACTGAGTCGAAACCGTCCTCTCGTAACCGCTCTGCCAAATAGCTAAGGGTTTGTCGGTAGAAGGCGAACAGTACGACCTTTTTTTCAGGATTTTCAGCCCAGTAACGTCGTAGGGCGCTGAGCAGCTCGGTGTACTTGCTGTCATTGCGTTTCAAGGTCTCATAATTGCCAACCTCTTGTGCAATTCTAACCAAAGCCGTTAACAGCGACCCCAGCGCGGGCTCTTCAGTAGGAGCGTCATCGGCAGCATCACCTACTAACTCGTAGACCAACTCGTCGAGTTCCTCGGACTTAGCGACTGCGCCTTTTTTCTGCCACGCCCGACATGCAGCCGCCATACAACTCGACATTTGACGCTGAGGAATGGTGATCATAAAACCGGGAGGCGAATCGCGGCGGGAGCAATACTCTCGAATTGCAGCAGTTACCTCCTCGTAGAACACGGCTTCGGCATTGCTCAAAGTAGCCCGAATGGCGTGGGGCACGCGTATCACCCGACCGTCCTGCACATCCCGTTTAAGCGTGCGGGTGACAACCTTGCTCAGTGGATTGATGCGGTCAAGTCGATCCGCTTGTTCAGACCTCCACTTTGGGTCATTCAACTCCTGCTCGGTGGGCGTGTGCTGCGCGAGGAATTGAAGCTGCTCATTATCTTCTAGAAAGCGCGCACCTAGCGCTTCATCGATGCCTTCCTTGAACTGGGAAGGGGTAATGGGCCTGGCAAGTATTTGGTCTCGTAGCCGGACAAGGGGGGCATTGGCCTCCAAGCTGTACCGAAAGCTGCCCTCGAAGGGGAAAGCATCCTCATCAATGAGTTGCAGGAGGTTAAATAGATCAGCGCTGCCGAGTTGTATCGGAGTCGCCGAGAGCATAACCAGACTCGACGTCACCGGACGCAGCAACCGCCCTAAGCGATTTGTTTGGGTGTCGCGATTTCTGAGGTAATGGGCCTCATCCACGATTACCATATCGATCAAAGGGTCATCCACCTCAGCCTCGGTGAGAAACCGCGCCAGTTTGGCTGCCGCACCTTGGCCAGGATTCAGCTCGTCGTCATAGCTGCGTGGGGGGCGTAAACCCTGCATGCTGGCTATCAGTGCAAAGCTTTCTTGTGGCTGCTCGCGAGCAATTTTTAGGCGTTTTAGCAGTTCGTTCGCGTCCACCATATCGGCCTGGACCCCGAAGCGATTCGACAACTCGTCACGCCACTTTTCCCTCAGCATCGCCGGACACACAATCAATAGGCGCTTGGCATCGAGCCGAGCGCGCAACTCCGTCCAGATCAGACCGGCTTCAATTGTTTTCCCAAGACCGACTTCATCCGCAATGAGAATCCCATTGCAGGGTGAGTCTAAGAACTGCAAGACCGGTTTGAATTGGTAAGCCAAAAACTGCGTGTTGGTTGTGTTGAGGCTATAGATCAAGTTTGCCAGCTTGCCGCTCAGCCGGTGGTAAGTGATCGCGGCACGCAAATCCTCGCCACCACTAAATTTACCATTGAGGATGCAATCGTAAGGACTTGGTTTTTTGTTCGGGAGAACCTCCAGCGTCGAAGGTAAGACAAAGTCTTCTTTACCATCTAAAAAAATAACCAGGATTCGACGTCGGTGTGGTGGGCCATCCTGCTCATTCCCCAGGATGCCAATCCGCGTTGGATTGGCTATCAATCGAACCTTATCGCCTGGCTGCATTTCGCTGCCTCCCTGAGCGCACCAAATGGCCTGAAATCGCCATCAGCTGTGCCACTACTATCGCTTGTCTTCCTTTAGGAAATCTATCCCTCCCTGGAGAAAAAAACCCCTAAACCACAGGGGCTTGAGGATGCAGGCCTAGGATTAAGTCAAATCCACAGTCGATGCAGCTGGAGCGTAGGTTTTCACCGCAGTAATACCTCCCTCCCGCGCCTGGGTAGTGGTGTAGGTTTCGCCCGTTCCGATTACCTGGCCATTGTTCGCATTCAAAGTGAAGTAGTACTGGTAATTCGTGGACGTCAGCCTTTTATAATTATTGTCATAAGGCGAGTGAATTTTTACCGACTGAATGCCGTTCTGGCAGTTGGCTTTAGTCGTGTACCCCTCACTGGCGAGAATTTTTTCGCCATTCGGCGCCTTGAGGCGGAAGTAATACTGCCGATTGGAGCCCAAGAAAATCTCAAATTTTGCACTCATTTTCAGTACTCCTTATTTCTCTTTGCGGACGCCTTTGAATGGCGTTTTGTCCGAGGTTTTTACATCCATAAACTGGCCAGTTTCCGTATCTCGCTTCACCCAGTGACCCGACGGGGTTTGGGTTTGAGAACGGTCTCGAACAGCGCCATTGCGATGCCCATCACCTGCTGGAGGGTTTGTAGCCATATTGATCACCAATCTGATTAATTTATCCAGTTTAACCAGGTATCAAAGTAATCCCCTGGCGTCATAAGAAAGACTACGCCGCAAATCTGGATATGTAAAGCTGTTTAAGCAGATGCGCCTATGGCGTGGTACACGTACTCGATGCCACCTGACTCAGCGGCTTCCTCTGCTCTGAGAATGTACCCCTGATCCAGCAGCTTCTTTAATTTGGTACTGGCATTAGGGACCGAAATATCGAGTGTTTCTGCCACCTTCGCAGCAGTGACGGAGCGCTTGGAAAGTACGCAATCCAACAGTTCTTTCGCTGACGAGCTGATCTCGGGGCCGATGACCTCAAAATCGTCCCCAACCCAGACGGTCAAAGGCTGGTCTTTCGCGCGGGCTGCATAATTCCAGTTGTCGAGCAGGTCCCGGCTGTTGACATCCGTCAGAAAAAAACCACGTTCCCCTTTAAAATGCTTGGCGACAGCCACCACGCTCTCTCTCGGAAACGAGGCGTCCGTCGCCTCAATATCGGCGAGTGAGATACCAAAAATGACGTACTGGGGATGGGCCTCAACAACATCAAGGAGCTTTCGGAAGGCGGCTTTCCCTTGGACATTGCCAAAGGGATGGTCATCGTCGGTGAGATCACCGAGGTTGACGATATAAGTTTTCTGATTCATTTTTTGAGTTTAACCAGAGTCATCTAGCTGTCAATCAAGAATTCGAAACAGATATGGGTTCCGTGGAGAGTCGGAATGCCTACACGATAGTCACTCGTAAGCTTGCCTTGCGAGTAAACCATCGTCAGTTCGAAATTCTGTTGTCGGATAGAAATGGTCGCGTTGTAATCTGCCGCGACCTCGCCACTGCGCTTGAGGCCTAAACCGCGTCCATCATCACTGGAGCTGGAAATCTGCCCCTGCTCAAACACACGTAACACCAACTCAGGACCCGCTTCAGGCTTCGAAAAATCCAGTTGCCGAAAAATACCTGGGTATTTCTGTTCGAGAACCGGCTGAAGACTCCCCACGATACCAATCCCGCTGTCAGATATTACCGTCTGGATTTTTCCGCCCTTCGGATAGTGCTGAAGCGCGGCAAAGCCTGGGATTAGCGACTGCGCGTGGTCCCGCACATTGCCAAATAACTCAGAAATGACGGTGAATGCGGATTGCGAGTAACGCTCCCCGGCGCAGCTGACGAGACTGTTCTTCAGACGTTTAGGGATAGTCTCGTCCGGTAATCGATGATCAATCGCTGCCAGCTCAACAACACCATCATTGTTGCCATGGTGTACTTGTGCAGCGGACCACTTGGGTCTGTCGGGGAGCACGTTGACTTGACCGTCCAGGTGATCAAAGAAACCGAGACGATTAAAGTAGGTCATTGTTGTCTTGCAGGCGCTGAAATCAATCGATACCGATTTTTTCAACAGCACCAACTGATTGCACAACGCCAAGATACGCGCAGCTGCATCAATCATGATTTTGCAGCCCTTGGGCACCACAAACTCGACGACCGAGCAGTCGAAATCTAACGGCGACCCGGCAACCGCCAGCGCCTCTTCAAAGGATGCACTATCGACCCACGCGTTTTTTAGAGAGATCGTCATCCGCTCTGGATTCACTAAGAACCAGCAGCTCTTGCCGTCCGGCAAAAAAATCGCGGAGTGTCGGTAGAGCAGTGGGTTCACCACTGACTTCTGCGTACCGAGATGACGAGCGATTTCCTTTGCCATCGCACCAGGGTTCGACCTCAGAAATCTTTCAATATCAGCAATCATTAACTGGCTCAATCACCTGTTTCCTTGGCTCTCAACCTTCCTGGCTGAGCTGGACGGCAAACAGGACCGACACAGTTTATGCGCCACCCTATGCCGCCTGCGTACTATAGTGGCCTATCGATACCCTTACAAAAAATTACTGCGGGTGAACCTCGAACTCCACCCGCCAAAATCATTACCAGACACTGTGGAAGCCCGGCATGCCTTCAGACCTATTTGATCTCATCCCACACGCGAATCGCTGGTTTCCCTGGACAGACGTCGAGGAGTGTTTCTGGCCAGGTCGAGGGGCTCGTTCTCACGCGATCAATCCGAGCCTGGCCAGCATCAGAAATGCAGCGGGTATTTACTGTGTTGCTTGGGCCCCCACTGGCACGATGCCCACTCCAGAGGAGCCGACGGTGCAATACATCGGGCAAACAAAAAACTTTAAAGCCCGCATGGCTCAATTTGCATCGTCAGCCGGCATATTTTGGGACGACCGTTACGACGGGCATTCGGCTGCTTGGCGCTGGCCGCAAGGAGAGACGGCAAAAATGATGATCGCGTTTTTTCCGTTATCAGAACCTGAGGCGGACCATATGCAGACTGGCCGTTTGTTTTGGTACGAGGCATTAGCCATCAATTCGTACTTCGTTAAGCACGAAAGCCGCTTACCCCCACTCAATGTCGTGAGAAGCCCTGTCGCAATCGAACTTAGTTAGAGTCGATAGGCTGCTGAAGGCTCCCTCCCTGCAAGCGAGTCGTTTCCCACCGACAAAACGCTCGGCGTCGCGGCACCTATCGAGGAATCACAATCTCTTCATCTAACACGTCCACCACGCCTGGTTTGAGGGGATCGATCCAATCTGCTTTGGCGCGTCCCCAACGGAGCAGTTCGAGTTGCTCCATAGAATGCTCATGGCGTTCGGCGCTCTCTTCCAGAGCATTGAGATACTCACGAATGACTTGCGCCCGCCGCCAGTTCTGCGCATCGACTTCAAGTTTTGCCAGCCGCTGCTTTTCCGCGTCTTGTCGACGCTTTCGCTCCAGCGCAACTTCGCGAACTCGCTGGCGCTCGGCGTCTTCAATCGCCTGACGTTCATTGCGAACCAGAAACCCGACCGCTCTGGTAGCCATCAGGCCAACGAGTTTGTTGAGCTGTTGCTCTACCGAGTGACGATCCGAGTCCGTGATTTTTCCGCCATAACCATCATCGGCCATCACCTGAAGTCGACCGGACGGCGTGAATTGCCATTTCGGCCAGTAGCTCCAGCCGCCCTTGGCTTTTTCGGCTAACTGAGCAGCTGATGGCACGTAATCTGAACGCAAGGACGGTTCATAAAGGCGTAAACGCAGAGCGTCGCCAAACATCACGACCTCGACCTGGTGTTTCCCTTGCTGAACGATATACCCACGTTTCTCCAGCGCCTTCAGGAGCGTGTCCGCCACCCTCAATGCGCGACTTTGCAGCGCGGCAGATACCGAAATATTCAGCCCGTTACCGTGCGTCTGAGGCATTCCGCGCTTATCAATAATCGGTCGAACTAAAGCTTCGCGCGCAGCCGCTACAACGGGATGCCACACCTTGATGCGCTCCGGTACCACAATCTGGTTTTCGGGCTGCTGCTCAAAGGTCAGTACTTGCTGAAGACGGCTGTCCACCACTTCAGTGGCCTGAGCCTGAGGAGAGGGTTGCCCGACGGGGCGATACAAATAACCGGGATGGCCGGTGTATTCGCGCAGCTTGGGGCGCGGGGACACGCGCTTACCCACCTTGACCTTGGCCCAATGACCCCGTGGCGGCGTGGGGATTTGCAGGCGTGAGCAGAGCTTTTTCAGCCCGACGTCGGACAATCCGTAGCGCGGCGCGACCGCCTGCACCGGCTCGGACCAGACTTCCTCCAGCAGCTTTACCCGGTCATAGCGTTCCACCATTTAACTCATCCTCGATTATGCGCAGCGCGGTTCGACTCCCTATAGGTCTGCGCTGAGCACCACTCAACAAGCCCCCGGTGCCCACACGGCCATTAACCCAGCGATTCCCAGCCCTTTACCCGCGAGTCTTCTGGTGTATCGGCGAGCAGTTGCTCCAGACTCAGCTTGTTGCGAACCGGCCGCACGATGAGCATGTCCTGACCGACCCTGATGCATTTCACCACCGAACCCGCCTTCAGGTGGTTCTGCGCCACAAATTCATCCGGCAAGCTGAGGATCAGGGCCCCCTTGAAGCGACGCAGTACCAGCGTATTCATCAGGATGTCCTCAGGTTCATTACAACTGTTCGGTGGCAGAAGGGGCAGATCGACCCGCAGCTGAACCCAGTGCAATTCGCAGTAGGCCGTTTGAAGGACGATCCGAATTCGCTGTCAACTCAGGACGCCATGTTCGACTTGTCCAATCAACGTTAGCAGCGCCTGTCTCTCGACGGCCGTGGCCAGCATGTCCTTTGGACGACGCCCGCCGAGTCCATACTGCGGCGTGTCCATCCACCCATTGGCCATGCCGGTATCACCCTCGAAGAGACAGCTCGCGTGCACCAGCACCAAAGCAATTTGAAACAGTTGATCGCTTTCACGGCTATTAAACCGCCCATGCTGGCGTCGGCGCCTCAACGTTGAGGGGGACATCGACAGCCATGCTCTCAGTGCAGGGGACGTCAGCTGAAACACACTGATCAGGTGATCCCACACAGCAAAGGGGAAGCCGAGGCGAACCAAGCCCAGCAGGTGCTCACCTTGCGAAGGAAGGCCCAAACGCTGCCAATAGGCATCCTTCATCTGGCCATCACGGGCTAACAGGCTCATCGCGTTCCTCCGAGCGGTAGAACACCTCAATTCAATGCAGGCAGTATCGCGAGCCCAGCCGCGCAGCGGTGCTGAATAAGCTCAGCAAATGCGTCAGGGATTTGCGTCCTCCGTGAGTGTGAAAATTCACGATGAGAAAGCGCTCGCAGTCGCTTGTTTCAATCAAATACCGATGCTGATACTCCAGCACTTGGCTAATTGGCTCCGAAAGAATCAATGCCCCATCACGGTACTCCAAGCTCTTGTAAACCGTACCTATCACGCAATAGCTGCTGATATAGGCATCGAGGAGGTAGCCGGTGATCCACTGCTCGGGGTAACTTTCCAGCAGGGCGCTGAGCAACATTCGCACTTTTCGGTCGGTCAGCATTGATTCACCTCCACCTCGGGATGGACGCATCGATGGATGCCGAGTCAGCCAACGGAATGCACCTGACAGTCTCGACTGAGGCTGCGTAAACCTGTTTTTTTTGCGTAAACCGGTGCGGTTTACGTAAAAAAACAGGTTTACGCGGCCTCTACTGGCAGTGGCGTGCCGTGGGATGAACCCCTTTCAGCGAAATCCTGAGAAATGCGTCCAAGGATCGACGGCCACCCTCTCGGGCAAAACTGACGATCACATAAAAGCTGCCGCTCGCTGTAATGCAGATCCAATGACGTTCCCGCTCTTCGACGCGATAAATGTCCGACGTTCGAATCGTGTGTCCGTCACGCAGCCAACCATCCGGTCTCGCTTTCGCATGACCGTACACTTGCCCGACACAACAACAGGCAACCATCCGCACGTTGATCAGATACCCCGTCACGGGAGCCTCAAACTCCGTGCGCTTGGCGCGCGCCAGCTGGCGCAAAGCGTAATGACTGACAGGAGCCATTGCTTACCTCCAGAACCCGATTGAAGCAGTACCTCGCCAGCCATCACACTCACTGCGAGGGCGGGCACATTTAGGATCGATACGCGCACATGGCTCAGTTACTTCGCCACTCAATGCTCGCGCCGTACAACCAGCTCTTATGGCAAAACAGGAGAGGTACTGAAACGCTCTCGTTTGCTGGGCTGGGCTGCCCTGACCAAATCGTCGATGCGCAGCAATACGCCGCGTCGAGTACCCTGGCCGGTTCTTGGTGCGAGTGCAGGTTCAACCCCGCCGGGTACCAATCCTCGCAACATCCAAATGGATTTCGTATCGTTGCGGCGCGCCAAGTCGGCTAGCACGGCAAACTCAGAAGTGAACTCCAACAACCCGGACAGCGGAATCACCCAATGCAATTTGCCATTGACTGACTCTCTATGCGCCTTCAAAAAACCGGTCTCAATCCATTCCTTAATCGACTCATGCTTCCAGCCGCGAAGACGCGCGAGCTGGGTAATGCTCAACACCGGTTCGAGCTGTTCCTCTTCAAAACAGCCTTTGATTTCAGCCATGTCGTAGCGCAGACCCGCGATGCCCGGCACTTCAGCAATAATCGCCACAGGAAGAATTTCCTGGTGCAGAATTTTTTGCAGGACCTGACAAATGTGCGTATCCGGGATGCCGTTTTTGCTTGAGATGCCTTGCAGACCCACCCAGGCTGACTCGTCAACCGCTCGTGATTGAACGCCCTTATGCAGGCGTTTCACCAATGTATCGACATCGACAGCCAGAAATTCGGCAGATACCAGCGAGGGACGTTGGGCCTTGGTCTTTCTATCCAATGCACCGGATTGCATGAGCTTTTCAAATACCACTTTGCTAACACCTAGTCGACGTCGAACCTCGGTCGCGGTCAGGTAATGCAAGCGATCTTGGCGCACTTTCTCGACGACGTCCCGGTGAATGGAAACGAATCGATTTTTGCCGTTAACAGTGACTTTGCCCCGGATTTCGCCAGTGGTCACCGCGCTACGAATCAATTGCGAGCCAATTCCAATCAGACGTCCAGCTTCTTCCGAAGTCAGCCAACACTTGTCTTTTAGGTGTTGCGGATCGATGGTGCTGAGCCGCAGGTTAAGGTGGCCGTCAAAGTTATGGGTCAGATGCTGGACCAGCGCTTGCCGAATACAGTCATACGCCGGATCGGTGTAGCGCTGATGCAACTCGCGGTACCAGCCCCCCAATCGTTTGGCCAAACCTGGCCCTTCAGTGCTGGCCAGGCGGCTGCGCAGAGCCTCATCGAAACGCGTCGGCCATTGCAACAGCAGGCCAAAACCGGTGTGCGCCTCTACCATCATTTCATCGGCCGTCGACTTGCCCCGTGAACGACTCTGACCCGTGAACTGCTTGCCGAGCAGACACAACAAATCGACCAGATCGGCGGGAGGCAGACCACTGCGCCAAGCCGGTGGCAGCGAGTGTCGAGCCTGATGCTCTACACCCAGCATGAGCGCTGAAAGGGCCAGCGTCTGCTCGCTGGCTGTGACGCCAGTATTTTGCGCGTAAGGCTGGCCACAATCGCAGCGTTCAAGCTGACCGAGCGCATTGAAGCCTTGGCCACAGGCGACGCAGCTCGACACCAACTGAATGTCGTGATGAGGGCAGGCTGTCATCAGCACATGGCCCCAACCGATGCGTTGATAAGGATGCTGTGCAATACACCGGGGGCATACCTTGTGACCCTCACGGATCTGATATTTGGGGCGAAGCATGACGTTGCAACTGTCTGGAGCAGGTTGGCGAACGGCCAACTGGGCAGCATCGAGGTGCAACATCTCCGCCAGCCGGGCAAGCTCCGTGTCACTGTAGGCCAACCGGGATTTCACCCCGAAGCTGGCCAAGAAGGCTTTAAGGCTTGGGGCCAGGTTACGCTCACTGACCCGTCGCAGAAAACCGTGCAGAGACTCATCGGAATACGGTTGCAGACGCACGATCAAGCTCATGACGCCACTCCCTTTGCGACGGCCCGGGGCACAGACATGTGTGCCTCGGTCAACATTCTGGCGAACCCTTGCCCCAGTAGACTTTCTACAGGGGGGTTGCCTTCAAAGGGATTAAATTCGAGAAAGCGGGTGTTGATTGCTTCCGCGTAGGCGCGGACCAAGGTCTGCTCCGTGATGCGCTGATTCGTTGCCAAATGCTCTGCGGCATGGAACAGCTTCACCAGCATGCCAATGCGCCCCAAGCAGGCGGCATAGACGCGTCTGGCATAATCCAAGTCTGTCGCATCGGGAATGACCCAGCCAGCATCACTAAATGCTTCAGTCAATGACAACAGGGCACGGCGAAACTCCAATTGCTCGCCTTCGTGATTCCAGTTGTAGGGACGAAACTCGAACACGGCTTCAGCGCGGTCGCGCAGTTGTTCATTGCGGATCAAGACCTCGTTTGCCAAAGGCAATCCAGTGAGCACCAAGGTCAGCCCCATCTCTTCGCCGAGCACCTTCAACCAGTCCGCCGCTTCCCGGGCAGCAGTGCGAGAACCACGCTCGGCAAAATGTTGCATTTCATCGAAGACCAGGACTCTCGTCCCGGTAATCTTGATCAACTCGCAAGCCATGCGAGTCAGCTCTTCAGAACTTGAACGGTTATAGCGCGGGGAACCCAAACCCTCTAGCAAGGCAATAGGCAAGGAGCGACGCGTTGGATTTACCGGCGTTACGACGCGCACAATGGGCATACGTCGAATGCCGTCGACCACTTTTGGCACGTTGTCGGCCATAACCGTTTTCACCAGTTCGCTCTTGCCGACCCGGGTCGGTCCAAAGATCGGCAGGATCAAGGACTCGCCGGCCAGACCACGCTTGACCGTAGACTCCAAACGGCTCAGTGCCTGGCTGAAGGTTGCGTGCTCGATCAACTCGTATTTCACCAGAGCACTCATTGCGCGTCTCCTTTAACAGATTTCTTGCGGCGCGGCGCGGCTGAGAGCACTGCTGTCGTGGAAGGGGTGTCAGGAATCGTCTCGACTGCCGGAAGAGGCACCTCCTGGCGCAAGGTTTTGAACCGCTCGTCTTCACGCTCACGCCCTCGCGCAGCATGATTCCTATTTTTCATACTTCCACCGACCGCCCGGTCACGACCTTCTTTCAGCATCTGCACATGAGCGATTTGGTAGTCCTCGCCTGACAACTCGGCATCGCTTTTCCCGAGGAAGCGGCGAATATTGCGCGCCTCTTCAAAGCCGATCAAAGGCATCCCAGGCCGCTTGTTGTGCGCTTCGATCAACACATTGGCATCGTCGGGATCGACCACAAAAACCGAGCGGCAATCGAGCGGATTGAGTCGTACCTTAACCTTGGTTTTTTGCCCCCGGCGCTGATACAGCTTGCTCAACTCGGAACTGTTGTATTTCATGGTGTCGTGACAAACACCCTCCCGACCCAACGTTTTTTCATCGGCGTGATAACGCAGACAAGCATTCCTGAACTCCACAGGGTCTGGCGGTGGCATCACTGGATGTTGCCTCTTCAACAACTCCATGGCCCTTGCCGGCGAGCAGCCGGGTTCAAAGCGGTGCTCCAACCGTTGAAGAGGGGATTGCATGTACACGTCCGCTACCCACTTGATGATCAAAGCCTCAAGCTCCACGACGGTGTACAAACGCTCCTTCATCGCACGACCAATGGGGTCACGCTCCAATGACGACTGCGACTTCGTGGATCCAGGTAGCGTATTGATCAGACCAGACTTCAGCGTGCCGAAAAACCGCTCGATAAATGGTTTGGCCTGCGGCTTTCCAGCCATCGGGTAGTCAATAGTGGTGTTCAGATAACGCAGTGCATTCAGCACCACACCGCCGTGATGTTCCTGCGCATTGTCGAGAACGATCGTCTCGATTGCCGCCGGAACCAACCAGGGATTGTTTAGCCGATAACGCTCGCTGAATGCCTCACCTTTTGGCGAAAAGCAAAATTCAAGAGCCGACAGTACGAAGTCCTGAGAGGGCTTTTTGATGCCGCATTTGAGCATGGGAACTGCGCCCGTGGCCGCGTCAATGCCCGCATACAAAGTGGGCCGGCCAATCGGCTGGCCTTGTGCATCGCAGCAAATGATGTCAAGTGGAGTCGCATCGACTTCAACCCTTTCGTACGGACGCTCCACCAACAACTTGCGGATTGCCGTGCGCATCTCTTGATCGTGTGTAGCTTTCGACACTCGGCCTTGGGTAATCATAGTTTGCTCCATCGCGTGAATACGACGAGAGACACTGCGACGTGAAATGCCACGAAAAGGCGCATTGCGCTGAGCGGCACGCTCTCGGCACTGGTGATTCACCAATTTGGTGATTTGGCTGACGTTGAACTTGTCGGTCTGAAAATACGACCGCATGATTTCATCGGTCACGGTTTCCTCGAAATCCAGATCTTCAAGGGTCTGCATCCGACGTTTGTTGCCACGGGCACTGAATCGCGGTGCCAGTTGGTCCATTGAGCTAGCGAGGCTCGACGACTTGCGCCAACGCTGAATCGTCCGCGTGGAGGGTAGGGCCACCTTCAACTGGTTGCAGCGGGCTTTCAGACTCTCAACCGTCTCTGCCCAGGAGCAACCGTCACGACGCGCTTCGTCAATGTTCTCAAGCAGCTCCAGCCGTTGATCCAGCGTATTGCGCTCACTCTGTGTCAAGTTGCGCACCGGCATGGGTTGGACGGCGGACATCGGTGGGCCGTAGACACGACGGTATTGGCCTTGCGCGAAACGTTGCTGGAAATCATCGGTGTTTAGGACGAACTCTTCACCCCGCGAGCCTTGCAGGACAATTTGAGAGATCTCCGGGCGAATGGACGTTACCCGGAGCACTTGGTCGCGTTCGAGGATGATGCTATCGACTGACAAGGCGCGGTTCATGGGTACACCTCCAATACCTGGAGGTGAGACAGATCGCCATTAGCCGCACGTACTGTGCTGGTCGGCGAGAAGAGGGGAATGGAAAAATCGGCCGTCAGCAACCCAGTCAGCAGACCCGCAAGCACTCCGATTCGGCCAGACGTCAAATGCAAGGAAAGTTCTTCGGTCAACCAGTCGGAACGGGAGTCAAGCAAGGTGCTTATTTCTCTTTCCGCTGTTGCACGAGTCGACTCAAGATACCCAGCTCGCAGATGGTGCAGACTAGACAGTGCCTGCATGACCGTTGGCGACACTGCGCTGTCCGGGATAATCATGAAGCCAATGCCGTGCTGGCGCAGACCGCTCTCAATGCCTGCACGCTTAGCCTCGAACTCCTCAATAAACCGAGAATGCTTGGCATCAATGGCCAGAGCGCTCCCATCATCAAGTCGGCAGAGGAAATCGGGTGTGTAGAAACGCGGCTTAACGCCTGGCTGTGGACAGTAATGCTGACGAGATGGCAGCACCTCGTTGCTCTGCAATTCAAGAGAGAAGGGCTGCGCCGTCAGTTCGATCACGCGCGGATCAATATCCAGCATCACGCCGATATCGCGCTCAAGCGCGCTTTCAACGCGCAAATCGCCACCCTTGCTTTTCAGCGATTTGAATACGAGTGCGCGTCGCCCACGCTTTATTCTGCGGGAAACATCCCTTGCAAAAGAGGGACTATCGATGTCTTTGATCATGCTGGTGTGCTCCTACGATGCACTGGAAAGTGTTATTCGCCGTAGAAGAAAGTCAAATGACTTTAATATCTAATTAACTATAAAAACTGTGCTTACTTAAACAATAAAAAACACCGGAACAAAATTTTCACCAGCAATTCAATAAATTAAAAAACCTCACATAATTCAACTAGATATAATAATCAAAGTAAGTTACGAATTATTTTCGACCAGTGGTGGCGGATAAATGCCTACGCAACTAACCCGAGGTTGCAATCGTCATTCTCGGTCCTCAACTAACGTCCAAATACGGTGTTGGAGATGGTCAGTTAGCGTTCATACCTTCCACATCAGCTTGCTTTAATGAGCCGAAGCATAGCGAGACCTGAAAAAGTAATCAATACTTTTTTGACGGTGGCTACGATTTTGTTTAACCTAATGCGCTCTATCCCTCCACCTGCACGAGACGCCAATGACCCAAGATGAGCAACTCCTCGAACAGTTGATGGAGATTTTCATTGACCTGTCTTGGGCCGAAGCTCTGCCGCTGGTTTTGCAAACCACGGCGTGGGCTAGCTTATCGCGTACCGAATCTCTACCGGTGGATCTCACGCTACCCCGTCAAATGAACCTGTCGCCGCAGGAGCAAGCAGACAATTTCAGATGCGTACAGCCGCTGATTTCCTCTCACCTGACCAGTACGTCTTGGACAGTCGACGCGACTCCCTTGCAGCACCTTCCGCTGTTGATTGAAAAGGTCGTCATGCTAGAGAAGCAGGGGCTACGGAAATGGTGCGCCGACGACGTAATGTATTGGTCATCTGAACCAACAACAGCGACGAGCGCTATCGCCCCGAGCCTGGCCAATTTTCTGGTTTCCCTAGCGACTTTTGACGCTCCTGATCAAATCTACCTGCCATGGGAACAGTCGGGCCAACTCGCGGCACGCTGTCGTCGCAGAAACATTGATTGCTGGATAGAATCCCCAGCCCCCTTGATGGTGGATCTGGTATTAGCGCAGCTCAATGGCGCACATGCCCGTGTCCATGGGAACGATCCGGTTCTATCGCCGATCATGTCGGAGCTGGGCCCGCTCAAACAGTTTCCGGTCAGTCTGAGCATCCTCGAACATGCACGGCGTTATTCATTGAAGGACATCGAGAACGATCCCCATAATCGTTTTCCAGAAAAGACCCACTCAGGGATCGTCTTGTCCCTCAGGCACCTAGTCGCACAGACCCAGGGCAAAATCGTGGCCGTCGTCCCCAATGGCTTACTCTTCGGCGCCGGTGCTGAAAGGCAGCTTCGAGCCGATTTGCTTCACAAGCGGATGATCCACACCGTCATCGGCCTACCCGACGGGTTGTTCTCCGGATCTTCGAGTGCTGCTTCAGTGATGATTCTCGATACGGTGAAACCATCCGACTCCATTCGATTCGTGAAGGTGACAGATGAGTTCACCGCTAGCGGCCCCGAAAAACGCACTGAACTGACCAAGCTTCCACAGTTACTGAGCACCGTGAGAAATCGCGATAACAATCCGATGGCGATCAAAATCGCCGTTAGCGAGATTGTGCCAGACGATTGCAACCTTGAAGTTAGTCGATACCTGCCGGACGAAGAGATATGCAAACTGAGCGCGGCACTGTCCATTCAGCCCACCAACAAATTGATCGACCACTTCGACCTTGTCCGCGCACGCCAGTACTCAACGACGGCGCGAGGAGTGCCCGTTCAGGAAGTACAGACCGCCGACCTGCCCGACTTTGGCTATGTGACGGGGGCCACCAAAGAATCGCTGTTTGATCTCAGTGCCATCAATGCTATGAGCTACTTTGTTCAGAAAAATGACATCGTGATCTGTATAAAAGGCGCCGTGGGAAAAGTAGGCATAGTGCAACACGCTCCCAACGGTGGAGCTGGTGGATGGGTTGCAGGCCAGTCGTTAGCCATTCTGCGTGCTCGACCCTTTGGGCAGTACGATCCAGGGGCGGTTATGGTCTATTTACGCTCGCCTATGGGCCAGGCTCAACTGAGCCGACTGACCGTAGGGAGCAGCATTCCCACCATTCAGGGTGCGGCGCTTAAAAAATTGGAGATTCCTACGATGAGCCTCTTTCAACAAGGTATGGCCATCGAAGCACTGGAGGCCGAGTCGTCCATTCAATTCGAGATAGCCACATTGCGTCAGAAACAGTCCCAGTTTGCCTCTGCGCTGTGGAAACTCTAATCCAGTTCATCCCAGGCGAGCGCGCATAATTGGACGTTATGGTCAATCACCGCCCTCCTGTCTGCCGCTTCTGGTGTGAGCCCTTCTCAGGCTTAATCACCCTCTCCCGATCTCCGGTCAGTAGCCACCCATTTGGTAGAGAAATGGTTCGACCACTAGCCTGCTTTCTCTAGGAGCAGGATTTGGGTCTAGAACAACTGAAAAAAGCGGAGGAGCAGGACCGCTGGTCGGGTTGATCGAGAACGGGGCGGGAGTTTAGGGTGACGTGCGGGCAGGGTTGGTTGGAAGGCTTTCATATTCCCCGCGCTCACATCGATAACTACAGCACAAACTCATCGTAATAGAGCTGACATCCATTTAAAATCAACGCTGTATTGTCATGTGGTTCAGACGATTTGATTGCTGAACCGGGAAGGCAAAAGCTATAAACATTAGTAAAGGGGCACCGTTGCACCGCTTCTTAAAAGTCAAAGATGTAATCAAGAATAATCATGTATTGAAGGGCACGGATAACAATATGCCAGAGTTAGGTGCGGCGCCGGAGCAGGGACAGATTGTGAAGCTGCGCCACAAAATATGGGCGGTCACAGCGGTCAATAAAACAAAAACACTACCCAATCAGACCATCCATAGAGTCGCACTAGAATGTCTGAGCGATGATGCTCTTGGAGAGAGTATCCAGGTTATCTGGGAGCGGGAAATTGCTCCTTCCATAATTGAGTCCACCTCTCTTCCCAGTATCACTGCGCACGATGAACCCGAACTTTTTGATGCTTTCATCAGGTCTATGCAATGGGGAGCCAGTTCGTTGGCCATTGGAGACACACTCCAAGCTCCGTTTCGTGGTGGTGTACAGATGGAGGAGTATCAGCTTGCACCTGTGATCCGGGCCATCAACATGCCTCGGGTACGCCTCTTGCTGGCCGATGATGTAGGTCTGGGTAAAACCATTGAAGCTGGCTTGGTAATGCAAGAACTCATTCATAGCCACAGGGCAAGCCGAGTCTTGATCGTCTGTCCAGCCCACCTGAAGATCAAATGGGTCGATGAGATGGCTGAGAAGTTCGGCCTCGAATTTAAAATGATTGACCGGGACACCGTACTTAGAATGAAAAAAGAGTACGGCCCCAGCATTAACCCGTGGGCAAGTTTCCCCAGACTTGTGACCTCAATTGATTACCTAAAAACTGAACACCCACGTCGATTGTTCGATGAGTGTACTAGGCGCAGACTTGAGGAGAGGCCTAACAACCGCCCTTGGGATTTGTTAGTTCTTGACGAAGCCCATAACGCAGCCCCATCAGGTAAGAAGCAATATATTCGTGATTCTGAACGCACATCTCTTCTGCGTTCTATTTCTGAACAGTTCGAGCACAAGATGTTTCTTACTGCCACCCCCCATAATGGCCACAGGGAGAGCTTCACCGGTTTATTGGAGATACTGGATAATCTTCGTTTCTCACGCGGCACTGATCTAAATAAAGCTCAGCTTTCCGCCGTTACCATTCGCCGTTTAAAGCAAGAAATCTCCAATCCAGATGGAACACCGCGTTTCCCCAAAAGGGTCATACTTCCACGTAACGAAACCAGTGATCCTCAACTCTACGTCATGCAGAAGGGGGATGAGCAAAAGCTTTTTAATTTGCTCAAAGCATACACCAATAGCCGTTTAGCCTCGGTCGATAAACGCTCAGAACGGCCTCTTCAATTCATTCTTACACTTTTGAAAAAGCGAGCGTTATCCTCTCCCTTGGCGTTCCGAGAGAGCCTAATTGTCCACACGACAAATGCTGGCATTAAGGGAGCGCTTGGCATCGGCGAGTCTCTGTTCAATAGCTTCGAGCAAAAAGATTCAGAAGATTGGAGCGATGATGAAGACAAAGAGGACAACTTGGAAGCTGCTACCAATGCCGCATCCAAACTCATCAAAGAGTTAACGGATGATGAAAAAAGCATGCTTCAAAGCATGTTTGAGATCGTCGATCATCAGGTTTCTCACTTTTCGATAGAGGAAGATAGCAAGGCGGCAGCCTTGATCGCTTGGATCAACCTTAATCTGCGCTATGGGGATCAATGGAATGGCGAGCGTGTAATTATTTTTACGGAATACAAACACACGCTCAACTATCTGGAACGCATCCTGGAAAAAAATGGTTTCCTTGAAGCGACAAGAACCATTGTTGGTGGTATGAACGATAGTGGTCGCAAAAAAATCAATGATGAGTTTCAAGCGTCTAATAGTGAAACCACTGTACGTATTTTGCTGGCCACAGATGCTGCATCCGAAGGGGCGGATTTTCAGAAGCATTGTCGCAATCTTATTCACTACGAAATCCCGTGGAATCCCATTCGGTTAGAGCAGCGTAATGGCCGTATTGACCGTCACGGTCAGAAAGCTGATGAAGTGCGCATTCATCATTTCGTCTATAAAAACCAGGAAGACTCCGAGTTTCTTAAGCATATCGTCGATAAAGTTGAAGTTATCAGAAGCGACCTTGGCAGTGTTGGTGCTTTAATCGCAGACAGCGTCAGGAAAAAGGCACTCGGTCAGACTGTCAGTCTTGCTGCGATCGACGATGATACGCGCATACGGCTCGTGCGAGAAGAAATAGCCATCGAGGCTCGCGAAAATGAAAGTGTTGCACAAATAGTTCAGGCCCTGAACAGAGCAAGAAGCGCGCTTGATATATCCGATAGCAACCAGCTTGCGCTATTGAAGCAGGCTTTATACTTGGAAGGATGTAATGAGGCAGTTCGGGAGCTGGATAATGACGAATTCACTTTAACGCGGATTCCAAATTCTTGGACTGAATGCAAAGCCTATGTCAGCTCAGATTATTTGCAAAAGCGCCTCTCCTTTAGTCGTAATAGGGCCAGAGAAAATGATGCCGTGGGCATCGTCCATCTTGATCATCCGTTAATGAGAAGGGCGGTTTCTGCGTTCCGAATCCAGATGTGGGGAACACAATCCTCCCGTAGCCGACTGAACAGAGTTTCAATCTCAGAGTCGAGCCTGATTACGGCCCCTGCCGTTATTGCATGGGGTCGACTGGTTTTGCTTGGGCCAGAGCATAATCGCCTGCACGAAGGCTTAATCCGCTGCCAAATGTCGATCCAAAATGGGGTAGTTATAGAAGGGGAGGTTACTCGGCCTGAAGATGCTAAGGTCTTCACCGGTGACATCGCCAGTGTTCAGGAACTAATTTCGCCTTATATTCAGGCGATTACTAAGCAGCTTTCCATTAGTGCCGGGGATCAAGCCAGCTTGTTGATTCTGACTCTTACCGCCCGGGGTGAGGTCGCGCGCAAGCATGCTAAAAGTCTGGCCACCGAGCGTATTGCGGCCATCAGAAATGCCATACAGAACTGGCAAAAGCGTTCTGCGGATATGCAGATGCAATTTGCTTTCGATGATGAAGAACAAGCGCAGCGCGAGCAGGATTTTCTTGCTCTTCAGCGTAGGCTCGAACAGCTTCAACAGGAGCGTGAAATCGAGCCAAAACGCCAAAGAGATTTATATAAAGTGACAGACCAAAGAATGTACCCAGTTGCCCTAGAGGTCATCCTTCCTAAGGTGGGTAGCTGATGGCCACGAATAAACGCGTAGCAAGCCGACAGCATCGCTGGCTTTCCAGCGTAGAAATTACGGGAGTGGTATTAAGCGAGCCAGTGTTAGCCGACGCCGGCAACTTCAGATCACTCGATAAGGCAGAGGTCGCAGCTTTCCGAAAGCAGCGTGAGATATGGAGCCTGCCCAAAGGCATGGTGGAGGGCAATGGTCAGCCGGCTTGGATTAGTTTTGTTCTCGAAGATTTTCTAGGCCTGAAAGACAAAAACTACTGGCAAGTCGGTGCAGCGATTCCCTTCGACAAAGTAGTAAATTTGCATGAGCAGCAGGAAGTTCTGCGCCCGAGTCGCGTCCTGTTGGATGAAGAAAACGCCATCATGCTAGTGCTTGAAGTGCCGCGTGAGCAGTCGTTAGATAAACCTTGGCAGCAAGAGAAAGGCCGCTGGAAGGCATCGCCCACCACTAAGTTTGAACGATTGTTGCGAGAAGCCGGTGTGGAACTCGGACTGTTAACTAATGGCGAGGCTTGGCGTTTAGTCGTTGCATCACCTTCAGAAACCACTTCCTGGATGACCTGGACGGCGCAAACGTGGAATGACGACCCGTTAACCTTGGCGGCCTTCAAGGATCTGTTGGGTGAATCGCGCTTTTTTGCTGGGCCTCGGAATCAGGTCATTCTCGAACTGATCAAGCAGAGCCGTCAGCGACAATTGGACGTAGCCGACCAATTAGGCAATCAGGTACGCGAGGCATTGCAGATTCTGGTGCACGAGTTCGATAGAGTCGATGCCGAACTCAGCGGCGACTACCTTCACGGGTATAGCGAAGCTGATATGTTTGAGTCCAGTGTCGCTTTTATCATGCGACTGCTGTTCACCCTCTATGCTGAAGAGAACGGCTTGCTGCCGCACGGCAATGTCACTTACGACAGAGCCTATGGCGTGCTGCACCTGTTAACTGAACTAGAAGAAACCCGCCGGCTAGCCCCAGAAAAACTCAAAAACTCCTACGCAGCTTATGCCCGCCTGCTAGCAAGTTCGCGTCTCTTGCATGACGGCAGTGTCGACCCCGACATTCGCATTGCCGCCCATGGAGGGCAGCTGTTCGACCCAAATCGATACCAATTACTGGATGGAAGGAAGAAGGGCGGTACCTGGCCGAGCGATATACCGGAACCGCCAAAGGTTAGGGATGTTGTGATACGTGATATTTTGCGTAGCCTCAAATATGCCAAGGTTGACGGCGTCCGCCAGCTGGTGAGTTACCGGACACTGGCAGTAGAACAGATCGGTCATATGTATGAAGGCCTTCTCGATCGACGCGTAGCCAGAGCGCCTGCTAATCAAACCCTTTTGCTGTTGCAGGGCGGGCACAAAATTGTCGAACCGGAACCTGTAAATGCAAATGAATTTGCAGGTTTGGAACAAGAGGCACTGATCAAGGCCATTGCCCGGCACACCAGTAAAACTGCTGGCACAATCAAAAAAGTGCTGGCACGAAACGAAGATCGACAGACTCTGGTTAACATCGGGACTGATGATGCAGAGCTACTGGCGCTAGCCAAACCGGTTGAACGATTTTTGCAACCCTTGGGCATCGTCCGGCCGGGCGGACTGTATGTTACCCACGGGCAGGATCGCCGTTCCAGTGGCGCTCACTACACACCTCCTACTCTCACCGAACCTGTGGTGAGACGTACGTTAGAGCATCAGATCTATGCGAGTGTTGAAGGTAAGCCCGGGCTACTTTTAGAGCCCAGGTTAATCAAGACACCGCAGGAAATCCTAAATCTTAAGGTTTGTGACCCTGCAATGGGCTCTGGCGCATTTCTCGTACAGGCTACACGGTATCTGGCGGAGCGATTGGTAGACGCCTGGGAGCGTATGACTGCCGAACAGCCCGACGCCATATTAACCATGCCGTTTGCCACTCAATCGCTAGGTCGCGCCAGCGAAAACCTCATGCCGGATTCCCGCGAGGAACGGTTAGTATTCGCTCGCCGCTATGTGGCCGAGCGCTGTATCTATGGCGTGGATATGAATCGGTTAGCGGTGGAAATGGCCAAGCTATCCCTCTGGCTAACCACGCTCTCTACCGACCGTCCATTTACCTTTGTGGATCATGCACTCAAGCATGGCAACTCCCTAATAGGGCTTTCATCTGAGCAAATCCGCAACTTTACGTGGAAGCCGGTCAGAGATGATTTTGGCCCCTTGTTTGCCAACCAACCTGATCAAGAAGTGGAAGAAGCCGAGCTACACCGGGAGGCGATTCATTCCATTCCCGATCATGACTTCACTTCTAAAGAAAAAGAAAACCGAACTGCCGAAGAAGCACTCGCTAGTATCCGATTAAAGGCGACCCTAGCTATAGCTGCCTTCTTTAACGGTGCTAACACCAAACAGCGGGAAGCCAAACTGTTGGAGTATCGTTATTGGCTTGACCGGTTAGGCATAGATGAGAAGGCCACCGAGGAGATTGATAAGATTGTCAAAGGGATTACTACCGGTGACAAGCCAATTATTCCATTTTGCTGGGAAGTCGAGTTTCCGGAAGTCTTTCACCGAGAGAATGGTGGTTTCGATGCCTTTGTGGGTAACCCGCCATTTGCCGGTAAAAATACCACTATTGAGGGCAATCGGGACTACTTTATCGACTGGTTAAAACTCGTACATGAAGAGTCTCATGGCAACTCTGACCTGGTTGCACACTTTTTCCGCAGTACTTTTAATCTGCTCCGAAAGCAGGGTAGCTTCGGATTGATTGCGACCAAAACTATTCGCCAAGGTGATACCCGCAGTACAGGACTTCGATGGATTGTTAATCATGGAGGCGTCATCTTTAATACTCAGCGACGAGTGCCATGGCCTGGCAAAGCAGCGGTTATTGTAAGTTTGATTTTTATCAACAAGGGACAAGCTGAACAAGCCTTTTATCTTGATCAGAAGAAAGTCGAGAAAATCACCGCTTATTTGTTCGATAAAGGAGACAGCGAAGACCCGCACGTGCTTGCCTCTAATTCAAACAAGAGTTTTGTTGGTAGCTATCCTTTGGGTATGGGATTCACCTTTGACGATACCGACACTAAAGGTGTCGCCAGCTCTATTGCTGAAATGAATCGGCTGTTAGAGATAGACCCAAAAAATCAGGAAAGGATATTTCCTTATATCGGAGGGGCTGAGGTTAACGACTCGCCAACCCATCAGCACCATCGATCCATTATCGATTTCTTTGATATGGATGAGACGCAGGCACAGCAATGGCCTGACCTTTACGAGATCGTTAAAGCAAAAGTTAAACCTGAAAGAGACAAACAAAAGCGACCCGCAGTACGAGACCGTTGGTGGCAATATTGTGAAAAGCGCCCTGGGCTCTATAGAACAATTAAACCACTTGAGCGCATCATGGTAGCCACTCAAACGAGCAAGTACCGGACGTTCACATTCTTGCCCAACGGCATGGTGTACGATCAAAAGCTAATCGTCTTTGCTGTGGAGTCTATGGCTGAGTTCTGTGTAATGCATTCAAGGTTTCACGAGGAGTGGGCATTGTTTTTTGGCTCCTCCCTAGAAGACAGACCAGTTTACGCTCCCTCAGACTGTTTTGAGACATTTCCTTTCCCTGAATTATCGCCCAGACACGACGCGCTCAGAGATGCTGGTCAAAAATACTACGACTATAGAAAGAAACTACTAATAGAGCTGGACAAAGGTCTAACGGATACATACAACCTATTCAATAACCCGAATGAACAATCCGAAAAGATCACCTTTCTTCGTGATCTTCATTCAGCGCTGGATCAAGAGACCCTCTTGGCCTATGGATGGGATGATTTAGTGTTGGATTACGACTTCATACCCGAGTACGAGGTTGAAGAGGGTAAAAATATACCCTGGAAGTATCGCTGGCCCGATGAAGTTCGCGACGAAATACTGGCTCGACTTTTGGCTCTCAACAAAGAACGCCACTTTCAAGAGACGCACTAAACATCATAAGGTACAAGAATTTCCTTATACCTTAAAAGTTCGAAATGCTGGGCAATCCGCTCACTGGGTTGTCCTTGCGCTCTAACACCCATTTCCATATTGCGATCCAGTGCATACATGGTCAGGTTGGCGGAAGTAACCAGTGCATCGTAACGATCCGCCACCAGAACCTTAGCGTGCAGCTTCAGGTGTTTATCGTTGGGGGGTATTTTCCAAGTCAGCAGCTGTGGTGATGCAATACCTTTTGGCCAGAGGGCAATCAAGGTATCGCGGTTATTTTTACCGTAACCTTTTTCGCCCTCGTCCAATACCATTATGACCTTCACTCCCCGCGCAACGGCATTGGCGATTAACTCAATGACGTCGTTGATAATACCTTCGTAATCTTCTTTTCCTGCCAACCAATAGCCAACTACTAAAAGTTCAAATTGAGCTGCGGAAATAATATCCTGCACCACTTGGCGGGTAGCGCGCAGATAAGAGCCCTCCACCTTGGGCCCTGTCCATACCACTTCGGTTTTGGTGGCTTCGCTTTCAGTCAGTAAAACTGCTTCTTTCAGTGCTATCAGCTGCAAGGCAAATGCAGCACTGCTGAGCGCAGTGAACTCAAACGTCCAGATAGTTATTAAGCTGGATAGCGCACTTTGAACGGTCCTCCGCCCTGCGGCCAGTTTGGCAATGCTTGCAGAGCCGGATTGTGAGGTTAGCTCCCCCGATTCCAATGCCACGATAACTTCGGCAAAGGTACCCGCATTGATTAACTGGCGCACGTTCTGTGCCAGAGTATAGGCAGTTTTATTTTTGGTATCTGGCACGGCCTTTCCTTATTTGAAATAAGCCATATCGCTATATGCCATGGTAGGCACCAGGAAGCTGCGATCCAGAAATCGGTTAAAGGCTTCGCAAGAGGTTTCCGGAGCTAAGACACAAGCGTGACAGGCCGCACCGTTTATGGTGGCATGCACATCCGGTTGGTGATCTGCGCAAAGGGGGTCCGACGAGCAGCGCTTGGCGTTTTCTAAGGCGCTGTGAATCAAATTGGGAAAGCGCTCCTTACTGCCTAGATCCACCAAACCACCCAGACTGCCTTCGGAATCGGCACTAGCGGTGTACAACAAGATACCCGCCATTCTGCGTTCAGGATCGGTGCTGCTGTAAATACGCTCTCGAACTGCGGATTCGGAGTAACCACAATCCAAAGCAAGCTGCCGCATTAATACGTGAGCCAGACTGTGCAGCAGAATGTATCGCGCACCGGGGAAATCATCCGCATCAACACCACGTTCGGCCGCCCACTCTCGGTATTTTTGCTCAATGGCGGCCGCCCGTTTTTTTACCGCAGGTATAGCCTCCCAATTTACCAGGGCATCTTCTTTTAATTCGATAAAAATGCCTTCGCCTCGCACCTCGACGGCAGGAAGCCAATCCTGCCGCTCCTTGTAAATTGGCGCACGAGAGGCGCCCATACCGTCGTCATCCATACCTGAGGCATAGTCGATGCGCGTAAAACTGGTGAGCGCCCGAACTTCTAATAATTTTCTAGCAAGCACTATTCGATCGATTTTATTGCTTTGCAGATCGGGAACATCTCCCGCCTCTAAGAAAAAATCGGATTGATCGCCTTGGTTGCTGCCTTCGATATCTCTAAACGCATTCCATTCCGGTAGGCGTAAATCTATTTCATCGGTTTCAATTTCGCCCCGCTCTTTCAGTAAGGTCAGCCAAATATCTTCTACCTTGAACTCTGACAAAGTAGGGAACATTTCCATATCGAGAAGCGTTTTCAGCTTTTCTTTGGAGTCGATTTTTTCCACTTGATGTAGTGGGCATTTTTTTAGCGCCTGTCCTATGGGGGTAGCGGCTTCTTTAATGGACAAGGCACTGCGCACCAAGGGGAACCAGCCGTTAGTGGCGCCACGTTGAATGGCACGCAATTGGCCTGCGTGTTTACATTCATGAGGGTCTTTATTTTTGATACCCAACCAAGGACGCTTGCGGCTACATTCGCCCAAGGCGAGGCTGCGATTTTCACCAAAGGCATCACTGACGCTGCGCTTGGCATCGCAGGCACAATAGACCCTGATATCAGACACCGACCCTGTGGTGCCGGAATACACCAAGCGCATGCGCTTCTTACAGTTGTTATCGGCGCCCCGGTGCACATACGCACGCCAAGGAAAGTCATCAATATGACCGCTCGGACAGGCAACTACAAACGGCGCTGGAGTGGTGGGAGCCCGGTACTTACCACGGCCCTTGCAATTCGGTGCCTTGCATTCCATTTCCTGCGTTTTTTCGTTGTATTCAACCAGTTCTTCGCCAGGTTCGGAAAGGGTTGCGCATTCGGGATGAGTGCAAACCTGATAGCGAGGAAACAGAAAGGTTGGTACGGTTCCGCGTTTTGTAAAATAGTTGCCGCTGGTCGGCTCTGCGGAAAAGAAGCGCTTTACTTTCAGGGCTCGCTGCAAGCGCGGCTCGTGAATTACTAGTTCTTCATCCAAATGCCAGCCGTCAATGCCGGCGACGATAACCGACAGAGTTTGCAAGTCCACAATGGCACCAGGACCAAAAGTGGTAATCACCTGACTCGGACGAACGTCTCCGATAGCTCTTTTGCTCGACATTCGTGTTACTCCTCGTCACTAAGATAAAATGCTGCGGTAGGTTCAACTTCGCGCAACGATCCTGGCGTTGTCCATTGGCCTTCGTTATCCGTCCCCGATGTTTTAAGTAATACGCGGGAGTTATTTGGGGGGCGTTCACCACTTTTCAGCCAGGAATAGCGCAAAAGATCATCGGCGTAGTGCGCCCAATCATCGCGGCTCGACATAAGTCGATCATTTACCAGTTTGGCGTTTTTATTACCCACCAGATCTGCCGCGCGCAGGGTGATATTAGTGATCATCAGATCTGTGCTGGGCAAAGCCGGATCAAAATTTTGGGCTTGAACTTCACGAGCCATGTTTTGCCCACCCAGGCGCTGCATGGCAGCAAAGGCACCAAGTAAGCCTCTATCCAAAGCTCGTGACGAAAAAGGTGTGACGCTGATGGCCTCAACGTATCGATAAAGCGCCGCATGGTAAGCTCGGAAATGTTCGTAGTGAGAAAGATCACGCGTACCAAGCCAGTTGTACATGGTGATCACCAAACCAGGATGCTTTCGGCCCACCCGACTGGTAGCTTGGATATATTCGGAGGTACTTTTAGGTTGGCCCGTAACAACCATCAAGCCCAGTCGATCGATATCCACGCCTACGGAAATCATGTTGGTGGCTAGCAGGACATCGACGGGGTACTGCTTGTCTTTTTCGCGCGGGAATTTGTTATCAAGCCTTTTTAACAAGCCGGGAATTCGCCAGGAATCGAGTCGACTGGTCAACTCGTCTGGGTCATTGATATAACGCTGAGGAAAACCTCTTTGTTGAGCTAAATAACGAAGACGTTTTTTTATGTCGTCTTCAACCAGCCGGCGTGCACCACCTAGTGCGCGAAGGCTATTAAAATAGCCTACAACCGTTGCGTAGGGATCTGCCGCTTCATGGTCACGGGTGATTTCCGCCTCACCGGCCGCCAGCAGCGCTGCATATACGCGAACGAGCAAAGTTTTGGTGCTGGAGCCTGGCGCGTTCAAGCCCACATACAATCGACCGGCAGTCTTATCGTCGTCCTCTTTGATTTCCTGCTCTTTGGCAAAGAAGGAATCTTTGGATGACAAACCACTCGCCGGAAAGATAGCCAGATCGCGGTTATAGAGTTGGCGAATTTGCTCGCGAGCGCGGCGTATTGTGGCAGTGGAAGCAATGATCTTTGCCGGAACTGAGACCCCTGTTTCGGTTTCAATGCGTGTTAAAAAATCAACGGCTGTTTCATATAGGCCGACCATGGTACCGAGTGGGCCAGAAATCAGATGTAGTTCGTCCTGAATGATCAATTCTGGCGGCACTAATCGGCGTGCCGGGTGATCGTCTTTTACCACTCGTTGATTGGGTTTTTCGCCGTGAGCTGGCGTCAGGTGCCCATAGGTTGGGCTGTATCTATCTCGCAATCCGAACAGTGCCTGCGTTTCACCCTTGAATGGCATGCGGGCAAATTTGTCCACCGTGGCGATAACCAATGATGGACATTCGCGATAAATTTCATCATCGACCACTACTACCGGTAGACCTTGGTCGTTAGAACGGCGGGCACAAAATTCACATTTTGGATTGGGGCAGCGAACGAGCGTTCTTAACCTGGCGTTATCGAAATCGTAAGTTTGGTTTTCTGGCTTGCCTTGTGGGGTTACCAATGAGGTGCCGCAACGGGGGCATGAAACTAACTGTACTGGACTACCGTCCCGCGGTTTCTTGCCTTCTTCCAAATCTTCCAGCGCCTTGCCAGATGCTTTGGCGTCATTGGGCGTGGTAGCTTTCCCGACCCATAGGCCAATTTTGAAAGGTTCGTAGCCCCACTTACCAGGGTCACTTTTGCGTACCAACTCACAGGCGCAGATCAACGCAGTCGCACGTTGAAATTGCTGCACCGTCAGCAGACGCAGTGTGTAACGCATGATAATGGTTACACCGGCGCTAGAATCAAGACCATTTACGTCGCCGCGTAAACGTCGATACGCCAATGTGAACGCTGCTAAGCCGAGATAGGCTTCCGTTTTACCGCCACCTGTTGGGAACCACAGCAAATCAACAAGTTTTCGATCTGATGCAATCTTTTCACCCGTTTTAGGCTTATTCACCATGCTCGCAATATTGAGCAAAATAAAGCCCATTTGAAATGGTCGCCACGTACGGTTGTTTGGCATATCAAAGTCAGTAGGCGCTCCGACAATTTGCCCTTTGTCTCGATTTCTGCCTGCCCAAATGGCGTGAATGCGCTGATCCCACATAACGTAGTTGGCAAACAAAAATGCTTCAAAGGCCTTCGATTCATTTTTGATGAGTTCTAAACCTTCGCGCATTCTTCGAGCAGCGTCTTCGCACGCTTCTATGAGAACTTTTGCTGTATCCCGGTTCTCTGGTGTGGAAACAAAGGGCGCGTTTTTTGCGTCTTGTTTTCTATCTTTAATCCATTGGTCATACGCTGAGACCAGCGGTTCGATAGCGTTGAATACGTCGGTAGGGGAGCTGCACCTGCTCAGTTGCCACATATCCAGATTCAGATCGGGAATATCTCCACTTTGAGCGATTAAGCTTGGCACTTCGGAGTTGGGGATAAAATCGGTAAACAGGACGCTGGCACGATCACGCGTAGCGTTCACCCCGTCCCAGCCAGCGGCTACTCCATGGCCAGTCGCAAATTCTTTCGCATCCCGATAGAGCATGTTGGCCGTAGTAATTTCTGGATCTTGTGAAATTTCCCTATCAAAATCCTTAGCTACAAATATGGGGGTTTTTTCAGCTGAAAACAGTTCTAGTTTAGGCTGCATCAACCATTGCTGATCTTTTGCCCTATCGGAATCGTCACCTTTTGGTCGTCTGTTAACTAGGAACAGACTAATTGCTTTGGCCCCATCGATATGGTGGACGACTCCTTCGAGGAATACTTGAGCGTCTCCATCGCCATTCTCCCCAGGCCCTCGGAAACCTTCCGGTGTAATGATTATAGAGGCTGGAGCAATGGACTTAGATAGGGCGATTGGCTTGAGTTTGCCGATTGTGTCAACAGGGATGGTCTCTACTGAAACTGACCTCTGGTAACGCTTCCAATAGATTCCACCTTCGGACTCATCCTTTTCGCGTCTGTAGTCGCCCCACGAAGCCCTGGCATTAATTGTTTGAGTATCTTGGGATATGAGGAATGAGAGCCCCATGGAGGAAGGGCTAAAGCCCCCAATGAGCGGTGGTTGAGGCTCGTATTCACCGCCTTCATCATCATCGTTCCCGGCAGCAATCTGGTCGTGCTCCAGTTCTGGAATCTCTGACTTCAAAGGTGCCAGCCGTCCAACAATATAACGAGTGGTTGGAAATTCAGTGATTACCTCATCCGTAGAAGAGGGGCCCATTAACTCACGCTCAAGCGCTTCGAGAATTCGTGAGCGCGACTCTCGTTTGCTGCTATCTGGCATGGACGTGTTCCTTCTGTTCGCGTTTTTGTGCTCCAGGACCTTTCCCTGTTCCGGGGTGGGCATCGTGAGCGCCACTTAATGACAAATACTTTTTCGGTACCGATTTTGGCTTTTCCGGTGATGGACAGTCAGTCCTTTTTTCAGGAATGAGCTTTAGCTTTCTACGAACTCGCTCCCCAAGAAGTTGACTCCGTATTTCCAATCCAAAAAGCTCCCCAATCGCCGGAGGGACCGCATTGCCGATCTGGATGTGAGCAGCACGTCGATCTCCTGCAAACATGTAGTCATCTGGGAAGGTTTGGATTCGGGCGAGTTCACGAACCGACAGCAATCTTCCTTGCCAGTGAAAAGGGCCTGTTGCAGGGCCAGGCTGAGCTTGAATCGTCCAGCTTGGCTTATCTTTGGCTAGCTTTAGAAGAAACGACCAAAACCGTGTTCGCCAACCAAACAGCGGTAATCCCCCCATCTTTTCTGTGTGCCACAGGTAGTTTTGCCCTTCGGGTATTGTTGGCAGTAGATCAGCCCATTTTCCTGAAGGTTTAACATCATCAGGCCAAATATCAACGTCCAGGTCGCCAATCGCATCCCACGATGTTAAATAGGGCAAGCCTTTACCCTGAGATTTTTCAGGATCGAAATGTGTGGGCGCTGGAGGATTGAAGTGCATACCATCCCTACTAGCAAGAATGAATACACGCTCCCTTGATTGAGGTACTCCATAATCAGCGGCATTCACTGTAATTACATGAGGTTTGTAGTTGGTTTTCTTTGCTCTATTGATATTGTTTAGTTCATTTATCAAAAGCTGTAAACCTTCATCCTTCTCTGAGAAGGCTATGCCTTTGACATTTTCAAGCAAAATAACTTCCGGTTGAGCTTCACGGACGATATCTAAATAGGCTTTTAACGTTCTAGCTCGTGGATCCGTCAGACGATCTGTATCCCCTGTTGCCCAATATCCGGACTTAGAGAAAGGTTGGCATGGCGGCCCGCCAGCGAGGAGGGTGAGTTCTCTAGGCTTAAGATTTGCTTGTTTTAGCAATTCGCTAGGTGTTAATGCGTGGATATCGCCAGGACAAGCTATTTTCCATTTTGGATGATTTAAGGTAAGCGTCTGTTGAGCAATTTCGTCGATCTCCACACATAATTTGTTGGTAAATCCGGCCGCGCTCAATCCAAGATCCAGCCCACCTGCTCCACTGAAGAGAGAAATCATTGTTTTCGTTGGTTTGCTACTCACACCTTATTCTCACTTTTTTGTATTCGAGCAACTCGCCCCCACAGAAACTGATAGATATGGGTGCGAGAGAGAGCTACCGATTACGCTGTGCGGTAAACCTAACAAGCCGCGCCTATCAAATTACAGAAGCTACGAGAAGCATCGCTGCAATCCAAGCGAAGGTGTGGCCCGGTGCTTCTAGAGCCCAGCAGCTTCTGGTACTACCCTTGAGTGACTTTGTACATTTTCCGAAGCATTTACCAATGTGTCTGGATCGCGGTATTTCCGATTCGTCTGTGGCTGAGCCAACCCTTTGAACGAAAGTCCTGACGCATATCTTCCCACTGAGGCTTGGCAACTCACCATCTGCTCGACCTTAAGCATGGTCGCCCTGGGCCGGATGACCCTGGTCTTTCCATTCGAGGGAATGACGATCATTGGGCCATATTTATAGATCAATACATAGAAAAACCCCGGCACGAGGCCGGGGGTTTTCATTAGAGAGCGACAATAACCCGCCCACTCGCGACACTTAATGTGCCCATCGACACGGGATCAGAAGTCCAGGTTGGACACCGCCAGGGCGTTGCTCTCGATGAAGTCACGACGAGGTTCGACCGCATCACCCATCAGGGTGTTGAAGATCTGGTCCGCGCCAATGGCGTCTTCGATGGTCACTTTGAGCATGCGACGCGAGCCCGGGTCCATGGTGGTTTCCCACAGCTGATCCGGGTTCATCTCGCCCAGTCCTTTGTATCGCTGGATGGTATGGCGCTTGGTGCTTTCGGCCATCAAC
>Ga0207428_10000669_pt1 | contig 40037 bp, 37 predicted proteins | sample RhiMethybrSRZTD1_FD_187600 | JGI IMG/M metagenome (GOLD analysis project Ga0207428, IMG submission 187600) | Populus rhizosphere microbial communities from Tennessee, USA - Rhizosphere MetaG P. TD hybrid SRZTD1 (SPAdes) (version 3) | ecosystem: Host-associated > Plants > Roots > Rhizosphere >...
CTGGATGCGCTGTTTTCGGGGCTCAATCACGTCGGCCTGCACACCCCCTGCTAACGCTTCGGCTTCGCCTCACGACTACGCCGCATAGCTCGGGGTCAAGGTGGTTCGCTACTCCTTTCCTCGTATGGGACTTTCACTCACGACTCCGCGCCGGTTTATCCCGACGCTCAGATCCCTACGCTCACACCCGCCCGGGCCACCTCGCTAGGGATGACGGGGGATGGTCACGAACTTCCGCTCAGCGCACTTCGCAGCTCCGCGAACAACTCCCCAAGCTGCGCCGCCTGGTAGTTCGCATTCAAGCCGCTCGGGTTCGGGAGGACCCAGATCTTCGTCGCTCCGATCGTTTCGTCCTGCAGTCCCAACTTCGCTTTGGGACGGTTGAACGCAACCCGATACGCGCCGATGCCGACGATGGCCAGGTAGCGCGGCTTATAGCGTTTCACGGTCCGCGTGAGGATCTTTCCGCCTTCGAGGAGCTCTTCGCGCGTGAGCTCGTCGGCGGCGGCGGTGGCGCGGGCGACGACGTTGGTGATGCCGATGCCGAGTTTCAGGAGCTCGCGCTGTTCCGCGGGGGCGAAGAGGCGGGGCGTGAAGCCGGCGCGGTGGAGGGTGGGCCAGAAACGGTTGCCGGGGCGTCCGAAGTGTTGCTGGACGGCGGCGGTGTAGAGGCCGGGGTTGATGCCGCAGAAGAGGACGTCGAGATTCGGGGCGATGACGTCGGGGAGCGTCGTGTTCGCGGCGGCGGCAAGGTCGGACTTGGAAGGCTTCAGAAGTTCAGGGCCAGGCCGCCGATGTATTTCTTGGACCGGCCTTCGGGGGTGAGCGAGTCCATGAGGTACGGCGAGTTTTCGGCGTGGGCGAGCTCGAGGCCGAGGAGCAGTTTGATGTCGATCGGGAGATAGAGCGACTGGGCCATGCGCAGGTTGATGCGCTCGGTCTGGTAGTCCTCGTCCTCGTGGTCGCCCGGCTGCTGGATCTCGCGGTAGGAGACGGCCAGCGAGGTGCGCGTGGGGATGAAGGTGGACTGGAGGTCGCCGGTCACGTAGATCTTTCCGCGCTCGTTCTCAGCGGGGTGCTGCGGCTTGGCGGTGCCGGCGGTGCCGGCCACGTCGATGGCGAAACGGTTGCCGAAGTCGCGGCGGTAGGCCAGACGGACGTCGCGGCGCACGTCGCCGGTCTCGACATAGAGGCCGTCCCAGAACTGGCTCGATTCGTCGGCGAAGACGACGCGCAGCGGATCGTCGACGGCGGAAACGGTGGCGATGGCGGAGAAGGTGTTCTTCCCTTCTTTCCGCGAGACGAAGCCGATCGTGTATTCGTAGAGCGGCAGAACCTGAGCGTTTTCCGACCAGAACACGAGGTTCGGGAGGATGGAGCCGGACTGGCGATCGAGCACTTTGTAAAGAACCGAGCCGACGATGGAGCTGTTCTCGGTCAGCTTCCACTCCGCTCCGGTGCGCGGGGCCAACTCCTGCCCTTCCAGGCCGATGCGGCTGGCCATGCCGTAGTGCAGCACGAGCGTGGGCACGAGCAGCAGCGTGCCGTTGGCGGAAAGGTCGGCGGTGCGCAGGGCGTCCGTGCTGGACTCGATGCTCTCCTGGGTCACGCGGAAGGAGATGCCGAGATCGCTGCGCCGCGTCTGCAGGACCGGCATTTCTCCGCCGATCTCGATGCGGTTCGACTGCACGGGCGTCTCGCGGAAGAGGTTGTCCTGCTCGAAGTAGCGGACCTCGACCTTGGCCGGGCCGCTCTGCCATTCGAAGTTGTGCGCACTGACGTCGGCCTGCTGCTCGCCTTGTCCGTCGCGATAGGTCCAGGAGCTCTTGGTCGATCCGACGCGGTAGGTCTGGGTCGGCGAGGAGCGCAGCTCCATCGACATGGCGCTCGACTCGGCCACGGGCTGTCCGAAGCGCACGCCGTCGTTGGGGTCCTCGAAGCGCTGCATGTTCCCGCGCAGACCGACCTGCCAGGTCTCGCCGATACGGCCCTGCACGCCGAGGGACGTTTGGGCGTAGGCCGGGTTCGCGGGCTGATTCGTGACGCCGGTGAGGGAGGACATCTCTCCGCGGAAGCGCGGGATCTCGTACGACGCAACCTCGGTGGGCTCCAGCGCGAAGTCGAGATCGCGCAGGACATCGGCGGGCAGCGAGCCGCGGAGCTCCCAGATTTCCTGATTGGCGGTCTTACGCCGGGCGGCCTGCTTCTCCGTCTCCAGGCGGAGGGCCAGGCGATGGCTGGGCTTCGTGGGGATGAGCGTGGTGATGAGAGGAGCGAAGCCGGACTTCACGGCGATGATCTTGTAGACGCCGTTGCGCAGGGCCGGCAGCGTGAACGAGCCGTCGCCGGCGGTCCAGACCTGCGTGGCCGCGAGGTCTTTGGTGTTGAGGGCGATGACGAGGGCGTTGGCCACGGGGTGGGCGGCATTGGTGACGGTGCCGAGGATCTGGAGGGCTGCGGGCAGAGAGACATCCGCACGGGCGGGCGATACCGCGACGAAGGCGGTCAACGCAGCCGATGCAGCCAATAAGGCGATCTCTCGATACCGGCGCATGAAACTCCTCCCTTCCGTAGCGGAAACAGATATGGGAACGCCGCGCCCCGACCCCCACTTCCCGACCTCGGCGACGCGCCGGTCGGGAACGTGTGCCGGATGTTACACCCGCCCCTCGCCGGATGCGAACGCCGTGACCGAAACGGCACGGGTTCCGGAGGGCAGAGCGCAGAGGGCAGAGCGCAGAAGAAGCCGGTAACGAGCTCCGCGTGTTTTTCTTCTGCCCTCTGCCCTCTGCGCTCTGCCCTCTACTCCCTCACCCGATGCACCCTCAGCAAATTCGTCTTCGCCCTCTGGTAGATCGGCGAGCCCATCAGGATGACGAGGCGGTCGCCGGGGCGGACGAGGTCTTTGGCCAGGAGGTAGTCGTCGACGCGGTCGACGATCTGTTCGTGGAATTCGCCGGCGTCCCTGAGGACGAACGGCTGGACGCCCCAGAGCAGGTTCATCCGCCGCGCTACCCAGCTCGACGGGGTCAGGGCCACGATCGGCATCTTCGGGCGGAACTTGGACATGAGGCGCGCGGCGAAGCCGGTCTGGGTGAAGACGACGATGTACTTGGCGTCGATCTGCTCGGCGGCGTAGTTGGCGGCGCCGGCCAGGGAGTCGGTGAACTCGTCCAGCTCGGAGAACTTGCGGAACGGCTCGCGCTCCCATTCGTGATGCACCAGCTGCCGGTTGGCCTCGGCGGCGTAGACGATGCGGGCCATCATCTGCACCGCCTCGACCGGGTACTTGCCGGACGCCGTCTCGGCCGAGAGCATCACCGTGTCCGACCCGTCGAAGATGGCGTTGGCCACGTCCGACGCTTCCGCGCGGGTGGGACGGGAGTTCGTGGTCATCGACTCCAGCATCTGCGTGGCGGTGATGGCGAACCTCCCCCACCGGCTGGCGCGCGCCAGCACTTTTTTCTGGATGATCGGCACGGCCTCGGGCGGCAGTTCCACGCCCAGGTCTCCGCGCGCCACCATCACGCCGTCGCTGACCTCCAGGATCTCGTCGAGGTTGTCGATGGCCTGCGGCTTCTCCAGCTTGGAGATGACGTTGATCTCATCGCCGCCCGCTTCGTGCAGCAGATTGCGCAGGTCGACGATGTCGCTCTTGCGCCTCACGAACGACGCGGCGATGTAATCGAGCTGCTGCGCCACGGCAAACTTCACGTCGATCTTGTCTTTGTCCGTGATGGCCGGGATGGTCAGCTCCGAATCGGGAAAGTTCATCCCTTTCTTCGACGAGATCGGCCCGCCGTGGATCACGCGCGTCGTGACCTTCTTCTCGTCGACGCCGATGACCACCAGCTCGACCAGACCGTCGTTGATGAGGATGCGATGCCCGACCTCCACCTCGCGCGGCAGCGGCGTGAACGGCGTCGAGACCTCATGCGCGTTCCCGAGCCGCGTCTCGGTCGAGATGACGAACGTCTGCCCGCTCTCGAGCGCGATCACCCCGTCGACGTCGCCGATGCGCAGCTTCGGCCCCTGAATGTCACCCACGATCGGAACATAGCGCCCCAGCTCCGTGGCCACCTCGCGGATCGTAGCCACCACCTTCTCGTGGTCCTCGTGCCTGCCGTGCGAGAAATTGAGCCGGAACGCATCCACTCCGCTGGTCAGCAAACGATGGATCATCGCCTCGCTGCTGCTCGCGGGACCGAGGGTTGCCAGGATTTTCGTGCGGCGCATCGCGCGGAGTCTATCAATGACGGCCGCGCGCGGTCCGCGTGCCTTCCCCCGTCATCCTGAGCGAGGCGGGTTGGGTGGGCGTGAGCGAAAGGATCTCAAAATGCGTAGACCGTGGCACAGGCCATGTTTTTCGTAGTTTGAGATCCTTTCGTTCACACCCGCCCGGCCACCTCACTCAGGATGACGGGAGGTGTCACGGACTTCGGGACGCTGTACTACGTCAACCTCCGCTCGCTCCTCTCGACGGAGCGCGACTGAATACTCTGAAGCATGGGGTCGAGAACCGACGGCTCCTGGTCGTAGACCTCGTTGAGCTTCGCGGTTACCGCTTCTTCCTCGTGCTCCTGAACATAGCGTTGCAGCGCGACGCTATAGAGATGGCTACGCGAGACGCCGATTCGTTTGGCGAGATCGTCAGCCGCCTTGAAAATGGGATCAGGAATCGAGACTACTGCCTTCACGCGTGCAGTATGACAGCGACTTCTGGCCGGCCTGTACGAGACGCGTTGCATAATCGCCCACTGCATGCGATCGCCCGAGCCAATCCTCACCGGACACCTCTTCGCGCCGCTCCATGACGAGCTCATGGCGCTGTTGCGCGGCCTGACAGCGGACGAGTGGCTGGCTCCGACCGTTGCGGGGGCGTGGACGGTGCGCGATGTGGCGGCGCATCTGCTCGATACCGGATTGCGGCGTCTGGCCATGCATCGCGACGGTTACATGCCGCCGACGGCTCCCGACGCGTTTGCGAATGGCCTGGGCGGGTTCGTGAATGGGATCAACGCCAGCGGCGTGGCGTACGCGCAGCGGCTCAGCTCCGCGCTGCTGATCGACCTGCACGATCGCTACGGTCCGCAGCTGGCCGGGTTCCTGGCCTCACTCGATCCGTTCGCGGAGGCGAAGTGGGGGGTGAGCTGGGCCGGCGATGAGCGTTCGCCGATGTGGTTCGACGTGGCCCGCGAGCTCACCGAGCGCTGGCATCACCAGCAGCAGATCCGCGACGCCGTCGGACGTCCGCCGCTCTACGAACGCTACCTGGCGCCGGTGCTGGACACGTTCGTGCGCGCGTTGCCGTACACGTACCGCGAAGTCGTGGCACCGGAGGGAGCGGCGATCGTCGTGCGCATCGACGACGCAGCGTGGTCGCTGGTGCGGGAAGAGTCGCGCTGGCAGCTCTACGCAGACGCCGCCGATTCACCTACGACCGCGGTCACGATGAGCGGAGACGCAGCCTGGCGCGTCTTCACGAAACAGAAGATCGATCCGCACGCGCGCATCGAAGGCGATGCGACGTACGCAGAACCGCTCCTGCGCATGATCGCGATCGTGGCGTAATTTCTACCGCGCCGCTAACGCCGGCTGCAGCGTTCTACCCAGGACCTGCGCGATGGCGTCGACCTGGCGCACGACCTCGGCGAAGGCTTCCGGCAGGAGGGCCTGCGGGCCGTCGGAGAGGGCTTCTTCCGGTTTGTGGTGCACTTCGATGAGCACGCCGTCGGCTCCCGCGGCGATGGCGGCGCGCGACATGGGCAGGACTTTGTTGCGCTTGCCGGTGCCGTGGCTGGGGTCGACGAGGATCGGGAGGTGGCTGATGCGTTTCACGGCCGGGACGACGGAGAGGTCGAGCGTGTTGCGGGTGTGGTCGGCGAAGGTGCGCACGCCGCGCTCGCACAGGATGACGTTGTAGTTGCCCTCGGACATGATGTACTCAGCCGACAGCAAGAGCTCTTCGAGCGTGGCGGCCATGCCGCGCTTCAGCAGCACCGGTTTGCGGGAACGGCCGGCGCTCTTGAGCAGCGAGAAGTTCTGCATGTTGCGCGCGCCGATCTGGATGCAGTCGCCGTACTGTTCGACGAGCTGCAGCGATTCGTGATCGACCGCCTCGGTGACGATGGGCAGGTCGAACTCTTCCCGCACACGGGCCATGATCTCGAGTGCTTGCTCGCCCAGTCCCTGGAACGAGTAGGGAGACGTGCGCGGCTTGTACGCGCCGCCTCGGAACAGCTGGCCGCCGCTCCGTTTGATGCCCTCGGCGATGGTGCGGGTCTGATCGAGCGACTCGACGGCGCAGGGGCCGCCGATGACGATCACGCCGCTGCCGCCGACGTCGACACCGCCGACGTTGACGATCGAATCGTCCGGACGCACCTCCCGGCTGACCAGCTTGTAGGCGTGAGAGACCGGAATGACTTCCTTGACGCCCGGAAAGTTCTCCAGCGCGGAAGGATCGGCCTTGCCGCCGTGGCCGGTGATGCCGATGGCGGTGCGGAACGCGCCCGGGATGGGGTGGGCGCGGAAGCCCAGCCGCTCGATGTGGCGAACGACGGCTTCAACCTGTTCCGGCTGCGCGCCGGCTTCCATGACGATGAGCATCGATGTCTCTCCTGGGATCCTGCGCCGCGGAATCGGCGCTCTCGCACAAAGCGTTGTGCGGACGGTCAGTATAATCAACTGCTCGATCCACAGATTCCGGAGACTTTCATGAAGAAATCGCTGACGGTGGTGGCCTTCCTCTCGCTCTTCGCGGTGCAGTCTTTCGCCGCCAAGTACGTCGTCGTCCTCAAGAACGGTACGAACTACGCGGCCAAGGAGAAGTGGACCATCGTCAAAGGCAAGGCCCTGGTGAAGCTCGAGAACGGCCAGATGCTGCAGCTCGATCCGGCGCTCATCGACGTTGCCAAATCGGAAGAGCTGACGAAGTACGGCTCGGCCAGCGCCAGCATCGTGGATCTGAGCCCGAACCTGCCGAAGGCGGCCGCCGCACCCAAGAAACCAACGATCGGGAACATCAAGCTGCGCCCGAAAACGGAGGCCCAGCCGGTCGACAGGACGGTCGCTCCAGCCGTCGTCGTCCCCGCCGGCTCGAACACGGCCCAGGTCATCGAGAAGTTCCAGCGCGCCTATGAGAACGACGGCATCTTCGAGTCCACGGTCGTCTCCACCGGCGCGAACGTGCTGCGCGTGGAGCTGACCGTCGATACCGAGGACCGCGTCTTCGGGGCCATCTCTACGACGGCGGCGATGATCGTGAGGAACGCCTTCGTGGAAGGCGCGAAGATCGACATGGTCGAGCTGTTCATGAAGACCACCACGGGCGGCGCCGCCGGACGCTTCCAGATGTCCCGCACCGATGCCGAGGCCCTGATGAACAAGAAGGTGAAGCGGGAGGAGTACTTCATCAGTAAGGTGATCTATTGACGTGGAGCGCCATCGCGGGTTGCCTCAGCCGAGGCGATGACCTGCGATCGGCCGCGGCACACGCGGCCTTCGAGACTCTGATCAGCCGCCCAGGACCGATCCTCTCGGTCGGCGGCGGACCGCGGCGCATTCATCCCCGCCTCCACAATCTCAACATAGCCTTTGCTGACGGCGTCGACGTGGCCGGCAATGCCTATGCGCTGCCGGTGGCCGACGGGTCGCTGGCCGGGATCCACTGCGAGGCCGTGCTCGAGCATCTCGAGTTTCCCGACACCGCCGTGGCCGAGATGTTCCGCGCCCTGCGGCCGGGCGGTCTCGTCTTCGCCGCCACGCCGTTCCTGCAGCCGTACCACGCCTATCCCGACCACTACCAGAACTTCACGCTCAGCGGCCACACGCGCCTCTTCGAGCGCGCCGGATTCACGGTCCGCGACGCCGGGACGTGCGTCGGGCCGACGTTCGCGCTCGTCGACATCCTCGCCAACTACGTCCGCGAGTTGACGCCGGGACGGCTGCCCTCCCGCGTCCTGGAGCGGCTCGTCCGTGCGGGCGGACGCATTGCGCGCCTGCCGGACGTGGCGCTGCGGCACCACCGGGCGGCGGCGAATCTGGCGTCTAGTACGTTCGTGCTGGCCGAGAAACGGGTGTTGCTCCCATCGTCATCCTGAGCCGCGTAGACGGCGAAAGGATCTCAAAATGCGGGGAACACGGCATGGGCGAAAGTTCATCGCATCTTGAGATCCTTCGCCGCGCTGCGCCGGCTCAGGATGACTGGGGTGTACCCCAGTCAATTCACCAGCTCCGCCCTCACGCCCTTCCCAAACACCATCGCATACCGGAAGTCATGAACCTCGGGCGTCGTCACCACGGTCTCACCGGGCGCAAAGACGACCGGCCTTAGGTTCCATTCGGGGAATCGGAGCTCGGCGCGGTCGAAGGCGAAGCGGACCCAGACGGCTTCGCTGACCGCGCGGTCCTTGTCTTCAATGAGCCGCACGTGCCCTTTCGTGAAGCCGAAGTCGAAGGCCGTGGCCCGGGCTTCTTCGGTGCCGGCCACGGCGACGCCACCCGCGGTGCGGATGCGCGGGATGAGGCCGATCTGGGCGAAGGTGTCTTTCGGCGCGGTGACTCGCGTCAGCGGCGGAGCGAGCGGCTGTTCCTGCGTCTTGAGGTAGTTCCAGCGCCCGATCGGCGGCTCGCCGATGACGACCGGAGGCTGCCAGCTCGTGATTCCGGCGTCGCTCCTGAGGATGCGCGGGTCCCAGCGGCGATGGATCTTCCAGCGGCTATCCGTGACCACCCAATTCGCTGCCTCGGGGCCGATGTCGATCGAGGCGATGAGTCCGCCCGCGCCCTGCGGCGCGCGCACGGCGATCACGATGCGGTTGGGGCCGGTCTTCACGAGCGGCGTCACGTCGTAGACGTCGATCGCGCGCTCCTCGTCCTCGCCCCGTTTCCCGCCCACACGCCGCCCCGCAATCTCGCGGCCGTTGAGAAAGACCGTGTACTCCGGATCGCCCAGCACCTTGAGGCGCGTGTAGACGCGATGCTCCGGCAGCGTGAAATCGCGCGCGGCGAAGAAGGCCAGCGGCTCGTTGCCGTTCATCCGGTGCTGCGCCCAGATCCAGCGCGCGTCGCCGGTGATGTCGAAGAACTTGCGCGCGTATGTCCGCTCCAGGTGCGCGAACGCGGCCGTGCAGGCGAAGACGAAGGCCAGCACGATGGTCAGGCGCTTCATCAACTCGCGGTCGGACTTGCTCACGATAGAATCGCCGGCCTTCATGCGGAGCGTGATTGTAATTCCGGCGCGCTGGGCTTCCACGCGCTTCCCCGGGAAGCCGCTGGCACCGATCGCCGGCGTCTCGCTGATCCGCCGCGTCTACGAGCGCGCCGCGCAGTCGCGCCGCGCCGCGGCCATCTACGTGGCCACGGACGATGACCGCATCGAGCAGCACGTCCTGGCCTTCGGCGGCAAGGTCCTGCGCCCCGAGGGGGACTACCAGACCGGCACCGACCGCATCGCCGCGGCGCTGCAACTCTGCGACGAACCATTCGACATCGTGGTCAACGTGCAGGGCGACGAGCCGCTCATCGACATCGGCCAGGTCGACGCCCTGATCGAGCTGCTCTCTACACCTGGTAGTGAAAACGACATGGCCACGATGGCCTGTCCGCTCGGAAACGACGAGGAATTCCAGGCCCGCGACGTCGTCAAAGTCGTCCTCGATGCCCGCGATCGCGCGATTTTCTTCTCGCGGGCGCCCATCGGATCGCCCGACGTCGCGCTGCGCCACATCGGCGTCTACGCCTACCTCCGCGCCACGATCGAGCGCTTCGTGGCCCTCCCGCAGACCCCGCTGGAACGGGCGGAATCACTGGAACAGTTGCGAGCTTTGCATCACGGCTTTAAAATCGCTGTGTTGCGCACAACCAAGCCGCACCTCGGCGTCGACCGGCCCGAGGATGTAGCGCGCGTCGAGAATGAACTTGAGAAACTGCACGCGTGATCTCGGGGGCCGTTTTTCGTGAGCTTTGAGCTCACAAGACCAACCATCTCGACCGGCGTACCACCTCTCTCTACCCCCAAAACCAAAACCAGGCAGAACAACGTTCGTCCGGAGGATCGATGAGCACGAAGTACATCTTCATTACCGGTGGTGTGGTTTCCGGACTCGGCAAAGGAATCGCCGCGGCGTCGATCGGCGCGCTGCTCGAAGCCCGCGGCTTCCGGATCACGGTGCAGAAGTTCGATCCCTACATCAACGTCGATCCCGGGACGATGTCGCCGTTCCAGCACGGCGAAGTCTTCGTCACCGATGACGGCGCCGAGACCGATCTCGACCTCGGGCATTACGAGCGTTTCACCACCATGCGCGCCACGCGCAAGAACAACTACACCACCGGCCGCATCTACCTGAAGGTCATCGAGAAAGAGCGCCGCGGCGACTATCTCGGCAAGACCGTGCAGGTCATCCCCCACATCACCGACGAGATCAAGAAGTGCATCCGCGACGTTTCCGAGAACGTCGACGTCGTCATCGTGGAGATCGGCGGCACGGTCGGCGACATCGAGTCGCTGCCGTTCCTCGAAGCCATCCGCCAGTTCCGCCTCGAAGCGGGCCGCGGCAACGCCATCAACGTGCACCTCACGCTCGTCCCGTACATCAAAGCCAGCGACGAGCTGAAGACCAAGCCGACGCAGCACTCGGTGCAGACGCTCCGCCAGATCGGCATCCAGCCCGACATCCTCCTCTGCCGCTCGGACCGCACCATCCCCGAGGACATGAAGAAAAAGATCGCCCTCTTCTGCAACGTGGAAGACGAATCGGTCGTGCCGGCGTACGACGTCGACTTCATCTACCAGGTGCCGCTGGCGTTCTCCCGCGAGGGACTGGACGAGATCCTGCTCGACAAGCTGCATCTCCCTCATGAGGAGATCGGCTCACTCACCAAGTGGGAAGAGATCGTGCGCAAGTTGCGGCATCCCGAGGGGGAAGTGCGCATCGGCTTCGTCGGCAAGTACGTCGACTTCGGCGACTCGTACAAATCGCTCAACGAAGCGCTCGTGCACGGCGGCATCGCCAACGGCGTCAAGGTACGCATCATCTACATCGACTCGGAGACGCTCGAGGAAGAGGGCTATCACGGCGAGCTGGCCAGCGTTGACGGCATCCTCGTCGGACCCGGCTTCGGCGCGCGCGGCGTGGAAGGAAAGCTGCGCGCCATCCGCTTTGCCAGAGAAAAGCGCATCCCCTACTTCGGCATCTGCCTCGGCATGCAGTGCGCGACGATCGAGTTCGCGCGCAACGTGGCCGGCATGGTCGGCGCCAACTCCACGGAGTTCGACGACGAAGCGCCGTACAAAGTGATCTACAAGCTGCGCGATCTCATCGGCGTCGACGCCCTCGGCGGCACCATGCGCCTCGGCAAATACCCCTGCAACCTCCGCGAAGGCTCCATCGCCCGCGAAGCCTACGGCGCCGAAACCATCGACGAGCGCCACCGCCACCGCTACGAAGCCAACCCCGAATACATGCCCCAGCTCGAAGAGCGCGGCTTCCGCGTCACCGGCATCTCCCCCGACGGCAAATTCGTCGAGATCATCGAGCTCGAAGGCCACCCCTGGTTCGTCGGCTGCCAGTTCCACCCCGAATACCAGTCAAGGCCCATGGCCCCCCACCCCCTGTTCCGCTCGTTCGTTGCAGCGGCAAGGGCGTACAAGAGCTCGAACAAGACGACGGTGCAGATGGCGCAACGGGCGGAGGTGAGTGAGGTCTGATGAGACCAGCGAGCACTGCCGAGATCACATCGAATCTGTCGCCCGCGTTCATCGCAACCGTGAGCGCGTCGGAGTTGCTGGAGCTGTTTCCTGTGAGCTTCAAGGAGCTCGACCCGCTGCAAGCTCCAGAGCCCTCCTCCCTCGCCTTGGTGAGCTTTCCGAGCGGTCCTGCTGCCGTGGTCTACGGCAGGGAGACTGGCACCGTCACGGTTTCATTGCCTGAGGACAGCGATGCACCTCGCATCTTTCACGAATTGATCGACGAGGTGCCGCTCGGCGGCCGCATTCAATGGCTCCGCGACGATCTGAGCGAGCCGGAGCTGCTCGCGGCGACTCACGTATAACCCCCGGTGATATTCTCCCGCGCGCATGACCACGCGCTCCATTTCCATCACTGCCGACATCTCGTTCGGCGCCGATCACCCTCCCCTTTTCATCGCCGGTCCCTGCGTGATCGAGGGGCTCGAGCACGCTCTCAAGATGGCGCGCATCCTGGCGGCGTTGCGGGATGAGCTGAAGATCAATCTGGTCTACAAGTCGTCGTTCGATAAGGCCAATCGTTCTTCGATCGATTCGTTCCGCGGGCCGGGTGTGGAAGAGGGCATGAAGGTGTTGCGGGCGGTGCGGGAGGAGACGGGGCTTCCACTGCTCACCGACATTCACGAGCCGTGGCAGGCGGAGCCGGTCGGCGCGGTGGTGGACATTCTGCAGATCCCGGCGTTTCTCTGCCGGCAGACGGATCTCATCGCCGCCGCGGCGCGCACCGGGAAGGCGGTGGGCGTGAAGAAGGGGCAGTTCCTTTCCCCCGAGGAGACGAAGAACATCCTCGACAAGGGTGCGGAAGTGGGCAACCAGAAGGTGTACATCACGGAGCGCGGGAGCTCGTTCGGCTATCAGAACCTGGTGGTCGACATGCGCGCCTTCCCGATCATCCGCGCCCTCGGCGCGCCGGTGGTTTACGACATCACGCACTCGATGCAGAAGCCGGGCGGCGAGGGCAAACAGACCGGCGGCACTCCGCAGTTCGCGCGCCCGCTGGCCCGCGCCGCCGCGGCGGCCGGATCGGACGGCTTCTTCATGGAAGTGCACGACAGCCCGCCGGACGCGCTCTCCGACCGCACCACGCAGATCCGTCCTGACGCCGCGCGCGCCATCATCGAGGATGTGCTCAGGATGCGAGAGGCGCTGGAACCGATTTGAATTGGGCTCAGAGGCGCAGAGGCTCACAGGCTCAGAGTGAAAGCCGGCGCCTTTGAGCCTTTGAGCCTTTGAGCCTTTGAGCCTTTGAGCCTTTGAGCCTTTGAGCCTTTGAGCCTCTGCGACTTTGAGACTCTGAGACTCGTCTTACCGTGATGAAACTTCGTACCGTCCTCGCCATCCTCCTCGGCCTGTTCGCCCTGTTGACGCTGCTCGACCGTTTCGTGCTGGTGGAGTTGCTGCTGCGGCGGACCGGGATTCCGTTGCTCCTGGCGGCGGCGATGGCTCTGGCGATGGCGGGGATCGGGGCGCTGGTGCGCCGAGCCAAGCACATCAACCTGCCGCTCGATCTGCTGATCGGCTATCCGCTGTTCGGCACGCTCTGCTTTCTGGCGGCCCTGGTCCGGGTGTCGATCTGGACGCTGGCGCCGATCGCGGCGGCCGGCTTGGTGCTCGCGATCGTGTTCCTGCTGCGCCGCTATTCGGATGACGCCTATGTCGCGCCGGAGCGCGTTCCGCTGCACTGGTCCGCGTTCGCCGTGGCCGCGGTGCTGGTGTGCGCGTTCGTGGCTGCGCAGGCGCCGCCGGCTTCGCTCGACGAGCTTGCGTATCACCTGGCCATTCCGCACGCGTGGGTGATCGAGGGGCAGGCCACCGAGTTGCCGCTGCTCTCGCAGTCGTACTTCCCGCTCGGGATCGAGTCCGCCGATCTGCTTCCGCTGCTGTACCTCGGGCCGTCCGACGGCGGCGTGGCGTCGCACTTTCTCCATCTCTTCGCCGCCATCGCCACCACGTTACTCGTGGCACGCCGGACTAAATCGTGGCTGGCCACGGCCGCCATCGTGACGACGCCGGCCCTGGCCATCACGGCCGGCTGGTCGCTGGTCGACTGGCCGCTGGCCGGGCTCTTCGTGGCGCTGTTCATCGCCCTCGAGGACGAGGATCTCAACACCGCCTCCGCCGCCACCGCGGCCGGGCTGCTGACCAAATACACGTTCGCGCCGTTCGCGCTCGTGGCCTGGGCCATCTGCTGGTGGCGCACGCGCCGTTTTCCGCGCTGGCAGCTGCTCCTCGGCGCGGTGTTCTTCGTGCGCAATCTCCTCATCGCCGGCAATCCGTTCGCGCCGTTCTTCGGCACCGACGCGCCGCAAGTCTCGGGCTACCGCGCGCTGGCACTTGCGGACTACATCTTCGAAGGCTCCTTCATCGATGAAGCGATCGGCGCGGCGGTGGTGATCCTGCCGGTCTTCGCCACCGGCGCACTGGCGCTGGCCTCGATCGGCATCGCCATCGCGCTCTTCTTCCTGGCGCCATCCTCGCGCATCCTCGTGCCATTTCTCGTCGTCCCTTCGATGACCGCGGCGCCCGAGCTGCGCCGGCGCGTGCTGTCGGTGATGATCGCCATCGCGGTGGTCGTGCAGACCTTCCTCGTGATCTGGTTCTCCGTCCGCACGAATGCGTTCTCGCTCCTGGCGGCGTCGGCGACGGAACAGGAGTACCTGCGCAAACAGCGCCCGTCCTACGCTGCCATCGAGTGGCTGAACCTGCAGCTCCCGCCCGATTCGCGCACACTGCTGGTCGGCAACAACGAAACGTACTGGTTCACGCGCCGCGTCCGCGGCGGCGGCAACTTCGACGGACCGCGGGTCTCGCGCTATCTCGACGTCCCAACCCCCGAGGCGCTGCGCGAACGGTTGCGCCAGGACGGCATCACCCACGTGGCCGTCGTCGCCGCACCGATCGCCACCACCGACGAGCAGAAACTCGCCGAGCGTCAAACCACGCTCTCTCCCGAAGCGCAGAGAATGCTCTCGCAGACGCTGGACCGGTACGCATCGAACATGATCGCGCGGGATAACGCGACGTTGTTCACGCTGAGATAGCTGTACAGCTCTACAGCTATAGAGCTGTACGGCTCCGTTACCATGTCCCCCATGTCCGACCCCCGCGCCAGCCTGATTCACGTTCTCCGCAGTGCCTGCTCGGGCGAGCTGGCGGCGGTGCATGCGTATCGCGGGCATGGGGACAGCCTTCCCGCGGACGCGCCGGAGCGGGAGCGGATCCGGGTCATCGAGGCCGAGGAGTGGCATCACCGCGAGCTCGTCATCGGCCTCCTGGCGGAGCTGGGGGCGAAGCCGAGCCAGAAGCGCGATGCGGTCTTCTTCTGCATCGGCCACACCATCGCCTTTCTCTGCCGGATCGGCGGCTGGTTCATCCCGATGTACGGCGCGGGGCGGCTGGAGAGCTCGAACATCAAGGAGTACGAAGACGCCGCGAAGTACGCGCAGGCGGCGGGACTCACGGGCATGATCGATTGCCTCCTCACCATGGCCGAGGTGGAGTGGGAACACGAAAGGTTCTTCCGTGAACAGATCGAGGGACACTGGATGCTGCGGTTCTTTCCTCGATGGATCGTGCCGCCGGCGAAAGAGACGATCCGCGCCGCCTACGGGCTAGAAGTGAGCGTAGAGGTTCAGGATGACGAGAGTCGCGCCCATGCCGACGAGCAGCGGCCGGCCGAATGTGCGCTCTGAGCCCTTGCTGAGCACGAACGCCCACAGCAGGAGCGATAGCGCCATCCAGAAACCCTCGCCCTCGCCGTCGAACCAGTCCGGCGGCACGTCCACGCGATACATCAGCAGGATGATCGCGCAGCCCGCGCCGCCATAGACGATCCTGCTGACCCAGCCGCGCCGCAACCATTCCTTCGTGGCGATCAGCGTCACGATTCCGATGATCGCCAGGATCAGGAGGAGCAGCGAGAGGAGTGAGGTGTCGCTCGGGTGCAAAAACAAAAAGGCCGGCACGAGGCCGGCCTTTTCAGAACCAACGAACATCAGAGTTACACCGCAACCGCCGCGTCGATTCCGGCCGCGGCGCGCAGCGCCTCGGCTTTGTCGGTGCGCTCCCACGAGAACTCCGGCTCGGTGCGGCCGAAGTGTCCGTACGCCGCGGTCTTTTTGAAGATCGGGCGGCGCAGCTGCAGGGTCTCCATGATGCCGCGCGGCGTCATCTGGAAGTGCTCGCGCACGAGCTCGACCATCTTCGACTGATCGATCTTGCCGGTGCCGAACGTGTCGACATAGACCGAGACCGGCTCGGCCACGCCGATGGCGTAGGCCAACTGCACCTCGACTTCGTCTGCGACGCCCGAGGCCACGAGATTCTTGGCGATGTAGCGGGCCATGTAGCACGCCGAGCGGTCCACCTTGGTGGGATCCTTGCCCGAGAACGCGCCGCCGCCGTGACGGCCGCGGCCTCCGTACGTGTCGACGATGATCTTGCGGCCGGTGAGACCGGTGTCGCCCTGCGGTCCGCCGATTACGAAACGTCCGGTGGGATTGATGTGGAAGACGGTCCGTTCGTCGATCAGCTCGCCCGGCATGACCGGACGGATGACCTTCTCGATGATGGCCTCGCGCAGATCGCGGCTGCTGACGTTCGGCGAATGCTGCGTGGAGATGACCACCGCGCTGGCGCGCACGGGGCGCTTTCCTTCGTACTCGATCGTCACCTGCGACTTGCCGTCCGGACGGAGGAAGTCGAGCTCGTTCGATTTGCGCACCTCGGTGAGGCGGCGCACGAGCTTGTGGGCCATCATGATCGGCAGCGGCATCAGCTCGGGCGTCTCGCGCACGGCAAAGCCGAACATGAGTCCCTGGTCGCCGGCGCCGCCGGTATCGACACCCTGGGCGATGTCGGGCGACTGCGGATCGATCGAGGAGATGACCGCACAGGTCTCGCTGTCGAAACCGTACTTGGCGCGCGTGTAGCCGATCTCCCGGATCGTGTTGCGGACGATGGACGGGAAGTCGACGTAGGTTTTCGTGGTGATCTCGCCGGAGATCATGGCCAGACCGGTCGTGACGAGCGTCTCGCACGCCACACGGCCCACCGGGTCTTCCGCCAGAACAGCGTCCAGGATCGCATCCGAGATCTGATCCGCGATCTTGTCCGGATGCCCTTCGGTGACGGACTCCGAGGTAAAGAGGGTCCTGTGATTCGACATGATGGAAAATGCTCCTTGAGGACAGCTAGAGTCTGCGAATCGTAGCACACGGAGCCAGTCGGCAGTGGGCAGTCGGCGGTCGGCAGTAACGACCCGGAAACGGCCCTAAAGCTCGGATATTTCCCCCTCCGGCTTCCGGTTTGCACAGTCCGCCAGCTGAATGCTCAAAACCCGCAATCTTGGTGCGTACGCCGATCTGCTTCTCCTCTTCACACGCTACGGCCGGAAGGACTTCCGCCTCTCGCTAAATACCGACGATCTGATGCTGCCGGAGGTGGAGGCGGGAGAGATCGAGCCGGACGTCCGCACGCGCGCCGAGGCCTTCGCCGCCACCCTCCAGAAAATGGGGCCGACCTACGTCAAATTCGGCCAGCTCCTCTCCACCCGTCCCGACATCGTGCCGCAGGAGTACATCGAGGCGCTGGAAACGCTGCAGGACTCGCTCGATCCGTTCTCGTTCGCCGACGTGGAGCGCATCATCGAGGAAGACCTCGGCGTCCGCATCTCCAAGGCCTTCGAGCACTTCGAGGCCGTTCCCATCGCCGCCGCGTCGCTCGGTCAGGTCCATCGCGCCCGGCTCAAACACCCCGGCAGCGATCCCGACAGCACGCGCGAGGTCGTGGTCAAGGTCCAGCGGCCGAACGTCAGCGAGCAGGTGCATCGCGACCTCGAGGTCTTCACCGAGATCGCCACCGAGCTCGAAAAATACACCGACATCGGCCGGAAGCTGAACCTCGTCGGTGCCATCGAACAGGCCCGCGTGGTCATGCTCAGCGAGCTCAATTACCTGCAGGAGGCGCGCAACACCGAAGCGCTCCGCCACAACCTCGCCGACTTCCCGCAGCTCCACGTTCCCGCGGTCGTCCACGACTTCACCTCGCCGCGCGTCTTGACGACCGAGCTGGTGCGCGGGCGGAAAGTCTCCAAGCTCACTCCCCTGGCGCTCATCGAAGGCGACTACGCCGAGCTGGCCGCCGTGCTCACGCAGGCCTATCTCAAGCAGATCTGCGTCGACGGCATCTGGCACAGCGACCCGCATCCCGGCAACGTCTTCATCCGCGAAAACCCCGACGTCCGCGAAAAACCGGACGACGGGAGCGGCGCGCCGCAGATCGTGCTGCTCGACTTCGGTATGGTCAGCCGCATCGGCACCGAGTTCCAGGACGAAGTCATCAAGCTCCTCCTGGCCATCTCCTCCAACCGCGGCGCCGAAGTGGCCGAAACGTGCGTCCGGCTTTGCGAAGTGCAGGAGCGTTTCGATCCGGCGAAATTCACGCGCGAGATCTCCACGCTCGTGGCCGCCGTGCACGGCGCCAGCGCCAGAGACATCAACACCGGCCAGCTCATCTTCACCGTCATCGGCGTAGCCAACAACAACGACCTCAAAGCCCCGGCCGAGCTGACCATGCTCGCCAAGACGCTCCTCCACCTCGACGCCATCACCAAAAAGCTCGACCCCGACTACGACCCCCAACGCGTCATCCGCGACTACGCCGAAGACCTCATCGCCCAGAAACTCAAACAGAAGTTCCACCCGCGCAACTTCTACCCGGCCATGCTCGACCTCAACCAGCTGGCCCTCGACCTCCCCCGCCGCGCAAGAGAGATCGTCGACCTCACCGCCGCCGGCAAGCTGACCGTAGGCATCAAACTCGCGCAAGCCGAAGAGCTCCTCTCCGGCATCCACAAAGTCGCCAACCGCATCACCATCGGCATCGTCATCGCCGCCCTGCTCATCTCGTCCTCGCTCATGATCCGCGTCTACCCAAGCTTCGCGTTGATCGGCTACATCCTCGCCTCCATCGCCGGGTTCTATCTCATCATCTCCACGATCGTGCGGGATCGGCGGGATCGGGAGAAGGCGGGGATCAAGGGGAAGTGACGGGGAGTCGCAAAGTCTCAAAGTCGCAGAGTCTCAAAGGGTTCGGTTGAGCGATTCGCGTGCAACCGGTGAAGCTCCTTTGCGACTTTGAGACTTTGCGACTTCAGATGACCGCTTCCGCGTCGCGCAACTCCTCGTCGCGGCGGTGGTAGCCGCAGCGCTCGATGAGCTCGCGCGCCTTCCTCAGCTCCTCGCGTGCTTCCTCGCGATTCTCGCGGAAGAAGAGACGCGCACGGTGGAGGTGGATGTCGGCGAGATGGAGACGCATCGGACCGCGCTCGGCGAGTTGCTGCGCTTCGTCGAGATCGGCGCGGGCGGCGGCAGGGTCGCCCTGACGGACGCGAAGCCATGAGCGGGTGAGCAGGGCGCGCGGGAGATGATGCATCGCGCCCGCATATCGAAGACCATGGAGCGCCGCTTCGACGTTCATGTACGCGTTGTCGAGCGCGGCGGGGCTGAGGATCGCACGGTAAAACGCCACGCGGCCGAGCGTGAGGTTGTCCAGCGCTGTATCGAGGACCCACTGGTGGCGCATCGCGAGAGCCAGAGCGGTCGTAGCACGGTGTTCAACGTCGGCGAGGATCTGCGCGTTTATGGGCTGCGCGTCCGGTCCCAGGGATCGGCGCCAAGCCACACTCTCGGCCCCGGCCAGCAGGAGATCACAGAAATGGAATCCTTGAAGCGAGTACAGCAACGGGGTTGTAGGATCGTCGCCTTTTTGCAGAGTCTCTGCCTCGAGGAATCTCTCGCCTGCCCCCGCCGCTCGCCCCGACTGGTGCAGCGCATCGGCGTGCGTAGCACGCAGGGTCATGCTTTGGAAAGCGTCCTTGCTTCGGTCCGCGTGTTGAACGCTCTGCTCAGCGTGACCGACGGCCGAAGCCACATCCCCCAGCGTGAGATCGAGCTCGCTGAGATTCCCGACAACGATCGAGGCATTTTTCCACTCCCCGCGCGCGACAACGGCCTCTAACGCAGCGTGCATCGGCTCACGCGCTTCCTCGAGACGGCCGAGGGCGCGCAGGCTGTAAGCTGCGTCGTTCAGCAGCCAGCTTTGAGCGGCGTCGGTGAGATCCGCGGCAACCTCTTTCCATGGAACTGTGAAGAAACATCTCACGGCCGCGAGATTTGCGCCGATCAAACCCAATACCTTAGAACTGTAAAACCTATAGGAGCCTGACATAACGCGCAGAATGCGATCGGAATAAATCTGCTTGCGTGTCTCCGCTGCCCGGCCAGCCTGGCAGCCGTGTACGACCGCTTGGTAGAGCGGCTGCAGGCCGTCGACGCCTTCCGGCCAGTACGGCACGCTGTCGCGCAGATGCTCGTACAGCCTGTCGTGCGCCGCGCGCCATGCCTCCGGCGCGCTCTCGCGAAGCCGCCGCGCGAAGTACTCACGGATCAGCGGATGTGCATCGAGCGCGTTTCCCGCCGTCCGTCGTTCGCTTGCAACGTCCGGAGGCTGTACGTCGCCAGCCGGGATATCCTCATCGATCACCCTCCGCGCTTCCTCCTCGCTATAGCCCGCGATGCGCGGCGGCTCCCACGGCTGTTCCTCGACGAAGCCGAGCTGCACGAGGCGATTCACGGCCACGTTCCACTGCGCATCCGTCAACGTCACGAGCGAGTCCGTCAGCCCAGCGATAGCCGGATCCTCGCGCAATGCGCCGAGGCAGCCGGGTGTGGCAGGACGGTCGAAAAGGCCGAGGAGGCGCAGGATCGCCAGCTCAACATTGCGGCCATCACGCGCGAGCCATTTCTCGTAGGTCTCCATCACCCGGAACGCGTGACCGCTGGCCTCTTCGTAATCCGCGTCGTGCAGCGAAACCAGATCGCGTTTGCGGACGTCGCCGCCGTGCGCCTCGGCCAGAAACTTTCCCAGCAGCGTGAGCGTGAGCGCGTGACCCTTCACGTCGCTGGCGAGCGTCTCGCGCTCGGTCGCAGTCCCACGGACGCCGAGGTTCTCGAGCAGTCTCGCTCCCGCTTCTTTCGAGAGATGCGCAAGCCTCCACTGCGGCGCGGTCGTGCTCCGGAACGTGTCGAGATCAGGGATCTCCTGCCGCGTGGTGACGACGCAGAGCCCGCTGTTGCGCGCGGCCAGGCCGCGCAGCAGCGACGTGAGCGCCGGATCGCGCAACTCGCCCGTCTTCGCATCCTGCAGCGGCTCCAGGCCGTCGAGGATCAACAGCGTGCGGTGCTGCGTGGCGAGCTGCGCAAGCCGCTCCCCTTTCGTCCAGCCGTCCGCCGCTCTCGCGGCCAGCTCGGCATCGCCGAAGAACTCCAGCGCCGCCTTCAGGAAGACATCGCTACTCCCCTGCCGATAGAACGACCAGTCGAAGTAGCGCTCGACATCGTCGTACTTCGTCGCTGCCCAGTGCGCAGCCAGCGTCGACTTTCCGACGCCCCCGAACGCGACGATCACTACAACGTTCTTCGAATCGTCGCTCCAAGCCTGATCAAGCATCGCCAACTCGCGCTCGCGGCCGATGAGCAGCGCGGATGAAGGGAGGCGGGAGGCAGCGATCTTCGGGGCCTGCAACACACGGGTTTGCGGTGAGTTCGCCGAGGCATCGATCAGCTTTCTGCAGGCATCCTTCAGAATCCCCTGGCGAGTCGCGGGCTCGAACTGATCGAGCGGTTTCGAGACGTCGTGCGCCGCCTGATAGTCGGCGATTTCGGTGATTTCATAGAGGCAAGAGCTCACTTATATCCAGAACACTGTGAGTCCTTCCTTCTCCGCGGCGGCGAGCAGCGGCGGCAGTTCGTGGTTCGCGATGAAATCGGATGCAAGAAAATTCTGGCTGACGAGCATCACACCAACGTTTGCCGATTGCAGCGCAGTCTCGATCTCTTGCCGCCACTTTGCGCCGACAGCGATCTTCGTGTCGTCCCACGGATCGATGATGCCCTGCCGTACCGCCGGCTTGAGCATCGTCTTCAGCTCGTCCAGGAACCACTTGTCCTTGTGGCTGTAGCTGATGAAGATTCCGCGTCGACCATTCGTCGCCATGTGCTTATCCGATGACAATTGCCGGGATGGAACATGAATACCATCAGTCCAGCAAAACGGATAGACGCGACGCGTTTTGGAGTGCGGTAGCCGCAGCTACCGCTTTCGTATGCCACTGGCAATGCTCGAACAAACAAAAGCGGCAGCTGCGGCTGCCGCACTCCAAAATGGTTGCGCCATGCAGGTACAACCGGCGCAGCTCCTTTGAGACTCTGCGACTTTGAGACTCTGCGACTCCCCGGTCACTTCAAATCCAGATCATTCAACCCCCGCCCGCCGTTGTCCGCCAGTTGCCGGGGCGTGCTCTCGAAGATGTAGACCTCGGTGCCGAGGTCGGCTTCGTTCCAGAGCAGTTTGAGCATGTCGTTGGGGAGGCGGATGCAGCCGTGGGAGACGCGGCGGCCGATCGATTTGGGGTCGTTGGTGCCGTGGATCATGACGCGTTCGCCGAGGTCGAGGGCGTATTTGCCCATGGTCCCTTTTTCCTTGCGCTGCGGGGAGTCGGGGGGCGGGATCGGCTTGCCTTCCTCGACGAAGGCCCAGTCGGGCTTGGTCCAGACCGGATCGACGACCTTGCGCACGACGGCGTGTTTGCCGCGCGGGGTGCGGAACCACCACACCCTGCGGCCCTTGCGGAGGACTTTGTCGGAGCCGGTGGCGGCGGCGGAGCTGCGGACCAGTTCGCCGTCTTTGAAGAGGTAGGCCCGGTTGGTCGAGACGTCGATGGTGATCACGGTGCCGATGCGCGGGGCCTCCGGCGGCAGGCCTTCGTTGGCGGCGGCGTTCTGGGAAGTACCGAGCGCGGCGGCGAGCGCGGCCGCGAGGAAAAGCGTCCTGGTTTTCACGCCGAATAACATTGCGAAGGTGGGGCCAGCTGGAACTCTTTCTGGAACTCTTTCTGCAGCAGCCATCGCCGTCATGAGAAAGCCATCGATCGCCCTCGCCCTCATGCTCTGCGCATTGACCCTCAGTTGCAGCCACGCGCAGGTCCCGCTCCCTCAACTGCCCTCAGGCGCCTCCAGCAACATGGCCAGCGCCGACCGCGGCGAGTACATCGTCCGCAGCGTGGCCGTGTGCGGAAGCTGCCATTCTGCGCCGGGGCCGGAGCGCGATCCGGACGGTCCGCTGAGCGGCGGGATGGAGTTTCACAACTGGCGCATCGGCACCGCGCGGGCGTCGAACCTCACGCCCGATCCCGAGACCGGACTCGGGGCGTGGAGCGAGGCCGAGATCGTACGCGCGCTCCGCAACGGTCAGAGCAGGAACGGCAGGTTGATCACGCCGGTCATGCCGTATGAGTGGTGGCATGAGATGTCGGACGAAGACGCCTTCGCGGTGGCGCGCTACCTGCGCAGCCTTCCGCCGGTCCGCAACGAGGTGAAGCAAAGCCCGAATCTCGTGTTCAAGCTCGCCAGAGCCTTTCTGCGGCCGATGCCGGGCGTCTCCGTCACGGCACCGGCCCGCAGCGCATCCGCGGAGTACGGCGCCTATCTCTCTCAACACGTGGGCCTCTGCGCCGACTGCCACACGCAGCGCGCCGGGTTGATGCAGAAAGCGGACAAGAGCCGGCTCTTCGCCGGCATGTCCAAGCCGCCGAAAGGCTTTCCGTCCAAGACGCCGAACATCACCCCGCACCCGGAAACCGGCATCGGTAAATGGAGCGAGGCCGATTTCGTGAAAGCCATGCGCACCGGGGTCACGCCCTCCGGCGAGAAGCTGAAACCGTTCATGCCGTGGCCCAAGCTCCAGCGCATGACGGACGACGACCTGCACGCCATCTACGCGTACCTGCGCACGGTGCCGGCCATTCGCTGACTCGTGGGGAGTCTCAGAGTCTCAAAGTCGCAAAGTCTCAAAGAGTTTCGGTTGTGCGCTTAGGGTGCAACCGGCGAAGCTCCTTTGAGACTTTGCGACTTTGAGACTCTGAGACTCCCGTGAGCCCGCGTGTTTTCCGATGCTTCACCGCCGGCAGGCGAACGGGGGCGGTAGTCTGTTCGCCCATGAAGCGTTTTCTTCTTGCCGCGCTCGTGGTCGGTACGCTGGACATCTCCGAGGTCTTGATCGTCTCGTGGCTCAAAGGCGGCGCGCCGCTGAAGATTTTCCAGGGCATCGCCTCGGGGATCTACGGCAAGGCCTCCTTCGACGGAGGCACGCGCACGATGGTGATCGGGCTGCTGCTGCACTACTTCATCGCCACGACCGTGGTGGCCGTCTACTTCCTGGCCAGCCGCAAGCTGGCGGTGCTGAACCGGCATCCCGTTCTGACCGGCGCGATCTACGGCGTAGGCGTCTATCTCTTCATGAATTTCGTCGTGCTGCCGCTGGCGGGGATGACGCCGAAGTACACGACGTTCAGTGTCGTGAACCAGCTCTTCTGCCACATCGTCCTCATCGGCATCACGACGGGCCTCTTCGCGCGCGGTCAGTACACGCCCACACGCGAAGCCGTCACCGCCTGACTTACGGGCGGGCTCGTTTCGCGCGGGCGTTGATGCTTCGGGCGATGTCCTGGAGCAGCGCCACTTCCTGCACGGTGATCTTCCGGTCGGAGCTGGCGTCCTGCAGGCGCTCGAGGAACGGTTGCAGGTGCACCATGGAGACCTTTTCCTCGCGGAGGTTCTTGCGCAGGAGCACGACTTCGTCGTCGAGCGTTTTGCGCTGCGCGGCGGGGACTTCGGCGGCGTAATGGCCCTTCATCTCCGAGGCGGTCATGCCGATGACGAAATCCATCAGATCGACGAAGCCGCCGGAGGAGAAGAACGCGCCGCCGGCGAAGACGATGATCAGCACGACCACGGCCAGGCCGCCGCAGCCGAAGGGCGCCCATTGCGGCAGGATCGGCGACCGTACCGGCCCCGAATAATAGTCAGCAGGCCATTCAAACCGACGTGCGGAAGGGTTTTCGGACACCGTCATTCGGCGCTGAGGTTATCATGTGCGCCGATGGCAGCTTTGGCGAACGTAAACGTCCTCATCCTCGACGACAATCCACTGGTCCTCAAGCTCGGACGCGCCCTCCTGGAGCGCGAAGGGTGCACCGTTTTGACGGCTTCGAGCTGGATCGAATTCAACCACGTGCTGGCCAGCAACACGCCGGACATCATCTTCCTGGATGTGAACCTTCCCAGCATCAAAGGCAACCGCCTGAGTGAAGTGCTCAAGTCGCAGTCGAACAAGAAGGACATCCCCATCGTCCTCATCTCCGACCTGCCGGAGCGCTCGCTCGAGGAGATGTTCCCCAGCTCCGGCGCCAACGCCTGGATGCGCAAGCCGCTCACGCGCGACAAGATCGTGGACATGATCACGCGCTACGTGCCGGACGCGAAGTAGGCCCATGTCCGTGGGGCGCCCGGCGTTGCGCTATGTTGCGCTGCGCACGTCCGCCCGACACGCCGCCGTCTTCGCCTTCTTCGCCGTCCTGGCGGTCATCCTCACCTGGCCGCTGGCGGCGCGGCTGGACACGACCGTCTCCGACCTCGGCGATCCGCTGCTGGTGACCTGGATCCTGGACTGGACCAGCCACGCCCTGCTCCATCAGCCGCTGTCGCTCTTCAATGCGCCGATGTACCACCCCGCGCCGCTGACGCTCGCGTACAGCGAGCACCTCACCGGCATCGCCGTGCTGCTCCTGCCGTTCCACCTCGCGGGAGTGGAGCCGCTGGCGCTCTACAACCTGGCCATGCTCCTCGGGTTCGCGCTGTCGGGCTACGGCGCGTACGTGCTGGCACGGCAGTTCACGCCGTCGGTCGCGGCATCGCTCGTGGCCGGGACCTTCTTCGCCTTCGTGTCGTTCAAGTTCGACCACCTGGCGCACCTGCAGAACATCTCGTCCGGATGGCTGCCGCTCATCCTCGCGGCCATGATCGCCTACTGGCGCGAGCCGTCCCGCCGCAACGCCGGCGGTTTCGCCGCGGCGTTCGTGATGAACGGCCTCACCAACGTCTACTACCTCCTCTTCGTCTCCGCCGCCATCGCCATGACGGTGCTCTTTCTCCTGACCGCCGCGCCGCGCCGCGACCGCCGCTTCTGGCTGCGCGCCGCCGGCGCGCTGGCCATCGCGGGGCTGGTGCTGCTGCCGTTCCTCCTCCCCTATCGGACTGTGTCAAAGATGTACAACCTCAAGCGCGAGGTGGGCGAGGTGGTCACGACCGGCTGGCGCGCGTGGCTGGTGACGACGAACCGCAGCTTCGTCTACGGACGCCTCACGAGCGAGTGGCAGACCACGGAGAATCAGCTGTTCCCGGGGCTCATGGCGCTGTTTCTGGCGGGTGCGGCGGTGGGGCTCACGCCTCGGCGCCGAGACGGCGCCGGGCCAGCCGGCGGGGACGCCGGCGTTCCGAAGTGGCTCGACGTGCTGGTCATCGGCGTCGCGGTACTGGCCATCCTGTCTCTGATGACACCCCGCTTCGCCATCACCGCCTTCGGCCGGCCACTCGTGGCGGTGCGCGGACCGGACATCCCGTTCATGCTGCTGCTGGTCCTGACGCTCGTGCGCCTCTCGATCCGCATGCCCCTGACGATGGGCGGCGCCGACGGATCCGCATTGCGCGACGTCCTGGCCCGCTCGCGCTTCCCGGTCGAGGCGTGGATGGCGGCGGTGTGGTTCCTGACCGGCTTCCTCGGATCGTTCGGCTTCCGCAGCTTCTTCTTCGCCTTCCTCTTCCGGCGCATCAGCGTCTTCCAGAGCATCCGCGCCGCACCACGGTTCGCCGTGATCGCCTACGTTGGCCTTGCGGTCTTCGTGGCCATCGGCGCCGCGGCCATCATCTCCCGCCGGAAATGGACGGCGCCGCTCCTCGTCGGATTGATGATCGTCGACGTCTGGCCCACCGTTCAGTGGGAACACGCCCTGTCGCAGAACACGCCGCTCGTCCGCTGGCTCTCGAAGGAACGAATCTCTCCCATCGTCGAAGTCCCCGTCGAGCCGTGGCTCACCTTCCGCTACCTCCTCGGCCAGACCATCCATCGCCAGCCGACCATGAACGGCACCTCCGGCTTCGAGCCGCCCACGCATCGCGATCTCAAGGTGGCCTGGGAGAAACGCGAATTCGACACCATGCTCGGCATCGTCGAGCAGAACGGCGCGAAGCTCTTCATCGTCCACGCCCATTGGCTCCCGCCCGACTCCCAGCAACCGCTGCGCGACTTCCTGCGCAACAGCGTTGCCTCCGGACGCCTGCGCTTCCTGCAACGCTTCGATCACGGCGTCGAAGGCGACTTCGTCTTCGCCGTCGCGCGCAACTACCCCCAGGCCCCGCCGCCCCCCGAGCTCCCCGATCCCCAGGGACTCATGCCGCGCCAAATGCTCGAACGCTTCTTCCGCAACGAGACCACCCACACCAACACCACCTTCGGCGTCCTCGAACAACCGGCCTGGGACGCCGTCGCAAAAGGCCCCCTCACCGTCACCGGCTGGGCCCTCTCCCCACACGGCACGCGACACGTCTGGATCCTCCTCGACGACGGCCGCCACCGCTTCGAAGCCACGCGCCTCCCCCGCCCCGACGTCCAGGCCCGCTACGGCTGGTACTACGACAAAGCGCCCGGCTTCACCATCACCCTCCCCTCCCGGCCCAATCGTGTCCCGCGCAAGACGGATGTCCAGATCGAGATCGAAGACGGGGTTGGGCGGAGAACGCGGTTGGATGACGTGCTGTTCGTGTGGGAGTAAGGGGACACCCTTCCGTCAATTGAGGGGGGTCAAAAAGTTAGCAATGGAAGACTCGGAGTTACGCGAGGATGACTCGGAGTTACGCGAGGATGACTCGGAGTTACGCGAGGATGACTCGGAGTTACGCGAGGATGACTCGGAGTTACGCGAGGGACACCCCTAAGTCTCGCGAGGATGACTCCGAGTCACGCTTGTGATACCCGTGAGTCACGCGAGGATGACTCCGAGTCACGCGAGCGATACCCATGAGTCACGCGAGGATGACTCCGAGTCACGCGAGGGACACCCCTAAGTCTCGCGAGGATGACTCCGAGTCACGCGAGGGACACCCCTAAGTCTCGCGAGGATGACTCTGAGTCACACGAGCGATACCCATGAGTCACGCGAGGATGACTCTGAGTCACGCGCGTGATACCCGTGAGTCACGCGAGGATGACTCGGAGTTACGCGAGGCTCACTCCGAGTTACGCGAGGATCACTCGGCAGCCGCAACCAAACACGCAGTGAGAGGCGGCCATCCTCGTTTTGGAGTGCGGTAGCCTGCCGCAGGCGGAACGCCAGCGTCTCGCTGGCTGGCCCGGTGGCGTCCCGCCGCCGCCGGTTGTCGGTCGAGAGCGATGCCCAAATCAGCAGTCCGGCGGTGGCAAGAGAGTGGCGGCGCGGGACGCCGCCACACCAGCCGGCGAGGACGCCAGCGTTCCGCTTCGCCACGTCGCGCTCGTATGTTCAAGCAGCGCCGGGGCATACAAAGCGGCAGCTGCGGCTGCCGCACTCCAAACCGTTGCCGTGTTCACGGATCACTGGAAAATCTTCGTGTCCCGTGTTGGAGCGAAAGCGTAACCCAATGGACAACTCGCCGGACCCGAAGCGGTCGCTAAAATAGGGCTCCAATGAAAAGCACGACGAGATGGATCGCCCTCGTCCTCGTGCTCCTGGCGCTGGCGCCGGACGGTGAGGCGCGGCTTCGCTCCGTCCGGTCCAGGGGGCCGCGGGACCAGGGCCCGGCCGCTCCGCTCGACCAATTCAGCTCATCCCAGCCTCAGATCGTTCGCTCCACTCATCTCGACCTCGACCTCACGGTCGATTTCGCGGCCAAGCGCATCCGCGGCGCCGTTACGCACACGATCGAGCAGCTCTCTCCGGCGGACCGTTTCATCGTGGATACGCGGGATCTCGAGATCAGCGGCGTCTTTGTCGACGGTGCACGCGCCCAGTGGTCCCTGGGCTCGACGACGGCGCGCGGCAGGCCGCTCACCATCACCATCAACCCGTCCTCGCAGCGCGTTCGCATCGAGTACCAGACCATTCCGGGCTCGGCGGGGCTGTACTGGCTCGAGCCGCCGCAGACCATCGGCGGGATCTCGCCGTTTCTCTTTACGTTCGCGCAGCCCGACCGGGCACGCGAATGGATCCCGGTGCAGGACACGCCCGGCGTGCGCACCACGTACAACGCCACCGTGCGCGTGCCGCAAGGTCTGCTGGCCGTGATGAGCGCCCGAAACGTCACGGAGGCCGATCCCGACGGGGTGTACGAGATCGACATGCCGTACTCCATTCCGGCGTATCTCATCGCCCTGGCCGTAGGACGGCTCGAGTTCCGCTCCTTCAGCGATCGGACCGGCTTTTACGCCGAGCCGGAGCTGGTCGCCGATGCCCTGTGGGACATGCAGTACCTGCCCGAGATGTTCGACGCAGCAGAGCGGGTCATGGGCCCTTATCCGTTCGCACGATACGACGTGCTGGTCATGCCGCCGGCGTTCGTTGCGGGCGGCATGGAGAACCCGATGCTCAACTTCCTGGCGCAGGGCGGGGTGGTGCCGGCCAATGGTGAGACTCCGCCGACGCCGGCGGACGTGCTGGCGCACGAGCTGGCCCATTCCTGGGCAGGCGATGCGACTACCTGCGCCACGTGGAGCGACACGTGGCTCAACGAAGGATTCGCCACCTATTACTCCAAACGGATCCTCGGAGAGATGATGGGAGAGGAGCGGGCCGAGCTCGGCTTCTACTTCGAGCGGCAGAGCTATCAATCGTACGCAGCGCAGCCTGGCGTCAACGACCGGTTCAAGACGCTACATCGCCAGTTCATCGTGAACGAAGGGCTCTCCATCTTCAACCCGACCAACTACAGCAAGGGCGGCATTTTCCTGAAGACGCTGGAGGACGGACTCGGACGCGAACGTTTCGATTTCATCATGCGCTCCTACTTCCACCGCTACGCCTTCCGCTGGGCGGATGAGCGGGCCTTCATCGACGAATTCGCGCAATGGGGTGCCGACCTCTCCGCGCTGAAGGTCGAAGAGTGGATCTACGGCAGCAACCTTCCTTCGAATGTCACCGCGCCAACGCGGTCGGCGCTCTGGGATCGGATCGGCGTCGAGGCGCAGCGATACCGCGCCGGCACCGCCGTCGCCGATCTCGACCGCAACGGCTGGACGCATCTCCACCTGGCCCTCTTCCTCTGGCAGATCACCGACGCCATCAAGCCGCGCATGGAGGAGCTCGACGCCGTTCTGGGCCTCTCGAGCATGAAGACTCCGTCCATGCACTGGCTGCTGCCCGTGGCCGAGACCCGCTATGCACCCGGTCTCCCCATGCTCGAACGTTTCATGGAGGTTGGCGGTCCGAACGTCGTGGCCATCTACCAGCGGCTGGCGCAGACCTCGGCCGGGCGCACCTGGGGACGGGAGATCTATCAGCGCGTCAAAGTGCACTACGATCCCAACACGCGCGCGAACGTGGAGCGAATCCTCGGCCTGACCTTCCCGTCACTGGAAGCGCCCGAAAAACTCGCCGCGTAAGGGAACCTCTCAGCAGATGAAAAGCGAAAATGAACTGCGCCGCGAGCGGCGCCTCGGATGGATCGTCGTGGCGACCCTCCTGGCCCTGGCCGGCGTGTTGATCGTGACGGTCCGTTTCGTCGTCACGAATCACCTCGTACCGTCCGGCTCGATGATTCCCACCATCCACCCGCGCGACCGCGTGGTCGTCAACCACCTCGCCTACGCCTTCGGCGGGAAACCGAGGATCGGCGACGTCGTGGCCTATCGCCACAAAGTGCTGTCGCTCTATCGCCTCGTGGCCGGTCCCGGCGATACGATCGAGATGCGGGAAAACGTCCTGTTCCTGAACGGCAAACAGCGCCACGAGCCGTACACCAGGATCACGCCCGACATCCCCGCCCTGCGCAGCTTCGGCCCGCTCACCGTCCCCGCCGGACACTACTTCCTCCTGGGCGACAACCGCGACCAGGCCAACGACTCCCGCTTCCAGGGCTTCATCGCCGAGGAGCAGATCATCGGGCGGATGATCTACGTTCTCCATGTCGGACAGTGCGAGGAATGAGGGGGTCGAGAGTCAAGCCGCTCTATCGAACGTTGATGTTCCCAGTGAAATGCATTCGGACAGATACGGGCACGCCATGATGTTGTGCAGGCCGAAACTTCCATCGGAGAAGTGACTCCTCGAAAGCACGATCCAGGCATGGATGGACGGCCCGGACGATCCTGACCTCTTGAACGTCACCAGTGGCATCGATGATCGCCTCCGCAACGAGCGGCCCTGAAATGCGGACTCGCTCGAGGATGCAGGGGTCGTACGCCGGCACCTGACGCCGCACGATCACAGGGGCTGTGACATCTCCGCCCACGTTCATGATCTCAGGGTGGCCTTGATCTTTGACGAGGACCGGCAGCGAGGGCGCAACGTTCGGCGCTGCTAGGGCCGGATTCTGGCGACAGCGTCGCAGGAGTTGTTCACCATCGTAGATCGAGAGCTGGACGTTGGAATCGCGGGCGCGCAGCACAGCGACGGTTGGACCAGACCAGTGCCGTTCATTGCACGAGACTAGATCAGACCAACGCAGATGCATCGTCGGCGCAAACGAGCGAAAGGGTAAGCTCTGAGCGATCGTTACGCCGGAAGCATCCGCCCGCACTCGGACCGTCTGGTGATAGGTGAACGGCATCCAGCGCCCCTTCAAGCTGATACTGTCACCGCCCAACAAGACGAAGGCTGGATCGGTTCTTCGTGCGGGATGTGCGTTCGCCAACTCTCTCCAACCGCCCACGAATGACCCGCAGGACGTAACGCCGATCCATATCAGGACGAACGCGCCCAAACGCCATGACCACCGCACCCATCGATCTTCTCGCGGTGCCCGGCTCTTCGCAAGTCATGGGAATTGGAGGCGCCCAACGCTGGGCGTGCGGCTGTGTTGGGCGTCTCATTCGCGCAGTTCGAGCCTAGGAATGTCTTCTTGCGGAATCACGACACGCAGAGAACGAGCTGCGCCCTCCGAACGACTCACCAGGCCGAGTCGATGAAGGTTGACGACCATTTGATGAACCACCGGCGGGGTGACCTCGAAGTATCGCTGCATGTCCGCTTCGGCCGGAGGTCGCCCATTGACCTTCGTATACGCGTCGATGAACGCCAAGTACTGCCCTTGTAGCTTCGAGAAGGTTGCCATCAGATCAGTCGCCTGGATTGGAACAACGCCCTGGCACGCAACAGCTGGACGGCACGCGGGCGGGTCACGCAAATACTCCCGCCTCTTCGCACTCTTCCCAGATCCTGAAGCCCTCGAGCTCGCGCTCTTCGACCGCACGCGTGCCGAGATACACCAGCTCCCACCCCTCTGCACTCTCCGCGGCGATGGGCGTGTGACCGACAAACCAGTCGTCCGACTCGAAGGCCTCCAACGTTGGCCTGCGCCAAAATCGCCTTTTGTATGAGCGCACGTGAACCGTGCCTTCCGTGAGTCGCAGCACCCGCAGCAGTTCCCACCGGAACCGGGACGCGCGCGTGGCGTAGATGCCGCCCTCTTCGAGACGATTGTTCATCGTGCCACCTGGAGTAGGACTAGTTTCACGCGAAAAAGAAAGGCCTGACCCCGCCGTTGCCTGACCATCGGTACCCTTCCTTTGGAGGGTCCCTACCCTTCATTTGGAGGGTACCTACCCTACATTCCTAAGGTACCCACCCTCCATTTTTAGGGTACTTACCCTCCATTTTTAGGGTATGCACCCTCCATTTTCAGGGTACCTACCCTCCATTTGTAGGGTACGTACCCTCCATTTTTAGGGTGCCTACCCATTCTTCTACGTAGGCAACCCATTGATTTCAGGGTACCTACGCTTCCTTGGCAAGCCCGGTACGTTCATCGCGAGTGCGCGGCGGCGGGGACGCCGCCGGGCCAGCCGGCGGGGACGCCGGCGTTCCTACGTCGACGTCGCGGGCGGTGTTTCGATGACGGTGTCGGTGACCACCGGGGTGTCGGTTGCCGGGGCCGGGCTTTCGGCGCTTTCGCCGGCCTGGGCGGAGGCGTCGATGGCGGGTTGGGTGGGCTCGCCTTCTTTGGCCTGGTACATGGGGCGCTGGAGGTAGTACGGGAGTTTGGCGACCTGGACGCTGGCGCCGCTGCAGTCTTTGTCGGGTTCCTGGCCGGCGACGAAGGCTTGCATGACGACGCGGGCGCAGGGGCCGACGCCGCGGCGGCCGCTGGTGAGGTCCATGGGGACGATGACGACGCCCGGGGGGGCTTCGAAGTCTTCTTTCTTGACGCGCAGTTTCTGGTCTTCGAATTGTTTGAAGATGTCGATCCAGATGGGGAGGGTGACGTCGGCGCCGGTGGCGCCGCCGCCGAGGGACTTGGCGGGGTCGTCGTAGCCGGCCCAGACGCCGACGGTGTATTCGGGGGAGAAGCCGATGAACCAGGCGTCGGTGTAGCCGTTGGTGGTGCCGGTCTTCCCTGCCAGCGGGTCGGCGAGGGTGTGGGCGGCGTAGGCGGTGCCGCGGTCGATGGTGCCTTTCATCATGTAGGCGATTTCGAAGGCGACCTGCTGGGAGGTGGCTTCAGAGATCTCGGGCGGCTGTTGGTCGAGGACGCGCTCGGTCTGGTCGGAGATTTTCCGGATGTAGCGCGGCTTGATGTAGACGCCGCTGTTGGCGAAGACGTTGTAGGCGCCGGTCATCTCCAGGGGCGAAACGCCGGCCGCGCCGAGGGAGAGCGAGGGGTATTGCGGCAGATCGGCGGTGATGCCGAGGCGCCGCGCGAAATCGACGACCTGATCGCCGCCGGTCATCATGTACGTCTTCACGGCCGGCACGTTGATGGAGAGCTCGAGCGCGCGCTGGATGGTGACGATGCCGGCGTACTTGCCGTAGTAGTTTTTCGGCGCGTAGATGGCCTCGCCGACGGGGATGGCGATCGGGGCGTCGAACAGCGTGTCCGCCGGCGTCAGGCCTTTCTCGAACGCGGCGCCGTAGACGAACGGCTTGAACGACGAGCCGGTCTGCCGCCGGGACTGCACGGCGCGGTTGAACTTGGAATGCGCGAAGTCATAGCCGCCGACGAGCGCCAGGATCTCGCCCGACTTCACGTCGAGCACGACCACGGCGCCTTGCACGACCGGCATCTGGTCGAGCACCCACTTGCGGGCCTTCGTCTTCGCGTCTTCCTGCTGCAGGACGTGCACGACGTCGCCGCGTTTGAGGACGCCGTCGAGCGTTTTCTTTTTCGTCCAGGCCCAGCTGGCCGCGGGGAGCTCGATGCGCTGGTGATGCAGGCGGACGGTGAGCAGGTCCTTGGTCACTTCCAGGACGACCGCGGGATAGAGCTTGTCGACGTCGGGCGGCTCGTTGCTCCAGCTGGGATCGCGATAGACCTCCGGATCGAGCCCTTCGGCGACGAGGTTGCGGGTGGGCCGGCGGAAGCCGCGGCGTTTGTCGAACCTGCGCAGGCCGCGCTGCAAGGCGCCTTCGGCGATCTGCTGGATGCGCAGGTCGAGCGTGGAGTAGACCTTGAGGCCGCTGTTGTAGAGGTTCTGGGCGCCGAACTTTTCGTTCTGGCGCTCGTTCTGTTCGATGTACTGGCGGATCTCCTCGGAGAAGTAGGCGCCGACGTGCGGGGCTTCATCCTTGTACGTGCCGAGGACGATGGGCGCGTTCACGGCCTGCTGGTACTGCTCGCGGGTGATGAAGCTCTCCTTCATCATCCGGAACAGGACGTAGTCGCGGCGCATCTTGGAGCGGTCGGGATGATTGAGCGGGCTGTAATACATCGGCGAGCGGATCGACGCCGCGATCACCGCCGCTTCCGGCAGCGTGAGCTCCTTGGCGTGCTTGCCGAAGAAGAGGCGTGACGCCGCCTCGACGCCGTACGCGCCGTGGCCGAGATAGACCTGGTTCGCATAGAGCTCGAAGATCTGATCCTTGGTGAAGTCCTTCTCGATCTGGACGGCGAAGAACATCTCATTGATCTTGCGGCGGAAAGTCTTGTCGGGCGTGAGGAAGACCTGCTTGGCCAGCTGCTGCGTCAGCGTCGACGCGCCCTGGGCCTTCTTCCGCTCGATGATGTTCGTGAGCGCCGCGCGCAGGATGCCCTTGGGGTCGACGCCGCCGTGGCGGTAGAACTCGGAGTCCTCGGTGGCGATGATCGCTTGCACCAGGAGAGGCGACATGTCCTTCTTCGACACGACGATCCGCTTCTGGATCGAATACTCGGCGAACGGCACGCCGTGGCGGTCGTAGATGCGGGTGATGATGGCCGGCTGATAGTCGGCCAGCTTCTTGACCTGCGGCATCCGCACGGCGTGGGCGAAGAGGAAACCGGCCGGAATCCCGAGCAGGGCCGCCGCCAGCAGCATCAGCAGAACGGACTTTCTGCGCGACGGCGGGGCCTGGGGGACGAGCTGGTGGTTGTCAGTCACGGAAGAAGTTAACCACATTAGAATCCATCCCGCACATGTCGGCCCCTCCCATGACTTCCATCAGACAAGACTGGTCGCGACGCATCTCGGAGTCGCTCAAGCAGAATGGCGTCTGGCACACCTTTGAGAAACTGACCGAAGCGAGCCGGGCCTATCCCGCGGATCTGTCGCTGCGCGGTTACGTCGAGCTGGTGCGGAACGTGATCGTCCGCGATTTCCTGGCTCATCCGCGCGGCCTGCAGGCGGTGCCGAAGCTGACGGCGGAGTTCCTGTCGAACTTCGACCGCTTCAATCTCAATGCGCAGGAGGGCTACCTGATCTCCCTCATCGACGGCCGCCTGGACGTGCAGAAGCTGATGATTCTCAGCCCCTTCGATCAGTTCACGACCATCTTCATCCTGGCCAAGCTCGAGCACGAGCGGGCCATCACGGTGCCGTCATGAAACTCGCCGAGCTGCTCGATCACCTGGCTTCCTCGATCGCCGTGGTCGGCGACAACGGGGTGGTGCGCTACCGGAATCGCGCCTTCGAAGAGGCCTTCGGCTCGGACGCCGAGCAGTGGCTCAAGGAAGCGTCGCGGGCCGTGGCCGGCGAGCGCGGCTGGCTGCAGGGCTTCTTCATGGAGGCCGAGGAACAGCGGACCATCGACGTGGAGATCGAGGGACGGGTCTTCCGCATCGACTTCATCATGCGGGCCGACGAGATGGACGGCGCCGGCGTGGCGCTGTCGTTCGAGGACGTCACCAAACAGCGCGAGGCGGAGCAGTCGAAGTCGGACTTTACCGCCCAGATCGTGCACGACCTGCGCGGACCGCTCTCCGGCATCCAGGGGACGCTGGAATTCGTGCTGGCGCAGGAAGGAAACAAGCTCGATTCGATCTACTCCGACCTGCTCCAGGAAGCGCACCGCGAGTCGGAGCGGATGATGAGCCTCATCAACGAGCTGCTCGATTTCTCCAAGATCCAGTCCGGCAATTTCGCGGTGGAGTCGGAGCCGGTGCGCGTGGCGGGCGTGCTCAAACGCGCCGTGCGCAGCCTGCAGTCGGTGGCCTCGCGCGACGAGATCTTCCTCCTCAGCGCCCACGGCCGCGACGTGCCGCAGATCATCGGCAGCGTGGAGAAGCTGACGCAGGCGGTGATCAACCTGATCTCGAACTCGCTGAAGTTCACCCCGAAGAAGGGCCTCATCTCCGTCGGCGCCCAGATCGTGCGCAACGGCGACGTGCCGGAAGCGATCGTGGTCACCGTCACCGACACCGGCATGGGCATGAAAGCCGAGGAGATCGACCAGATCTTCGAGAAATACAAACAGAGCAACACGAAGTCGCTGCGCGGCGGCGGCGGGACGGGGCTCGGGCTCTACATCGTGAAGCAGGTGATCGAGGCGCACGGGGGGGAAGTGAGCGTGGCGTCGATTGAGGGCGTGGGGACGAGTATGGTGTTGAGGTTGCCAGTGAAGAGATCCCAGGCTAATCCTGAGCGAAGCGAAGGATCAACTTAGCAGCAACGGGGAGCATGCCTCAGGCGACGTGTCCATGGCATGTTCCCCGTTGGTGCTAAGTTGATCCTTCGCTTCGCTCAGGATTAACGCTCGCGGCGGACAGACCTGCGGCACTTTGCTTCGGCGCGGCTTTCAATCTGGCGCACGCGCTCGCGTGAGAGATTGAGAATCTCGCCGATGTCGCGCAACGTCAGCTCGTCGTCCTGGAGGATTCCGTAGCGTAGCTTCACGATTGTCTTTTCTTCGAGCGACAGCTCATCCACCGCGACCTGGACGGCGGCGTTTTCGCGGAGTTTCTGGAGGTGCGGGAGGCGCTGTTTGTCGATGGCGGGGGTGACGCTTTCGCGGCGGTCGTTGAGCTCGTACCAGTAGTGGAACCAGGCTTTGGGGTTGGGGTTGGTGTAGAGCAGGAGGATGGCCAGCTCTCCCTCGGAGATTTCGAGCTTGGTGCACACCTTGACTTTGGCGCTCTCGAGGATGGCGGTGACGTTGTCGGTGGTGCGGTTGAGGAACGAGGCCAGCTCGCGGACGCTGCGGGGGACGTTGTCGCTGACTCCATGACGCAGCGAGAGCACTAAGCGCTCTTTCGGGGAGAGCTCGGACATGTGCGCCAGCAGCTCCTCGCGGCGCGATTGCTCCTGCATCTCCACTTCCGCTGAGGGGATCATGGTCTGCTCGACGACGTCGGCGAGCTCGGTGTGCGAGTCGCCGTCGAGCTCCGCGTTGAGCGAATAGTTGTCGGCGTTGGCCTGGAGGAGCGTCTGCACTTCCTTGACGCTCACGCCGAGGTTCAGGGCCAGCTCGTCCGGCGTGGGGATGTGACTCCCCTCCGTCATGGCCGTGGCGATGGCCTTCTCCAGCCGGTACATCAGGTTGGCGCGCTTGGGCGGCAGACGGAACGCGCCGGCCTGCTCGGAGAGCGCGTGCAGGATGGCCTGGCGGATCCACCACACCGCGTAGGTGATGAACTTGACGTTCTTTTCGGGGTCGTACTTCTTGGCGGCGTGGATGAGACCGATGTTGCCTTCGTTGATCAGGTCGAGAAAGAGAACGTGGGCATTGCGATAGCGTTTGGCGTACGACACCACGAAGCGGAGGTTGGCCTTGACCAGTTCCTCCAGCGCGCCCTTGTCATTCTCCTGGATGCGGCGGCCGAGCTCCTTCTCCCGCTCCGGCGTCAGCCGCGGGATGCGAGCGATTTCCTGCAGGTAGTGGTTGAGGAGATCGTACGACTCGTCTCGTTCTTCGTACCGGGCCATTTTTGGACCCGAGCATGATACAGCGAGTGCCCCCGGGTCTACTGGGTCAGCGCCTGGCCATGTGGTTCACATGCCGCGGTCTCTCGCCGAGCTCCCTGGCCAGTACTTTTGCGTCGACGTCAACCCTGACGAGGACGGTCTGTTCGTCGTCTTCGTGGGCCAGCACCATGAGCTCGATGCGGTCGCCGTCCGGCGAGGGTTTGGCGTAGATGAAGCTCCATTCGCCGGTGCGTTTGGACCAGACCTGGACGAGCGGTTTGAATCCCTCCCCGGCTTTGGCGCGCATGATTTGCTGCAGCTCGTGGGGATCGACGTTGCCGGTGTTGCGGAACGTCACGAGCTGAAAGTCGCGGACGCCTTCCGGCTGCACCACCCAGACCACAGCCCGGGCCACGCCGAGGAACGGGATCCAGATGCGGCGCACCCCGTCCTGACTGTCGATGGCGCGCGCCACGGCGTTGAAGTCGGCGTGCAACGGCAGGGCGGCCGAGGCGACGAGCAGAGCTGCGACAGCCAGGCGCTTAATCATCGCGGTTCTTCCTTTCCTTGCGCATCTCGGGGATGCCGAACTGGCCCGACAGGCTGGCCAGTTTGTCGATGTCGATCGGGCCGTTGATGTTGACGATGGTGAACTCGCGCGGCTCGGTGGCGATGATGATCAGCCCAGTGACCTTGTCGCCGCGCATGTCGGCCATGATGTTGACGTTCTCTTTGGTCTTGCTGCGCACGGTGACGAGAGGCTTCCACGTCGGACCGAGCTGCGACTTCACTTTGTCGATGAGGCCGCGGTCGTACTCGCCTTCGTGGGCGAATTCGTAGCTGCGGACGTAGATCCCTTCCAGGCCGCCGATGACGTCGCGCACGGCGCGCTCGTCGGCATCGGTGCCGGAGAGGAACTTGGCCGCCAGCCGGAGCATGTTGGCGTCGAGGGTGACGTCGACCACTTCCGTGGCCCGGTCGGCAAGATCGGGAAAGTCGAGATTGATCCGCTGCGCCGAGGCGGGAACGGCGGCCAGAATCAGAATGAGGCTGAGGATGTACTTTCGCATGTTGTCTCCTTAGGTTCTATTCGGCGGTCCCGATCCCGCGCACTTCCTGCTGCGCATAGCGCACCTTCTCGCCGGCGATGCGCATGGCCGTGAGCACCTGCTCCTTGGCCCGCTCGCCGCGGCGATGCTCCACCACGCGATGCGTGGCATAGCCGCCGAGGAGCACCGCCAGCGTGACGGAAGCCGCGGCGGCACGCCACCAGACGGGACGCTTCGGCTTCTCCCCTGCCACCACACTTTGCGAGTGGATACGCTGCATCACCCGGCCCGCGAAGCCGGATGGGGGCGCCTGGCGGCGGAGGGCGCGTTTGAGATCGTTCTCGAGGGTCATGGGTGTTTCTCCAGTCTCTTGCGCAACGACTGCAGTGCGCGGTGCAAGTGACTCTTGACGGTGTTGACGGGCAGTCCGACGATCCGGCAGATTTCCGACGGATCGAGATCTTCCTGATAACGCAGGGTGACGACGGCGCGTTGCAGGTCGGGCAGTTCCTGGATGAGTTTTTTGAGGCGCCGGTCGAGAAAGGGATCGGCATTACGATCCATGACTCTCAGCTCGCCGGCATCGTCGAGGCTGACGGCTTTCATGCGCGCCCGCCGCACCTGGTCGATGCAGCGCCGCGTGGTGACCTGGCGCAGCCAGAACAGGACGTGCGATTCGCTCTCCAGCGAGTCCAGGTTGCGATAGAGCTGGAGGAAGACGTCCTGGGCCACTTCCTCGGCGCGGGAGCGGTCGTTGAAGAAGTGAAAGGCCAGGCTGTAGACCATGGCCTCGTGCCGCTCCACCAGCTCCGCGAATGCGTCGTGGTCGCCCGCCTGCGCTCTGGTCAACGCCGCGGGGAACTCGATCGCCTCAGGCACGATTGCCGTCATCCTGGATAGATATACGCAGGTTTTGGGGATCGGGTGCACTCCCCCGTCATCCTGACAGGCTGTGAAGGAATCGAGTTTGGGCGCCAGAACACAGCGAGATGACGGCGTGCGCGATCTGTCGAGCGGCAAAGAACTCAAGCGGAGGGCGAGGGCCGAGACTAGAGATA
>Ga0207428_10000670_pt1 | contig 40011 bp, 41 predicted proteins | sample RhiMethybrSRZTD1_FD_187600 | JGI IMG/M metagenome (GOLD analysis project Ga0207428, IMG submission 187600) | Populus rhizosphere microbial communities from Tennessee, USA - Rhizosphere MetaG P. TD hybrid SRZTD1 (SPAdes) (version 3) | ecosystem: Host-associated > Plants > Roots > Rhizosphere >...
CAGCCCGATATCAACACGTGACTTTGTGCACGGCTGATGGCCCAGTACACGGCGCGGTAGTAGTCCGCGGCGTCGACGAGCAAGCCGGCGTCGTCGGCGTGAACCCAACGCCATGAATTCCGTCCGACCTTGATGATCGAGGTCATCGGTCGAGTAAAGACGTCGCACGTCCCGTCGAACGGCGCGTCGGATTCGTTGTGACGAAACTAGACCGCTCAGATCACTCCAGGTCGCGTGACTGTCTAACCGACTCGGGCGAGGTGGCGGGTCAGGTCCGACGACGCACCACGCTCCCGTTGCCGTACTGCCTCTTCGGTCACCAACTGAACGGCGAGTCCGTAGATCAAATGGGTCCCGATGTCCGTGAGGTTCTCGGTCGTTGATGACTTCCACGCCGGTCGAGCGATTTTGAGGATTGGAAACAGCACCCTTGGGCCAATCGCCCACAGCCCAAGACCGAACATCCCTCCGATCCAAAGGGGGCGCCGGCGGCCCGTCCCAAATAATACGGGGGCGGCGAGCGCGCCCCACGTCACGCTATACACGAGGTGCAATAGTTGATCGGCTGCGGGATGGCCCGCGGGGATACCTGGCGGTTCCACTCCGAGTTTTTGCGCCGCCCATTCCGTCAGAGCCTGCGGCACCATTTTGTCGAGAAGACCCGCGCGCCGTAGGCCGAGCCGAATCAGGCTCATGGCTCCTGCACCGTACACAGCGCCGAGCCCGCCGTACAACGCTAGGCGGCCTCTGCGTGGCTTCGTCAAGTACTCCCTAAGAGCGAGCATGCGACCCTCCTATTTCAGTGCGCCCAGCAGCAGGTCAACGATCGGAGACCATCCCGATTTGTGCAGGATCGATGATTGCGGGGCACCGTTCCTTGAGCGAAAGCTTCTGGAAGGCGCCGCCGATCCGAGCAAGCCGGCGTGACGGCCGATCGCGGCACCCAAAGCGACTATGAGCACCACGACGAGGGCGCCGGCGCTGGGAGCAATTGGCACGAGTCGTCGCAGCAGCGCCCGAGGAGCGCTATGGGCCACCGCACCAACTTGAGCAAGGTTCGGAATCGATGTGACCAGTTCTTTGATTGAATCGCTCGGTACGGTCAGTGTTTGAGGCGCTGAGTGATGCAGTTTCGTCTCGAGCCACGCGATCTGTCGAATAATTTCTCCGTGGCAATCCCGGGATGTCGCAACCAAATCGAGGTCACGAGATTCCCGCGCGGCCTGATACAGTGCGCTCCAGCATCCACGGACAGATGTGGCAAGCGTGACGAGGTCGTGAATGTCTCGCAGGAGCCCGAAATTGCCCAGGCGATTTCCGCGAAAGAGCGCCCGTCGGAGTCGTTCGCCATCTGCGCTCCGGACCGAACCATATCGCTCGATGGCTGGCTGGAGCGCGTCGACGTGAGCACGGCACCAGGCGGAGTACATCTTCGCGGCCTTTCGCATCTCAGGGTCGACCGCATGTCTGAATCCTACGAGGGCGATTGCATCCGCCAGCGCCAGCTCCCCACTGGTTGCAAGCCCGAGGTAGCGGGCAATCATGCTCTTTGGATCCATACGGCTGCGAACTTAAACTGCGGCTGCTTACTGACCGGATCCCAGTCGGTGAGCGTGAGCTCGTTCGCCGCGGTGGGCACGATCGATGTGACCTCGTCATTTCCATAGTGGAACGGAATGAATAGATGGCTCGCGATGATGTCCGTGAGTGTGGCTTGGAGCTCAACCACGCCACGACGCGAGCCTATGCGGACTCTGTCTCCGGAGCTGATGCTGAGGCGCGTCGCATCCTCATAATTGACCTCAACGACCGGAACCGGCGCCGCGGCCTGTAAGGCAGGGACCCTGCTAGTCTTTGTTCGCGTGTGCCAGTGGTAGACCACTCGGCCCGTGGTGAGCCAGAACGGATACTGCGTGTCCGGCTCTTCGGGCGGTGGCACATAGTCCGCCGGCTTAATGACGGCACGGCCTTTGGGATCGCTCGCGCGATATTGGGTCGGCGAGATCTCCGCACCGGTGACCAGATCGTGGCCGTACAGCTCACAATAGTCCGCTGCGGTATTGAAGACGCCGTTTGTGTAGAGCCGCTCGGTGCCGTTCGGGCTTCTTTCCGTGCAGGGCCATTGGATCCCCGATGAGCGGTCGAGCTTGTCGTAGCTGAGGCCGGAGTAGTCGCACGGACGACCCCGAGAGCATTCCCGCCACGCATTGAAGGCGCCTTCGGCGTCGTGCCATTTGATAAGCGGCTGTCCCGCGCGATCGCGAAATTCCATCCTCCGCGCATAGTCGAGCAAGATATCGAGATCGGCCCGTGCCTCGCCAGGAGGCTCGATCGCCTTACGCGCCCGATGGACCGTCCGATCGGCATTCGTCACACAGCCGGTCTTCTCGCCCCACATCGCCGCCGGGAGAACCACGTCCGCGTACTGCGCGGTCTCGGTGAGAAACGCATCCTGGACCACGAGAAACACACCACCGAGAATCTTGCGGATCCGGCGGAGCTCCGGCAACGAGACCGCGGGATTGGTCCCGATGATCCACAGAAAGCGAAGCGATCCGGTCTCTGCGTGCCTGAAGATTTGCATCGCATGGGTGGGCGGGCCCCACGCCGGGACGACTTCCGGGTCTACATTCAGCACGCGCGCAAAGTCGGCCACGTGGGTGGGATTCTGCCAATTGCGAAAAGCCACCATCTCACCGTTGGCGCCGCACTCGCGCGTGTTCTGTGCCGTCGGCTGGCCATTCATCTGGAAGACCGTCGATCCCGGCTTGCCGATCATCCCGCGGATCAGATGCAGATTGTTGACCTGTATCGCTGCGGCCGTCGCTTGATTGGATTGGTAAACGCCCTGCAGGACCGTGGACACGAGGCTCCGCGTACCTCCGAGGATCGCGGCGGCCGCACGCAATCTGTCTTGTGGCAGATGCGCGACCTCGGCGACCCGCTCCGGGGTCCACTTGGCGACCATATCCTTTAAGCCTTCGAACCCGACGGTATGGGAGCCGATGAAGTCGTGGTCGATTTGGTCCGATTCGATAATCAGGTGTAGTAGGCCATTGAGCACGGCAACGTTGGTGCCCAATCGAGGCGCCAGGTGAATGTCGGCTTCGGCCGCCGTCGGCGTGCACCGCGGATCGACGACGACCAACCGAGGCGGCCTGGGGCCGCGCCGGCGATCCAGGATCCGTGACCACAGCACCGTCTGTGTGTGCGCCATATTGTGGCCAATCTGAAAAATCGCGTCTGTCGTATCGAGATCGGAATAGGAGCCCGGCGCCCCGTCAGTGCCGAATGATTCGATCAGCGCGAGCGCGGCCGTCGAAGTGCAGAGCCGTGTGTTTCCGTCGAGGTGGTTCGTGCCGAGACCGATCTCGGCGATGACCGACAGCGTGTAGTACTCCTCGAGGCAAAGTTGTCCTGAATTGTAGAAGCCCAGTGCGCCGGCGCCGTATTCCGCCTTCACAGACCTGGTGCGAGAGGCGATCAGATCCAACGCTTCATCCCACGACGCCGATTCCAGTCGGCCGCCACGCCGGATGAGTGGGCTGGTTAGCCTATCGGCGCTGTGATTCGCCTCCCAGCCATGCAGGCCCTTGGGCCCCAAGCGCCCGCGGTTGACCCGGTCTAGGCGGTCTCCACGAACGCCTACGATGTGACCGTCTTTGACTCCGATCTCCAGTCCACAACCGGTCGAGCAAAGAACGCAAGCCGACTTTACCCAACGCTCCGGCTCGTGAGTGGTCCTCTCGTCGAGGCGCTCGGGCCAACCACCTTCCCCCGCAAACCCCGCTCGGGGTCCCCATACGTCTCGAATGCTGTCGCGGGCCGCTGTCATCGCGACAGGTGTTGCCCAGTCAGCGCCCGGCGGTCAGGCGGAGCGCCACGAGGCGAGAGCCGAGGCTTCGACGAGATATGGCGCATGCTGTCTCCCATGTCGGAGCGTTCAAATTTTGCGAGACGCAAAGGTTGTGCCGCGGAATCGCTATCGCCCCATAGATAGCGCAGACGAAGCCGGTTGCGCGCTCCGATGCCCCTTTAGAATCGGCAGCAAATAGCGGCGTCGCCCATTCGAACGCTCGCCAGCCCGATTCGGTGAGGACTTACTTGGTAATACATACTTAGCGACGACCAATCCCAACTCTCAGTGCTTCACTAGCGGCGAGATCCGGAGCACTTGAGTTATGTGAACGCCGTAGCGGCGCACGATCGAGCTAGAGCGCCGTCGGCATCGCGATTGCTACCCATTGGTCAGGAGGTGCCGTATGGCGACACCGCAACCGAACCTTCAGCGACTCGGGGAGGCTGCCGTCCAGAGCCTCGAGCGTCAAGATTGGCTGGAACCACTCGCCGACCGGCTTCAGCGCGCCGTCGTTGCTGCATACCAGGCTGGGGGCGCGACCGGCCGGCGAATTCGAGATTTTCTCCACGGGACCTGGCTAGGACATCCACTGCATCCTGTCCTGACTGACGTCCCACTCGGAGCTTGGACGTTGGCAACTGTCCTGGATCTGTGGGGCGGAGCCAGCAGGCACCAGGACCGCGCGGCTGATGCGGCGATCGGCGTCGGATTAGCCGGTGCCGTCGGCGCCGCCGTGACCGGCATGACTGACTGGCAGCACACCGCCGCCGAGGATCGCCGCGTAGGCCTGCTCCACGGGCTGCTGAACCTCTCAGCCACTGGGCTCTATGCGGTCTCGCTCGCGCTCCGGCTTCGCGGTGTCCGGACTCCTGGACGGACGATCGGCGGTCTCGGATTCACGGTAGCACTGGGCGCAGCCTACCTCGGTGGGCATCTCGTGTACCGCAAGCGGATCGGCGTTGATCACGCGCCGCGGGCGGACTGGGACGACTTCGTGACGGCACTGCCCGAAGGGGACCTGCGAGAGTCGGTACCGCAACGGATCGAGATTCGAGGTGTCGCCGTGGTGCTCATCCGACGGGCCGCTCGCATCTATGCGCTGGCAGACAGCTGTGCGCATCTCGGAGGCCCTCTCTCCGAGGGCCAAGTCGACGACCTAGCTATTCGCTGCCCTTGGCACGGGTCACGATTTGCCCTCAAGGACGGCGGTGTACTCGAGGGGCCATCGCCCTTCCCGCAGCCGTGCTTCGACGTCCGCGTGCGGGCCGGACAGATCGAGGTGCGTGCACGCCGGTCGTAGAGACTAGCTACAGCGTAGCCATCCCGCGCCTCATGAGATACCCCAGATATTTCCCGGCCGCGACGATGACGTCGACGTTCATGCGGGCCACCTCCCACTCGTCCGCGATATGCCGAGGGGAGCGTCGTGCGTGGGAGCTTCGCGGAAGGCGGCCCTCCCGAAGATCGCCGGTTCGGCCGCTGCCGACTATACGGTAAGGTCTGCACGTTGCTCTGAGTAGAAAGGTACGGCGCACCCGCGAAGTCGAGCGAGAGCGTTCGCGAGACGCTGGAAATGTCGGTGGTCATCCCCGCGTTGCCGTGGCACCTGATTTGCCGACGCAGAGGGCATGCTGTTTTTGATACCCGACGAGTTGGCATCGGACGGAATCGACCTGCAAACGGGCGTTACGTGCCTCGACTGTGCCAGCGCGCTGATCATCTCGATGTGGCGAGGATTCGACGCATTGCGCTGGCTTGGCAAGACGCGCACTCAAGCCGTCGAGCGCGCCCGGCGACGCAGCCGATGAAGTGGCGGCCGCGCGCGCTCCAGATTCTCGCTGGGCCGGCGCCCGGCTGCCTACGCGGGTCCTGCGCAGAGACCGGCACGCTACGCTCATTAGCGCTCGCGCGGACTGGGACTGATCCTAGCTCGCGAGATCGAGGGATCGCCAGGCATCAGGCTGAGGCCTGAAGCCAAGGGCCAGCAGGTACCGCCCTGAGGCCGGCTATCTTCGGCGCAAGCGACGCAGGGCAAGGTGGGTCGATGGCCGAATATCGGCCGCGAAGAAGCGGCTCATGAAGGTGAGTGCCTGCCGGTGCTGGCCGGCATCCGACGCCGCGACGCAATCGCGCGGTATGACAAGCTCGAAGTCGCGCATGTACGCGTCGCCGGCCGTAAACAGCACGCACTGGGGAGTGGTCAGTCCGGTCACGATCAGTCGCCTGACGCCGAGATGGTCGAGGAGCACGCCCAGGCTCGACTCGTAGAAGCCGGAGTGCTTGGGTTTGAGCACGAAGTAGTCGTCGGCTTCCGGCCGGAGCAGCTGCACGACGTGGCGACCGCGGCCGTCGCGCCTTGCACAGTGGCGGACGATCGCATTGAAATCTGACCGCCAGCGGCCGAAGTTGTCGTTGACGTAGACGACCGGCACTCCGGCACCCTTGGCGCGCTGCTTGAGGCGCTGCAGCGCTCTCGCCATCGGGAGCGCGCGCTGCAAGAGGGCGGGTGCGTCGGGGAAGGCGAACTCGTTGATGACATCGACGAGGAGCAGCGCCACCGAGCTCGTGTCGGGGGCGCTCCCGTTGAGACTGCTACGCTTTCGGCGAGCGCCTGGGGCCCGCAGAAGACTGGCGCGTTTTCTGGCTCGCCGTCGTTGATTCACCGAGTAACTCTTGCGGGAAGATTCGGTAATTGTTGCCAGGCCCGGCGGCCCCGGCTGCCCGCTATTTCATGCTCTCTGCGTCTCCGGGCCTCACATTTATTGCGGGCCGTTTGGTCATGCTGCTGACGCTCGGCTCCTGGTGGGCCGCAGCGAGTCGAGAGCGGAGCTTCTTGAAATCGCCCTCGAGCGCGCAGAGGTCCTGATCCGTCATCTCTTCGAGTCGTACCATCCCGGTCCTGGCGTCCTTGACCGCGCGAATGAGCTCGTCGAGCTTGAGCTGCATCGCCCTGGCGTCGCGATTCTGGGCGTTCTGGATGATGAAAACCATGAGAAACGTGACGATGGTCGTTCCCGTGTTGATGACCAGCTGCCACGTGTCGGAAAAACCGTAGCGCGGGCCGAGCACGGCCCACATGACGACGGTGACACAGGCAGCCAGGAACATCTCCGCGGAGCCGACGATCTCCGAGCTGCGGCGCGAGAGCCGGCGAAACCGTTCATGCATGAGCGTCTTGCAATGCACACGACGTACCACGGTAGAGAGCATCGCGCTTCGGGCACCGCGCCGTCAGGCCAGTGGCACGTCGGTTGCTCTCTTCGTCGATCAATGGGACTCACCATACCCGTCGTTACCAGCCGAGACGGCGCTGTCCTCGATGCTGTCATCCGATGGTCGGAGCAATTCATCGAGCAACCGCACGAAGTCTTCGGCGGGCTCCCTGTTTGCCCTTTCGCGCGCGCGGCTCGCCTGAAGCAGACGATACGGTTCGAGATTCGGCCCTTCGCTCTCGACGACCCGCTCGAGCGTGACGGCGACATCAGGGCCCTCGTACGCGTCCGAGTATTTCGATGTGGCACAAGCAGGTCCTGACGCGGCTTGCATGACCATCCCTACGCTACTGTTGCGCGGTTCCACGCTCGACCGAAGATGAAGGCGTTGGGTCACCGGACCTGAAGGAGAACATCTCGATGCGGAACGATCGGAAGGCGCCTGGGCGAGACAAGGCTTCTGCGAAGTCTACGGTCAGTGGTCCCAGAAGGACCCCGCGCGGCGGTGGGAACGGATCCGCCGAACGGAAGATGGACGGTACGCAAGAGCTTGCTGCCGCTTTCCCGTTTAACGCGTCCAAGCCCGGCGAGATCGGCGTCGCTGCGCGCACCCCCAAGGCGGGCGCGACCGCGGAGCCACCCGACCCGGCGGTGCTGGGCAGTACGCTCACGGAGGCGAACGCGTCCCCCAAGACCGGCGTCCCTGCGCGTCAAGGTCTGAATCCCGGTAACCAGCCTCTCGACCGCGTGCGTGTGGATTCCGGAGGTCAGGCGCTGACAACGAACTTTGCCCAGCCCATCGCCGACAATCAGAATTCTCTCAAGGCGGGGCTGCGCGGGCCGGCGCTGCTCGAGGACTTCATCCTTCGGGAGAAGATTACCCACTTCGACCACGAACGGATCCCGGAACGAATCGTCCACGCGCGTGGCTCGGCCGCCCATGGCTTCTTCGAATGCTACGACTCCCTCGCGAAATACACGCGAGCCGCCTTCCTGTCTGCGAAGGGCAAGCGAACGCCCGTCTTCGTGCGCTTTTCGACGGTCGCGGGTGAGCGAGGCTCGACCGACACCCCGCGCGATGTTCGCGGCTTCGCCACGAAGTTCTATACGGAGGAGGGCAACTTCGACCTCGTCGGCAACAACATTCCCGTGTTCTTCATCCAGGATGCGATCAAGTTCCCCGACTTGGTCCATGCCCTGAAACCGGAACCTCACCACGCCATGCCGCAGGCCGCCAGCGCTCACGACACGTTCTGGGACTTCGTCTCCCTCATGCCCGAATCGACCCACATGCTGATGTGGGTCATGTCGGACCGCGCCCTACCCCGGAGCTTTCGCACGATGCAGGGCTTCGGTGTCCACACGTTCCGTCTGGTGAACGCGAAGGGCGAGTCACGCTTCGTGAAGTTTCACTGGACGCCCAGGGCCGGGACGCATTCGCTCGACTGGGACGAGAGCGTCAAGATCGCCGGCGCCGATCCCGATTACGCACGCCGCGACCTCTGGGAATCCATCGAGGCCGGCGTCTTCCCCGAGTACGAGCTCGGCTTCCAGATCTTCACGGAGGAGCAGGCCAATAAGTTCAGTTTCGACGTGCTTGACGCCACAAAGATCGTCCCGGAGGAATTGATTCCCGTGATCCGGGTAGGCCGCATGGTCCTCGACAGGAATCCCGACAACTTCTTCGCCGAGACGGAGCAAGTTGCGTTCGGCGTCCAGAACCTCGTGCCGGGCATCGATTTCTCGAACGATCCGCTGCTGGCGGGACGCATCCACTCGTACTTCGACACCCAGCTCATGAGGCTGGGCGGTCCGAACTTCCACGAGATTCCGATCAACGCGCCGATCGCGCAGGCCCACAACAACGAGCGAGACGGATTCCACCGACAAGCGATCCATCGAGGTCGGGTCTCGTACGAGCCCAACTCCCTCGGCGGCGGCTGCCCGTTTCAGGCGGGCATGCGCGGGTTCACGAGTTATCCGGAGAAGATCGCGGACGATAAGGTCCGCGGCAAGCCCGAGAAGTTCGCGGACCACTATTCGCAGGCCGCGCTGTTCTGGAATAGCCAGGCCCCCTATGAGAAAGCTCATATCATTCGGGGCTTCCGCTTCGAGCTCACCAAGGTGCAGGTGCCGGCGATTCGCGAGCGCACGGTCTCCATGCTCCGCAATGTCTCGGACGAACTCGCGCAGGCGGTGGCCGATGGGCTCGGCATTGCCTTGCCGCAGGCGATGCCGCGCCTGACGAAAGCAGCACGCCCGGAAGTCACGACGTCGCCAGCGTTGTCGCTTACCTTTCGCCCCGGCGACGGCAGCATCCGGGGTCGTAAGGTCGCCATCCTCATTGCTCCCGGCGTCGACGCAAGCTCCGTCACCCGCACGCAGGCGGCCTTGTCCAAGGCTGGCGCCGTCGTACGACTGCTCGCGGCACGCCTCGGGAGTGTCGAGGAGGCCATCGAGGCGGATGCGACATTCGAGACGATGCCGTCGGTGCTGTTCGATGCCGTAGTTGTTCCCGGTGGAGACGGCGCTGCCGAGCAGCTGGCGTCCCTCGGTCACGTGCGCGAATTCCTCAAGGACCAGTTCCGCCACTGCAAGCCGATCCTGATAATCGGAGCCGGCGAGCGCGTGCTGGCCGAAGCCGGCCTGCCAGCCAACGACGCGTCGGACTGGGCGCTCGCGCGCGACGTCGCGGCATTCATCGAGGCCATAGGCAAGCACCGCAACTGGGACCGCATCACCGACCCGCCACAGATTTAACTTGCGACGTGACTGGGCCGGGACGCCCAACTCAAACTCTGGTGTAGGAGCGCGGCGGCCGCTGCGGTCTTGGTAGCCGTCGGGATGCAACAGCTTGAAGTCCACCGCTCGAGCCGGCGGCATGCGGCCAACAGATCTCGTGTGTCCTAAAAGTCAATCCTCCACCGACCGATTAATCACCGCTCCGCACGTCCACGGCATCCACAATTTTGTTCTTTTGTAATAGACGGGATCGCCATGTGCCCGGAACGGGGCTACTCCTAGCCGCAGATGCCATGGAGGTGCACTCGTGATGATCGAGTTCATCCTGTCCGGCGTCCAACTCGCTTGTCTGCAGGCGGCTGTCACGATCGGCTCTGAGGAATCTTCGGTCCTCGGACGCGCCATGAGCTTCGGCAGCAAGCTGTTTAGCCCCGCGCCGTTCGCGGTCCAGTGCACGCTCGAAATCGCGAACCGATTGCTTTCCGTGGCCCAGCGGTTCTGTCCCGACTGTGTGCCAGAGATCCGCGCTGCGATCGAACAGCGTCGCTCAACCGAAGCGACGTAAACGGCCTAGCCGCGTTCCACCGTGACGCGCTCGTGCGCGCCCCACGCGAATAACACCGTGTGTCGAACTGGCCAAGACGCTGAACCCGGGCGTGGACGATCTTGCCGTTGTGTAGGGTCGGTCGATCACTTCCCACACGCCCATCTCGTCGGTAAGCCGGTCACCGATCTGAAGCTCTATCGGAAGGACGCGAAGGGGTTCGCGAACGGTCACGCAGGTGACGCGGGCGAAGTCGGCTCTCCGCTGTCGCCTCGAAGCTTCCCGTTCCCGTGGCTGTCAACAATCTGTCGATGCTACGTGGCGTAGCTTCTCTCGCACAAGGACACTGATAGCTTCGTGCATTGACCTATGACTGTGGCTCGCGCCGCTCCTCATCCCAGAGCGCGAAGCAATCGACGTGCATCTGAATCGGCATCCTATGCCAGTCGGTGGCGGCGATCCCCTCAACCAGGAACGCGCCCTCGATCAATCGGCTGCAGGCGCTGCACTCTTCTCCATCGCTTGGACCGGCCCAGAATCTAGGGATTCCGGGAGACTTCCGTCCCGCAGCTTCTGACGGAGAATCAGCGAGCAATAAAATCGCACACTTGAATTCTGCAAGTTCGATCGTGTCCCCTTGGGGCCACCACGAATAAAATCAAGAGAAAGCGCGGGTTCGCCGCGCTTTTGTTGTCTCCGCTTGTGGACGACAAACACCCCGGAAAATCCCGCCTTCGACCCGGCGCGTGGCAATACCGGTGGCAATAACTTCGGGCCGAAGTAAATCACGCGCCTCCTCGTTTCACCGCAACGCGCTCGTGCGCGCCGTAGACGCGAATCATTTGTGCGTCGGACTCAATGCGTTTCACTCGAACGTTCGCGGTTTTCCCGCCCGCGGTCATGAATGGCCGCCCGATAACCTGGTACGTGCCTGTTTCATCGGTGAGTTGGTCGCCGACTTGGAGCTCCATCGGCAGGACACGGGTCGTAGTTGTTGCTTCTGGCTCGCGCTTCTTCTCTGGCTCCGGCTTGGCCATTGGCAGTCTCAGCGCCCTCGTTTCACCGTAATGCGCTCTTGCGCGCCCCACGCGAATGACACCGTGCTGCCGAACTGACCAACACGCTGAACCTGAGCGTGGACGGTTTTGCCGTTTGGCGATGTGTACGGTCGGCCGATGACTCCCACACGCCCATCTCGTCAGTGAGCCGGTCGCCGATCTGAAGTTGCATCGGTAGCACGCGGATCGCCTGCTTCTCGGGGTCTGGCTCCTTCTGGAGCGGCTCAGCCAACTCGCGGCTTATGTCTCCTAAGTTCCGGAAATTGCAGGAAAAACACTGGTGCAGCTATTGAGGATCGGCTATTCTCGGGACTGCTCGTATTGGGAGATGGAATGTTGCATGCACCCCACGCGCGCGGTAGAAGATGCCGGACGAAGTAGTTCTCCGAGAGAAAGCGCGCGAAGCGATCCGCAGCGGCCGGCTGCCATCCTCCAATCCGATTCTCACGCTCGGCGGACCGGGCTGCGGCGCTCTGTGCTCGCTGTGCGGCGATCCGCTCGCGCATGAGCAGATGGAGATCGAGATCGAGATCGTCCGACAGGGCACGACAGCGGCAGTCTTTCACCTGCACCCGCTGTGCTTCGCCGCCTGGCATGTCGAGCGCGCCCAGGTGTAGGGACCGGACGAGCCGCCGCCGCTGTCGATCTAGCGCCCTCGCGCGTGGCGTTGGGGGCCACGACGTGAGACTCTGTGCCTGCCTTCCATCGGGCATTCTGGTTGGCGCGTTCTGGCGCCCCGCCTCGTGGCATCTGGCATTACCACTCCGCCGGGACTCTGGAGACTCCATGGACCAGGAATCTCTCCGTCTTCTGATCCGGCACAAGCTCGGGGACGGTCGCCTGCCGCATGACGGCCTCAGAAGGGTTGTGAGTAGTCCAAGCGCAGGCGAAAAGTGCGACGCCTGCGACGCAATCGTCGCGATGGACCAATTGCTGATGGAAGGTATCACGTTGGACCTTGGCAGGAGGCCCCTTCAGTTCCACGTTCTATGTTTCGAGATCTGGGATCACGAGCGGCGCGTCACCTAGTCATTGCGCGCTAACCTGCCGTAGCGCCTCCCACGCCCGCCTGCTGACCTTACCGAGATTCTCCTCAGTACGATTCGAGGTTTCCCCCGGATGACGTACGGCCACGAGACCAGGAATAATGGCGGCTGGTACAGTACTCATGGGTACTGGGACACATGGGGAGGGCGACGTCCGGCGGAAGATCGAATCCGCGCTAGATCGACGGAGTGAAGTGTTTGCCCTGAGCCATCTGGCGTGGACGGCCAACGGCTACACGGTGAAATTCGACCAAGGCATCGTGACTCTTGTCAGGACCGCAGTGGACGACGGCGTCATCGAGGATGAAGCGAGGCTGAACAAGCTGCTCGATGAAGTCCGTCGCGACTTCCGGGCCTTTGCCCCCTGACGCATCGCGCCTTCATAGATCTCGCGCGCTGGCCTTGTAGTTAGCCCGTTTCCGCCTTCTTCAAGGCCTGCCATGCCGACCGCTGCACCGCCTGCCAGAGCGTGCGCTCCCACGCTGTACCCGTCGCGCTCGTAGGCAAGTGCTCCATCCCGGTCGTGTAGAACGTCGCGCGCCACCGCCGTTCGTCGTACTGCGTCAGTTGGAGGTCGAAGCCCTGGCGATGCATCCCGACGGCGACGTGTCCGATGCCAGACCAGGAGTCCAGCCACGTGCGCAGCGCCCACAGAGCACGATCGTACGACGGCTGCGGAAGTCCGGCGAAGCCGAGAGCTGGCTGTGAGAAGCTGGCCGCGTTGGTCGAGCACGTTATTCGATGACGTGATCCACCCGCAGGAGCAGCGACTGTGGAATCGTTAGGCCGAGGGCCTTGGCGGTCTTTAGATTGATTATCAGCTCGTATTTGGATGCCTGCTCAACCGGCAAGTCGGCTGGTTTCGCACCCTTGAGGATCTTGTCGATGTAGGTTGCCGCGCGACGGGTTAGCTCACGGAGGTCCGGAGCGTAACTCATGAGACCGCCCGCCTCCACATTCTCCCTTGGGCCGAACATACTCGGCAGCTGGTGCTTCAGGGCGAGCTGTGCGAGGCGCGTGCGGTGCGCAAAGGTCTGCGCCGACCCAATCACGAAAACACCGCTTACATGCTCTCGCGCCATTGTCGCGAACGCCCGTTCGAAATCGTCGACGGTTTGTACCGGCAGCATGTGGAGCGAAACCCCGAGCTTTGGAGCGGCGGCTGCAAGGGCGTCCGCAGCGGGACGGTGTGAGGGCGCCGTCAAACTTTCTAGGACGCCGATCCGCTTCATGTGCGGGATGGCCTCCTTCATGACCTCGAGTTGCTTGGCCACGAGGTCTGTGAGGATCATCGACAGCCCCGTGATATTGCCGCCGGGCCGCGCAAGGCTGGCCACGTGGCCAACACCGACTGGGTCAGCATGTGTGGCGAACACGATGGGGATGGTCTTAGTCACTTGTCGGACCGGCCCGACCTCGGTCGAAGAAGACGCGAATATGACGTCGACATTCATGCGCACCAACTCGGCTGCCCGTTGAGACAGCTGGTCGACCGTTTCCGCCCACCGGAACTCAATAACAATGTTCTTGCCTTCGACATAGCCGAGTTCGCGCAAGCCGGTTCGCAGCGCCTCGACGCGATCGGCACTAGCGGAGGCGGGGCCAAACCGCAAGAAGCCAATCCGATAGACCTTCCCGTCCTGCAGCCCTTCCGCAACGGGGGGCACAAGCGTGAAGCTGACTGCGAGAAGGACCGCAAGCCCGATCAGCGGCATGGGCACCCCGATGAAGGATGACTGACGGCGGAGGCTACCAGGAAAGCTCAGGATGCAGGCTCCAGGACCCTCGACGGAGCCGACGTCTTTACGGACATACAATGCCCGGCGGTCGCATATTTCTGGGCTGGTCACAGCGCGGATCCGTCGCCCGCCCCTTGCTCTGCTCCGCCTTGGTCCTCTCCATCAACTCGCCCGGCGACGAGACCGTGAACTCGTCGTCGTCCTCGGGGCCGCGGAAGTGTGGAACGGACGGCGGCGCGTTGGCATATCCTTGGATCCGCGTCCAACCCTTCTGGAGCATGCAGGCCTTGTAGGCCTTCTCCGATCCCACGCCGTAGCCGATCGTCGCGTCCTTGAAGCAAGGGCCGTGGTCTGTCGCGAAGGACTCGGGCGTGGCGCCGGGCTTCGTCCAGTAGTACGGACCGGAACCGCAGCCCGCGAGCAGGAGTAGGGCGAGGATCGCGAATCGCATAGGCTCCCTCTCATACTCTTTCACGGCTCTGGATGTCGGGCACGCCGGGGTCCCGTGTCCCGAGTCGAGATAGTAGTCGAGCACCATGGCCAGGTCCATAACTGCGCCACATGGTGTGACACGCTCGATACAACTCCTTACCGCCTGATCCTCGGCTTGAGCTTCGCCAGCTCCTGCACCAATCAGCCTTCGCCGCCTTGGCGCGGGCTTCGTCCGCCTCGGCGGCTTCGACCGCAACACGTGACCGTTGCTCGGCGCCGGCCAGCTCGTCCTTGGCGCGCACTGCGGCTTCGAGGATCTCGTCGGCCTCAGCCTCGAGCCGACGTCTTTGCTGATGCGGGCCGTTGCGGTGTCGGGTCAGTGCCTCGCGGAAACTCATCTTCGGATTGTTCATGCTGTTGCCTCCTTTCGTCGTTATCGCCGTCTCCGGCGAAGTAGAGTTACGTAGATTGCGGATTCGTTTGTGGGCGTCGCTGGCGTACTCGCGCCGGGCGTGAGTCGTGCGAGTCCCAAGAGCTGCATCTTGTCCTGCGTCGTCGGGAACGGCTGCGCCTCGGGATGCGGGAGAACACGTCCTAGCCCGCCGATGCCGATGAGTGCGCCCAGTTCGTTCCGGGTCATCTCAGCGTGTCCGCCCGCGACGGCGCAGCGATTTGCGGACCAACTCGGCCAGCTCCGAGCCAAGATCCGCCACGAGCTGCGGTGCGAGCGCGTGTTGGCCGAACTCGAGCGCAGCGCGGTAGGCCCTGATCGCCTCGATCAATCGGATGAGATGGGCGTACGCCAGCGGGCCCGCGAGCTCATGGAACGACAAGGGCTCAGGCCGATCGCACGACAGCGATACTTCGCCGCGCCGGGTCCATCGCAGTCGGCCACCATCGGCGGTGAGAAAGCGCAGAAGGACCGGCGCGAGCGTCACCATGACCAACTCAGTGGCTCGAAGAGGCGTGGATCAGAGAGCTCGATGCGCTTCGACTTCCGCGGCTTCGATCGTTCGGCCGCCTTATGGAGCTCGATCGCTTCGAGGACGCGCGCGTGAATACAGGCCGCGCAATAGCAGCCCGGAACGGACGGTTCCAGATCCATCATCGCCGAATGCCCAGGAACTGCAGGGTGGATTCACCAATCACCGTCTTGGACTTCCCGCGATCACGTTGCCGTGGTCTGACGATGCTGGGCGCGCCGCCGCCGCACCAATTACGCGAAGCTGTCGCCCAAGTCTTCCCAGGGGCGATTCGGTTTGAACGGTCCGGCATCCTTGGTGACCTGACCGCCCTTCGTGGTGCCGTAGTGCCAGCGCGTGGCCAGAGCCTGCCGGAGCATCAGCGTCTCGGGCACCGGAGAAATCTGGAGCGCCATGCCGCCGCGCCCGTCACCCTCGTTGAGCAGCGCGAGCATTGGCCCTTCACGATCGGGCCACGTGGTCGGGCCTTCGGCGAAACTGCCACGGGTTCGAATCCCGTTGGGGCCAGCATTTCGATTCGTTGATGGCTCGTTTCGATCAGTGCCTTCATCGGTCGCCGAGTAGGGTGTAACGGAAAACGGCACCACGCCGAGGTGTCGTCGCCGGGCAGATCGAAAGGTTTCAGCCGACCTCAGTTCCAGCGCATGCGCAACTCGACGTGGAACTTGCTATCACGGCCGACGTCGACCCGGATGTCCGACTTGATCCCCAGCATCCGTTCGAACACGCCGTTGAGAGCTCCGATCGGATCGGTCGCGATCAGGATGACATGGTCGTACCAGCCCAGCTCCGGCTTGCGTTTGACCCAGTTTCGCAAGGGCTCGAAGGCAAGGCCCAGGAGCGCGCCCCCGACGGGCGTCACGACCAGATCCTGGTACGACGGTCGCTCGAAAATGGCCTCGGGGCCGAATTCGAACATCGCGGAGGCGAGCGCCGAGTACAGGAACGAATCCAATTCGCCGAACCCACGCTCTCGCGCTCGCGTGTAGTAGGCGGCGCCGATATACGGATGACCGACGTAGTTCCCGAGCGGGTTGTCCTTGTCCCATGTGGTGGGATGTTGGACATTGTCCCACCAGGTCTCGAAGCTGATGTTCTTCTTTTGGTCGTCCGACCAGTTCGAGACGCTCTCCGGCAAGGCATAGAGAATGCCGATGAAGGCAAACTGGTAGCCGAGTAAGAACAGCGTGTCACGCCCGAGGCCGACCCAATCGCGGCCCTTCCTCTCGGTCTCCTCCGTGTCGACAGACCCGAGCGCTCGGTCGGGGAGAAGGAAGAATCTGCTCGGCTCGGGGTGAAGGGCGAATGGCGTCTCCTCGGCGAAGGCCGGGACGACGCCAAGACTGATGCAGAGGACGACGACCACGGCCGTACAACGATTCAAGACGGCCATCTGCGCCTACGCGCGGGGCCAGGTGCTGGACGCCGCGCCGCAGGAGGCAGCGGCTGTAGCCCAGCGCGCGGGCGAGACGTGCGCGAAGCGAACGGCACGGGCCCGATTATACTGGGTCACGCGCGCGACGTGCTGCTCGCGATCGATCTGCCACGCGACCTTGTCACGGCCGGACGGCATCAGAATGTCGCTGCTGTGTCTCACGGCTTCGGCCGGGTCGCGCCCGGAGATGAAGACGGCGGAACAGCTCAGCGCGCCGGAGCCGTCCCGGTCGACAGTTGCGCCAGGTGCCGCCGGAAGTGCTGGGTCGGGTAGCGGAACAGGCGCTCGAAGGTCATGAATTCGCCAAAGTCCGGGTCCCATCGCCGCGGGTAGTTCATGCCGCGGCCCCAGTCGTCGTCCTTAAGGGAGTTCACCTTGCGGAGGATCGAGCGGTGCACGCGGTCGTAGATCGAGCCGGCGCGCTGCCGGCCGAAGATGACGGCCTGTCCGCGCGGCCCGAGCGCGTTGACTCGGTTGAAGAGCGGTGTGGAGAAGTCGAGCACCCGTGCGAACGCGCGGGAGTAGCTATCCGGAACGCGGGACCAGAACCGGATCAGCCAGAACAGCGAAGGGATCAGCACGAAGGCGAACAACATGTGGAAGACGAGCTGGCCGTTCGTCCAGGCGGGATTGCGGCTCGGGGCGTCCCAGTCCGCGGCCGAGAGCGAAGTGAGCAGTGCGTGGAACTGGCGCCGCGTCTCCTCCAGTTCGTCGCGAATGCGCTTCCCGACCTCGCTGTCGCTCATGTCGAGCCCGCGGACGTCACGGCTGATCGTGCTAACTATATCTATCCTGAGCAACGACCATCCGGGCCGGCTCGAGGCCTAGCAGAACCCTAAGAACGCGTAGACCACAGCTCCCCCACATATGACGCCCTTGCGCGTCTTCAGCACCCTATCTGCGACGTAACCCCAGAGCGCGCATCCAACGATGAGTCCGATGGCCCACAGTGTGAGCATATTTGCGGCGTCTCGCTGCATGAGGCCATGGACGTCCATCAGGTAGGGGAGCGCCCTCAGACCTTGCATCATGAGGCCACTCAGAAACAGGACTCCGAGGCAAACCCAGCGATAAATCGGCGTCGGCGATTCACGAGAAACCATGTGTCAGTCTGTTGAGGTTGTCGAAAGGCTTCGGCATTGCGAGGTGCAGCGACCCAGACGGCAACAGCCGATCCAAGGATCGCCAGGGCACTAACTGCGAAGGCGAGCTCATAGTCTCCCGTGCGATCGAACAGATATCCGGCCAGGAATGGGCCGACGAACCCACCCAGTCCGCCGCCGCCGTTCGCGAAGCCAAGAATCGCACCAAAATGGCGACCAGCAAAGAGGTCCGCCGGGATCGCCGTTAGCAGGGGAATACGCATCCCGAATCATTCGCCCGTCCCGGTCCTTGTGGTCCGGTGAGGCGATCGTCCGACGCGGTCCCGGGTTTCCGAAGCCGGGGTGCAACATCTCTGCGCTGCCGTTCGCGGGACACTCGACGATGGGCAGTCTAGAAGGCCGCCGGCACCGCGGAAGGAAAGAGAGATTCGGCATCCAGCGCCGCCCCGCATCCTTATGTACCTACTCCGTAGAAGGCCGCGACGATGTCATTCTGAGCGTCCCAGATATCGTCCTGAGAGCCGGAAGGCGCCTCCAAGCTCAGAGCTCGCGATCCTGGCCACCCATGACTCGAGAACCCCCCAAAGGCCACTCAGGCCAACGAGAGTCATGCTCGGCACGTAGTAGAACAGGAACCCACGAGCGTGGGTGAACCTCGCCAGAACCTCCTGAAGCGATGCGTGGCAATTCGACTGCGTCGTTTTCAATGAGGCCGGCCGGATTTGCGCGTAGAGCTGCGTCGTCTCGATTCGCCTGTGTCCGAGCAGGCCTCGGACTTGCTCGAGGTCGCGTTGGTAACTGGCCCAGGCGGAGCCGCTCAGCGCGGGGCGCTGAGCTCGAGTTGGATGTTGTCGGGATCCCGGAAGATCAGGACCGCTATGCCGAACGCTTCGCCGAGGTCGCGCACCTCGCTGTGCGGTACGCCGCGCGCGTCCAGCAGGCGGACGGAGTCCTCGAGCACCTTGCGGGACGAGACGGTGAAGCTCATATGGTCGAGCCCCACGCGGTTCTCGCTGAAACGGTCCCCCTTGATGGCGCGCGCGGGATCCGGGAACGGGCCGATACCCAAGCCCACGGAGCCGTTGCTGAGGAAGGCGCCAGGATTGAGGTCCATCAGCTTCTTGAACCCGAGCAAGCCCGTGTAGAACTCCACCGTCCGGTCGACGTCGGTGACGGTGAGTCGGAAGTGGTGAACGCCACCAGTCGGGATGGAATCCGCCATGAGAGTCACCTCCTGTGGCAGGGACTCTCGGGTCGCACGCCGGTCTTGTCAAGCACGTTGCGCTCGGCGGTTGTGCTATCACTAGGGCCCATGCAGTGCCCCCGCTGCCAGCACGAGGCGCCGCCGCGGGCCAAGTTCTGCCCTGAGTGCGCCACCCCGCTGCCCGCGCATTGCGCCAAGTGCGAGAGCGAGTTGCCGGCCGCCGCCAAGTTCTGCCCGCAGTGCGCCGCGCCTGTGGGCGCCTCGTCAGACGCCACGCCGCGCTTCGCCTCCCCGGTCTCGTACACGCCGACGCATCTTGCCGAGCGCATTCGCACGTCCAAGGACGCGCTGGAGGGTGAGCGCAAGCACGTGACCGTCCTATTCGCCGACCTCAAGGGCTCGATGGAGCTCTTGGCCGATCGTGATCCCGAAGACGCGCGGCGCCTGCTCGACGCGGTGCTGGAGCGCATGATCGAGGCCGTGCACCACTACGAGGGTACAGTCAACCAGGTGATGGGCGACGGCATCATGGCGCTCTTCGGCGCGCCCATCGCCCACGAGGAGCACGCCGTGCGCGCCTGCTATGCCGCCCTGCGGATGCAGGAGCGCGTCGGCGGGTACGCGCAGGAGGTGCACCGCACTCTTGGTGTGCCCGTGCACATCCGCGTCGGCCTCAACTCCGGCGAGGTGGTGGTGCGCTCGATCGGCAGCGACCTCCATATGGACTACACGGCGATCGGACAGACGACGCACCTCGCCGCCCGCATGGAGCAGATGGCGATGCCGGGGACGATCCTATTGCCGTCGGAGACGCTCGGCCTCGTCGAGGGCTACCTCCTGACGCGCGCGCTTGGCCCGCGGCCGGTGAAGGGCGTGGATGCGCCGCTCGAAGTGTTCGAGCTGGTCGGCGCCGCGCCCATCCGCTCGCGCCTGCACGCCGCGGCCGCGCGTGGGCTCACGCGCTTCGTGGGGCGCGACTCGGAGATTGCTCAGCTCTCGGGCGCACGCGACCGGGCGCGCGCTAGTTCAGGGCAGCTCGTGGCGGTGGTGGGCGAGCCGGGCGTCGGCAAGTCCCGGCTTTACTGGGAGTTCACCCGGTCGCACCTGACCGAGGGCTGGCTCGCGCTCGAGTCCACGTCCGTCTCCTACGGCAAGGCCACGGCGTACCTGCCTGTCATCGACCTGCTGCGGGCGTACTTCAAGATCGGGGAGCGGGACGAGGCGCGCGTCGTTCGGGAGAAAGTCACCGGTAAGCTGCTCACGCTGGACGAAAACCTGCGGCCGGCCCTGGAGCCGCTCCTGGTACTGCTGGGAGCGCCCGGCGGCGACCCATCATGGGAGGCGCTCGGGGCCTTCGAGCGGCGGCACCGGACCTTCGACGCCATCAAGCACATCGTGCTGCGCGAGAGCTACGTCCAACCCGTCGCTCTCATGTTCGAGGACCTGCATTGGATCGACGACGAGACGCAGGGGCTGCTCGACACCCTCGTCGAGAGCCTTCCGTCCGCGCGCGTGCTGCTGCTCGTCAACTACCGGCCAGAGTATCGACACGGCTGGGGCGGCAAGAGCTTCTACACGCAGCTCCGTATCGATCCGCTGGGCACGACGAGTGCGGCCGAACTTCTGGATGGCCTTCTCGGCAAAAGCCGGTCGCTCGAGCCCCTCAAGCGAATGCTCCTCGATCGAACGGGGGGCAATCCCTTCTTCCTCGAGGAGTCGGTCCGCACGCTGATCGAGAGCGGTGTTCTCGTCGGCGAGCGAGGGTCCTTCCGTATCGCCAGGGCGCTCGACACGACACACGTGCCCGCGACCGTCCAGGCGGTGCTCGCCGCGCGCATCGATCGACTCCCGCCGCCCGTCAAGCACCTGCTCCAGTCCGCCGCCGTCATCGGCAAGACGGTCGCCCTGACGCTGCTGGAGACGGTCGCCGAGATGGCGGCGCTCGAGCTGCGACGGGGGCTCGCGCAGCTGCAGGCCGCCGAGTTCCTCTACGAGACCAGCCTGTTCCCGGAGCTCGAGTACACGTTCAAGCACGCGCTGACGCTCGAGGTCGCGTACCAGAGCCTCCTACGCGAGCGGCGGCGCACGCTGCACGCGGGTGTGCTGGCAGCGCTCGAGGCTCGCAGCGGCGAGCAGGCACCCGTCAACGTGGAGGTTCTCGCCCATCACGCGGTGCGCGGCGAGCTGTGGCAGCCCGCGGCCTCGTATCTCTACCGCGCCGGCGCCAAGGCGCAGACCGAGGCGCGACACGGCCCGGCGGTCGACTTCTACGAGGCGGCCGCGGACGCTCTGCGGCGACTCGGCGACGCCGCCGATCCGCGGCTGGAGCTCGACGTGTCGCTCGAGCTCTGGTCCACGCGGATTTCCACGAACCGCGTGGACGGCCTCTCCGAGCTGGCCGCTCGCGTCGAGGCGCTGGCCCGCCGCCTGGGGGCGGGCCCGCGGCTCGCGCAGGTGCAGGTCCGTCAGGCGCAGGCCATCGCGTTCGCGGACACGGTCCCGGGCACGCTGGTGAGCGCGTTCGAGCTCGCCCGTGAAGCGGCCGCAGGGGCCGACGCCACCGACCTGCGCACGCGGAGCTATGCGCACTTCGTCATGGGCGTCGCCTACCGTGACATGGGCCGCCTGGAGGACGCCATCCGCGAGCACGACGACGGTGCGCGACTCTTCGCCACGGAGGCGGCGGGCCACGAACCGGGACTCGTTTACCCGATCTTCGTGAGCCTGTGCGGATGGCGTTCGGAAGTCGAGGCGACGCTCGGCCGCTTCAACGCTTCGTTCGCCACGGGCGGTGAGGCGCTACGGGTCGCCACGGAGATCCGCCACTCGTCCAGCCTCGCGCTCGCCAACGCGTTCCTCGGCTACGCGCACCTGCTGCGCGGCGACGTGCCGACGGCCATTCCGGTCCTCGAGCGGGGCCTGGCCATCGCTGAGGAGCACGACGTCCTGCACGGGATCTGCGCGAACGGCGTGTACCTGGCGTGGGCCCGCTGCCTCGCCGGCGACCCGGCACGCGGCCTCGAATATCTCGACCGCGCGTTCGAGCGGCACGCGGCCGCCGTAATGCAATGGACGCGGTTCGGAACGGTGACGGCGGCGGCGTACCTCGCGGGCGGGCGAGTCTCCGACGCGCGGCGCGTTGTCGCTAGCGGCACGACCGCGGCGACTGCTCGCGGAGCGCACGGCCATCGCGCGGCGCTCTTGCGCCTGGAGGCGGAGATCTTCCTCGCTGAGGGAGACACCAGGGCGGCGCGACCGCGCGCCGAACAAGCGCTGGCCGCCGCGCTCGAGCTGGGCGCGTCGCCCGAGATCGGTCACTGCCACCGGGTGCTCGCGCAAGTCGCACCGTCCTCCGAGCACGCCCTGTCGGCGCGCCGGATCTTCGGTGAACTCGGAATGGAGTTCTGGGGTGCGCGCGTCTAGACACTAAACACGGGGTTTGAATCCCGTTGGGGCCACCACCCCGACCCGCACGTTGACCTCACGAAGCCGGCGCTCCGCACGCTCTCCTGGTTCTCAAAACACTTCAACCAAGGTGAATGGGTTGTCCGCTGCGGCCCGGGTATTTGGCGTCCGCGACATCAGTCCGGAGCGATGAATCGGAGTAACCTATCGCTGCCCCAATCCGTATCGGGAAGAAGGAAGTACCTAGTTGGAGTTGACGTGTTGTCGTTGCGGGACGGTGATCTTGCCCGAGGAACAAATGGTGATGGTGTCGCTGGGCCGGCCGTACATCTGGAGTACCCCCTCTCCCCAAGGGCGCTGGCACTACCGCTGTGCGCCGAAGTCGATTCTCAAGTACGTGCGCGCCGTCTCGACGTAGGGAGCTACGCCAGACGCTTCACCTTGAGACTTCTGCGAGTCGCCTGCGAGACCTCCTTCTTCGTGATCGAGTAGACGAACTATCCCGTAGCGGAGCCTCTCGCGCTCGCCACAGTCCTCTGGTCATGTCCGCTGCGTCGCGGCAATCGCGGTCTCACCACCCGGACGGCGTTCGTTGCCGCGACAGCCTGAGCTGCGACTTCTTGCTACACTGACGCGGCTCGCATCCACGTCAAGGAGGACGGCGCACGGAATGGCTATCCCTGGGGAAAAGGCGATCCAGATGGTGCGTAGCGCACACGCCCACGCCACACAGATGGACATCGCCGTGACCGCCGTGGTGGTTGACCAGAGTGGCCGGATGATCGCGCTTGGGCGCATGGACCGTGCTCGTCCAATTACAGTGGAGATTGCCTTGAACAAGGCCTACACGGCGGCCAGCTTCCAGCAACCCACGAGGGAGCTGGCGGGCGTTGCCGGGCAAACGTGGTTTCAAAGCCTGGTTGTATCGAGCAATGGCCGCATCATGCCGGGCGCAGGAGCGTTACCTATCGTAGAGGGCGGCAGCGTCGTAGGGGCCATTGCCGTGGCGGGCGGCACCGAAGAGCAGGATCAGCGCTGCGCGGAAGTAGCGCTTGCCTCCTACGTGTGACGTGTCAACATTGGAAAGGGGGATCCGCCATGGCCGTGACGCCTGGGACTGAGACTCCAGCCCCGCCCTATCTGGGTCGTTCGGTTCGCATCGTCGGACCGGTCGCCAACGTCGACATGAACCAGACGCCGCACCCCAAGAACTCGCGCGGTGAGCTGGGCAAGGCGCTCTTCAACTGGTACCGCAACACGATCTCCAGGGACCCGCTCACGCGCGTGTCGGCGCCCAATCATTTCGCCGACCAGCGGAATTTCCTCGCGTCGGTGGTGAATCAAGCGCCGAAAGGCTCGGTCAACTCGCGACAGATCCCCGTCTCGGATCCCGCCGCGATGACGCGCCACATCAAGGCGGTCGCCCGTCACATGGGCGCCGACGTGGTCACCGTGGCGCGGGCGCATCCATCCTTTCTGTACGCAGCCAGCACCCCGTCCGTCGGGGCGCGAGACGTGTACCAGAACCGGTCCGGCGACGTGTACCAGGGGCGCACGCCCGAGCAGATGACAGAGCGGTACCCGTACATCATCGTGGCGACCACGGCGTGGGACTACGACAAGCTGCAAGCGCACCGTCACTACATTGGCGACGCGGCCTACCACGTCTCGCAGATGAAGGCTCAGGTGATCCTCAAGGCCCTGGAGGGGTACATCAAGGAGCTGGGCTACGCGGCGCTCCGAGGCATGTCGAACCCGCAAGCGGCGGGACTCGCCTCGGGCGTCGGGGAGCTCGGGCGCAACGGACTCCTCATCCACCGGAAGTTCGGCGCGCGCGTCCACATGCCCGACCCGATCATGACCGACCTCCCGCTCGTCCCGGATCAGCCTGTCGACAACGGCGTGGAGGACTTCTGTAAGATCTGTCGCAAGTGCGCCATCAACTGTCCCACCAACAGCGTGCCGTTCGGGGACAAGGTGGTCTTCAACGGCGTCGAGAAGTACAAGATCAACTGGCTCACGTGCTACAAGGTGCGGCCCTATATGGACACGCACTGGGGAAGCTGCCTCACCTGCGCCACCGTCTGCCCGTTCACCAAGCCGAACGTCTGGTGGCGGAGCCTCACCGTCTGGGCACTCAGCACGTGCCCGATCCCCGCACGTCCGGTGCTCGTGCGTGTACTGAAGGCGATCGACGACCGATTCTGGGGCGCGACGCGGCAGACGCGAGTCCGGTGGCTCGGCTACGACTCGGGCATCAAGCCGGGAGAGCAGGCCTGCACGGTGGCCGGCTGCACCGCCGAGCATGGCACGGCCCACGCCGCCGAGCCGGTGGGAAACGTCGGCTACTACGCGCCGCTGAAAGAGAACACCAACCGGTTCGTCAAGCGGGACGGGTAGTGGCGTTGCGATCCGACTGGCTCAGGGTTCCGTGGCGCCGGACTGAGCGGCGGAGCGATGATCCCTACTGGGATTTCTTCATCAACACTCCCCCGGCCGATCGGGCGAACTCGATACTCGACGTGATCCGCAAGGCCCCCGAGGGTAACGTCTTTCCCACGCGAGCCGATCTCCACTCGCCGGAAGTCACCGCGAGCCATGTCAAGGAGATGGCGCGTTACCTGGGCGCCGATCTCGTCGGCATCACGGAGCTCGCTAACGACGATGCCGGCCATCCCTTTGCCATCGTCTGCGCAGTGCGCGCCTGCGACGATCCGCGCGAGGCGCTCGGCATCGGCGGTCAGGTCCCGGTGCAGAACGGGCTGTTCGTGACGTTCGTGCTCAGCGCATGGATCCGCGAGCTCGGATACCGCGCGAGCGCGGCGACGCCACTGGACGGTGCACGACTCGCCGTCGCGGCGAAGCTCGGTACGCTCGATCGAAGCGGGAGGCTCGTGACCGCGGAGTACGGCCGGGTTCACGTGGCCGACGTGATCCGTACCGACCTGCCCCTGACCGCCGCGTAGCGCGGCGCGTTCCGCATCTCGTGCCGTACGTCATCACTCGGCTGTGCACGAACGATGGAGCCTGCGTCGAGGTGTGCCCGGTTGCCTGCATCCATACCCGTCCCGGCGCCCCGCAGTTCTACATCGATCCCGACGTGTGCATCGATTGCGAGCAATGCGAGATCGTCTGTCCTGTCGATGCAATCTTCAAAGACGTCGACGTCCCGGCCGAGCACGTGGATTCCATCGATGTCAACGCCGCCTTCTTTCGGCAGAACAAAGCGATAGTCGGCCCGGTCTCTTTCGAGACGGCATGGCAGATGGTGCACCAGGCCCACACGTACGCGAAGAGCGTGGGGATTGCCGTGACGGCGGCCGTGGTCGACGAAGCAGGTATTCCCATCGCGGTCGGGCGGATGGATGGCGCCGCCACGCGGACGACCGAGCTCGCGGTCAGCAAGGCCTACACAGCGGCCGCATTTCACCTCGCGACGGCGGATCTCGCGGCTCAAGCGCGCCAGCCCTGGCTGAAGAGCCTCGTCGTCGCGCATCGCGGGCGGCTCCTACCCGAGGCCGGTGGTCTCGTGATCTTCGACGGCATCACGATCATCGGCGCCGTCGGCGTCGCGGGCGGGAGCACGACCGACCAGGATGTCCTGTGCTGCCAGGCCGCCTTTTCGGTGCTGGAGACCGAAGGTCACTGAGCCCGGCAACCGGCAGACTCCCGACGGGCAACTGGAGCCGGCCGCCAGCGTGAGATACGATGCGGGACACCGTCCCTGGAGGACCGCCGAGAGAGAGCTGGGAGGCGTGCCATGAAGAGGCTCGTACTGGAGTCGACCGCCCCGTTCCAGGGTCTGCCCGAGCTCGTCGCCTACGACGAGGGCCTGTTCGAGAGGGAAGGGCTCGACATCGAATGGGTCGACCGAGACGCCGGCGCGGAGAAGAACAAGACCGTGATCGATGTCACCAGTCCGCGCGGACTGAACCCGTTCACGAGTCACGGCCGCCTCTTCGAACAAGGTCAGGCCGACATGTACAACGCGTGCGAATGGGGCAACTACTGCCGCGTGCAGCAGACCGGCATCAAGAGCCGCCAGCTCGGTCGCCGCGCCATCATCGCCTATGGCGCCATCGTGGTCCCGCCGGCGTCGTCGGTCTACACGCCGCAGCAGCTCGCGAATCGCACGGTCGGCGTGCCGTTCTATTTCGGCACGCACTACCTCGCGCTCCACTTGCTCGAGGGCTTCGTGCCCCGAGAGGCGATCAGCGTGTGCCATGCCCCGAACGGCTCGCGTCCCCGCCTTGCTTCTCTTCGGAGCGGCGAGATCGAGGCGACGACCTTGACTGAGCCCTACATTACGCTGGCCGAGAAGCAAGGGTGCCGGACGATCTGCTCCGGGTTCTTCCACGGGACCGAGGTCGGGTCCGAGCGGGTCGACGCCCAGACCTACGCCGCGTTCAACCGCGCTGTGCGCGAGGCGGTGCGCCGCATCAATGCCGACAAGCGCGCCTACCTCCACTACTTCATCGACTACCACGGCGCGGATGATCCGGAGATCGCGGCGCTCACCATCGACGATCTTCGCGAGAGCCGCCTCGTGGTGTGCGACCCCGCCCCGATTCCCCTCGAAGAGATGCAGCGAACCTTCGACTGGCTGAAGAGCTGGGGCATGCTCGAAGGCACGGCGTCCCCTGTCGATCTCGTCGATCTCGACGTCCAGCGAGAGGCGCACCCGGCGCTCTGAGCGACCGCGTAGCCTCACGGCGCCGGGCGCTACGTGCCGGTGAGCCTCGCGACGACGGGGGCGAGGGCGTCCAGGAACGGCTCGAACGTGACGAAGTAGGAGATGCCCCAGCGGTCGCGGCGCGCCCGGAGCGCCTCCACCATCTCGTCCACGGTGCCGATCAGCACGAAGGGAGCCGCGAGGATCTCGTCGACGCTGATCTGCTTCCAGGTCTTCTGAAGCTCCTCGGCCGCCTCGCGCGGGCGATCGGTCACGATCACCCGCTGAATTTGCGCGCTCAGCTCGAGAGCTCCGAAGCGCCCGCCGGCCGCGTCGCGAATCACCCGGAGGCGCTCGTCGACGCCCGCCACCTTCCAGCCGGACATGTCGAGCGTCGTGCCGCCTTGCGTGAACGTGACGCCCGTGAGGTTCACGGTATCGGCCTCCCGGGCCGCCAGCGCGAGGAGCCGCGGGCCGTTGCCTCCGATGATGATCGGCGGGCGTGGCCGCTGGACGGGCAGGGGATAGATCCTGTGGGACGTGACGCGGTAGTGCTGGCCGACGAAAGTAACCTCGGCGCCGCCGAGCAGATCCTTGATGATCGGCACCGACTCGGCAAGCCGCTCGACCCTGATGCCGCCACGATCGAAGCGCAGTCCAGCCTGATCGTATTCGATGCGCATGTAGCCCGCGCCGAGGCCCAGCTCGAGCCGGCCGTCCGTCAGCAGATCCATCGTGGCCGCCTCGCGCGCGAGCAGCACGGGATGGCGCAGATCGTTGTTCAGCACGTTCGTGCCGATCCGTAGGCGGGTCGTCGCGTCCGCGGCGCTCATCACCGCCGGGATGGTCGCCAGCATGGCGGCGAGGTGATCGGGCACCAGGAGCACCGCGTAGCCGAGCGCCTCGACCTTGCGCGCCTTGTCTTGCCACTCGGCGCGCGAGCTGGCGTCGCGTATGTTGATCCCGAAGCGGAACGGCTTCATTGTTCCTCCCTGGCGCGCTCTGCTATGGGTTGAGCCGCGACGACGCCTACTCCCTGATTTCCGTTGCCGCCGACTTCGCGGTCACGCAGTGGTGGACATGCGCCAGGGCGTCCACGGCATGATCGCCAAGAGCCTGTTCCTGCCCACCTGAGCGGCATCCAGACTCTCGTTATTTCCCTCCGTTCTTGCGGTGGGCGCGATCTCGGGCACTGCCTCCACGGATTCTCTCCCGGGACGCGATGAGCGATGATGGGGCATGCCGAAGGATACCGCCGCGCAGCGCCAGATGGTGATGGTTGCCTTCCTGCAAGCGCAGAACTGTTCCAACTACCCGGCGTCGTGGCGTCACGCCGAGACGGCACAGGATTTCCTTACCGCCGAGTATTACCAGCGCATCGCGCGCACGCTCGAGGCTGGCCGGTTCCACCTGGCATTCTTCGACGACCGCCTGGCCATGCCGGATCGGTACGGCAATGACTACGCCGAGGCCGTGCGTCACGGCATCCGCGTGGTCAAGATGGACCTCATCCCCTTGCTCACGGCCATGGGGCTCGCGACCCATCACCTGGGAGTCGGCGGCACCTACTCGACGACGTACTACGAGCCGTTTCACGTGGCGCGCGTCTTCGCCACGCTCGACCACATGGTGGGCGGGCGGGCCGCGTGGAACGTGGTCACCTCGCTCAACGACTCGGAGGCCGCCAACTTCGGCCGGCTGTCGCACCCTGAACACGACACGCGCTACGACCGCGCCGACGAGTTCATGGAGGTCGTGCTCGGCCACTGGGACACGTGGGACGACGATGCCATCGTGCTCGATCGCGAGCGCGGCGTATTCGCCGACCCCGCAAAGGTGCACCGTTTGTCCCACGATGGTCCGTGGCTGCGCACGCGCGGGCCGTTCACGGTGCCGCGCACACCCCAGGGGCATCCCGTCATCATCCAGGCGGGGCAGAGCGGTCGAGGCCAGCGCTTCGCCGCGCGCTGGGGGGAGCTGATCTTCGCCATCTTTCCCAGCCTCGAGTTCGCCCAGCGCGGCTACCGCAGTCTCAAGGCCGAGATCGCCGCCCTCGGGCGCGACCCCAACCAGGTGAAGATCACCCCGGCCGTCTACTGCGTGGTGGGCGAGACGAAGACCATGGCCGAGGACAAGCTGGCCTATATCGAGGGCCTCGCGCACCCGCTCGACTCGGTCGTGCTGCTTTCGGAAGTGCTCAACTTCGATTTCGCCTCGCGCGGAATTGACGAGCCGTTTTCGGACGCCGACATGGCCTCGCTGACCGGCCTGCAGGCCTTGCGCGATCGTGTAGTCCGGATGACGGGCAAGGCCAACCCCACCACACGCGACTTCATCGAGTTCAGCCGACGGGGCACCGTGCGTGAGCTGCCCGTGCTGGCGGGCACGCCGAACGACGTGGCCGACGGCCTGGAGGAGTGGTTTGTGGGCGAGGGCTGCGACGGCTTCGTGCTGGCCGCCACGCATATGCCCGGAGCCTACGAGGACTTCACACGCCTCGTCGTGCCCGAGCTACAGCGGCGCGGTCTCTTCCAGCGCGAGTACGCCGGCACCACCTTACGCGAGAACCTCGGGCTGCCGCGTCCCGCTCGCGGCGCCTGGCGCACGCCGTAGCCTGGCCTGGGCCCGCTTCACAGAGAAGACGTCGAGGACGACGGCTCAGGCACTAGACCACCACGGTGACCCGGAGCGCCACGGGCACGTTCAGCGCGCGGCTAATGCGACAGTTCTCCGCGGCCTCGCGGAGCTTCGCGATCTGCGCATCGTCGAGCGATCCGGCGACGATGATCTCGGCATCGATGCCGGTGATCCGTCCCTGGGCTTCGGTGGCGCTCAGGCGCGACTCGAATCGGGTGAGTGGCCATTGCTGTCGTTCGGCGAACCGCCGAACGTTCGACAGCTTTCAGGTCCCGATGGCGCCGAGCAGCATCTCCGCCGGTGACGGCCCTTCATCGCCGCCGCCCGCTTCCGCCGGCGCGTCGAGCACTACTCGATGCGGTCCGATCGTGGCCTCAGCCTTCATTCCTTTGATCCATTGCACGCTGACCGTTCTGCCCATGAGCGTCTCCTTGCTCGACGCGTCGCGCGGCGGCGATCGCGCTCGTCCGCGGCCGTGGCGCGACGAGACGCTAGCGCGGCTTCGGCGCGGTCGTTACTTCGCGGCCGCCGGGAATGCCGGCAGCTTGCCGATGTCGCGCATGTCGTGCTGAATGACGACTGTCGCTTTGAGGTTCGCGACGATCTGCTTCATGCGCTCGATCGAGGCCACCGTCGCGGCGCGGTCGAAGTTGAACCACGGCACGCCGCCGCTTTCATAGTTCTCGCGGAAGTGGACCAGGTCGCCGGTGAGCAGCACCGGGCCCATCTCCTTCAGTCTGACCAGAAGCGAGCTATGGCCCGGCGTGTGACCCGGCATCCTGAGAACGACCACGCTGCCATCGCCGAACACATCCTTGTCCGTGGCCAGCGGCTCGACCTTTCTCTTTTCATCGATCCAGCTCTTGAATCCCGCGACGTTAGCACCCTGCATCGGCGTCGGTGCGGTGATCCCGTCCCAGTCGCCCTTGCCGATGAGCAAGGTTGCGTTCGTGAACGGCGCGAGCTGGCCGGTGTGGTCGCCGTGAAAGTGGCTGATGCCGACGTACTTGACCTGCTCGGGGGTCACATTCAGCTCTTTCAGGCGATCGACGATGCCGACTTTCGGTGCGTTGGGATTCGTGCCGGGGGCGAAGCCGGTGTCCCACACCATATATTCGCCGCCGTGCTTGATCACGTAGCAGCTGAACGTGAACGTCAGCTTGAGATCCTTGTACGCGAACGTGTCGCTGAAGCGCTGGCCGACGTCCGTCGGCGTGGCGCCGGTGCCGCAGTCGATGCGTGTGAGCGTAACTTCGGCTGGCCCTTGCGCGAACACCGGCAGGCCGACGAGCACGTAGGCGCACACGCCGACCACGAACAGGGACAAGGCTCTCAGCATGATGTCCTCCCAGGGAGCATCTGAACGTTGTTTATGGCTCGACGCGCTCGATCTTAACGCTCCGGCGCGTGCGCGCGGACTCGATCATCGCCAGCGTGACCTCCACGACGCGCAACCCGTCCAGTCCGGTCGCTGCCGGCTGGCTGCCGGTAGCGACTGCGCGCTGGAAGTCTTCGATCTCTGCCACGTAGTTCGGCAGCAGCGCTTCCGGGTAGTCGGCGGTCTCGTTGACGGTGTCGCTGGTGATCTCGAAGTGGCCTGTGCGCGCTTCCCACATCGAGTGGTGTCCGGCGATGAGCCCGGTGATCCCGTACACGCGGAAATCGTTGCGCGAGTCTGGAAGAAGGCGGCTCGCGACCACCTGGCCGAGCGTGCCGTTCCCGAAGCGCAAGGTGAGACAGGCGAGTTGCTCGAGCGGGCGCGCGGTCGTCTGGCCGTCGGTGACCGCCGTGATCTCGTCCACCTCGGCGCCGAGCACGAAGCGCAGCAGGTCGACCGAGTGCACGCCGGTGCCCATCATCGTGGACGCGCCCCCGATCAGCTCCGTCGTGTCCCACCACTGCGTGAGCTCCGTGCGCGGCGGCGAGCCGTCGCGGCCGCGCACGCCGAACGCCCACTGCGCCTGGGCGAGCACGATGCGCCCCAGGGCCCCGGCGGCGACGAGGTCGCGCGCGCGGATATAGGCTGGATGCTGGCGCAAGTTGAACGCCACGCCGAGCGTGACACGAGCGCGGCGGCACGCCTGCACCATTCGCGCCGCGTCGGCGATCGTCGTGGCCATCGGCTTCTCGCAGAGCACGTGCTTTCCGGCTTCCGCCGCCTGGACCACGTGCTCGGCATGCAAGGCGTTCGGCGAGGAGACGAAGACGCCGTCGACGCGCGAGTCCTTGAGGAGGTCGCCGAGCTGACTGTATGCGGCGCGCGCGTGGTGCTTCTGCGCGAATGCGTCCGCGCGCTGCTGATCGCGACTGTAGACGCCGACGAGCTCACCGCCCGCGGCCGCGGCCATTGCCGGCGCGATCTTGACGTCTGGGTGCTTGCCCGTGCTGACGATGCCCCATCCGAACGCCATAGATTCTCCTCAGTCGCGTGAGTAGCCGGTCAGCGGAAGAACTCCACCTTCGCCTCGCGGAAGAAGAGGAAGTTCCCCGGTGCCGCCGAGATCGGCCCGTTGATCGCAAACACCGCGATCTCGAACCTGTCGCCGGAAGACACCGCGCCGTCGGCCAGGACGACGCGGTTGGGCATGTTGAAGCCCTGGATCGCCCCGGGGCTCGGCCGGCCCGGGGTACGCAGCATCGTGCCGTTGATCCAGACTTCCGCGTAGTCGTCGACGTTGACGCGGAACACCGCCTTGGCGCCGGCGGTGTCGAAGCCCGCGACGTTCGCGGGGATCGTCAGGGTGGTACGAAACCAGATGAAGGAGACCAGACCGCCGCCGCGCCTGACACCGAGATCGGCGGGCGGAATCACGGGCCAATCCGAGTCGTCGAAGCCGAGCAGCTCGGCATGGGGTTCGATGTCGTAGGTCGTCTTGAACTCGGGCAGCGAGTTGGTCAACGCCGGACACTCGACGACCTTCGCTTCCTTTACGCGCCACCGTGCGCCGAACGCTGCCGCTCCCGCCTCCGTCATCAGGTCGACGGCGTGCGCGGGCGGGATCGACGGCGCGAGGGGCGGCTGCGGCTGGAGCACCGGCGAGACCGTGGGCGGGACCCACACCGTGGGCCGGACGTACTTGCTCGCGGGCATCGGGTCAGGCTGGCCGGTTCGCCTTGAGGAACGAGCGTACGTGCCGCACTGCGAGCGGGATCTTCTCCTTCGTGTCCTTCCACGGAAAGAAGGTCAGCTCCGCCTTCGGGGCCAGCATCGCCGATTCGATGGCGGGCTCGTAAGGGTGCGATGGGGTCTCGTCCGGCATGATCAGCACGGGCGCCTGACAACCCTGGACGACTTTGCGCGGCACGCTGAACACGAAGTCGGCGTTGGTGACGTACATCCGGGTCAAGAACTTGTCGATCATGTCCATCGTGAGGTCAGGCCGCTGCTTGACCAGGGTCGGTCCCCAGGTCTGCATGCTGTTGTCGTACATCGGGTTCGATTCCCGGCGGAAGCCGACGGGCTGCGACACGACCGCCGCGACGATGCGCTCCGGCGCGCGCTCGATGAGCTTCCAGATGAACGGGCCGCCGATGCAGTAGCCGATCACCATGAAGCGCCCGATGCCCAGGTGATCCATGAGGCCGAGATGGTCGTCGGCATAGGAGTCCCACGGCCGATCGATCTCGAGCGGCCCCGAGGACTTGCCGCTCGGCGCGTTGCGCAGGTCGGCCGTGATACAGCGATACTCGTCCTTGAATTCCTCGATCGCGTTGAACGGCGCGCGGTCGTACATGAAGTCGATGGTCGAGTTCTGGCCCCCGCCGGGGATGATGAACAGCGGGAAGCCGGACCCGGCCTCCTGGTAGTGAATGCGGGCGTGACCTTTCTCGTAGAACGCCATGGTGCTCCCCCTTTCGCGGCTGGCTGCGAGAACGCGTCCGATCGCGTGGACGCCACGACGGAGCATACAGGAAACGAGGGCAGGAAAGTCACGCCGGACAAGATACCCTGTACGGGATCGTGAACCTCCTCCGAGATCCGGCCTACCGGCGCCTCTGGGTGTCCGGCCTCTGCAGCAACATGGCGCGATGGATGGATCTCGTCACGGTCAGCTGGATCGCCCTCCAGATGACGGGCTCGCCGTTCATGGTCGCGGTCGCCGCATTCGCCCGGTCGGCGCCGATGATGGTGCTCGGCCCGTTCGCCGGCATCGTCGCCGATCGCGTATCGCGCGCGCACCTGCTGCTCGTCACGCAGGCCGGCGGCGCGGTCATCGCGCTGGCCTTGCTTGCGCTGTTCGCGTTCGACGCTGCCGGGTACTGGTCGCTCGTGGCGCTCGAAGGCGGGTTCGGCATCCTCTGGAGCCTCGACTTTCCCGCGCGGCGGACGGCGCTCTTCAGCATTCTCGGCGCCTCGCGGGTGGCGCAGGCCGTGTCGCTCGAGACGGTGTCGATGCAGATTGCGAAGATGGTGGGCCCGGTCATCGCCGGCGCGTGCCTGGCGAGCCTCGGGCCCGCCGCGTGCTACGCGGTGATGGTCACCGCGTTCGCAGTCGGTCTCGCGGCGGCGCTCGGTCTCCGCCGGCGGATCGAGGGGGCACCGGCGGCGTACCCGGCGCCGATCCTCGCCACGCTCGCGAGCGGCCTTGCCGCCGCGTGGGCGAGCCCGATCGCACGAGCGGTCCTGCTCATCACGATCGCGATGAACGTGCTGCTCTTTCCCTATCAACAGCTCATGTCCGTCTTCGCGCAGGACGTCCTCGCCGGTGGGCCGCGCACGCTCGGCCTGCTTGTTGCCGCCGACGGCGTCGGGGCGCTGGCCGGTGCCTTGGCCATCGCCGCGTACCGCGGCACTCTCCCGCACGGCCGTCTGTTCGCGACGGCCGTGCTCGTTGCCCCGTTCGCTCTGGTCGCCTTCTCGGCGTCGCGGTCGCTGGCCGTGAGTCTGGCGCTGATGGTCGCGATGGGCGTCGCGGAGTCCGGCTTCTCGGCGATGCAGAGCACGCTCGTACTGCTGTCGGCCCCCGCGCACGCGCGCGGCGGCGCGATGGGCATCCTGTCCGCGTGCATCGGCACCCAGCCGCTCGGTACGCTGGCGATCGGCGCGATCGCGGGCACGCTTGGCGCCCCGCGCGCGTTCGCGATCAACGCGATCGCGGCGCTCGCGGTGATCGCGCCGGTCGCGATCCCGCTCGTCCGCGGCCGCGTCACGACGAGACGTTGGAGCGACTAGTTGATCGCGAAGGCGATAGTTCTGTAGGCCGCGGTGCTGGCGGGATACCCGTCCGGCTGGTCGGCGGTATTGCTGGCGCTTCGAACCCAGACGCCGACGGCGTAGTTCGGGTTACGTGTACTCGGTGTCCAGGCGAAGGTGTTGCCCCTTGACCAGTCCCTCAGCACGGTCCAGGTCGCGCCGTCCCAGAGCCACCACTTGAAGTCATACGGCGCGGCACCTCCGGTTGCGATCGCGGTGAAGGTGACGGTCGTACCCGGCGTCTGCGACCCCAAGTCTGCCGTCAGTCCCGTCAGAGTCGAGACCGGCTGCCCGGTCGGGGCGGGGGCGGCTTCGGCAACCCCGATGTTGGCGGCGAAGCCGGCGAACGAGCCCGCGGCGCTGCTGGCACTGCGCGCGACGGCGCTCGCCGCCGACGTACAGGCGCTTTCGATGCCGTCCAAATCCACCGCCGTGATCGCGACAAAATAGCGAACACCGGCCGACAGTCCGGTCAGCCTGTACGTTACGATCTCGTTGATCTGTGGGCTGCGTGACGGCGAGGCGACCTCAAAATAAGACTGCCCTCCACACGGTGTGCTCCCGGTGCTGTAGTAGCCACGATAAAACGACAGATCGGTCAGGGAGCTTCCGTCGGTATTCGTGGTGGGAGCAGTCCAGGACGCATCGAGGATTCCGGCGCTTCCGGAACTTCCGGAACCTGAGGAGCCGCTCGCGCCGGAGCCCGAGGATCCACTCGAGGCAGCGCCGCTGGCCCCAGAGCTTGAAGAGGCGCTCGCCCCGGAACTGCTCGTAGACCCCGAGCCAGATGAGCCACCTGACTCATCGCACCCGCTCCCGAGGAAGAGGACCGCGGCCAGCACCAGAAGGAACTTCAGTTCCCGTCGCATCGATCAAGAACTGCTAATTGCACATGGGTTGCCAGCGAGGCACCGCTCGAGCACGACGCCTTTTAAGTAGTTGGGATTATGCGACTCGCGCGGCTGCGCTGAGCGGCGAGGCGCATGCGCCCGCAGCGGGCAAGTGTCAGGTGGCTGTCGCTCGCGGAGATAACTACACGCAAAGGCTGACATCTGAGAATGCGTTTGACCGATGACCACTGCCCGCACGTATAGGTCATCGCACGCGGCCACTCTCCATGGCGGCTTCGATCTCGACGCAGTAGCGGTCCGCATGGAGGAACGTGCGTAGCTCGCTCAGCGAAGCGTTCCGGAACTACGGCGGTCCTTCGAAGAGTTATGTACGATTCAGCTTCGCGCAGGGAAAGCTGTTGACATCGGAGCGTGTCTGCTCCAGCGTCTCGGCCATCTCTCGACGACCTTCAACCTGAGGAACTTATGGAGGTATCGAGCCATGGCACAAGAACGCGTTCGCAAGGTCCGCTCTCTTCTGTTCGTCCCGATCCTCCTTCTGCTTGCCGCCGCGACAGCCGGGGCGCAGACACCAGGCAAGCCCAAGGTGGACCGCCTGGTGATGGGACTGATCACCCCTTACCTGGACTACGTGCGGCCCTGGATCAACGGGACGGCCGATCACAACATCCAGCACGATCCCATGCACGAGTGGCTCATCGAGGTCGACCCGTCGGGCCAGTACAAACCCTGGCTGGCGGAAAGCTGGACGCCGGGTCCCAATGGAAGATCCTGGCGAGTGAAGCTGCGACGGGGCGTCCAGTTCCATCACGGCTACGGCGAGCTCACGGCGCAGGACGTCGTCCACACTCACGCGCTCTGGTGTGAGCCGAACTATCCCGGCCGCAAAGACCCACCGGTCGCCGGCTACCGGGCCGGCATCTGTCAGGTGCAGAAGATCGAGGTGGTCAATCCCCACGAGCTCACGATGCACTGCAAGGTCGTGTGTCTCGACATGCCGTTCTACTACTCGAGCGCGTCGAACGTCATGATCTTCAGCAAGAAGCAATGGGACGCCGAAGGCGAAATGGGATACGAGAAGCGACCGGCCGGGACCGGCCCGTACATTTTCAAGGAGCGACAACTCGGGCGCTACGTGCTGTACGAGCGAGCCCCGACGCCGCACTGGAAGCACGGCGTCGTCGACTGGAAAGAGCTCAAGATGACGTGGACGCTCGAGGAGCCGACGCGCTTCGCGCAGCTGATTGCCGGCGAGACGCATCTCACCGAAGTAAACAAGGACCTCACGGACGAGCTGGTCGCGAAGGGTTACAAGCTCATCCGGAGCAAGGACACCGCGCAGCAGATGCAGATCAATTTCGGTGGGCTCTACTTCGGCACCGAGGACAAGGCCACGGGCCGCTACACGGAGTACGGTGGCACCACGGGAAAGCTGGACCCCAAGGTGCCCTGGACGAACGTCAAAGTTCGGCAGGCCATGAACAAGGCAGTCAATCGAAAGGAGCTGCTCCGAGCCCTCTACAAGAATCGAGCGAGCCCGATGTACGTGCATGGCTTCTACCCGAGGCTCGAAGGCTGGGACCCGAGCTGGGAGAAGCGGTTCCCGGAGATGTACGGTTATGACCCGGCGGCGGCAAAGCGATTGCTCGCGGAAGCAGGGTATCCCAACGGCTTCAAAGCCAAGGCGTGGCTCTATCCGTTCGCCGGCGCGCCGGAAATGATCGCGGTCATGGAGGCCGTGGCCGGTCAGCTGCGCGAGGTGGGCGTCGACATCGCGCTGGAAGAGGCCGACTGGGTGGCGGCCGTGCGTCCCAAGCTACAGAAGCGCGAGGCGAACGGGTATCTCTGGGCCGTTCCGCCGTCGAAGAAGGCGGTCGAGCCGCAGCTCGCCGTGTTCAACGTCGGCAAGGGGATCGGGCACATCTTCCAGACGGACGAGATCTACAAGATGTGGGAAGACCTCCTGCAGATCACCGATCCGAAGGCCCGGGATGCGCAGCTTCGCAAGATCGGCAACTACAAGTTCGAGAACTTCGAAACCATTCCGCTCTTCGACGTCTTCATCGAAGTCGTCGTGGACCCGAAGATCGTCGCCGACTGGCCGTTCTCGGGCTGGGACGGTGGCGACATCGGTCACACGTGGCTCATCAAGGCGTGTAAAGACGCGAAGCCCTGCAAGTAGCGGGGGCCCGTCGAGGCCCGCAGCTCTGAGGGCGAATTCGAGGGGCGGCCCGGCTATGCCGGGCCGTCTCCGAGCGCGGGGGGCTTGGGGGGGCCGATGCCCCTTGTTGCTGACCAGCCTGCTCAGGTTGCACAGACCCTCGAATGTCCAGCCGGTCGCATCAGGCTGCGCCACGATACGCTCAACGCCCAGCTTACGCAACGCTGAGCGGACGCCTGCGGGGTCTTGGGCGACGGCCAGCGGGCCAACGACGGGGTCCATCTCCATCGTGATGTAGTCCTTGGACGGGTCGTCGATCAGCCGGACGCCGCCCTTGAACTGCCGCACCATGACGAGCCCAGCTTGCAGCGTGGTACGGTCCAGGTTGATCTCGGCCGGAGCCGCACAGCTTCGCCTGTAGCTCGGCCACCAGAGTGAGGGTAGGAATCACTTCTTTCAGAAGTTGAAACCCGCTTCGCAGCCATCTCCGGGAGAAAGAAGGACGCCCCCGTGAGGTTGCTGCCCGGGCGGGCGAGATTGGTGACGAGGCCAGCCGCCACCGGATCGCCCGTGACTGTCATGACGATCGGTATCGTCGTCGTCGCCAGTCTCGCCGCTCGGGTCGGCGGTGTGCCTTCTGTCACGACAATGTCGAGCCTAGGGCGCGCAGTGCTTGCCGAAAAATTGCGACGTAGGGCGCGACAAACGATTCAGAGCTGCCGATGAGGAGCCCGATCTGGTAGACCTTGCCCGCCTGCTGTGCCTCGCCGGCGAGCGGCGCAGCCAGCGTTCCAAGCGTGAGCTCTCAGAGGAACGTACGCCGGTTCATCACGCGAGAACGACCGCGAGCCCCGATCAGCCGCATGGGCGCCACCATAGGGCTACTTGTTGCAAAGTCCCTTTGGCGTCCATTCGGGGGCGGGGGCAGTCCAGCCGTGTGCCGATTGATGAAGGACGAGAAAGAGCGAGCGGCGGACCTCAGTGCCGGTTGCAACGAGTGTCATCATCGACCATCCGCTATGGTCGGCCTGTATGACAACGCCCTGACCTGCGGTCCCCACATAGGTCTTGCCGTCCGCCGCTTCCGCGCAAAACCCTCCGGCCGTCGTATACCAAACTTCCGCTCCAGGATGGCGATGTTTGGGCGTCACATCACCAGGATTGGAGATGCCCTCGGCATACTGAGCTGTATATTGATCGCCGGCCTTCACGAAGATCGGACCGACTTCCGCTATGCGGACGCCACCGGAGGGGCGCCACTCCCCTTCCCTGATGGTGAACAGCCAGACTTTCCCGAGAGCCTCGACCACCGTTCCACGCGGTCCCTTCGCCGCCTCTGCCGCAGAACGGGTCGGGAACGTGTCCAGGTGCCAGAAGACTTCCGATCGAGGCAGCTGCCCAAGTGGTTCGGCGACTATGAGCCAGCATCCGACATCGCGCCCGGCCCGTTCGCTGATGGGGAGACATGTGCGACGCGGAGGCGTCTGGCCGAATACGGAGGGCGTTGCAATGAGACCCAGAGCAAGGACAACTGCGAGCCCGATCCGCGACATGGGCACCTCGTGGAGGACGACTGCCGGGGAGTCTAGCCGAACCCCACGACGCGCACCAGCGCCCCGGCCTGGACTGCACCGGACGGCGCGGGGCTCGCACGCGTTACTCGATGACCTGGTCGGCTCGGAGGAGGACTGACTGCGGGATCGTGAGGCCAAGGGCCTTGGCCGTCTTGAGGTT
>Ga0207428_10000671_pt1 | contig 39984 bp, 25 predicted proteins | sample RhiMethybrSRZTD1_FD_187600 | JGI IMG/M metagenome (GOLD analysis project Ga0207428, IMG submission 187600) | Populus rhizosphere microbial communities from Tennessee, USA - Rhizosphere MetaG P. TD hybrid SRZTD1 (SPAdes) (version 3) | ecosystem: Host-associated > Plants > Roots > Rhizosphere >...
CCAGGCGGCATCGGTCTTGGGGTCGAGCTCCAGCGCCTGGTGCGCGTAGGCGAGCGCCTTCTCGGCATCGCCGGTGCGGTTGTAGTAGGCGCTCAGGCTCACGTGGGCGGAGACGAAGCGGCCCTGACGCTCCGTATTGACCGCGATCGCCCGCTCGTATTTCGCGACGGCGCCCGCGTCATCGCCCAGGGCCTCCAGCGCGAAGCCGAGGGCGTCCAGCGCCTCGAGGTAATTCGGGTCCAGGCGGACCGCGGCCTCGAGCGCCTTCCGCGCCGGCTCCCAGTTGTCCTGGACCGAGAAGAGCTTCCCGAGGTTGTAGTGCATCTCCGCCGCGTCCGGCTTGAGGCGGATCCCTTCCTCGAACTCGCGCTGGGCGGCGTCGAAGCGCCCGATGATCATCAGCGTGCGGCCGAGGATCTTGTGGGCCTCGGCGTTCTTGATGTCGAGCTGGAGCGAGCGGGCCAGGGCCTGGATGGCCGGGCCCAGCTTCTGCTGGGCGAAGTACGCGTAGCCGAGGGCGTACCAGCCCCAGGAGGACTGCGGGCGCTCGTCCTTCACGTACGCGGCGAGCAGGGGCTCGACCTCCGCGTACCGGCCCTCGCGGAAGTAGCGCTCGAGCTCCGCCACACGGACCGGATTGTCGTCCGTCGACGGTGCCGTCGGCGCCTGCTTGCTCCGCACATGCTCCAGCAGGCTTTGCGCCTCCGTGGAGTCCGGACGGAGCTGGAGCGCATGGCGAGCCTTCGCGGCCGCGGCCTCGAGATCGCCCCCGTCCAGCGCGGCCCGGCCCTCCAGGACGTCCAGCGTCGCCGTCTTGTCGCGGTCGTCGGCGGCCACCAGCTCGCGCCCCTTCTGCAGCTCGGAGGTCGCCTCGTCCTTGCGGCCGGCACGGGCCAGGGCGAGTCCGAGCTGATAGCGCGCCTCTCCGTTCTCGGGCGCCGTGCGCGTCGCCTCCTGCAGCTCCTTCACCGCTTCCGCGACCTTGCCCTCGCGCAGGTACGCCTTGCCGAGGGCGACGCGGGCCCGGGCGAAGGCGGGATCGAGCTCGATGACCTTCTGGAGCTGCTCGATCTCCTTCGCGGCTCCGGCGGTGGGGCTGGCGCCGTAGGCGGCGGCGAGGTTGAAGCGCGCCTTGACCGAGGTCGGGGCCAGGGCCACCGCCTTCTCGAGCTCGCGGACGGCCTCCGCGGCGTCGCTGGGCACGAGAGCCGCGCCGAGGTTGACGTGCGCGTCCGCGTAGTCCTTGTCGAGGCGCACGGCCTCGCGGAACTCCGCGATCCCGGCCGGATCGTCGCCGGACTGGACGAGCACCAGGCCGAGGTTGTTGTGGGCTTCCGCATCCTTGGGCCGCAACCGGACGGCCTCCCGGAAGGCCGCCGCCACCTCGACGCTGCCGGCGCCCTGGCGGCCGAGGAGGAGGCCGAGCACGTTGTACGCGTCGGCGCGGCCCACGCGGGCGGCGATGGCCGGGCGGAGGGCCATGATCGCGCCCGCCCAGTCCGGAGCGGGCACGGCCGGCGGAGGGACGTTGAGCCCGGCCTCGAGCTGTCCGAGCGCCTTGTCGAGGTCGCCGGCCCGGAGGTACGTGATCCCGAGGTCGACGTACACGGCGGCGGTCGGAGGGAGGAGCGCGATCGCCCGCTGCAGGCTCGCCCGCGCGCCGGCGAGGTCGCCCGTCTCGCGCAGGGCGGTGCCGAGAAAGGCCTGAGCGTCGCCGGCGGCGGGATCGAGGACGAGGCTCCGGCGCAGCTCGGCGATGGCCTGGTCGCGGGCGCCGCTGTACCACCGGGCCACGCCGAGGCTGTAATGGGCGTCCGCGGACTCCGGCCGGAGGGCGACCGCGCGCTCGAGGTGGGTCAGGGCCTGGGGCAGGTCCTTGAGCTGGCCGAGCACGAATCCCAGGAGACGATGCGCGTCGGCATGGCCCTCATCGAGGCGCAGGGCCTCGGTCAGGGCGTCGCGGGCGGCGGAGAGGTCACCCTTTTCGCCGGCGGCGACGGCGCGAGCATAGGCCTCGTCGGCGGCGCTCTTCGCCTGCGGCACCGGCGGCATCGATCGGCGCGCCAGAGCGCCCTGCTGCCGGAGGGCGACGCCGAGCGCGTAATAGGCTTCGCGCTTCTCGGGATCGAGCTCGAGCGCCTTCTCGAAGGCGGCGATGGCGCCCCCGAGGTCGCCGCTCTGGCGCAGCGTCTGGGCGAGCTCGTAGCGAAAGAGGACGCTCGTCGGGTCGCCTTCGACTGCGCCTTGCAGGTGGGGGAGCGCCGCCTCCAGGTCGCCTTTCGCGCGCAGGGCCAGGCCGAGGTTGAAGTGCGCGCCCAGGTTGTTCGGCTCGAGGAGGAGGGCCTTCTCGAAGACCGCGACCGCTTCGGCGTAGTCGCCGCCGGTGGCGAGGGCCGAGCCCAGGTTCGTGAAGGCACGGCCGTACTTCGGGTCGAGCTCGATGGCCTTCCTGAACTCGGCGACCGCGCCCGGAAGGTCCGACTTCTCGGAGAGAGCGACGCCGAGCCAGTTATGGGCCTCGGCCGAGCGCGGAGCGACCTCCACCGCTTTCCGGAACTCCTGGAGGGCGCGCGGATACTCGTTCCGTCCCCAGTACGCGAGTCCGAGCGCGATGCGCGCGCGGGAATCGCCGGGATCACGCTGGACGGCGGCCTGCAGCTGGCTCAAGGAGGGGGTGGCCGCGCCCTCCTCCTTTTCCTGGGCGGCCGCGGTCAGGCCCAGGGCGAGAAGCACGAGGATCGAGCCGTGGAGGACCGGGCGAGCTTTCATCCCTCGGGATCGAAGAGGCGCAACTGCAACTTCGAGCTGGCGTCGTCTTCCTCGCGAAGCGACTTCGCCAGCGCGAGCTGCTTGTCCGCCTCCTCCTTCCGTCCGAGGCGCGCCAGGAGCAGACCCAGCTGATAGTTGGCCTTCACAGACTTCGGATTGAGCTCGACCGCCTTGCGGAGGAGCCGCTCTGCCTCCTCGTAGCGTCCACTGTTCATCAGGAGCCCGCCCAGGACTTCGCACGCCGATGCGTGGTCGGGATAGCGTCGGAGCAGGTCCTCCAGCCGCGCGACGGCCTCGGCATCGCGGCCCTGGTCCCTCGCGGCCAGCGCCAGGTAGTAAGGCGAGGCCACCTGGTTCGCGTCCAACCGCAGGCTCTCCCGCAGCCGCGCCTCCGCTTCCGCCATGTGCCCCTGCATGTAGAGCACGGACCCGAGCGCGTATTGGAGCTGCGCGTTCGCCGGCCGCTTGGCGACCAGCGGCTCGATCAGCGCCTGGGCCGCCTCGTACTGCCGCTTGCCCACCTTCGCGACGGCGAGAGTGTACTGATAGGCGGGCTCGCCGGGCTTCATTTCCGCAGCCCGGACGAGCGCGGCCTCGGCGTCGTCGAGGAGGTCCATCTCGAGGCAGACGCGGCCGAACCCCAGGAGGACCTCCGGATCGTCCGGGGCCAGCTTCTTCGCGCGCACCCAATACGAGAGGGAACGCTCCAGCTCACCCTTGCGCTCGGCCACGACGGCCGCCTGCCGCAGCGCGATCAGCGAGGCGGGCCTCAGGACCAGCGCCGTGTCGTACGCCTCGAGCGCCCGTGAGGGATCGCCCTTCACGAGGTAGGCGCCGCCCAGAGCGAAGGCGAGCTCGTACGACGAAGGGTTCGCGGTGCGGGCTTGCTCGAGGACGTCGACGCCTTCCCCCACGAGGCCGCCCTTGACGAGGATCTCGGCGAAGCTCGCGGACCAGGCGGGGGAGACCGTCCCCAGGCGCTTGGAGTCGGCCACGAGCGCGGCGGCGGAGGACCGGTCGCCGGTCTTCAGGAAGTCGACGGCCAGGACGAGCACTCCGTCGGGAGAGAGCTTGAACGCGGCCAGGGCCGGCCTCGCCAGCTCCAGCGACGCCTTGTAGTTGCCCTTCTCCGTCTCCGCGCGGGCGAGGGCCATGCGCGCGGCCGCGTTCGACCCGTCCCGCTCGAGGACGCGGCGGAAGAGGGGAAGGGCTGCCGCGTCCTTCCCTTGAAGCGAGTACACCTGGGCGAGGTTCAACTGGGCGCCGAGGAGCTGGGGGTCCAGCCGGACGGCTTCCCGGAGCAGCTCGGCCCCTTCCTCGAGGCGGTCCTGCTGCACGCGGATCGCGCCCAGCACGGAACACGCCGCGGCCCGTGTCTCGGGGTCGGAAATCGCGAGCTGGGCCTGCTGTTCCGCTTCCTGGAGACGTCCTTGCTGAACGAGTGTGGCCGCGCGCTGGAGGGCCGCTTGCGCTTGGGCGGCGAGGGTCGCTCCTGGCGGCCACACGCCGAACAGGAGCGCGGCAAGGGAGAGGATTCGGCTCCGGCGCCGGCTCCTCCCCGGAGACGCGAGGGCCTCCGGGGAGGGGACATCCTGCTCTAGGGCACCCACTGCGACACGACTATCACTATCAGTAGTCGAGCCGCAAGCCGAACTGGACCGATCGCGCCTGGTTGCACTGGGTGCTGACCGTCCCGAACGCCGAGGAGCTGAAGTTCTGGTTCGGGGCGCAGAACGTCGTCCGGTTGAAGATGTTGCCCACTTCGGCGATGAACCGCATCTTGAGGTCGCCCTTCAGGTTGAAGTTCTTGGCGAGGGTCAGGTCCTCGCTGTAGTTCTTGAACCCGCGCACCGACCCGTCGCCCCGAGGCGCATTGCCGAACGTGAGCGGGCCCGGGTCCGACCAGGCGGCCTTGTTGAAGTAGTTGTCGGTGAGGGGGTCGAAGTCGCCGCCGCCGGTCACCGCCTCGGTCCCCGTGCGATTCGGGCGCTTCTCGGTGTTGAAGAGCAGGCCGCTCATGTCGTTGGCCATCGTGATCTTGAGGGGCCGGCCGCTCTCGTAACGAAGGACGCCGCTGACGTTCCAGCCGCCGAGGAGCGCCTTCTTCGCCCCGGTCAGGTTGTTCGTCTTCCCCTGTGCGATGTCCCAGGTGAAGCCGGCCAGGAACACGTGGGGCGTATCGTCCAGGCTGAGGCCGTAGTCCGCGGTGTCCCAGTTGACGGGATCCTGGACGCCTCCGTTGATCCCCTCGTTACCCTGCCCGCTCTCCGCGGCGTTGTTCTTCAGCTTGGAGTAGGTGTAGCCGAGGCGGTACTGGAGCCCGCCCGAGAGGCGTTGCTCGAGCACGACCTCGAGGGCGTTGTACCAGCTCCGCCCCAGCGGCATGCCTCGCCATTGGATTTGCTGGTACTGGGGATACTTCCGCAGCGCCTGGGCCACCGTTCCGTTGAAGCCCGCGTAGGGAATCGGGATGTTGGCCTGCCGGGCGGCGGGGGAGTTGATGTTCGAGTTCAGCAGGGCCGCCCCCAGCGCCAGGACCGCGGGATCGTTCATGTTGAAGTCGAGCCCCGCGCGTTCGGCATGGTGGTTGAGACGGGTTCCGTGGTTTCCGATGTAGGAGACGTCGAGCATCATGTTCTTCGTCAACCGGCGCTCGAACGTCACCGACCAGTTCTGGAAGCGCGGCAGCGTCAGCCCATTCGGGTCCACGGCGATCGGGTTTCCCCCGAGGTCGACGGTGGGGCTGATGAACGGCGGTTGCTGGATGGCCTGCGTCGGGAACCCGTTGTCGAGGAGGAACGCGGGGAACTGCCCGTTGGTCGTGTTCGGCGCCGCCGGGTTCGACGAGAACCCGCGGTTCGGATCGCCGGCGGCGAACTGCGAGAAGGCCACTGACGCGTAGTACATGCCGTAGCCGCCGCGGATCATGTTCTTGTCGTTCATGCGATAGGAGAAGCCCGCCCGCGGACCCCAGGCGTCCCAGCTCGGGTTCTCGAAAGTCCGCTTTCCCGTACGACCCGGACCGTCGCCCGCGAAGATCACGGCGCCGGGGCGGCCTCCCGCGCCGGGGTTGGGCGTGTTCGGGTCGAACGTCGAGTACTCGTCGTTCTCCTCGGTGCGGGCGGTCTGGTAGTCCAGGCGCATCCCCACTTGCACCGTGAGCTTGGGGTTGATCTTGAACTCGGCGTTGACCCACGGCGAGAGGTAGTTCTCGAACCACGTGGGCTGGGCGTAGATATTCTGGTTGGCGTCGTGCACCTGCCCGAGGAGGAACGACGCGAAGGGATCGCCCGTCTGGCTGAGGTTGTTGCCGGCGGCGTCGTAGCCTCCGGTCTCTAGGCGATTGAAGTTGAAGTTGCCGGCGGCGCCGCCCGTGGCCCACCCCTTGTGTGGATACTTCTGGTGCCGGTACTCGAAGCCGGCCTTGACGGTGCTCCGGCCCCGGATCCAGGCCAGATCCGTGGAGAACTGCCAGCGGTCGTTCTTTTCGTATCCGAAGGAAGGCCAATCCTGGCCGACCGCGTTGTAGGGGATGTTGCCGGTGAAGGCCATCCTCGGCGGTCCCGCGTCGCCCAGCACGAGGCCGCTTCGCTGCTGGGATCCCCACATCCGCTCCGGCCAGTCCGCGCCCGCGGAGAGGCTGGCCCCACCCATGTACCAGCGGTCCCAGGCCACGACGGAATGGCTCATCAGGTTGTTGTTGATGATCCAGTCCCACTGCGTGTGGGCGTGGGTCGTGTAGATGCGCTGCGTGAAACCCTCGCCGATGTAGTCCGTGTTCTCGGCGGAGTTGGCCAGCGGGTCGTTCGGCACGGTGCAGCCCTGGGCCCCGCCGCAGTTACGCACCGACGGGCGGTTGTTGTAGTAGCCGCTGAACATCCCCTTGAACTTGGGCGAGAACTGGTGGTCGACGCGAAGGAGGATGTTGCGCGCATCCAGCTCCCACGTCTGGTCGCCCGCCGGGTTGCCGGCCACGTTGTTCGAAAGGCCCGGACGGTCGGGGTGCACCATGAGGGCGGCGTAACGCGAGGCGACCACGCTCCGCATGGGGTCGTTGGCGGGAATGATGTTGCCCGCATAGGGGTCGCGCACGAGGACCCCGTTGACCGTGCGCGTGGTCGCAGGGTTGAAGATCTGTCCGCCGAAGACCGGGCGGCCGAGGACGTCCGTGCCGATCTGCGTGCCCGTCAGGAGCGCGCTGAAGTCGCCGGCCTTGAACGCGTCGACCGGGGTCGTGTTGCCGAAGCCCTCCAACGTGCCCGAGCGGAAGCGCGTCCAGTCGGCGTTGAGGAAGAAGAACGTCTTGTTCTTGATGATGGGCCCGCCGATCGTCGCTCCCCAGTTCTTGTTGTCGAGCGGGGTTTTGGGGAGCTTGAAGAAGCCCTTGGAGTTCAGGGCGTCGTTGGCAAGGTAGCTGTAGGCGCTGCCGTGGTACTTGTTGGTGCCCGACTTGGACGTGTACTCGATGAAGCCGCCGCTGGTGTGGCCGTACTGGGCGGAATACGTCGTGGTGATGACCGTGACTTCCTGGATCGCCTCGACCGGAGGGGCGCTCTCCTGGCTCCCCTGGTGGCCGGAGGCATATCCGAACGCGCCGCCGTCGAAGAAGTTCTCCGTCGCCCGCGCCTGGCCCCCGTTGATGCGGGAGTTGAACTGGCTCCCACGGAACATCGGGTCGCCGTTCGGGGCCATGGGCAGGTAGCCCGGCTGCATCAGCAGCACCGACTCGGCCAGGCGGACGTCGCCGGCGGTGATGATCGGGAGGTCCCCGTAGTACTTCTCGTTCACGCTATGGCTCACGTCGGGCCGGGTGGACTCCACCGATTCCGCGGTGACTTCGACCGACTCGGTGAGGTTGCCGACCTGGAGCGTGACGTCGTGACGGATCACGGCTCCGGGACCGAGCACGATCCCCGAGGTGACCGACTTCTTGAACCCGGTGAGGTTGACGGACACCGAGTAGGTGCCGAGCACGAGGGGAGCGGTCGTGTAGGCCCCCGCGGAGTTGGTGGTCAAGTCGGTGACGACGCCGGTCGCTTCGTTCTTGATGCTGACCGTGGCGCCCGGGATGCCGGAGCCCTGGGGGTCGGCGACGACGCCCCCGATGATGCCCCGGTCCGAGCGCTGGGCCAGGAGGGGACCGCTCCCGGCGAGGACCAGGAGAAGCGCGGCCACGAGACGGACCGGCGCGAGGAAAGGCCTCGTCATATCCACCTCCGGACGACAGCCAGCGAGAGAAACGTTTCTGTCCGTGTATATAGCCGGATCCGCCAATCTCGGTCAAGAGAATTTTTCATATAATCATATGATATGAGTGCCCGCCGAAACCGCTGAAGCGCGGATAGTTCAGCCCCGTGGACGGCGGAGACGCGGAAAAAATATGCGGCGGCGACCTTCCGGGGCCCGTGCCGCGGCGGGCCCCGGGTCAGGCGATCTGGATCGAGACGGCGACGACGGACTGCTTGGGGATGGTGACCGTCGCCGTGTTCCTCGAGACCGGGGCGGGCAGGGAAGCCAGGGCCACTTCCGCCGGCTTCTCGAACGTGTTGGCGGCGCGCATGTCCTCGTGGGTGAGAACGGTGGCGCGGGCTTCGCGGAGCTGCGCGCCGCCCGCCAGCCGCAGCCGTGCCGCCACGCCGTCGCGCAACGAAGGGTTCGTCAGGGTGACGGTGAGGCTCCGGTCGCGCAGGGAAGCCGACCCGGAGAGCCCGGGCAGCCGCCCGGATCCCTCCAGGAGGGGCACCGTGATGTCCGGAATGTCGAAGCGCAGGGGCACGAGCTGCCCGCCCATGTGCGGCCGGTACATCTCGAACGCGGAGTAGACGGGGGTGCGGGTGTAGCGACCCTCCACCGCCGCGAAGAGCGAGTGCAGGCAGTTGATGGTCTGCGCGACGTTGGCCATCTCGATCCGGTCCGCGTGGCGGTTGAAGATGTCGAAGGTCATCGCCGTGTGCAGGGCGTCGCGCAGGGTGATCGTCTGGCTGAGGATGTAGTCCGGGCCGAGCTCGGTGCCGCCCCGGTACCAGTTGCCCCACTCGTCGATGACGAAGCGTGTGCGGTGCTCGGGATCGTAGCGGGTCATGATGGCCCAGTGGTCGTCCATCACCTTCTCGATGCGGATGCCCTTGTGCAGGACGGCGTACCAGCCCTTTTCGTCGAACTTCGCCCCGTCCTCCGCGGTCTGGCGGAAGTCGGTGTAGTAGTGCAAGGCGAAGCCGTCGGCGCGGACGCCCAGGCCGCGGACGTTCTGCAGCCCGCGGCCACCATCGCGGGTCTATGGCTGCAGCCCGGCGAAGAACCCTTCCGTCCAGCCGACGTCGCCGTCGGCGGAGTGTCCGCGCGGCCCCGTGGCCACGAAGAACGGTCGAACGTACGTGGGGACCTGCGAGATGTACTTGCGGTATTCGGTGGCGTATTCGCCGCCGCTCATGTTTCCCCCGCAACCCCAGGATTCGTTGCCCACGCCCCAGTACTTGACGTTGAAGGGCTCCTTGTCGCCGTGCCGGGCGCGCTCGTCGGCGAGGGAGAGCGTTCCCGGCGGCGCGTTGCAGTAGGAGACCCAGTCGTGGAACTCCTGGGGGCCCGCGGATCCGACGTTTGCGGCGACGTAGGGCTCGGCCCCGACGAGCCGGCAGAGACGCATGAACTCGTGGATCCCGAACGCGTTGCTCTCCGTCGCATGGCGGCCCGGAGGCATCCGGTGCTCCCAGTAGTTGTACGTGCGCGGCCGCTGGGCGGCGGGACCGACGCCGTCACGCCAGTGGTAGCCGTCGGCGAAGCATCCGCCGGGCCAGCGCAGGTTGGGAGCGCCCAGGCGCTTCATGTCGTCGATGAACTGCTTGCGGATGCCCCCGAGGTTGGGAATCTTCGAATCGGGGCCGACCCAGATGCCGTCGTAGATCACGCCTCCGAGGTGCTCGATGAAGTGCCCGTAGATGTGAGGGCTGATCCGCGCTCCCGGCGAAGAGGGATCGATCTCGATCTCGGCATCCGCCGCGGCCAGCGGACGCAGCCCGGCGAAGGCCGCGCATCCGGCCGCGGCGGCCGTCTTCAGGAATCGACGCCGGGGAAACGCCATCGGCCGATGGAGACCGCGATTCGGCCTAGCGGCTCACGCCGAAGACCAGCGTCGTCTTCGAGTGGTATTCCTTTCCCGGCCGCAGGATGGTCGAGGGGAAGCTCGGCTGGTTCGGGGAATCGGGGAAGTGCTGGGTCTCCAGGCAGAGTCCCGACCGGTACTTGTACACGACCCCGCCCTTGCCCTTGATCGTGCCGTCCAGGAAGTTCCCGGTGTAGAACTGCACGCCGGGCTCGGTGGTCAGGACTTCCATCGTGCGGCCGCTCCCGGGATCGGACAGCCGTACCGCGCGCCGAAGCCCCTCGGCAGCGGTGAGCACGAAGTTGTGGTCGTAGCCGCCGCCGCGCTTGAGCTGCTCGTCGTCCTGGCCGATGCGGGCGCCGATCGCCGTGGGCTTCCGGAAATCGAACGGCGTGCCGGCCACGGGCGCGAGCTGGCCGGTAGGGATGAGCGTCGCGTCCACCGGAGTGTAGCGGTCCGCCTCGAGGGTCAGCTCGTGGCCGAGGATGTCGGCCCCCGGCGTGCCGAGGTTGAAGTACGAGTGCTGCGTAAGGTTGATGGGTGTCGCCTTGTCGGTGGTGGCGGAGTATTCGAAGGTCAGCTCGTTCTTGTCGGTGAGGGTGTAGGTCACGCTCGCCTTCAGCGTGCCCGGATATCCCTCCTCGCCGTCGGCGCTCGTGTAGCGGAAGGTCACCGACGTCGCGCCCGCCGCGGGCGCGTCCGCCTTCCACACCACCTTGTCGAATCCCCGCACGCCGCCGTGCAGGTGGTTCGGCCCGTTGTTGGTGGCGAGGGTGTAGGTCTTGCCGTCGAGGGTGAATTTCCCCTTGGCGATCCGGTTACCGTAACGGCCGACCACGGCGCCGAAATAGGCGGGCTTGTCCACGTATCCGGCAAGATCGTCGTGTCCGAGGACGATGTCGCCGAGTTTCCCGGCCCGGTCAGGGACGCGCAGGGACGTGATGATGGCGCCGTAGCTGATGGCACGAACCTCGATCCCGTGGGCGTTGCGGAGCGTGAAGGCCTCGACCGCCGTCCCGTCCGCGAGCTTGCCGAAGGCGGCGCGGGTCACGCCCGGGTGGGAAGCGGGCGGAGCGGCCGGGGCTTGCGCATGTGTTCCGGCCACGCTGGCCAGAACGAGGGTGGCGGCGATCGCGATCGTTGATATCGGTTTCATGCTTGGCCTCCGCGATTTGCTTGTGTTGGGTGCACGGCCACCGGATAATTCCGTCGTATCATATGTCGAGAAATCCCGCTCCTTCCCGCGCGGGCTACGGGTATCCGCGCGGCGGCCTCCACGGACAGCTCGTTCACGCCATCGGGAGCCGCATCGTCAACGGCGCCATCCGTCCTGGAGAAGTGCTGCCCGCGGACGGCAACCTCCGCGCCAGCCGTACGGTCGTGCGCGAAGCGATCAAGGTCCTGGCCGCCAAGGGCCTGGTCGAGTCGCGGCCCAAGACGGGAACGCGCGTGCGCGCGCCCGAGTCCTGGAACCTCCTCGATCCCGACGTCCTGGCCTGGCAGCAGGAGGGCACGCCGCAGCCCGTATTCCTGCGCAAGCTGACCGAGGTGCGCCTGATCGTGGAACCCGCGGCGGCGGAGCTGGCGGCCAAGCGTGCGCGCGCCCCGGAGCTGGCGACGCTGGACGCCGCCTTCCAGGAGATGAAGGACGCCCTCGCCCGCAAGCCGGCCGACTACGAGGCCTTCGACAAGGCCGACATCGTCTTCCACCGCGCCATCCTCCAGGCCTGCCACAACGACGTGCTCGAGCAGATGAGCGCGATGGTGTATTCCGCCCTCCTCGTGAGCTTTCACGCCACCAGCCGGCTGCCGGGACGGGCGCGACACTCGCTGCCCCAGCACCGGGCGATCCTGCAGGCCATCCACCGCCAGGATGCGCGCCGCGCGGGCGCGGCCATGCGCCGGCTCGTCCACAGCACGGCCCAGGACATCGAAGGGCTGCCCCGCAAGCGGCCCTCGCGTCTCTGAGCGGCCGGCGCGCGGGGGGCGGGGTGGCTTGCGCATAAGTCGTATCATATGCACGAATGCGTGGGACCCCTCGGGAAAGGAGTTTGGCGATGCGTAAGGCGCGATCGATCCTGGCCGGCTACGGGCTGCCGGAAGCCGATGCCCACGACCTGCCCGACTCCGCCAAGCGCTTCCCCGACGGAGGGCAGTTCCGGGTGGAGATCCCGTCCGTCGAGGGACCGCGCGCGATGGAGGCGGTGGTGGCGGCGGCGGCCGAACATCGGGTCGGCATCCACCGGATCAGCCAGGGGAGCGGGATCATGCTCCTCACCGACGAAGAGATCTCGGCCATGCTCGCCCTCGGCCGCACTCACGGCATCGAGGTGTGCCTCTTCGTGGGACCGCGCGCGACGTGGGACACGGGCGTGCAGGCGGCCAGCGTGAACGGGCGCATCCTGGGCTGCTCGCTGCGCGGGGCCGACCAGCTCGCCTACGGCATCGAGGACGTGCTGCGCGGGGCCGCGCTCGGACTGCGCTCCGTGCTCGTCGGCGACGTGGGCCACCTCATGGTGCTCGGCCGCATGAAGGCCAAGGGCGAGCTGCCCTCCGACTTCGTGCTCAAGACCTCCGTCACGCTGCCCGCGGCCAACCCCGCCACCGCGCGCGTGCTGGAGGACCTCGGCGCGACCTCCATCAACCTGCCCATCGACCTCTCGCTGGCCCAGATCGCGGCCGTGCGGCAGGCCGTCGATGCCCCGATCGATTTCTACGTCGAGGGTCCGGACGACCTCGGGGGCACCGTGCGGCATTACGAGATCCCCGAGCTCGTGCGCGTGGCCGCGCCCATCTACCTGAAGTTCGGCCTCCGCAACTCTCCCGGCCTCTACCCGAGCGGGCAGCACCTCGAAGGCACGGTGCTCGCCCTATCCCGCGAGCGCGTGCGGCGGGCGGCCATCGGCCTCGGGATCCTGGCCCGCTATGCGCCGGACGCGGTCGCCTCGCGCCTGACCGTGAGCGCGCGATGACGCCGCGTCGCTCGCGGGCGGCCCAGAGCGCGCGCCGGTCGCAGCCCGTGACTCCGGTCCCATCCCCGTCGTCGGTGGCGCCGCACAAGATCGTCGACCTCCGCACCACCGTGGTGGGGACGCCGTGGCGCGAGCTCGTCTTCGTGGAGCTCACGACCGACGGCGGACTGACCGGAGTGGGCGAGGTGCGCATCGTCAACAAGACGGACACGCTCGTGGCCTGCGTTCACGAGCTGGCCCCGCGCTACGTCATAGGAACGGATCCCTTCGACGTGGAGCGGCTCGCCTGGAACGTGCAGCGGGCGGAGTACGGCCGGCCGGGTGAGGTGACGCAGTCGGCGCTCGCCGCCTTCGACGTCGCCTGCTGGGACCTGATGGGCCAGATCCTCGGCGTCCCGCTCTGGAAGCTCCTGGGCGGCCGCTTCCGCGATCGCGTGCCCGCATACGCGAACGGCTGGTACCAGGCGCAGCGCGATCCAAAGGCCATCGCACGCCTCGCGCGCGGCGTGGTCAAGAAGGGCTACCGCGGCATGAAGCTGGATCCCTTCGGGGCGGCCAGCGCCGAGCTCTCGACCTCCGAGCGCCGGCGGGCCGTCGCCATCGTGGCCGCGGTGAGGGAGGCCGTGGGTCCCGACGTGCAGATCATGCTCGAGATGCACGGGCGCTTCAGCCCGGGCACCGCGGCCCAGGTCGCGGCCCTCTTCGAGCCCTACGCGCCGGAGTGGATCGAGGAGCCGGTTCCGCCCGAGAACGCGGAGTCGCTGGCGCGCGTACGCGCGGCCACGAACCTCACCATCGCCACCGGCGAGCGGGCCCACACCACCGAAGACATCCGCCCGTTCCTCGAGCAGGGCAACGTGGACGTCGTGCAGGTGGACCTCACGCACTTCGGCGGGTTCCTGCCCATGAAGCGCCTGGCCGGATGGGCCGACGCGTATTACCTCCTGCTCGCGCCGCACAACGTCTGCGGCCCCGTGGGCACGATGGCGAACCTCCACTTCGCGATCGCCACTCCGAACTACAAGGTGCTCGAGCATTTCAACGACTTCGCGGACTCCTGGGTCCAGGAGCTCGTGGACGCGCCGCCGCGCATCGACCCCGCCGACGGCTGCTTCACGCTGCCCGAGCGGCCCGGCCTCGGCCTCAAGCTCGATCACGAAGCGTGCGCCCGGCACCCGCGCACGGGCGGCCGTATCAAGCTCTTCGAAGAGGGCTGGGAGCGACGCGGTTTCGGCGCCCCGAAGACGGAGAGCAAGAAGCGTCGCGGATGATCTGGCGGCGCAAATAGGAAAGGCGGATTGATGCGACTTGGGAAGCGGGCGGCGCGAGCGGCGGTCCTGGCCGGTATGTTCGCGGGTCTCGGGTGCACGGGCGGCGGCGGCGCGCCCGCGGCCTCGCCGGGCGCGAGCCCGGCCGCGAGGAAATACCGCTTCGCGGTGATCCCGAAGTCGCTCGACCTGCCCGTCTTCAACTATGCGCGCGTGGGGGCGGAGCGCAAGGCGAAGGAGCTGGGCAACGTGGAGATCCTCTGGCGGGGGCCGGAGACGGCCGATCAGCTCCGCCAGAAGGAGATCCTCGAATCGTTCATCACCCAGGGCGTGGACGGCATCGCGATCTCGTCGCTGAACGGCGACTTCCTCACCGAGACGATCGATCGCGCCGTGGCCGCAGGAATTCCCGTGGTGACCTGGGACGCGGACGCGCCGAAGTCGAAGCGGATCGCGTTCTACGGGGTGGACGACATGGCCGCGGGGCGCATCATGGGCGAGCAGGCGGCGAGCCTGCTGGCGGGCAAGGGCACGGTCGCGATCATCACCAGCGTGGGCGCCGTGAACCTGCAGCGCCGGCTGGACGGCGTGCGCGAGGTGCTGGCCAAGCAGCCCGGGATGAAGATCGTCGAGGTGTACGACATCAAGGAGGACTCCGTCCGCTGCGCGGAGATCATCGCGACGGGGAGCCGCCGCTATCCCGACCTCGGGGCCTGGATCTCGGTCGGGGGCTGGCCCGTGTTCACCCGCAATGCGCTCGAGGCCGTGGATCCCAAGAAGACCAAGTTCATCTCCTTCGACACCATCCCGCCCGCGCCCGACCTCCTGCGCGAGGGCAAGGTCCAGGTGCTGCTCGGCCAGAAGTACTTCGGATGGGGCTCGGAGCCGGTGCGGATCCTCAGCGAGTTCAAGGCGGGCAAGACGCCCGCCTCGCCGATCGTGGATTCCGGCGTGGACGTGGTGACGAAGGACAACGTCGATCAGTACGTCGAGACCTGGAAGAAGCTCGAGGCCGGCCAGTAGGTCGCGCCTTCCGGTCCTCGCCGCCGCGCGGGGCCCGGCCATCCGCCCGCCCTCCCCGTATCCCGCTCGCCGCGGCCGCGATGCCGCTCGTCACTCAACGACTGCCGTCGTGTTCCGCTTCCAGTAGTCTTGTCCGCCATGGACACGTGGCGGTCAGCGGCCGAGCGAGCCGGGCTTCGACACGCGGCCTTTCGGCGCTGGGGATTGCTGACCGTGGTCGCGACCCTCGTCGGGTTGCTCAACTTCTCGGTGACGGTCAACGACCGTCGGGCGGAAGGCGTGCAAAGGCCGGCGGCGTATCCCCTGATGTGGGAGATGACCGCCGCCTATGCGTTCCTGGCCCTGCTGCCACCGCTCCTCGCGCTGATCCGGCGCTTCCCGATCACGCGCCAGACCTACCGCAGCCGGGTGCCGCTCCATCTGCTCGCGTTCCTGCCCTTCTCCGTGTGTCACACCCTCCTGATGTGGGGAAGCCGGACTTTCCTCTACCGCCTGCTCGGGTGGGGCCCCTACGACTACGGCGACATGCGCTACCGCTTCCCGATGGAGGCCGGCAAGCAACTGGTCGCCTACGTCGGCGTGTACGCCGTCACGACCATCCTGGACTACGTGGGCCGCGAAGGAGAGCGCGAGCTCCGTGCCGCACGCCTCGAGCGCGAGCTCGTGGAAGCGCGGCTCGCCATCCTGAAGACCCAGCTCAACCCGCATTTCCTCTTCAACACGCTCCACATGATCGCGTCGCACGTCCGCGACCCCCGGGCCGAGGCGATGATCGCCCATCTGTCCGATTTCCTGCGGCTGACCTTGCGGCATTCCCAGGCCCAGGAGGTGCCGCTCGAGACCGAGCTCGACCTCCTGGAGCCCTATCTCGAGATCATGAAGGCGCGGTTCGAGGACCGCCTCCTGGTGGAGCAGCAGATCGCGCCCGACGCGCGCCGCGCCCTCGTGCCTCACCTCCTCCTGCAGCCGCTGGTCGAGAACGCGATCACCCACGCGATGGACGACCATCGCCAGACGGCCCGCCTGCGCCTGGCGGCCGCGCTTCGCGGTGACCGGCTGCGGCTGGTGGTCGAGGACAACGGTCCCGGGCTGGCCGTGGAGACGGGCTCGGCGGTCGGACGGGGCATCGGGCTCACCAACACCTCCGAGCGGCTGCGGCATCTCTACGGGATGCAGCACTCGCTTTCGCTCACGACGCCGCCCGGGGGCGGGCTCCGCATCGAGATCGAGCTGCCGCTGCGCCCGGGGCTCGTGGACGCGGGGCCGGTCTCATGACCGTCCGTGTGCTGATCGTCGACGACGAAGCGCCCGCGCGGCGCGTCCTTCGCACCCATCTGGAGGCGGAAGCGGTGGTCGACATCGTGGGCGAGGCGGCCAGCGGCCCGGAGGCGGTGGAAGCCATCCGTGCCCAAAGGCCCGATCTCGTCCTGCTCGACGTCCAGATGCCCGGGATGAACGGGTTCCAGGTGCTGGAAGCCCTGGGCCGCGAGTGCACGGCGGCGGTGGTGTTCGTCACCGCTCATGACGAGTTCGCGGTGGACGCCTTCGAGGTGGCGGCCGTCGATTACCTGCTCAAGCCCTTCACGCGAGCGCGCTTCCACAAGGCCTTCACGCGGGCCATGGCGGCCGCGGGGGCCGGGGACGCTCGCCGGGAGTCCCTGGCACGCCTGCTGGACGCCGTCCTCTCTCGTGAGCGGCGTGCGGTCGAGCGGCTGCTGGTGCGGGAGGGCGAGCGCATGTTCTTCGTGCCCGCGAGCGCCATCGTGCGCTTCTCGGCCGATGGCAACTACGTCAGGGTGCAGACGACCTCGGGCTGGCACGACGTCCGCGAGACCCTGGCCCACCTCGAGTCCCGGTTCGATCCCGCGCAGTTCGTGCGGGTCCATCGCTCCCAGATCCTGAACGTCGCGTTCGTCGCCGAGATCCAGCGACTCTTCCACGGCGACCTGATGGTCGTCCTCAAGAACGGCGACGAAGTGCGCGTCTCGCGCCGCTACGCGGATCGCCTGCTCGCGCCCGGAGGAGGGGCGTGATCGCCCTCGCGTGTTGCCTCCTCCTCGGCGGCGGGATCGGCGACGGAGCGGCCGGGGTCGGCGCGGAGAGCGGCGGCCGGATCGACGGCATCGTGCTCGACGCGGTCTCGCAGACGCCGCTGGCCGCGGCCACGGTGCGGCTGGAAGCGGGCGGCCGGGAGGCCCGGACCGATGCCCGGGGCCACTTCTCGTTCGACGGCGTCCGCGCCGGCGCGTACGCCCTCGCGGTGAGTGCCGAGCTCTACCTCGACCTGGTCAAGCCCGACGTCATCGTTCGGCCCGCGCGCGCCTCGGCCGTCCGCCTCGAGCTGCGCCGCACCTTCCAGGTGTCGGAGGATGTCCTGGTCGCCTCGTACTTCGAGGAGCCGAAAGCGGCGCCGCCCGGATCCCTTTCCCTCGGACAGGAGGAGCTGCGCCGCTCGCCCGGCTCGGGCGGAGACGTCAGCCGGGCGCTCTACACCGTGCCGAGCGTCGTGCAGGTGGATTCCTCGGCGAACGACCTCGTGGTTCGAGGAGGCAGCCCGTTCGAGAACGGGTTCTATGTGGACAACATCCCCTTCCCGAACATCAATCACTTCCCGCAGGAAGGCGCCTCCGGCGGCAACATCGGCATCCTGAACGTCGACTTCATCGATGACCTCCGGCTGTTGGTCGGCGGCTTCGGGGCGCGTTACGGCAGCCGCCTGTCGTCGGTGGTCGACATTCGCTATCGGGAGGGCGACCGTCGGCGCACGCAGGGCCTCGTCGACCTCAGCGCCGCCGGCTTCGGGTTTTCCGCGGAAGGCCCCCTCTCCGGCCGCGGATCGTGGATGGTCTCGGCCAAGCGCAGCTATCTCGACCTCGTCTCCGGCGTGCTGGGCACGGGCGGGACGCCCCGCTTCGGAGACGCGCAGGCGAAGGTCGTCGTGGACCTCTCGCCCCGGCATCAGCTCGAGCTGTTGTCCATCACCGGAGACAGCCGCTTCAAGCGCAGCGCCGCCGAAGCCATCGAGAGCGGCGAGGGACAAGGTGACGAGCACCACCTCGTGGGTGCGACGGGGGTCAATTGGCGGGCCTTCTGGGGCGCGGGCGCGTTCAGCGAGACGTCCGGCTCTTACGGATTCGTGCGTTCGGAGTCCACGTGGGCCAGCCCGTTCTCTCCGGAGCGGGCGCAGCGCACGGACTATCGGGACGGGGCGCTGAGCGTCCGCAGCACCACCAGCGTGCGCCTGTGGCCGCGGCACCGCCTGGAGGCGGGCTTCGACGTCGCGCGGCGAGACAGCCGCGGCTGGGACGACGGGGGGCGACGATGGGTGACGATCACGGGAACCGAGGCTGGTGGCTTTGCGACCGTCGCCAGCGACCTCGGCCCACGGCTCTCGACGGACGCGGGCCTGCGCGTCGAGCGCCAGCCGTACGCGGGCCGTGTGCACGTCCTGCCGCGCCTGTCATTGGCCGTCCGCGTCTCGGGCCGCGTTTCCTTGAAGGCGGCGGTCGGCCGTTATGCCCAGCGTCTGCCCTTCTTCCTCACGAAGCAGGACCCGCAGAACGAGGCCCTCGCCGATCCCCGGGCCACACACCTGGTGGCGGGTGCCATCTATCAACCCGCGCCCCACAGCCGGCTCACCTTGGACGTCTACGAGAAGAGATATTCCTCCTTTCCGCTGTCGGCGGCCGTTCCCTGGCGCTTCGTGATCGACGACGTTGCCGGCGACGACTCGTCCTTCGACTTCTACGGTCCGCTCGTCGATTCCGGAAGCGGCTCGTCGCGCGGTTTCGAGCTCCTGTACCAGCGCCGAATGGCCGGGGGCTTCCACGCCCTCGTGGGCGGGTCGCTCTTCCGCAGCCGCTACCGGGATCTCTCCGGGGTGTGGCGCAACCGGACTTTCGACAACCGCTTCGTGCTCAACGCGTCACTCGGCTGGCGGCCTTCGCGCGAGTGGGAAACAGGGCTGCGCTTCGTGCTGGCCGGTGGACGAGCGGTGGTGCCGATCGACGAGGGCGCCTCCGCGGCGGCGGGATACACCGTCTGGGATACCGCGCAGGCCATGGAGGACCACCTGCCCAGCTGTCACGCGCTGGACCTTCGCGTCGATCGCCGGTTCTACTTCCGCAAGACCAGTTTGTCCGCGTACTTGAGCGTCTGGAACGCGTACGACCACGACAACGTGCGCTCGCTCTTCTGGAGTCCGGTCACGCACCGGGTCGAAGCCGAGCACCAGTGGGGGATTCTTCCCGTGATCGGGCTCCAGTACTCGTTCTGACGGCGGCTCGAGTTCGGCCGGTCCGGCGCCCGGTACCTCCCCGCAAACCTCCTAGAAGTCCAGCTTCAGCGCGAATTGCATCGAGCGGTTGTCGCCGAGGGTAGTCGTGATCTTGCCCACGGTCGGCGAGCCGATGTTCTGGTTCGGGAACCCGAACTGGGGCGTGTTGAAGAGGTTGAAGGCCTCGGCCCGGAACTGGACGCGGAAGCGGTTGATCGGGAACGTGCGGGACAGCGTCGCGTCCACCGTCTGCGTGCCCGGGGCGTAGAGCACGCCGCGGCCAGAGGTCCCGTAATGATTCGGCGCCGGCGCCGCGAAGGCGGTCGGGTCGAACCACAGATCGACGGTCGGCTTGTCGAGCCGGCCGTCGCCGATCCGGTCCGGCCATGAAGGCGCGCCGTTGTTGACGCCGGTGTTGAGGAAGACGGTGAACGGCCGGCCGGTGGACAGCGTCACGATGCCGCCGAACTGCCAGTCCTGGAGGATCGGCCTCAGGAACCCGGATTGCGCGAATGCGTGGTCCGCTCCGAAGGGCAGCGCCCAGACCCAGCTCAGCACGAAGCGGTGCTTGACGTCGAACCCCGAGGGCCCCTTGCTCTGCTCGAAGAGGGTGACGCTCTGCGGCCCGCCCACGGCCCCGCCGCCCGACGCCGGTGAGCCCGCGTAGTCGAGGGACTTGCCGAACGTGTAGCTGGCCAGGTACTGCAGGCCGCGGGTGACGCGCTGGTTCACCTTCACCTGCAGGCCGTGGTAGATCGAGCGGTTGTTGGTGTCGAAGTAGTTGATCGTGACCACGTTGGAGAGGGGCTGGATGAGCCGCCGCGAGGGCTGCGTGCCCGGCCCCGGCTGCACCTCGTTGATGTTGCCGACCCAGATGAGGTTCGATCCCTTGCTGCCGGCGTAGGCGACCTCCGCCATCAACGTGTTCGTGAGCTGCCGCTCGTAGCTGAGCTGCCAGGTGTCCATGTGCGGGGTCTCGTTCGAGAAGGCGTGGCCGAACACGAGTGGGTTGGCCGTGTTCAGCTCGGCGGTTCCCCGCGGCTTGACCGGCACGATCGTCGGGAACGGGTTCGAGAGCCGGGGTACGCGCGACGGTGAGAAGTCGAGCGGGTTGGTCTCCACGCTGTAGTTCTGGGAGATCGAATCGGGGACGTTCTGGTCCAGGAGGTTCCCCGCCGAATAGGGAACGGGGAAGAAGCTCCGGCCGTAGCCCGCGCGCAGCACGTTCTTCGCGTCGCCGGTCACGTCGAAGGCGGCGCCGATCCGGGGCGCGAAGTTGCCCCACCGCGTCTGCTTGTTGGCGTGGCGGTCGGCGTTTTCGCCGGCGTAGACGAGCTGCAGGGCGACGGGGTCGTAGTTCGGCAGCCGGTCCTGCGCCTCCGTGTCGGGAATGTAGACCTCGTAGCGCAGCCCGGCATTGATGGTGAGGCGCTCGCTCGCCTTCCAGTCGTCCTGGACGAACGCGGAGTGCTCGGAGTTGGTCATCTCGTAGAAGTCGAGCAGGAAGCCGCGCGAGCCGCCCGTCGTGTAACCGAGCAGCAGCGTCGAGATGCCGGAGCCCTGGCTGTTGGTCTGCGGGTTGTTGGTCAGGTTGCGGTTGACGGTGATGTTGCTGCGGGTGTTGGTGTGGGTGAACGGCGTCGGCTTGCGCAGGAGGAAGCGGTAGCCCGTCTTGAACGAGTGCTTCCCCCTCACCCAGGACAGCGTGTCCTCGACCTGGTAGTGGATCTGCTTCGGGTTGACGGGCAGGAAGGCCGGCCCGCCCGAGATGCCGGTGATGTCCTGGATGGCGAGGTTGGGCAGCCCGGTCGTGTAGTCGCTGACGTTGATGCCCTGGATCCCGAGGCTGGTCGAGGACTGGTGGCCGTAGTCGGACTGCCGGGTCTCGGGGTTCGTCTTGGCGAAGCCCACGCGCAGCTCGTTCACCACGTTGGGCCCGAACAGGTGCGTCCAGCTGGCGGCGCCGCCCATGGTGGTGAGGCGGGTGTTCTGGATGCCGGCCACGAACGGCCCCAGGTCGAAGGCGGCCGCGGCGTCGTCGGGCGTGGGCAAGCAGCAGGCGGCCTGTCCCTGCGGCGCGTCGAGCTTGTACTTCTCGTAGCTGAAGCGGGCGAAGAAGTTGTCCTTGTTGCCGGCCCGGTGGTCGATGCGGCCGGTGAAGCTGTGGTCGCGCACCGAGCGGTTGACGGTCGAGGTGTAGTTGTCGAAGTTGCCGGGCCCGTTCGGCAGCGGGTAGATGGAGGCGACGTTGCGCCCCACGGGGTCGAGCCGGTTGGCCGGGATGACGTTGCCGGGGAAGGGGTCACGGACGACGCCCGATCCGTTCGGATTGGGGCGGGTGGTGAGCGGGTCGTAGATGACGATCAGGTTGCCGTTGCGGTCGCGGTAGTCGCTGAAGTCCCCCCGTCGCGTGGCCGCGGTCGGGACCGTGTTCACGAACACCTGGCCGCGCTCCTCCTTCTGGCCCGCGTAGTCCACGAAGAAGAACGTCTTGTTCTTGATGATCGGCCCCGACAGCGAGGCCCCGAACTGATGGCGGTCGAGGGGGGCCTTGGGCGCCGTGGGCAGGGCGAAGAAGTTCTTGGCGTCGAACTTCTCGTTGCGCAGGTACTCGAACGCGGTGCCGTGCCAGGCGTTCTGGCCCGACTTGGTCGACACGGAGACGACGCCGGCCCCGCGCCCGAACTCGGCGGAGAAGGTGCCGGTCAGCACCTTGAACTCGCGCACCGACTCCACCGTCGGCTGCACGATCACGGTGTTGAAGGTGTACTCGTTGTTGTCGATGCCGTCGACCAGCCAGGCGTTCGTGTTGGCCTGCGAGCCGAGGGCGTTGAAGTTCGAGGCCCCGCGCGGGTTGAAGGTGGAGGCGCCGGACAGGTTCTCGCCGGCCTGGCCGGGAGTGACGCCGGGGACGAGGTACACGAGCTGGGCGAAGTTGCGCCCGTTCAGGGGCAGCTCGCGCACCGCGCGCTCCTCGATGACCTCCCCCAGCTCCGCGGAGTCGGTGCGGGTGAGCGGCGCCAAGCCGACCACCTCCGTGGCGTCGGTGAGACCGCCCACGGTCAAGGTGGCGTCGACACGCGCGCGCTGGTTCACCTGCAGCACGACGCCGCGGTGGGTGTACTTCCGGAATCCGGTGAGCTCGATGGCCACGTCGTAGGTGCCCGGGATGAGGAAGGGCACCTGGAACGTGCCGTCGGCGTCGGTGGAGTAGGTTCCGACCGTCCCCTTGTTCACCTCGGTGATGGTGACGGTGGCCCCGGGGACGGCCGCGCCCTGCTCGTCCTTGACCGATCCCGCGATGGTCCCGGTGGTGACCTGGGCCTCGCTCGGCGCTCCCGCCAGCAGTCCCGCCAGCGCGAGCGCGACGGCGGCCGCGCGGGCGACGTTCCTCGGCATGGTCATAACCCCTCCTTCTCGACTCTCAGAGATCGAGTGCCACTCCGTCCCGCTGCCCAATCATCGGGCCATTGGGGCCAATGGTCGGACTAATGAATTGAATGGTCCGTAGAATACGCAGATCGGCGGGCGAGTCAACTCTAAAATCTATTGTGCGCGCCGGCGGCGGGCGGCATAATCCCGACCACCGTGTCCAAAGCCCAGGCCGCCAGCCCCGCCCGCGACGTCTATCCGCGGGCCGGCCAGCACGGCCGCATCGTGCACGCCATCGGCCGCCGCATCGTGAAGGGCGAGATCCAGCCCGGCGAGCAGCTCCCGACCCCGGCCGGGGTGCGCGCCAGCCGGGGCGTCCTCCGCGAGGCGGTCAAGGTCCTGGCCGCCAAGGGACTGGTGGTGTCGCGGCCGAAGACGGGGACGCGGGTCCGGCCCCGCGAGTCCTGGAACCTGCTCGATCCCGACGTCCTGGCCTGGCGCCAGGAGGGAGTGCCCCCGGGCGCTTTCCTGGGGAAGCTCACCGAGGTGCGGCTCCTGATCGAGCCGGGAGCGGCGGAGCTGGCCGCCCGTCGCGCCCGGCCGGCGCAGGTGGCCGCGCTGCAGGCCGCCCTCCGCGACATGCGCGACGCCCTCGATCTCTCGCCGCCGGACTACGCGGCCTACAACGAGGCGGACATCCGCTTCCATCGCACCATCGTGCAGGCCTGCGACAACGAAGTGCTCGAGCAGGTGGGTGCGATCGTGAACACGACGCTGCTCGTCGCGTTCAACGCCGCCATCCGCGTCCCCGGCCTCGCCCCCTCCTCGCTGCCGCGGCACCAGGCCATCCTCGACGCCATTCGCCGCCGCCAGCCCAACCGCGCGGGGGCGGCCATGCGCCTGCTCGTCCAGAACACCGGCCGCGCGATCCGCAAGCTCCGCCGCTGACGACCGCGCCGGCCTGGCCGGCGCCTGGAGGCACCGATGACGACAAGACGGTCGTTCCTGGCCGGTCTCGGAGCCGCGGGCGGCGTCTTGAGCCTGCCCGGCCTGGCCCGCGCGATCCAGGAGACGAGCTCGCCCTACCGCCGTCCGAAGCTGAAGATCACGGACGTGCGCACGGCGCAGGTGATGGCGCACGGCCACCAGGTCCATGTCCGCATCTACACCGATCAGGGCCTGATCGGCCAGGGCGAGGCGACGGACGCCGCAGTGGGGACGCCGCCCCTCATGCAGGGGCCGCTCAAGCGCCTGCTCGTGGGGCAGGACCCGCTGAACGTGGACAACCTGTTCGAGCGCCTCCGGACGCAGGGCATCTTCGCGGGGGCCCAGGCCGGGCAATACGTCACCGCCCTCACCGGCATCGAGATCGCGCTCTGGGACCTGGCCGGCAAGGCGCTCGGCCTGCCCGTCTACCAGCTCCTCGGCGGCAAGATGCGGGACAAGATCCGCGTCTACTGCGACTCGCAGACCGAAGACCCCGACGACCCGCAGGCGAAGGAGAAGCTCGGCGGCATCCGCGACATGGGCTTCACCGCGGTCAAGATCGACGTGGACGAGCGCGACGATCCCAACCGCTGGGACGCCGTGAACTGGACGGCGAGCAACGCCGAGATCGACAAGATGATCCGCAAGATCGCCTTCGTGCGCGAGTTCTTCCCGAAGCGGGTCGACCTCGCCGTGGACATGCACGGCCGCTACGACATGACCACGGGCAAGCGGGTGGCCAAGGAGGCGGAGGCCTTCAAGCTCCTCTTCCTGGAGGAGCCCGTCCCGCCCGAAAACGTGGATGCCATGCGGGACATCCGCGAGTCCACCTCGACGCCGATCTGCTGCGGCGAGAACCTGTACCTGCGCCACGGCTTCCGCGAGCTGCTGGAGAAGCGGGCCGCGGACATCATCATGCCCGACATCCAGAAGTGCGGCGGCCTCCTCGAATCCCGGAAGATCGCGGACATGGCGCACACGTACTACGTGCCCTTCGCGCCCCACTGCGTGGTCTCGCCCATCGGCACCATGGCCTCCGCCCACGTCTGTGCGGCGGTGCCGAATTTCCTCGTCCTCGAGTGGCATTGGATCCAGCGGCTCCCCCTGTGGAAGAGCTTCGTCAAGGAGGGCGAGATCATCGAAAAGGGATGGATCACGGTCTCCGACCGCCCGGGCCTGGGCGTGGAGATGAACGAGGAGGGGGCGCGCCGTGCTCAGATCAAGGGGACACCGTGGTTCGAGCCCACCGCCTGAGGAGGGCAAACGTGCGAAGAGAAGCCGTGGCCGTTCTCGCCTGCGCGCTCGCCGGGATCGCGAGCCTCGCTCCAGCGGCGCCGCCGGCCGACGTCGCGGCCGACCCGCCGCTGCGCGCCCGCCGCGATACCTACCACCCCGTCATCGACCTGCTCAAGGCGAAGGCCGTCCGCCTGAGCGACGAGCAGATGGAGAAGCTGAAGGGCTTTCCCCTCGAAGCGGTCTGGGCCTCCGTCCAGCAGCTCGGGTATACGAACGCGCACATGAGCGGCCTCCACTCGACGCGCCCCAGCGAGCCGCTGGTGGGCCGCGCCCTGACCATCCGCTACCTGCCGCGGCGCCCCGACCTGGTGGAGGCGATGCAGGCCCTGGCCAAGGAAGGTGACTGGCCCGTCGCCTACAACGTGCGGGCGGGCGAGGAGGCGAAGCCGGGCGACGTGCTGGTGGTGGACCTCGGAGGCGGCGTCCCGGACGGGATCTTCTTCGGGGACATCTCGGCCCTGGCCGCGCAGCTGCAGGGCGCGCGGGGCGCCGTGCTCTACGGCTCCACGCGCGACCTGACCGAGCTGCGGGCGATGGCCGGATTCCCGGTGCTGGCGGTGGGCTTCGATCCGCGCCCGGCCTCGCAGATCGGCGTGGACTGGAACGTGCCCGTGCGCGTCGGGGGAGCCACCGTCCTGCCCGGCGACGCGGTGGTGGCCGACGACGAGGCGGTCGTCTTCTTTCCCGCCTCCATCGCGGACGAGGTGATCACGCGGGCCACGCGCGTGGTGGAGCAGGAGAACTACGAGCGCGCCCTGGCCCGCACGAAGCAGCACCGCTTCCGCGACGTCTATCCGATGAGCCCCGAGCTCCGCAAGAAGTTCGAAGAGGAGAAGAAGAAGGACAAGCCATGAGACAGCCCCTGCGCGCGCCCGCCGGTCTTTTCAAGGCAGGGGGGGCACTCACGCATCATCCACGAGCAGCGTTCGCGACCCCCCCTGCAACCCCCCTCCCACGTCGCCGCGCTGCGCGCGCCGCCGTGCTCTGCGTGGCCCTGGCCGTGCTCGTGGCTAGCGCCGAGAGCCAGACGGCGGGCCCCGACGATCCGCTCATCGCCGGGTTCAAGCAGACCTACCCGGCCTCCGTCTCCGACGCGGTGGAGCTCGTGACCGGCCAGAACGGCACCATGCGCTACGACATGAAGCTGGTCACCGGGAAGGCGATGGTCGGACGCGCGGTGACCTCGCTGGCCCGGCCCGCCGTGCCCGAAGCGGCCACGCCTGCCCTGGCCACCAAGCACTCGGTCGAGATGATCGACGCCGCGAAGCCAGGCGACGTAGGCGTCATCGTGATGGAGGGCACGCTGGACATCGCGGCCATGGGCAACCTCATGGGTACGGGGGCCACCGTGCGGGGCATGGCGGGCATGGTGCTCGACGGCGCGATCCGCGACGTCTGGGACATTCGGCGCATGGGGCTGACGGTCTACGCGCGCTCGGCCACTCCGCGAACGGCCGTCGGCCACTACGCGACGGTGGCGAAGAACGTTCCCGTGGAGTGCGCGGGCGTGACGGTGCGGCCCGGCGACATCATCGTGGCCGACGAAGACGGGGTCGTAGTCGTGCCGCAGGAGCGCGCGGAAGACGTCCTGAAGAAGGCGCGGGAGATCGACGACCGCGAGCGCGGCATGTTCCCGTTCATCCGCGAGCACAAGTCGATCCAGAAGGCGATCGAGATCTTCAACCGGATCTGAGGGGGTGAGATGAAACACGTGGGCCTGCCGTCGCTGCTTTGCGCGGTTCTTCTCGGGGTCGGGAGCGCGGGTCTGGCCGAGGAGCCGGCCCGCTTCGAGCCCGCCGCGACCAACGTCCGCGGCGCGGCCTACCCTCGCGTCGACAGCGCCTCGCGCGTCGAGCTGCGCGTGAAGGCGCCCGACGCCGCCAAGGTGCGGGTCAACTTCTGGAGCGGTCCCAAGGCGGACATGGTGAAGCAGGAGGACGGGTTCTGGACCTTCACGACGCCCCCGCTCGCTCCCGGCCTCCACTACTACGTGTTCTCCATCGACGGGGCCGACGTCGCCGATCCCGGCAGCCACGCCTTCTTTGGAGGGAACCGCTGGGCGAGCGCGGTTGAAGTCCCGGAAGCGGGCGCAACCTATTATGCGATCCAGGACGTGCCCCACGGCCAGATCCGTCAGGTCTGGTACCACTCCAAGGTGACGGGGAGCTGGCGCCACGCGCTCGTCTACACCCCGCCGCAATACGACACGCAGGCCAAGGCGCGCTATCCGGTCCTCTACCTGCAGCACGGAGGGGGCGAGGACGAGACGGGGTGGACGCGGCAGGGCCGCGCGAACTTCATCCTCGACAACCTGATCGCCGAGGGCAAGTGCAAGCCGATGATCGTCGTGATGGCGCACGGGTATGCGCGGCGGGCCGGCCAGCCGGAGCCGGACCTGGCGGGACGGCCGTTCGGGTCGCCGGAGGGACGGCGAATCCTGCAGGAGATGACGGCGGCGTTCGAGGATGACGTGACGCAGGCGCTCATCCCGTACGTCGATTCGACCTTCCGGACCCTCCCCGATCGCGAGCACCGGGCCATGGCCGGTCTCTCGATGGGAGGGATGCAGACCTTCCAGGTGACGCTGAACCATCTCGATCTCTTCGCGTACATAGGCGGATTCAGCGGCGCGGCCGGGCCGCTGATGCTCGGCGACCAGAAGCTGGACTTGAAGGCTGCCTACAACGGGGCCTTCGCCGATCCCGCCGCCTTCGCGAAGCGCGTGCGCCTCCTGTGGCTGGGGGTGGGGACCGAGGAGCCGGAGCGGATGCGGACGGGAATCCGGGATTTGCACGCCTCCCTCACGGAGGCGGGCATCACGCACGTCTACTGGGAGTCGCCGGGCACCGATCACGAGTGGCAGACGTGGCGCCGCGACCTGAAGGACTTCGTCCCGCGGCTCTTCTGACGAGCTCCATGAAATGCCGCCGAGTCCTGATCGCCAGCGTGGTCATCGGGTTTCTCGGAGCGCAGGCGCAGGCCGTTCCCGCGCCGGACGACTCGCGGGGACCGGTCCTCTTCTACCGCCAGCCCGCGAAGGAGTGGGTCGAGGCGCTGCCGATCGGCAACGGCCGATTGGGCGGCATGGTCTTCGGGGGAGTGCCCGCCGAGCGCATCCAGCTGAACGAGGACACGTTCTGGTCCGGCGGGCCCTATGACCCGATCAACGCCGAGGCGCTCCCGTACCTGCCGAAGGTGCGCGAGCTCATCCGCGAAGGTCGCTACAAGGAGGCGCAGGACCTGGCCGACGAGAAGCTCATGGGACGGCCACGCCACCTGCAGGCCTATCAGCCTCTCGGCGACCTGCGGCTCGTCGTCGAAGGTCACGAGCAGCCGACCGACTACCGACGCGAACTGGACCTCGACCGCGCCGTCGTCCGCGTCCGCTACCGGATCGGCTCGACGACCTTCACGCGCGAGGTCTTCTCCAGCGCGCCCGATCATTCGATCGTCGTCCGTCTGACCGCCGACGGCCCGGCGAAGCTCCGCCTCCTCGTCACCCTGGACAGCAAGCAACCGTTCGCCGTGCGTCCGCTGCCGCCTCGCGGCCTGCTCATGACCGGGCACTGGCGCGGAGACCTGACGAAGTCGGAAGACCATCTCCAGCTCTCCCGCGGCCTCCAGGCCCGCTGGTACGGCGAAGGGCTCGCGTTCGCGGTCCAGATCGCGGCCGAGGTGCAAGGCGGGCGAGCGGAGGTCGACGAGAAGGGACTGCACGTCGTCGCCGCCCAGTCCGTGACGCTGCGTCTGGCCGCGGCCACGAGTTTCAGGGGACGAGACCCCGAGGCCGCCTGCGCGGACGCGCTCCGTGCCCGGCGACCGTACGGCGAGCTGCTCGCGAGGCACGTGGCGGACCATCGCTCGCTCTTCCGGCGCGTTCGCCTGGATCTGGGGTCGAAGGAACGGGACGCCTTGCCCACGGACGAGCGCCTCGCGGCCGTGCGCGGCGGAGCCGTCGACCCGGGGCTCGCCGCGACCTATTTCCAGTACGGGCGCTACCTGCTCATCTCCAGCTCGCGTCCGGGCACCCAGCCCGCGAACCTCCAGGGCCTCTGGAACGACGCGGTGAACCCGGCCTGGGGCAGCAAGTACACGATCAACATCAACACCGAGATGAACTACTGGCCGGCCGAGGTGACGAACCTCGCGGAGTGCCACGAGCCGCTCTTCGACCTGATCGAGGAGCTGCGCGAGCCGGGCCGACGCACGGCGCGGGCCCACTACGGGGCGCGCGGCTTCGTCGCCCACCACAACACCGACCTCTGGCGTGCGACGACCCCCGTCGACGGCGCCCGTTGGGGCCTTTGGCCGATGGGCGCCGCGTGGCTCTCGACACACCTCTTCGAGCACTACGCCTTCGGCGAGGACCTGGTGTTCCTGCGCAAGGCCTACCCCGTCATGAAGGAGGCCTCGGAGTTCCTGCTCGACTTCCTGGTCGAGGACGAGCAGGGCCGGCTCGTCACGAACCCTTCGCACTCACCGGAGAACGCGTTCGTCGACGAGAAGGGCAACGAGGGCGTCCTCTGCGTGGGCGCGACGATGGACTTCGAGATCATCCGGGAGCTCTTCGGCGACTGCGTCCGCGCCGCCCAGGTCCTCGGGGAGGACGCGGAGTTCCGCGAGCGCCTTCAGCACGCGCTCGACCGGCTGCCGCCGTATCAGATCGGCAAGCACGGGCAACTCCAGGAGTGGCTGAAGGACTTCGACGAGGCCGAGCCCGGCCACCGTCACATCTCGCACCTCTTCGCCTTGCACCCGGGCCACTCGATCTCGCTGCGCGGCACGCCGGAGCTGGCGAAGGCGGCGCGGGTTTCGCTCGAGCGCCGGCTGGCCAACGGCGGCGGCGGGACGGGCTGGAGCCGCGCCTGGATCGTCAACCACTTCGCGCGGCTCGGCGACGGGGACAAGGCGCTCGAGAACCTGACCACGCTGCTCGCGAAATCCACGCTGCCGAACCTGTTCGACAACCACCCGCCGTTCCAGATCGACGGCAACTTCGGCGGCACCGCCGGCATCGCGGAGATGCTCCTGCAGAGCCACGCGGGCGAGCTGGACCTGCTGCCGGCCCTGCCGCAGGCCTGGCCGGACGGCAGCGTCACCGGCCTGCGCGCGCGCGGCGCCTTCGAGGTCGACCTCGCCTGGAAGGGTGGCGCGCTCGAGCGCGCGGTGGTGCGCTCCCGGCGAGGCCAGCCCTGCACGGTACGATACGGCGCGCGGACCGTCCAGCTCGAGACGCGGACGGGAGGGGTGATCACCCTGGATGGGACGTTGCAGACGCGCGGCCCCCAATCCGTCGCTGCGTCACGCGTGTTCGTGTTCCCGCCACCGCCCGATGGATGGCGAAAGGAAAGTCAGTGACGATCTCGAAGCGTGCGTTCGGATATGTTGCATTCTCCGTGTTCCTCGCCGCACCTGCGCTTGCCCAGACACGCCACGGCGAGCCACCGAGCCCGACGGACGCGCTACCGCTCGAGGTCTGGGTCGTCAGTCATCAGTCCGGTTGGCAGATCACGTTCGTGCCGACCGGTGGGGCTCACGCCCAGTACGGCTCAGGCTTCGGCGACGGCGGCGAGGTACCCGCGGGCACGGTGGACTACGTCGCCCTCGTGAAGTCGCTCTCGACGGCCCCTGCCACGACAGCGCTGCCGCCGCTGCCGCCGGCTGCGATCGATTCCAAGTCGCGGCGCGCTCCGCGCGCGCCGCTGTTTCAGGTTGGCTTCCGATGGCCCTGCGCCGAGGGCTTCTCGGCCGAACAATGCGCGAGCTACGGACGAACCGCCACGGCTCATGAACAAGACGTGCTGGAGCGCGTGCTCGTACGGCTGAACCGCCAGTGGAAGTCGCGCTACGGTTCCAGCGAGCGATTGAAGGAGCTGCTCCTGCGCTACCCGATCGTTTCCAAGGAAAAGCAAAAGGACGAGCCGTCGCTGAAGTAGCCCTTGGCGCGCCGCGTCAGGGCTCGGAGATCGCCTTGAGCTGATCGAGAGGCGGCAGGGAGCGCGCCTTCAGCACCTGGTGCTCGGTGCGCGCGCCCTGCTTCCAGAACGCCGCCAGCAGCTCGATCGCTGGGCCGGACGTGCGAGGGTTCTCGACGGTCGCCGTCAGCTCCCCCGTGCTCACACGCCGCTGCCCGTCGCTGGGCACGGCGTCGATGCCGGTCACGGGCACCGACCTGAGCCGCGGCTCGCCCAGGCGATCCGCGGCCTTGTTGAGCGCGGCGCGCGCGCCGCGGGCCATCGCATCGTTTTGACAGGCGACGACGTCGAGCTTGCGCCCGGGCGAGGACAGCCAGGCCGTCAGGACGCGCTCTGCCTCCTCGTCCTCCCAGCGGCCGTAGAGCGACTGCACCCGCAGGTGCGACCCGACGACTTCCTGGAAGCCCGCCAGCCGGGCCTGCGCGATGTCGGCTTCGGCAGGCCCTTCGATCAGCACCACCGAGCCGCCACCAGGCAGAAGGCGGATGCACTGCTGACCTTGCAGGCGGCCCAGCTCGCGCTGGTCCGAGACGACCGCGGTGACCAGCACGTCGCGATTGGATTCCCGCACGCGACCGATCTCGCCGGGAGGCTGGGCCAGGAAGGCGACGCTGGCACCGCCGCGCGCCAGGATCTGACACACGTTCACGAGCATGTCCGCCACGACCGGGTAGATCAGGCAGGCCGACACGTTCTGCCGGCTGTAGGCGAGCGCCGCCGAACCTTGCTCCATCGCGCTGCCGTTGGCGAAGGACGGCGGCAGCAGCTCGAAACCGTGCTTCCGTGCCGTCTCGCGGGCCTCGTCCGCCAAGGCCCGCTGATAGGAGTTCGCAGCAATGTTCAAGAGCAAGGCGATCTGGTAGGTCATGCGCCTCTCCCCTTGGCTCCAGTGTGACATCGACGCGTCGGCCTCGTCCTGGGGAGGCCAGCCGTGCAAGGTACGATACGGTCCAAGACAGGAGGCCTCAAGGTGAAACCCGATCGGCTCATGGTCGCACTGCTCTTGTGGGCCAGCTCGGCGTCGTTCGGAGAGGCGCCGGCCCCGGCGCCCTATCTCGATCCGGATCTGTCCCCGGAGCGCCGAGCGGCGGATCTCGTGTCCCGCATGACCCTCGATGAGAAGGTGAGCCAGATGCAGAGCACGGCTCCCGCCATCCCGCGTCTAGGCGTGCCCGCCTACAACTGGTGGAACGAGGCGCTCCATGGTATCGCCCAGGGCCGCGCCACCGTCTTCCCGCAGGCGATCGGGCTCGCCGCGACCTGGGACCCCGATCTGATGCATCGGGTGGCCGACATCATCTCCACCGAGGCGCGCGCGAAGTACAACGACGCCCAGACGCGTCCCGCGCCATCCGGCCCGGAGACACTCATGACCCTTCCCGGCCGCACGGCCGGGCTCACGTACTGGTCGCCGAACATCAACATCTTCCGCGATCCTCGCTGGGGCCGCGGGCAGGAAACGTACGGCGAGGATCCCTATCTGACCGGCCGCATGGCCGTGGCGTTCGTCAAGGGGATGCAGGGCGACGACCCGCGTTACCTGAAGGTCGTCTCCACGCCAAAACATTACGCGGTCCACAGCGGTCCGGAGCCGGAACGGCACGCCTTCGACGCCCAGGTGAGCGAGTACGACCTGGTGAACACGTACCTCCCGGCCTTCCGAGCGTCCGTCACCTTGGGCAAGGCCCAGTCCGTCATGTGCGTCTACAACGCCGTGAATGGAACGCCCGGCTGCGCCAGCGCGGACCTGCTCCGGAAGCGGCTGCGGGAGGAGTGGGGCTTCGAGGGCTACGTGGTCAGCGACTGCGGCGCCGTCGGCGACATCCATCAGAACCACAAGTACGTGCCCACGCTCGGCGGCGCGGCCGTCGCGGCCGTCAAGGCGGGCACCGACCTGACTTGCGGCACCGAGTACAAGACGCTGGTGGACGAGGTGAAGGCCGGCCGCATCACGGAGACCGAGATCGACCGCTCCCTCGAGCGGCTCATGGTCGCGCGAGTTCGCCTGGGCATGTTCGATTCCAAGGAGCGCGTTCCCTATTCGAAGATCGCGATCTCCGAGAACGATTCGAGCGCGCACCGTGAGGTGGCGCGGGAGGCGGAGCGGGCGGCGATCGTGCTCCTGAAGAACGCGGGCGGCGTCCTCCCTCTCCGCCCGTCGGTGGGCAGGGTCGCGGTGATCGGTCCGTCGGCGGACGACCCGGTTGCGCTGCTCGGGAACTACAACGGCATCTCGTCCCGGCAGGTCACGCCGCTCGAGGGGCTCGAGAAGCAGTTCCCGACGGCAACGGTGCGGCACGCCCTCGGCGCGACCTATACGGCCAGTACCCACGCGCTGGTGCCGGCGGCGTTCCTGACGCCCGGTGACGGCGCCGAGCACGGAGTGCGGGCCGAGTACTTCGACAATCCAGACCTCCAGGGAGAGCCGCAGCTCCGCCGGGCCGAGCCCCGCCCGTACTTCGACATGGGAATGGAGGCCTCCGCCGTCATCGCGACGGTGGGCCGCGCGAAGTACTCGCTGCGCTGGACGGCCATGCTGACGCCGCCGGCGACCGGTGAGTACGACCTGACCGTCCGTACCGGCATGTGGAACCGCACTGCGACGGCACGGCTGTTCCTCGACGAGAAGGAGCTGGACTTCGGCACCGGTCCTTCCACACAGCAGACCTCGACCCAGCCCCCTCCGGGACCTCGGCGGCCGCCGCACCTCCGGGTGCAGTTGGAGGGCGGCCGGAAGTACGCCTTGCGCGTCGAGTACCGGCAGCCGGGCAGCGGCGGCACGCTTCAACTCGGCTGGATCCCGCCCGCCGGCGCCGCCCTCGCCGAGGCCGTCGCGCTCGCGAAAGAGTCTGATGTGGCGATCGTCTTCGTGGGTCTGAGCTCCGAACTGGAGGGGGAGGAGATGCGCGGGGTGAACATCCCCGGTTTCCTGGGCGGCGACCGTACCAGCCTGGACCTGCCTGAGCCGCAGGAGCGCCTGGTGGAGGCGGTCATGGCCACGGGCAAGCCCGTCGTCGTCGTCCTGACTAGCGGCAGCGCCATCGCCGCGAATTCCGCGGCCGCGCACGCGGCGGCGCTCGTCGCGGCCTGGTACGGCGGCGAGGAGGCCGGCACCGCGATCGCCGAGACGCTGGCCGGAGTCAACAACCCCGCGGGCCGTCTGCCGGTGACGTTCTACAAGGGCGTGGACCAGCTGCCGTCTTTCACCGACTACGCCATGAAGGGCCGAACCTACCGGTATTTCAAGGGCGAGCCCCTGTATCCCTTCGGCTTCGGGTTGAGCTACTCGACCTTCGCGTATTCGGGCCTGCGCGCTCTGCGGACTGCACATGGGGCCGAGGTCCGTGCCACGGTCAAGAACACCTCGATCCGGGATGGCGACGAGGTCGTTCAGCTCTACGTGGCGGGCGGCCCCGAAGAAGGAGCGCCCCTGCGCAGCCTGCGCGGATTCCAGAGGGTCCACCTGCGCGCCGGCGAGAGCCGAGAGGTGACGTTCACGATCGGCTCCGACGACCTTCCGAAGTCCCCGGTGGAGGTCAGCGTCGGCGGCGGACAGCCGCTGGCCAGCATTCCGCACCTGCGCGGCCGGCTGTAGAAGGAGAAGCCACATGAGGATGGTGTTGGCCGTCGCGCTCGCGGCTTCGTTCTCTTCGCGGCCGGTCCTGGCCCAGGTCGCGCCCGCGGAGTCCGCGTGTACAGCGCTCCGGCAACTGCAGGTGCCGGGCGCCGCATTGTCGGAGCTGAAGACCGAGTGGTTCGCGGCCGGCTCGCCGCTGCCGCCGGAGCCGCCCTGGATGGCTCCGCTGACCGTGCGGATGCCCGCGTACTGCCGGCTGGACGCGACGCTCGACCGGCGCACCGGCGCCGACGGCAAGAGCTACGGCATCGGCTTCGCGCTGGCCCTTCCCGCCGAGTGGAACGGACGCTTCCTGTTCCAGGGCGGCGGCGGCCTGAACGGCAGCGTGGCACCGCCGCTCGGACGGACGGGGGAGGGGGATGCCGCGCTCGCCCGCGGTTTCGCCGTCGTCACCACCGACACCGGTCACCGCGGGGAAGTCTTCGACGCGTCCTTCATGGCGGAGCAGCAGGCGAGCCTCGACTTCGCCTACCAGGCCGTCGGGCGCGTGGCCGTGCTCGCGCGCCAGATCCTTGCGCAGCACTACGGCAAGCCCGCCGCGCACGCGTACTTCATGGGCTGCTCGACGGGCGGGCGCGAGGGCATGCTGATGGCGCAGCGCTATCCGACGTATTTCGACGGCATCGTCGTGGGGGCGCCGGCGATGCGTACGGCCTTCTCCGGCATCGGAGACGCCTGGGTCGCCACCATGCTCAACCGCATCGCGCCGCTCGACGCGTCGGGAAAGCCCGACGTGCGCCGCGCGCTCTCGGATGCGGATCGGAAGACGGTGATCGACGGCCTGCTCGCCGCCTGCGATGGCGAGGACGGGCTGCGCGACGGCATCGTCGCCGATCCGACCGGGTGCCGATTCGATCCGGCTCGTTTGCGTTGCGCGGGAGCGAAGGCGGACGGCTGCCTCTCGGCGGAGCAGGTCGACGCCTTGTCCCGGGCCTTCGCCGGCCCGAAGGACTCGAAAGGACGGCAGGTCTATCCGGGCTTTCCGTTCGACACAGGCATCACCGCCACGCAGGGCATTCCGGGGCTGCTCGTCGGCAGCGCGAACCCCGTGGGTCCGCCGTTCACGGCCACCGAGATGGACGTCGACAAGAGGGCCGAGGACGCGGCCGCCCAACCGCAGATGCTGCTGACGGCGACCTCGACCTGGACGAACCTCAACACCTTCTCCAGCCGTGGGGGCAAGCTCGTCTTCTTCCACGGGGTCAGCGACCCGTGGTTCTCGGCCCTCGACACCGTCGACTACTACGAGCGGATGACGCGAGCGAACGGCGGTGCGTCCGCGGTGACCGGCTGGAGCCGGCTCTTCCTGGTTCCGGGGATGGGCCACTGTGGCGGCGGACCGGCGACGCTCGACCGCTTCGACATGCTGGGCGCCGTCGTCGACTGGGTCGAGGGCCAGAAGCCTCCGCAGGCCGTCCGGGCCACCGGCCGTACCTGGCCCGGCCGCAGCCGGCCCCTGTGCCCCTACCCTTCGCACGCGCACTACAAGGGGACGGGCGATGTGGAGGACGCGGCGTCCTTCGAGTGCCGCTAGGCGGAGAGGGCGGGGACGGCATGTTCGGCCTGCCGAGACGCTCACGCTGACGTTCGACCAGGACGAAAGTCGCACTCACCGGGATCAATCCGTCTTCGGATTTCGCACGGAGGTTTTGTCTGCGACCGGAAAATCGCTGGGCACCGGTTGTGTGACCTTTCCCGTCGCCGCCCATTCGGTCCCACGCTGAAGCGTGACGATGAAGCCGACACAATTGAGCGGCGTGACCGGATCGACATCCTTCGGGCCGACGTGGCCGAGCGTCGTGTGGAAGACACGACCCTGTCCGTAGCGGATCGTCATGAGCACGGGCTCGTGCTCGCCGCTCGCGCCTTTGTGCTTCGCTGGATCGGCGAACGCGGTCGCCAGAACCTCGAGGTTCTTCGCTGGACCTCGCAACTGGCTGTAGAGCTCGTCGTCGGCGTGCATCCAGCGCGCCGGCAACCCGCGCATGATCGGATGGTCCGGCGCGCGCACGTCGATCGCGAAATCGTGCTTGGGCGGATGCATTGCCAGGCCGGGCGAGTCATCCAGGACCATGCGTCCATCGCGCCAACGTACTTTGGGGCCCGCCGCTTCCGTCCGCGCGCCGAGGCTGCCATCGAGCTGTAAGCCCCAGCCACCAATCCCGATCATCTCGTTGAACTCGGGCCAGCGCGGAAAGGCATTGTCCGTGGCGTGAAACGACACGAGACCGCCGCCATGCTTCACGTATTTGACGAACGCCTGCTTCGTCGGGTCGGACCATTCGTCGCCTTCGTAATCGAGCACGACGACATCGTATTTCCCGAAGTCCGGCCGAAAGCCCCACATGTCGGTGCCCATGGGGGGGGACGTGACCTTGTCGACGACGAAGATGCCGGGCTGCTCGAGCAGGCGCTGCAGGATCGCGCTGCTCAGCGACCAATTGTGGTAGCGGTTCGACTGTCCGGTGAGCAGCATTACCTTGATCCTGGGGCGCGCGGCGGCCGCCTCGCCGGGTGGGCCTAGCGCCGCGAAGGACAGCAGGACAAGAAGGATGCTGAGGGCAAGGGATCGCACATTGGGTTGGCAGGGGTGCATGGGGAGTAGTGTGACGGAAGAGCGGCCGCGCGACTACCGCGGCGCGGCAATTCGGCCGCGGATACTCGGGATACCAGGGCCACCTCGGGGACGTGACGTCCGATCCGGTTCGGCGAGCCCCGACTTACTGGACCGCGCTCGCGGGCAGCGCGTCGTCGCCCCACGGGAGCCGCGGCGGTCCGGTCCATGGATCCACGTTGGTACGCGCGGCCCACGCGTCCCAAGCCGTAGCGAGGGTCCGGACGAGATCGGGATGGCGGGTGGCAAGATCGTTGCGCTCGACACGATCGGCGGTCATGTCGTAGAGCTCCCACTCCTTCGGAAACGCCGAGACGAGCTTCCACTGGCCCGATCGCACCGCGCGGTTGCCTTCGTGCTCCCAGAACAGCGGTTGCGTCCGGGTGAGCGCGCGGCCCGCAAGCGCCGGGCGGAGGCTGACGCCCTCCATCGGCGGGATGGCCCGGCCTCGGAACTCGCGCGGGTAGGCCGCGCCGGCCACGTCGAGGATCGTCGGCATCAGGTCGACGAGGTGTGCCGGCTCGCGGACGAGCGCGTGCCGGCGGCCCGCGGGGATGCCCCGCGGCCAGGACGCGATCAGCGGCACCGCGATGCCCCCTTCGTGCGTGAAGTGCTTGAACCGCCGGAAGGGGGTGCTGCCGAGCGTGGCCCAGTTCATGCCGAGATACAGGTTCGAGTCCGGCCCGCCCGGCGCATCGCCGTCGAAGCGCCCGTCGGGGCCGCTCTCGGCGTTGGCGCCGTTGTCCGACAGGAAGAGGATGAGCGTGTTGTCGAGGGCGCCGCGCGCTTCCAGCCCCTTCACCAGCCGGCCGACGCTCGTGTCGATGGCTTCGATCATCGCGGCGTAGACGGCCATCAGATGGTCAAACCGGTCCTTGGCGTCGTCGGACAGCGATTCCCACGCCGGTGATGCCGGTTCGCGCGGACTGAGCGGCCATCGGCCGTCGATCAGGCCCATGGCGATCTGGCGGCGATACCGCGCCTCGCGCAGCCGGTCCCATCCGGCCTTGTACCTGCCCCGATGCCGGGCGATCACCTCCGCCGGCGCCATCAGCGGGAAATGCGGCGCGTTGTACGCCAGGTAGAGGAAGAACGGCTTGTTCGCCTTGAGCGCGTCGTCGATGAACCGCAGGCCGAAGTCGGTCCACAGGTACGTCGCGTACCAGTTGTCGCCGAAGACGGCCGCGTCGCGCGGCGTGGGCGTGCCGTCGAGATAGAGGGGTTCTCGAGCCCGGGCGGTCAGGGCATCGCCGCCGCCGCGGAAGTTCTGGTTGGGGAAATACATGCCTCCGGCGCGCAGGCTCAGCACGCGGTCGAAGCCGCGCTGCCAGGGCGGCGATCCGTGGTCCTGCCCCAGATGCCACTTGCCGGACATCGCGGTGAAGTAGCCGGCTTCGTGCAACACCTCGGCGATCGTGACGGAGCGATCGCTCAGCCGTCCGGTGGTGCCCGACGAGCCCGGACGGATGACGTTGTCGAGGTGGCCCATGCCCGCCTGATGCGGATACAGACCCGTCAGGAGGCTCGCCCGCGACGGCGAGCAGCGCGGCGTGGCGTAGAACTGCGTGAACCGGACGCCGCGGTCGGCGAGTGCGTCGAGGTTCGGGGTGGAAATCTCACCACCGTACGGGCCGATGTCGGACCATCCCATGTCGTCCACGAGCACGACGACGACGTTCGGCCGGGCATCGGCTCGGGCCGCGGGCGTTGCGCGCACGGCGTCGAGCGCGACCATGACGACGACTCCCACCGCGGTGATGAGCGTCGCACGCCGGTTCCATCGCGGGCGCTTGGTCGCCATGGGGCCTCCGGCCATCATCGTACCTTCACCCTCGTACCGTCAGATCGTGCAACCGTCTTCGGGGTACAGTTGCGCAACCGAATGCTCGCCTTGCTCGGTACCGCGACCATCCTGCTCCTGCTCGCGGCGATCCTCAGCCGCCGAGTCAGCCCGCTGGTGGCGCTCATCGCGGTGCCGATCACGACGGCCCTTGCCGGCGGCTTCGGCCGGGAGATCGGGAAGTGGATCACGAGCGGCCTGTCGAACATCGCTCCGGTGGTGGCGATGTTCGTCTTCGCGATCCTGTTCTTCGGGGTGATGACCGACGCCGGTCTCTTCGATCCGGTCGTGGCGCGCGTGCGTCGTATCGTCGGCACCCGGCCCGCTTGGATCGTCCCGGGCACGGCGCTGCTCGCCGCTCTCGTGCACCTCGACGGGTCGGGCGCGGTGACGTTCCTCGTCGTCGTCCCCGCCATGTTGCCTCTCTACGAGGCGCTCGGCATGGACCGTCGCCTGCTGGCCTGCGCCGCGGCCATGGCCGCGGGCGTCATGAACGTGCTGCCCTGGGGAGGGCCGACGCTGCGGGCCGCCGCGGCACTCAAGCTTCCAGTCGCCGAGATCTTCAACCCCATGCTGCCGCTGCTGGCGGTGGGGCTTCTCTACGTATTCGGCGTCTCCTACTTACTGGGCCGCCGGGAGGAGAAGCGTCTCGCGGGCGCGGGGCCGGGCGCCGTCGGGGCCGCGGCGGCGCCGGTGCTGAGCGAGGAGCAACGGGACACTCGCCGGCCGCGTCTCGTCGCGTGGAACGCCATCCTGACGCTCGCGGTCCTGGGGAGCCTCATCTCCGAGCTGTTGCCCCCCGCCGCCACCTTCATGATCGGGGCCGCGGTCGCGCTGGTCGTCAACTACCCGGACC
>Ga0207428_10000672_pt1 | contig 39963 bp, 42 predicted proteins | sample RhiMethybrSRZTD1_FD_187600 | JGI IMG/M metagenome (GOLD analysis project Ga0207428, IMG submission 187600) | Populus rhizosphere microbial communities from Tennessee, USA - Rhizosphere MetaG P. TD hybrid SRZTD1 (SPAdes) (version 3) | ecosystem: Host-associated > Plants > Roots > Rhizosphere >...
GGCAGGATAGATAGATTAACCTATTTTTACCTCAAGGCATTTATGGTCGCCAGCCGTGCCCTCTAACAGGGCTTTACAGTCCGCTTTTTTATCGCCGCAAAAAGGGCCCCCATCAATGCAATATTTCGTAATAGTCTGGTCTGCCTGAACTGAATTTGGAAGGGCAATTGCAACCGTCGCAAAAACCAGTATTAGGGATATCGCTGCAAACAGAACTGTTGATTTCAAGGTTCACTTACCAGTCTAAAGATATAATATTAAATTTTCTGGAATTTGATTCTATTTTGAAACACCATCGTATTTTACGAAATTAATCGATATTCATTATGAACTTATTCAGCGGTATACAGATTACTCTTAGAATTGACCAACTGATAACACCCCCCTATCAAATTTGGTATCCCGTAGATTTCCCCTCGTTCTATGTTAGCGATAATTCAAAGTTAGAAGCACTGAGTTTTAACCAAATATCTGACTCAACTCAATTAATTTGCATCCTAATTCGACGGTTAAAACTTTCTACGTAAAAATCAAATATGTTTATTATTTACTGATAAAGTAGTTTAATTTAAAATATATAGATGAAATATATAAGAAAATTCAATATTTCTGGGTATTTTATCGTCCCAATCTATGTCCTTAATGAATCGATAATGATACAAATTGACGTAAGGAGTTAAATATATTTGACCAGAATAACTATTTGACTTTTACCCTCTCAAGCTAACAAGAGGATGTACTACTTTGCAAAATCAACCCATTTACCTCAAGGCCATTACTCTTAAGGACATTAGCGATGTTGATTCGATCAAAAACGATGCAAAAAAGCACATGATATTGATAGTACGAATAACACCCATGGCTCAAAAAGATATAGAAGCATTACGAAATGCTATAGATGATTTATATAAATTCGTTAAATCGGCCGGAGGAGATATTGCGAGATTAGGAGAAGAACGCGTTGTGATTACCCCGCCAGCGGTAAAGATATGGAAAGGGGTACATGAACTCAAATAGATATGAAAATTCACAAGACTTTGATTGATTCTTCAACTAGCGGATGATAAGTCTGTATCTTGAAGATCTTGTTGATGGAATTAGATAAATTTTGACATTTCTTTCCTTCTCCATGATTAGTTATTACTTTTTTCAATTTTGGTTTTAGCCGGTTTATATATGCTAATAATTGATTGTAATCACTATGGATACTAAACCCTGGTATCACATCAATATTGCATTTAAGATGAAGATTTTCTCCTTCAATAGTAATATTACGTTCACCGTCTTGTAGAAGTTTTCCCCCTGTTGATTGAAATTGCTCGGAGAGAAGAATGACCTTGCTAAGAGGATCATTTGCTATTTGAGACAAGTATTTTATTGACGGACCATCTGTAAACATGGAAGATGGACATATTATGATTGATCTATCCCATTTAACTGACGGTTCTAATTTGATTAAACTTTCAATAAAAAGTGGATCCTCAGACTGTTCACTAATTCGCTGTTTTAAGAGTTTTGATAAATACTCTGAATAAACTTCATAAAAGTTAAACATGTCCAATATTTTTTCATCGACAAAAATATTGTCTGGATTTATTCTATTGACACTTCTTAACATACCCAATGTTACGCAAATTTCTTGTGATAAGCCTATAACAGGTAAGGGAATTAACACTCTTCCACCATCCTGAATAGTTGAATTGATGCTTTTGGCCAAAGTGTCTTCCGCTAATTCTCTTGTAACAAATTTATCATCCCTGTTTCCATTCGTACTCTCTATTACTAATGTTTCTGCTCTTGGAAAATTCCAAAAAGCATTGTCCACGGTATTCAATTTTCCAAATTTTAGATCGCCAGTATACACAATATTGTAATCACCATTCCCAATGTGCAAGTGCGTGGAAGCAGATCCGATCATATGTCCAGAATTTGCAAATGTTATTCTGACATCAGGAGAAATGTCTGTTACTGCACCAAAGTTTAGAGGAATCACATGAGTAATTAGACTTTCTATATCTCTTATAGAGTATAAAGGTTCTTTACTCCTCGAAACATAATCCTTTAACATTGATATCATAATTGGAAAAGTAGGTTCAGTACAATATACAGGCCCGTCATATCCATATTTACACAAAATTGGAACGGCACCACAGTGATCAAGATGAGCATGTGAAATAATGACTGAGTCTATTTCATTCATACCAACTCCAAAAATATCTAGCCGCGGCAATATGCCAGTGTCTTCATATAGATGACTTTTAATTCCAAAATCTAATAAGATCTTACTTTCGTGAGTAACAATCAACGTTGCGCTTCTACCGATTTCTGAAAATCCTCCCAAACACACAATACTTGCTTCTTCAGAACCAGACAACTTTTGTCTAAATATTTTTTCGCCAACACGTTTGTAAAAATACATTCGATCTTCCGATGAGCGGTGCAATATTTCGTTTATAGATTTGAGACTCTTCAAATCTTTTGGTGCCCGTCTACATACTAATTTCCACCCTGTTTTTGCAACAAGAGGCATCTCAAGTTGACTCAGTTCCGTCAGGGTTTTGAAGTCTTTAATAAAAACTGTTGCCTCTCCGAGAGCAGGATCAAAAAGTATTTCAGACACACCATTTGGATAAGAGCAGCTAGAACGAACTATTTGATTAACTGATTCTTCAGAGGATCTGATTGAAGTATCGGTTCTGATTACGATTCTTTTTTTGATTGAGTTCACCATTTTAGAAATAATCTCTTGATTTTCTAAAAGTACGGTAGGCTTTTTTGAATACAGTACGATAAATGGACCTTCATATTCTATTTTAGTTATTTCAGAATCTGACGGGATGTTATTTAGAATAGAAGCAACAATGTTTTGGTTTTGTTCTTCACCCTGTCCTCTATCATACATTTCAATATTTCACTAATCTATATTCTCTTCATCTAGAAGCTTGTACATTGCAATACATATAACGAGCTAAATAAAGGTTCTCAAAACATGAGTAGAAATCTATATCAGGTTAGTATTGCTGAATGTGAACCTAATTAAGGTTCCTTCTAAAGTTCTTTCCTTTTAATTTGCAAAGCGATAGAAATAAAATAAAATATAACAAATGTATATCAAGTCTAATTGACATCAGCCCCCAACCACCTAATGGAATTACCAAGAAAGATACTGATTGGTAACGATGTAATCTATCAACTTGGAACGTTCATAAGAGATCTTAACCATAATGCCACAATAGTTGTAGTTATCTCTGGAAATACGGTCAAAACAAGAGTTGGAAAGGAAGGTATGGAAGCTCTGGATAGCTCTTGTTTGAAGCATAAATGGATTGAGACTCCAAAAGCCTCGATGAAAGGTATCAATTCTTCGCAATTAATTATTAAAAAAGAACAACCCGATTTTATTATAGGCTTAGGGGGAGGAAGGTCGGTAGACGTTGCAAAAATGATATCATTTAATCTTAACATTCCGTTCATTAGTGTCCCGACTTCCGCCTCACATGACGGAATTTCAAGCCCTTTTGTTTCTATTAGGGGCAGAGACAAACCGTACTCGCTTAAAGCTCATGCTCCTATTGGTGTTATCGCAGATACCAAACTCATTTCAGAGGCACCTTATAGACTTCAGGCAAGCGGATGTGGCGATCTAATCGGAAAAATGACAGCAGTTAAAGATTGGGAACTAGCAAGAGATAATACTAATGAATATTTCGGAAGCTATGCTGCCAATCTTGCTAATATGAGTGCAAAAATAATTATAGAAAACTCTAACAAACTAAGCGATCGAGCATACACTAGAACGATTGTTGAGGCCTTAATAAGTGCTGGCGTTGCTTCTTGTATTGCTGGTAGTAGCAGGCCCTGTTCAGGTTCAGAACACTTGTTTAGTCATGCGTTAGAATACGTTTCGAATAGTAGGTGTGGTTTGCATGGAGAAAGAGTTGGTATAGGTACAATAATCATGTCAAAAATTCACGGCATGGATTATAATCTTATCATCAGGACATTAGAAAATATTAAAGCTCCGACTACGGCTAAGGAGATCGATGTGACTGAGGAAGAAATCATAAAATCATTAGTAATTGCTCAATCACTCAGACCAGAAAGATATACAATCCTTCACAAGATTAAAATGGATCAAGAATTAGCCAGAGAAATTGCGAAATCAGTTAGCGTAATCTGACCCAACTTGAAAAAATATTAGAACTCAGTCTAAAAGAAATAGGGATCTACTCTTAAAAGCGTTCTATCTCTTTTGTGCTTTTGACTCATCCTTTGCTTTTGACTCATCCTTTGCTTTTGACTCATCCTTTGCTTTTGACTCATCCTTTGCTTTTGACTCATCCTTTGCTTTTGACTCATCCTTTGCTTTTGACTCATCCTTTGCTTTTGATGTCGGTTTAGATTTAGGATAATTCTCTAAAAATGTTATGCTTTCGATTGATGGAATGAATTTAAAAATATCACCGGATATTGCTTTTTTAATAACCTGTAGCCCATCAATCAAAAAGGTTTCTTCAGGGATAGTAATCGTAAGTTCGGATTTATTAAAAGCTATTGAAATTTTATCACTATCTACAAATAGCCTCCTTTTGATAAGTGAGGATGCTTTTTCCTGATCAGTTTTTATGATTTTTAAGACATTGACATTGTAATTCAGCGTCTTTCCTGCTAGCCTGTGGTTAAAATCAACTTGGACGCGTCCGGACCCAATAAACCTAACAAAACCGCGTCTGTCGTCGATATCAACTGGGTCTCCTGCTTTTATTTCATCAGCCTTATCACCAAATTTCCTCTGTGGTATCATCCTGACTTTATTTGGATCTCGCAACCCAAATGCCTTGTCAGGAATGATATCAACATCCAATATATCACCAATTTTTGCTGTTGACAGTACTTCGTCGAGTCCCTTCAATACCCATCCTTCCCCTATCGAGACTAATCTGGGTTCATATTTTATACCTGGATCGTACAGATTAGACTTTTTTGCGTTTTCTTCAATAGTAGTTTCAAAAACTTCATCCGAATCCTTTACTTTAGCAGTATAGTCTATAAGAATAAGTGAACCTTTCTCCATTACCACGAAATTTGCTGTCGAGTTACCATAATATTAAGCTTAACAACTTGCATCTATTGGTTCAGAATTTTGTTGGCTACAGATAATCCATCCTTTATGGGTTGCACACCCAATATTGACATCGATGATGAAATGGCAGAAAGAGTTCTCATAACATGGTAACTACTCACTTCTCCCATGCTTCCTACTCTAAAAACTTTTCCTTTAAGTTCACCAAATCCCCCTGCTATTAGAACTTTGAATTTAGTTGATATCAGTTCTCGAAATCGTTTGTCATCAATGCCAGGAAGATAATTTACCGCTATTACCACGTTACTTCTAGAACTTCCATCGGCAAACGGTGTAAATCCTAAAGCCTCTAGTCCTAAATAGAATGCTTCAGCGCACTTTCTATGCCTCTTGATTCTATTTTCTAGTCCTTCTTCGATAATGATATTCAACGCTTCTTGGTAAGCATAAAAAAGACTTATGGCAGGTGTAAATGGAGTTTCAAAACTCTCATTGTAATATTTGAAATATCTTTTAAGATTCAAATATTGACTTGGAGGTGGATTTTCAATCATGTATTTTTTTGCTTCTTTGCTTATAGAAATAGGTGCTATTCCGGGAGGAGCTGCTAGTGCTTTTTGAGTTGCAGTGAAACATATATCCACATTCCACTTGTCTACAGGTAGTTCGTCACCACCGAGAATTGAGACTGCATCGACAACAAAGTATGCTCCATGAGCCTTACAAATGTCACCTAGCTTGGATAAATATCTAAGAGTCGTACCAGTGGAGGTTTCATTATAAACCACGTATAGTGCCTTGATTTTAGAATTTTTTTCAAATGCCTCTTCCACTTTTTCTATTGGTGGGTTTTGTCCATATGGTGAATTTATCCTGACAGTTTTCCCACCATAATTATCGATGAGATCTGCAAGTCTTGTACTGAACTCTCCGTTAACCGGTATAATAACGGAATCATCCTTTTTAATTAAATTTACTACTGAAGCTTCAACAGCACCAGTACCCGAAGTCGTTAGCACCACAATGTCATTCTCCGTTTCAAATACGGTTTGTGTTTTACTTATGATATCCTTGTATAACTTTCTAAAATCATCGCTCCTATGGTTTATCATGGGTGTTAGCATTGCATTAATAACCCTATTTGGAACATTAGTAGGGCCAGGAAGCATTACAAGATACTCCAATTACATCCATGAAAAGAATATAGCCAATATTTATAATTACGTAAAAATTTGGAAAGAGACATAAATGATTTTATTGCCATTAATTTATGCTACGTGCGAGAAAGATTCTTGATTCTATTGTTGCTGATGGAATTAATGCATTAATGGTTTTCAAACCAGAGAATATATTCTATTTGACAGGTTTCTGGGGAGAGTCCGTAGCAATATGCTCACGCGACGACACCAAATTGATTGTTCCTAAGTTAGAAAGCACTAGGGCCTGCAATGAATCAAGAAATTCTGAAATTATTACAACTGAGCGCGGGCCAGGACTAATAAAGTCAATAACACCTTACTTATCAAAATTCAGGTTTTATTCTGATTGTAGTGATTATGAAACTATCCGGTCTATTTTACCGTATACGGATAACAGTAATTTTGTCTTAGATGATAGTCCATTTCGTAGTTCAAGAAGTATGAAGGATGAGTACGAAATTGAAAAAATAAAGGAGGCATCAAAGATAATTGATAAACTTTACGCAATATGTAATCAAGAGATAAAGGCAGGAGTTACAGAAAAACAACTTCAATCAGAACTACTCTATCAAGCAATGAAGCTTGATGCAACCTCAGTGTGTTATCCCTATACATTAAATCCATTTATTATTGCGAGTGGAACAAATAGTGCTCTACCTCATTGCGAAACATCAAATAGACAATTTGTTGCCGGTGATTTCATAGTAGTGGATTTAACAATAAGGTATAAGGGATATATTTCGGACGCTACTCGTACTTTTGCCCTGAATAAAGTAAGTCCTGAGATGTGCGAAGTGTATGAACTTGTCAAGAGATCTCAACAACATGGACTAGAACATGTAAAAGAAAGGATTGAATGCGGAGAGGTTGATAAAGCTTGCCGTAATCTGATATCCAGTGGAGGATATGGAAACAAATTTATACATTCTACCGGTCATGGTGTTGGTTTGGAAGTTCACGAACAACCATGGATACGTCAAAATGACTCAAATAAGTTATTAAAAGGCATGGTTGTCACCATTGAGCCGGGCATATATATAAATTCGAAGTTTGGTGTTAGAATAGAAGATACTATTGTGGTTAACGATAGTATCAACAACAACGAAATTGCTTTGACCAAATTTACCAAAGAGTTACTAATTTTGTGATCATAAAAATTAATCAATATTTAGCTTTTTGCAGACAAGATTTACTATATTTCCAGCTATTTCCCTCTTTGATTTAAGCGGAAGATGGATTACGTTCTTATCTTTATCTATTAGGTAAACCTCATTAGTATCAGAACCAAAGTCACATCCATTTCTTGAAACATCGTTAGCTACAATGAGGTCACCCTTGCACTCTTTAAGTTTATCAGAAGCTTTTTTTATCAATAATTTGTCTGAAATATCATATTCAGCTTTAAAGGCGACCAAAAAAACTTTCTTATCAAACTCTTTTATTCTGTCAACAATTTTTATGGTTGGTATAAGTTTAATAGTCTTACTTCCATTTCGAGTATCCATTTTGTAAGCTCTTTTCTTATTTGAATGTGGAACGGAAAAATCTGCAACTGCGGCAGCATGAAAAATAACGCGTTGTTTTCCCCCTAGAATCCTTTCTCTTACAACTTTATACATTTCTTCAGTAGTCTTGATTCTTATAATATTCATATTTGGATCATCTGGAATATTCAAAGAACCGTGACCATAAACCAGAGTTACATTAAACCCTTTATCCAAACATTGTTGCGCTATATTTAATCCCATTTTTCCTGTACTTAAATTGGTCAAAATTCTAACCGAGTCAATGTACTCAACAGTTGAACCTGCTGTTACCAATACATTTTTCTTTGACAAGTCCCTGTCTATTTTATTTCCAATTTTATTAATTACAAATTGGAGAACACCTTCTGCTGAAATTACTTTTGCTTTGTCTTCTAATATCAATGGTTCTAATATCGATATACCTAATGACTTTAATTTTTGGATATTTTCTGCTATTATGACATTGTCATACATAGCCTCATGCATTGCCGGAGCTATTACAATTGGTATCCTTGACCCGAACGCTACACTCAAAATAGTAGTTACTGCATTATCTTCGATCCCATTGACAAATTTTCCTAAAGTGTTGGCTGTGCATGGATATACTACGATAAGATCCGATTTGCCATAATTCGCAAGTGCAATGTGTTCCAAATCTGAAGTTAATTTTGTTATAGTTTTGTTTCCAGTAGCCCAATTCATTATTTCCTTGGTTAGTAACTTAGATTCGGTTGATTTTGACATCACCGGATACACATCAGCTCCATTGCGCATCAGCAATCTACTAAGATCAATTGCTTTGTATGCAGCCACACTTGCAGTGATGCACAAGACAATTTTCTTTCCTTTCAGAATATTACCGTCTAAACCAATAATTTCTTTTGAAGGATGTCCTTCATTTTGAGAATTCTCATTCGTAGTCATAGATAAACCTAAACCCTCTTTAGCATTTTTTTTAATTGCGCGTATTCTTCCTCAGTCATATGATATGTATGTCCTTCTTGTGGGAACTTTCCCGATTTAATTTCATTATCGTATTCCTGTATTACGTCAAATATTTGGTCTGCCATGTTTGTGTATTTTTTGACAAATTTAGGCTCCATATCATTGTATAGACCCAACATATCATGAATAACCAAAACTTGTCCGTCTACATAAGGACCACACCCTATTCCAATTATTGGTACCTTAACAATTTGAGTTATTACTGATGAGACTTCACTGGTAACTTTTTCAAGCACAATGCTAAAAACTCCTGCTTCTTCTAAAGCTCTTGCCTCTCTTATCAACATAACTGCATCTTCTGCTGTTTTGCCTTGCAAACCATAACCTTGATGCAAGGGAGTAGTCTGAGGTTTTAGTCCAATGTGTCCCATTACAGGAACACCAAGACCTGTTAAATTTTTGATAATATCAACAATTTCCCATCCGCCTTCTAATTTAACTGCATCACAGCCACATCTCAAGAATTTAAAGGCGTTTCTAACCGAATCTGATATTCCAGTTTGATAAGATCCAAATGGCATATCAGCAACTATTAACTGTCTTGTTATCCCATTTGCTACCCCCTTACAATATGTCATCATTTCTTCCATTCCTATTTTTCTAGTCGAATCATAACCCAACATGACTGTAGCCGCACTATCACCTATCAAAACTATATCTAATTCAGTCTCATTGCAAATCCTAGAAATAGAATAATCGTAAGCTGTTAACATTGATATCTTTTCCCTGTTTTTTTTCTTATCCAAAATTTGAGAAATTGTAACCTTTGATTTTTTTTGCTTTTTCATTTTAAATTCCCTTTTTCATCAGTAACAATGATTTGTCCATATTTGCTTTGTTATCAAAATTCCTAATTTGTTTTAATAGGTAGAGCTTATCTTTTTTATTTAATTGCTCTGAAATTTTTATCATATTAGGTATTGCACGTACAATATTATCAATGATAGTAATATTAGACGCTATTGCCGTTCTAGATAAAGGATTGAGATCGACAGAAATTACTTTCTTGCCCATCCGTACTAAACTTTCTGTTCTATCTCCATCCTCGAGTGCAAGAAAAATAGTATCAGAGATCATTATCCCATTTTTATCGACATATTTGCGATCGCTTGCTATATCCTCCATAATAGCTTTTGAATTGTCATCTAGCCCCAATATTTCTGCTTTATTTTCCTTTCTTAATACCCTTGCGATTGCACTAGTTCTGGCTCTACTCTTGTGAAAAAGATTTACCTCTATACGTGAATTAGTAACCTTAGCCAGTGTAACAAGATCTTTTGGACATAATGCGGCAGCGTTACCATTAATAGAAATAATTGACTTATTTGATAGCAATAGTAAGCATACTGCAACCTTTTCAGCCTCATACGCGTGCTTTGATGTCTTTTCGCCCAGCAGATAATCAAATGCCTCACCTCTACCATGTGCAATCAGTCCCTGTGGAACAACAATTCCATTCCTAAAGCCATTAACCAATTTTTCTCGTATCATGAGGGAACTAGCCCTTGGATGAGCTCGAGAAATCTTATGTATCATGTTTTTTTATTATTCTGGCACCTTCATTTTCGATATCAGAAATAAATAATTCTGCGGGGAAGTTTTTCGAAATCTTCTTTATTATTTCTAATTCATTCTCTTTTACGATTGTGAAAACGGTTTGTCCAAATAAAGCCGCACTACAATTAAAACCGTTTTGCATCAAACAATCCATCAGAGTATTACAATTCTTATTTATGAATAGCAGAGATTGTGAAAACTCGTAAGATATTTTCAGGAATTCTAAAGTACTTTTAGTTTCTAAGACTTTCATCATCATACTAGTGCATTCAGGATTTGAAATATTTCTAATACTTTCAATAAAATACTGGGTAAACATAGGCGAAAAACAAAAGATTGCAACTTTGCAATTATTGATTTTTATTATCTTTGTTCTTCCGATACCTGGGGCGCCACCCTTTATTCTAACACATAATCCTCCGCAAAACTCGGAGAGTACCGTACCAAGACCTGTTTTACATTCTATCTCGGCTCTATGAGCTATCTGAGCAGATTCCGTATCGGAAAGTCCCAATGAAAGAGCATCATTTAGTGCAAAAGCCAAACTCAATGCTGCGGAGCCACTTGTACCAATTCCGTATCCAATTGGTACTTGAACTTCATGACTCACATTAAGAAAGTAATGGTTTTTTGCTCTTTTCAGAAATTCATCTATTACAAATTTTGAAACTATCGCATCTTTTGTATTAACACCATTAATGCGAATTACGAAATTACTCTTTTCACTATCGTAAAGCTCTACTGTGGTTTTGACACCTTTGCGGATGGAAACTCCTGCCCCAAGAGAGCCGCGATTAAGGGCTGAATCATTCTTAACCTCACTATAGAATCCGGTAATGTGGCTTGGACTATATGCCTTGGCAATAGAAATAGGAGGTGTTATTTCTAAGGTCATCTAATGTGATAATATAATATTCCAAAAATATAAGAATAATGTTTAATTAATTTATATGCATTTAAATGTCATATGCTTCAGAGTGAACGACGGTTACAAAAAATCGGAAGCAGTGTCTTAATGTCTTTACCGGCCGAGTGGATTAAAACTCTAGGTCTTAAAAAGGGCGATATTTTATCAATTGAAAATAATGAGGATAATTCGATCACAATATTTCCCGCCAGTATTAGAAATATTCAGAACAAAGAAATAGCAATTCATCTTATTGATCTTTCCCATGACAAATTGATAAATCAGATTTACGGAGCATATCTCTTAGGCTATGATACCATAAAGATTGTGGGCAAGACTCAAATCGATTTCGAGGATCGGGAAGTTATTAAGAAAGCAATGAGAAACTTGGTCGGTCTAGAAATCGTTGATGAAGATGGTCTTAACATTACAATACAATTTCTTCTTGATTCACGCTCTTTGAATATTTCAAAATTACTGAAACAAATGAGCTCTATTGTAAATGGTACACATAGAGACATAGTCAATGCTATGAAAACTGGAGAAACCAATATCGATCTTCTGGTGAGGGGAAGAGATGATGAAGTAAACAGGCAGTACTTCTTAATTGTACGATTAATAAGAACTGCACTGATGGATCGTAGATTAGCTACTAGCCTGGATCTTAGTAATATCGATATTCTGGATTATAGAATAGCTTCTAACCATTTAGAGAATGCTGGAGATCTTATTTCTAAATTATCCTCTCTTCTATCGGGTTCTTTTGATAAAATAAAATATGAAAAAATTATTGAGGCAAATAACTTGATTTTACAAATGCAAGAAAAATCTATATCGGGGTTTATCACCAAAGATACCGAGAAGTCCTCTCAAGTAGTAACTTTCTTCAATAAATTCAACGCAATATCTAACTTCATAAAGAATGAATATATCAAACTAGAAGGGAATTATGAAGCTGTATTAAAGATAATAAATATAGTATATACTATGGATGAAATAGCTAAGTGTTGGGTGGATATTGCAGATTTGATAAAGCCAACCTATTCGATTAGATAGAATAGATCTAGGGAAATTAGTTTGTGATATGAAGGAAGGTTCTAACCTTCTAGCTTTTTAACTACCTCATCAAAATATCTCAATGGTACTATTTTTACTGAATTAAATGAAGAAATTCCTACCGCAATACTTAGTTGCTCTATATCACGTGCATTTTCTGCATCCAAAATGATAACTCACTCGTGTTCGAGTACTGACATGTAAAAGGCAACAACCCTTTTTACATTGAATCTTGAAATATTTGATTCAATTTTGTTCTTCATTTCTTTAAAGATGCGTTTAAATTCCTAAATTTTATCTGAGATTGTATAACTCCTTGGCAGCCAATTATATTCTGAATTAGTAAAGAAGTCAAATACATAAATTCGACAATGAAACCTGGTTTGCAGTGTGCGATAATAGAATATTTATATGCATTGCAATACAATCATTTTCATACCCAGAAAAACAGTTTACGGAAGATGTCCAAAATGTAGGACTAAGAGTCAACTTGAGGTACTATCAAGTAATCCTGGAAATGAGAAATTTAAATGCAACATGTGCTATAGCAAATTTACGATGGATGAACTTTAAGTGTCTATTGTTAATCGATATGAATTCCAGACTTATCGTTATTAAATCTGAAATTTACAATTTTAAATTATTCGAACATATCAACAACATGAAATAGCACACAATTAAGATTGAAATAGGCGAACAACCCAATGAAGATAAATTTGGATAACCTAGAAGAATCACAACCTGACAGAATGAAGAATGCCATTTCCAAAAATAACAAGGATCACATCGGTGACTTTTCTGAAATGAGCCCTAGACATGAATCTTCTTTTAGATATCCCGTAAAGATAGGTGATGAGTATGATGTAAATATTCTAGATATGAGTAGAAATGGTGATTCCGGTGTTACACGAATAAGAGGCCTGATTACCTTTGTTGGAGGAACTAAACCGGATGATAGAGTAAGAATTAAAATTACTAAGATTGGAAAAGGATATGCCAGAGGTCAGCTGATTGCATATCTAGATTCAAAAAAATAGACCATTTATAATGGAATTAGCATTTTGGAGACGTATTGGGTGTAGATTAATTAGTTAGTGCAAAATCATTGGGCCAGATTTAATAACCATAAATTTTAAATTAAATTTCTTTCCGATTTGTTTGATATTTTATAAAGTTCAAATTGATCAATGTTCTTAATTAGAGAATTTAGACAACAACATATTTTATCTTTTTTTATGTAATAATTTTTCGTTTTATTAATTATAATTGCATCATAACTGCACGCGAGAAGCTCCTCCAGGTTTAACGAACAAGATTAATCTAGCAATATCACTATGTTCAGAAAATTTCGGAATCACGAATAATGCATTTGCAGGATCTGTAAATCATGATGATTTCACTCTATAGTTATTCTAGGTGTACATTACCAAATGAAGGATATCTAAAAACCATGGCGCACAACATAATGAATTCTCTAATATCACTGAAAATAAATATGACCAGTGAAAAATTCTTTTTAATGTTAATAGTACTTTGGCGTGAATCTTGGATAAAGCCTCTTTCAATTTACGACATTGAAACTGATACTTGCAAATATTGTAAGAGAAAATTACATAATCGGGACTTTGTTACATCCTGTGAATTTTGCGATTTTGGCATAATGCACGACACTTGCGCCAATAATCACATCATAAGTAAACACAAAGTCGAGGTAAAACGGAAAATAGAATTACATAGAGACAAACGTTTACATGATTATCAATAATTGACTATTTATTTAGCGAAAATAAAATAATTCCTTCCTAAGTCTTTTATCAAAGGATGGGCTGAGTGAAAATAATGGATCTCGGAAAGATATTTGGGTTGAAACTATACCATCACTATTATCAACTATCATTCCATAAATTGTGACGAGCCATCGTAGTGTTTATTCATTCATCCCACTTTTCATTTCCATGAGTTTTTGAACTCTCTTTTCAACTGGTGGATGGGTAGAGAATAGGTTGGCAAAAGAACTTCTTGTAAGAGCTGGAATAATAAAAAATGCATTCAATTGCTGCACCTTTTCTAATTCTTTTGGTGGAACACTTCCAATTTTACCGCTAATCTTGAGAAGAGCACTTGCCAATTTATCAGGCTTTCCTGTCATAATTGCTCCACCCCTATCTGCAGAATATTCTCTATACCTTGAGATTGCCCTAATAATTAAGAAGCTTACTAACCATGTTAATATTGCAACTAACATCACAATAGCAGTAGTTCCAACAGCATTCCGATCTCTTGTCTGCAATCCACCAAAAAATCCAAATTGTACAAGATACCAAGCTACAGTAGAAAATACACTGGCTAATGTTAGAACTAGGACATCCCTGCTTCTGACATGTGTCAGTTCATGACCTATTACTGCTTCGAGCTCATCATCTTCCAAAAGATCCATAATCCCTGTGGTTACTGCAACGAGAGAGCTCTTGGGACTTTTACCTGTAGCAAAGGCATTCGGTACTTGCGAATTTACCAGCGCAACTTTAGGCTTAGGAAGTCCATTATTAGCTGATAGTCTTCCCACAATTTCGTGCAGCCTAGGATATTCTTCTTTTGTTACGATCTTGGCACCAGAACTCCATAGCACTATCTTGTCGGAGAAATACCATTGTGCTAAGATCATTGCTGATGCGATTAGCGCGAGTGGAATATATCCAACTCCTAAATAGTGAAGTATACTTAAGAATATAAGATACAGTATTCCTAAAAGGATGAAACTCAAGATCATTCTGGCACGTAGACCAGAATCTCCTTTCCAATGTACAGCCATCTACTAGATACTGACTTATATGGTGTATTTCCTTAATTAATCTAATGAGTTGAAAATTTTATAATTGTCAAAAACATGGTGACATTAAATTGCAGGCCATGATTTATAGGTAGATATGAGAATAATAAAGCTAGCAATAGTGTCAACCATTACAGTTGAGAAACAAATTAGCAATAAAGACAAGCTGTCATATTTGAAAGACTTTAACGAAATGTTTGAGTTTGTAAAGTCTTCTGTTAATTCAGTATATGATATGAAACGAGCTGGTTTGAGCCTGATGCTACACGGAATGCCTACAAGAATTGGAGCTTATCACGTACTGGGTTCAAATGTAATTGCGGTGAATAAGCTCGTATTAGATTTGGTAAGGAAATATTCAACTTCTAATGAGGAATACAACGCGTACTTATTTACGGTACTATTACATGAATATCTACATAGTTTTGGAATATTGGATGAAAATAAAGTAAGATACATGACTGTAGAACTTTGCAAAAAATTCTTCGGTGAAAATTGCACGGTATCAACTATGGCTGAGGATCCTCTGAAAATCTTTCCAAAGTTAGGATTAGTAAATTATGATAAATTTGAGAACAAATATGAATTAATTAAAAACTTTGATAATTCTAATCAGACCTATATCCAATAGGGCAAGGTCATTGAATATAATTATGGATTTATGACAGAGCTGATATCAAGCCATAACATTAAGATCTAGAATAATCACAATGACATTACTAAAAGAAAGTAAGAAATTACATTAATTTGAGACCGTCATTGGCTCTAATTCAAGTTCAATTTCTTTATCTTCCTCGCGTAATGTATTTTTACTTTTTTGTTTTACCTTCTCTGGAAGTTCAAAATCGTAGCACATTTTGATCTGGATATAATATCGTATTTGTACTATAAAGGATTTTTGAAAGTCCAGAGAATTCTACCACATTATATTCTGGGTGACTGTGGAGTGATATTTCTTCAGGCGGTACCTTTAAAATAAAATAAAACTTATTTAGGGTCTATAGCTGAGATTCTGACAATCTACTAATACTCCAATCTTGAATAAGTGATTGATGTGCAATACTGGAGTTATCTTAGGTAAGGAACTTTCGAACTATTCCTTCGGTGAGAAACATCCGTTGAATTCTGGTAGACTTGATGCTTTTTGGTCAAAGATTAGTCAATCTGAGACTATTGATTCAGGTAATTTAAAACTACTTTCCCCCGCTCTAGCAGATGAAACAACAATCTCTTCTTTTCATGACAAAAACTATATCAGTTTTGTAAAAGAGTCTTCAATAACTGGATTGGGATATCTTGATTCAGGGGATACACCTTCCTTCAAAGGCGTATTTGAGGCCTCTATGTATGTAGTAGGTTCTACACTATTGGCTATTGACACTGTTATTAATAATACAAATGGAATTGTTCATGCATTCAATCCCATTGGGGGTCTACATCACGCTAGAAGAAATGCAGCGGGGGGGTTTTGTGTATTTAATGATATAGGAAATGCAATAATTTATGCGAGGAAGAAATACAATTTAAAGAAAATATTGTATGTTGATATTGATGCTCACCATGGAGATGGTGTATACTACGAATTTGAAGAAGATCCCGATCTAATCATAGCTGATATTCATGAGGACGGTTCATTCTTATATCCCGGAACTGGTTTTGAATCAGAAAACGGATTAGGAGCTGGAAAAGGCTCCAAGCTTAATTTGCCTCTACAACCTGGTGCGACCGATAGTGATTTTATTTCAGCTTTTATGAAAATTGAAAATTTTATTAATTCAATGAATTTTGAATTGATCATATTCCAATGCGGAGCGGACGGCTTGTCGGGAGACCCATTAACGCATTTAAGATATACTGAGAAATCTCACGAATATGCTGCGAAGACACTCCATAGGGTTGCTCACGATAAGGCCCATGGAAGAATTATTGGACTGGGTGGAGGCGGATATAATAAACAAAACTTGGCAATTGCGTGGAAAAAGGTCGTGGAAACTTTTGCTATAGATCAATCATAAAGAGCTAAACCGATGTTTGGCCTAGCTTGATTATTGTACCAGGATATTTGAGATGTATATTAACTTTAATCAGTCATTGCTTTGAGAGTAATGCATATCTAAAGGAATCAGATTTCCATATTCTTAGTATTAATATTCTGTAACTCATTTAAACTAAAGATTTCTTCTCTTTTTCGGGAGATTTTTTAGATATTGTCAATTAATTTGAGTACTGATAAGAAACATTTTTTATTCACGAAAATAAATTGCTATTGTCTGGTGAATAGAAATGTTCAATTTAACAAGATATATGATTGCGTTAATCCTAACCTTATCCATATTGGTTTCTTATACAATAACAATCAACACACAGTCATTATTTGCACAGAATAAGCCAGGAATAGTTATATCTCTTGCTAATTCAACCTTTTCGCCTCTAACAAATACCGATGCAAATCAACTTAAAGTAAACGTAAAGTATACAATTCAAGATGCTTTATTGAAAAATCAAAAAATAAATGCAGTAATGTACGTTTTTGCTCCAAATGGTACACTGCTAAAGATCTCATCATTTCCAAGTGGATTTATTGCTACGGGTAATGGTGGTGTAGAAATGCTAAAGAGCACATTTACCGACAAGTTACTAAAAAGTTTGGTGGCAAATGTTACATTCACAGATTTATCAAAGACAAAATCATTATCAAATATCCTTACTGTCAAACTTCCACTTAAAGAGACACCAACTGTAGGGTCACTTTTGGGAAACAAACCTAACTTCAAAAAATAAATGCTACATAATTATAGTTGACAGCATTTGTTGTCAAGTGCTTTTCTGTAGAAGAGATGATACAATTCCGAAAATGCAAAATCGGATTCTGAAGCAGTCCTTACAAAAGAATTTTCTAGATCAAAAATAGGTTTCAATATATTCATCAAATAAATCTGTTTGTACAAAATACCTTATTGAAAACTAGCATTTAGTGAAAAATAATTCTTGTGCCAAATTTGTAAATTGAGCATCGAACATTCATCTTTTAATATACTTAAATACTATTTCTCTATATTATTTTTAATGTTATCAGTATCTTGTAGAGAAGTTGGAGTCGACTGCGATTATGTAGGAAAGGGTGAAACAGAGCAGGAATTAATGGATAATTTAGTAGAGCATGCGATAAAAGATCACGGATATACGCGTGAAGACGTGCTCAAACCTGAGATGCAGGAGAAAATTAAAGCACATATCCATAAATCATAAGATCATATAGTTCGTCATTAGATATTCCTAACTGTCCTATTTTATTGTTTTTGTTACTCTGAAGGAGATCATTATGTTTTTTTGACCATTCGGTTATTATAGGTTCCCAAATTTTAATGTAGTTTAAATTAGATCTGCAATACTGACTGTTTAATTCCTTACCTTAGGATCTCTGCATAAAAAATATAAATAATATATGACAAAATAATGTGTGAATAAAGTATATACGAGATTTTTTTTTCTCATCATTCTGGTTGTTACGGGTATATTATCAAGTAGTTTTATGAATTTGGTAGAGGGTCAATTTCTAGGTACAGTAACGAATGAAACGTCTCTTACTAATCTGGACAATTCTAACTTGGGTGTTAATTTAGAAAATAGGACAGTAAATTATTTTGATCAGGCCAGTGGATATCTAGTGTATCCTGCATTGACAAAAGAGAATAAGGACAGCAATAATAAATATGATACACTACCCGCAGTTATAATGATCCATGAAAATAAGGGGCTTAATGACAACATTAAGAAGATGGCAAATCTTTTAGCTCGAAATGGCTATGTGGTACTAGCTGTTGATTTGTTTAAAGGCGAGGTTACCACTGACAGAAATCGTTCATCAGAGCTAAGCCAGTACGTCAGAGACAATCAGGATATTGCAACTGCTAATCTCAAATCAGCTGTAAGGTACCTTTCTTCACTTCCTAATGTTAATCCCGAGAAGATAGTATCCTTAGGATGGTGTTTCGGAGGAGGAGAATCCTTGCAGCTTGCTCTTAACAGTCAGGATCATCCACTAGCAGCTACTATCGTATATTATGGTCGTCTTCTAACAGATAATGCATCACTTGCAAACATAAAGTGGCCTGTACTTGGCATATTTGGAGATCAAGATAAATCAATATCGGTTGACAGTGTAAAAGCATTCGAAATGGCCTTAAATTCGAATGGCATACCAAATGAGATATACATCTACAAAGGAGTTGGTCATGCATTTGCAAATCCATCGGGGGAGAATTATGCACCGAAGGAAACTCAAGATGCTTGGCAAAAAACATTAGCATTTCTTGAAAAACATGTTGGTTCGTGATCTTCGATCTAATTTCTGATAAACAACTATACAAACACCGAGTCAATCTTCTAAATGCTATTAGTATTTTCTATGCACTGATTTGTGTACTGGTGAAATCTAATATTGGAAACTTTTTTAGATTTTTTTGCTTGAAATACAGACGACATTTTAATAATGATAGTATTTTGATATAAAATTATAGAATCAGTAACTTCGTAATATTTATAATTGCGAATACCATAAAGTAATAATGCAAAAAAAGAGCATTGTATATACAAAACAAGAATCTTATGAAAAATATAAAGATAAATTCACTGGCGATTTCATAATAAAGAGTCTATTAGATAATAATGATTCAAAGGAACAAGAGATGTATCATGTGACTTTTAAGGATGGTTGCAGGACCAAACCTCATTTGCATGCTTCAGAGCAGATATTAATCGCCACCGAAGGAAGAGGCATTGTAGTATTCGCAAAAAGAATCTCGATTGAACCGGATGATATTACTAGAACGAAGATAGAAATTGAGAAAACTGTCATTTTGGAAAAAAATGATGTTATTTGCGTACCGGCATTTATGCTACACTGGCATGGATGCAAAGATAGTAACGAAGATTTCTCCCATATTGCCATACGAAAGAGAACAGATTTGGATAATATTTGGTTTTAATAGATTTTATTTCAGACGTAGAAAACTAGGCTTGATTTGTAGTTCACGTCCTTAGTAGAAACAGTTATTATTTGATGAAGTCTTTCGATTTGCATGAATGCAATACAATTTGCAGCTCGGATAATCGTCATATTTGTATTCACTATACTTGCTATAGGATCGTTCATATTATCCAATGTCTCTGCAGTCACCATAACTAACGCTACTTTATCTGTAGAAAGGTATGTTGGACAGAAAACAGAGATGTCATATCCAGCCTCTCCTACAGTCGCGCCCCATGGTAAATTACCCCATCAGATTGTATTCGCTCTGCCCTTGAGAAACGATAGTAAGATCTGGACCGGTACGGTTACATTCACGGCAAGCAAGCCTATTGAGATAGAGGTCTTGCATAGTTACAATCCACAATCGGCGATAGACGTTGAACATGGAGAGCCATATCATGCCACTTTGCCTAACAATCGGACCGTTGCAATTTCTACAATGACAATGTTTACAGACACCCCAGTCAAGGTCACGGATACACCAATAAGTACAGGCTCATTACAATTTACCGGAAGCGCATTGGTTTTTCATAAAACTAGCGGAGAACCCTTTACTGTTACTTACACAGTAGATGCTATTGCAATGAAACCAAATCATTAAATTTCAGGTAACATAATTGTTCGTCAGGTAATGTACTAATAAGCTCTAATTCTTGTCTGACTTTTTCCTGAGCCTGTTAAAGTAAATGCTCTTTTTTCAGGTTATTCAAGACGCTGATTTAAAATTATACTGTGAAGCTAAGGCTTTTTCAATCAACTTCATTTAATAATCTCCGTTAGATGAAGAAACAAGTCAGATTGATATAACAAAGTTTAGTCCATATTGTAAATAATGGATAATTTTATTTTATACATTTCTTAAATAAGATTACCAAACAATGGAAAGGAATCACGACTATTTATTTATGGCCGATGCTATGCTCGGTAAAATTGCTAGGAAATTAAGAATGTTTGGATTTGATACGATTTATGATCCTAATATAGATGATATAGATATTTTAGCTACAGCAAAGTGTAAAGGAAGAATAGTCTTAACGAGCGATAGGTTCCTATTCAATAGATGCAAAAAAAATGGAGTCGATACAATTTTAATTGACAAAGAGACAGAAATAGAGAATCTAGTTACCATTTTCAGCTCCCTAAATATTAAATCTGTAAATTCTCAGAACGTACCATATTTATGTACTTGTTGCAATGGTTTGTTGGATACAATTAATGATAAGAATTCGATTAAGGATGAAATTCCAGCACGATTATTACAATCTGAAAAAATATTTTATATGTGCACCAATTGTAAGAAGATTTATTGGAGAGGTACTCATACGGAAAATATTTCCTGTTTGATTAAAGAGATAAACATTAAATTGAAATCTCTAAATTGATTTGCATAAATATAGGGTTGATGATTTAGTATCAGAGAACTATGAAGTGCCCATGTTGTGGCGAAATATTGATTTGTGAAAAGCAAACTGAAAAAATTATATCATATATGTGTTTATCATGTGGATTGAAAAATACTGAACTGAAGAAAATATTTGATAGGAAATGACTCTACAGTATGTTAATTATATTTCAACCAAATATTGTCCCAAAAAAATACAATTAGATATTTCCAATATTTCAGATTATTTGTAATTATACTAATTCAAGTCAACCAAATGATCAATTGATTAGACAAAGTAGACCATCGGCATAATCTTAAACTCACGGCTTTCTCATCCATTCTCTTTCCTCGAGATATCCTATCAGTTTTGTCATCTGTTCTACTCTAGCATTACCCCCTACATCATTGTGGCAAACCTTATAACGTTTCATTAATAGTAAATGCTCTTCGTCAGAGAGCTTATCTTTCTCTTCTATAAGATCAAAGAACAAATCTTCTTTACCTGTATGTTCACTTATGAATACCGAATAAGCATTTAGGAATCTGGCGACTGGTTCCATTGATTCTATACCATTATCCCAAGATACTAGACTCTGGACCAACATATTTGCAATCCGTCTGCCAAGTTCATGTTCTATTAAGAATTTTCTGATATCTTCAGAGTAGTTATTCTTACCGTTCATATGTGGAAAATACGCCTTTTCTTCTTTACAATGATGAAATTTATCTACAAATTCCTGAATGAGCATTGATATTATTTTGATATCCTCTATCGGGATAACTGCTTTGCTATATAAAAGATCAGAACATCTCTTTGCAACCCTACCAAGTCGATTCACCAATATGTGATCATGTATTAGGTCTTTTGTAGCACTCAAAATATTTCACAGCTACTACTTGCTAGATAAATAATGTTCTCGTATATATTCATAAAACGCAATAAAAAGTGGTTCACATGTAAACACATAGTCACCATCTTAATATCTATTAAGTGCATTAAGGAGTATACTTTCTCGCCTATCTACGTGATTTTTATCATCATCCCATATTTGAAGCACTGAATTAATAGAGTTAATTGAGTTATCGATTTAAGAATCAGTATTTGCAATTTTATTTTCAAACAAATAATTAAAAATTCCTAATGAATCTTCCGTTTACCATAATAATCATGCAAGTTTAGTATAATAAATGAATGAGATAACAGTCATCTGGATGTTCGTTTCGCTAGCGTTGATTTGTGTGCCTCTGACTTTGTATTTTCGATCTACGAACGCCATAATTAACGAAAGTGGAATTTGCGCTAATGGAAATGTAACAAAAGTAGTAAACCAGATATTAAACAGAAATCGCTTAAGTAATGATTTTTTCATGAATTTGACGAGCGATAATAGACAATTAGCAGAATTAATGTGTCAAAATATTTCAAATAATACTATGGTAAGATAAGTCCCTATTTATCTTCAGAAACTCTAATTTTGTCCTTTGAATCCGATTAATGTTACTCATTGAACTAACATATCCAAATCTTATAAACAGGCCTTCTTCATAGAATCGATGATAGGTTATATATTCACTGGAATTGAAGGGGTTGACAGCTTCGTTTTCTCCTGAGAGTAAAATTATTTCCAAAGTAGATGACAAACCAGATATTACTGGACTGTTCCGAGTTGCAATGCAGACTACTGCAGGAGGACGAATATATGCATTTACAGAACCTACTTTGGCCCTTGAACATATTAAAAATAACAAATCCGACTATGCATTGGTAAATTCTGATTTTAATGTGCGCAATTTGAATGTAATAAAAATAATAAATAACATACAACATGTAAATCCCTTTATTAGAACGATACTAATGACTGCGTTTGAAATTAATGATAAATTATTTCAAGACCTTACGAAATGTGAAATAATAAATGGATTTCTTCAAAAACCAATTAAAATAGAAGACTTATGCTTAGAAGTAAATAAGCAACTCAATATTTATGATTACATGTTCTGTTCTGTTCAACGTATGACTGATTATCGGATTAAAGGCAAGATAATTCAATGATACTACTATGAAGTTAAGTTTGTCTTTTGGGCAAAGTACCAACAGTTCGTAAGAAACTACATACAATTTTAAGGTCTTTGGATTCAATAAAGTTTTGTACAAAAAGAGATCATAATTAAGACTTAGCAAACTTATAAATCGTTACTCAATAAAGAAATTTATATTGTGGAATTTCTGGTGGACGAGTCCCGTAGATAATTACAATGTCTTCATGATTGAGTATCGGGATATCCCTGTATGAAGTGCGATTAATTGCCGTCCCATTCAAATATACAGTGAGTGTTCTATCGCTTGAGTTATCAGCTTTTAAACCAAATATCTGATTATTGTTGAATTTTTGGCCCCAAATATCAAAGAATTCTCCTAGGTTGAAGGTATTGTTTTGTGGAGATTCTATATGTATCAATCCTGAAGCGTCGTGAGTATGCAGCCAATATATGCAGTCAGGAAGTTTAATTCCTATACCTGCAGGAATTAAGTATGAGGAACCGTTGACAAAGATATTGAGGTGTGCATGATAATGAAAGTCAAGGATTTCAGTACGGTCGCACCTAATACCGTCAATAATTGGATATTGCGCTGACGCCTCGATTGCATGGTCATTAATAATACCTATGGAACTTAGGCAAAATACTCCAAGTGCTATTAGGATAATTAACTGAAAATGTTTCATTCTGTCTTATTAAATTCATAGTATTAAAAAAAGGTTCAGATAATACTATAGAGAACTAAAATAACTTTTGATTTCAATTTATATCTCGTCAAGTTTACTAATTTTAGACCTCTTATCTGAGATTAAGTTTGTGTAAATACCTACGCTAAATATTTATCTCCCAAAATTGTCCATAATTGGTTGAAATTTGACGTACTTATATTTAATTGATAGAAAATAAATTAATCTCAGTGATAATTTAAAAGATGGCATTCAAATGTTCCCTGAATTGGAATTATCTAGCTTCGATTGATAAGATTAGGTTAAGTCGGCAAGGATAAATTCTTGTGACTATACGACTAATTTAATAAATATCTATTTAACTAGTGTTTACCTTTCTATAATGAGATATGGACGACCAGAAAACAGATACTCGTCAAGAAATAGAACCTACTGAATTAAAAAAGAAAATTGATAACCATGAGGATATTTTTATTTTGGATGTTAGAACGCCTCAAGAATACGAGTCTTGGAGATTATCCTACGATAGCCATCAAAATCCCAAGTTGATACCCGTTGATCGTTTATTTCAGAATGACTCTAATTTGTTAAAAGAGATCCCAAAAGATAAAGAAATTGTTACTGTTTGTTCACATGGAAATAGGTCGATGATGGCAGCGAGACTACTTAACCAATTGGGATATAAAGTAAAAAGTGTCAGGGGTGGAATGGCAAGTTGGAATAAAGTATCCGATGTTGCGGAGATTGATGTTCCTGAGGAAGCTCCTTTTAGAATATGGCAGGTAAGAAGGATATCTAAAGGCTGTATGGGATATATTGTGTCTTCAAAAGAAGATGGTGCAGCCGTAGTCATAGATCCAAGTCGAGAGGTTTACGAGGCTTTTTTAAATGTCGCCAAGGAAAATGGATTGAAAATAATAAAGGTAATCGACACGCATCAACATGCCGACCATGTCTCTGGAGTAGCAAAGTTAGTCAGAACTATATCTACACAGACAAACTCTGAGATAGGGGCTTATTTCAGCTCCGTGGAAGGTTATCATAGCGAAAATACGGAAATTAACATCAACTACATAAAAGGGGGAGAACAAATAGAAGTATCGAAAAATATTTCACTAAGAGCGATTCACACTCCAGGACATACGAATGGTAGTATGTCTTTTTTGATAGAGTATTCTGAAGATATTCCTACAGCAGAAAGCTCCCAAGATCCTTCTACAAATCCTTACTTATTCACTGGAGATACCCTTTTCGTTGATGGTGTGGGAAGACCTGATTTACGAGAAGAAGCGAAAAAATATGCCGGGTTACTATATGAAACCTATCATCAATTAGTAATTCAGTTACCAGAAAATACTTTGATTCTTCCTGCGCATTTTAATGGAGGTTCAATAACGCTAAAGCATGGTATACCTATAGCTGACACGATTGGCTCAATAAAAGAGAAAATAAAACATCTCTCTATGGATAAGGATGAATTTGTTCATTTTGTTACAGACACTTTGCCATCTAGACCAATGAACTATAAAATGATAATAGATATCAACAAGAAAATCCTGCCATTTGATGACATGCAAATGCCTGATTTGGAAGCAGGCCCAAACTCGTGTGCTGTATCTATGAAACAAATATAATATTTCCTAGGAAGCATTCTTTAACCCCAGTCCATTGGCCAACATAGACACCGCGCTATGAAGACCTAATGGGCTAATAGGGTTTGGTTTAGAGTTCCTGCGATACTCTGAAGCCCTTTTTCTTTCAATACTTCATTAAGGATCTTTAGATCAAAAATACCACTCAAGTCAGGTCTGGTTTTGCCTAGAAAGCCTACATCAAATGCATCATTTGCAGACTTGATTAGTGTTTCTCGTAAGGGATCATAAGTTAGCTCAAGTCTGGAAAAGGCTTGCTTGAGTTGATCGTCTGGAATAGTTTGACCTGTAAGTTTTTTTAGCTCGATATTAAAAGTCTTCAGTGCCTCTTCTTTATGACCGTTTATCCATTGTGTCTCATTTACATGCGCTTCCAACAGCTTTTTTATTACCTCTGGATTGTTGCGAAGGTATTCAGGGTTGACAATTATATTTGCAGTAACAAATTTTCCGTTTGGCCATAATGTTCGTTCATCCAAAAATAATCTGCCATTACCTTCCTTGATTAGTTTTTGACCCCAGGGTTCAGGCACCCAAGCTCCGTCGATCTCCTTCTTTAAGAATAATGTCAAGATATCTGGATTTTTAACTGGGAGAACCTCAACATTTCCCCCTTTGTCCTTTGTCTTGTATCCGTTATCTAGTAAATATTTTCTCAATGCAACATCTTGAGTATTTCCTAGTTGTGGTGAAGCAAATTTTTTACCTGCAAAGTCTTTGGGCGATTGAATACCAGAATCATTTCTTACTATAAAGACTGCTCCTCCGCTTGCGGCACCAGATATTACTCTATCGGCCGTTCCTTGAGAGACTACATAACCATTAACGGTTGGATTCGGACCTATGTACGCCGCGTCGATCTGATTTGCCAAAAGGGCTTCTGTAGCCGATGGACCTGCATTGAACGTGAAAGGCTTTAGCTCTATGTTATTACCAAGTGCTTTCTGGTAATCTCCATTTCCTACTCCAATTACTGCCTGTGCGTGCGTTATATTGGGAAAGTATCCTAGTCTAAGTGCCTTTTTTTGTGTTAGCTGTGCATTCGCCTGAGGTGTAACAATAAATCCTGCTATAAGTAACGTAGCTAAGATTACCAAGACTTTAAATTTTTTGCTCATGTATTCTATCTAAATTAAAGCATAAATTAAACCATATTTGAATACTTGTAAATATGCATAATTTTGACAAAACATGCATAAACTGCATTAATTGATCACGATATGATAAAAATTAATTCACCTTAGTAACGATTAGCAGCAGAGAATCTTGTATTCTTTACTAATTCTTCACTAATCGTTATTAATTCAATGGCAGCTCTAGCAGAATATTATAGCCTATTGGCAAGAAAAATATTATATCTTTAATGAAAATAGTTTAGATATATAGGATATTCACAACCACTCTGATTTGACTGGATAATACACCTTTCTTCTACTATCATCCAAGCTGTTTCGTTCTATAATGAAGCCTTGATTCTTCAAATCTTCTATCGCACTTTGAACAGTCCTCCTTGGTAAATGAGTAATTCCAATAAGATCGCCTTGTTCTATTGGATGCTTAGTTTTTATTAAATAATAGATAAACTTCGAGGCAGGGCCTCCACCTATTTCTTTTTGTGAGAAAGTCATCCCAAAAGAGGCTTTAGAAAGAAATCCACGCCGCTGAGATTCTACAGACGCAACATTATCAATTGTAATCTCAGCAAGGTTCACCCTTTGACCAAATTCTGCTATTAATGATGACTGTTGCATTGCTAATGGAGCCTCAAAAATAAAAGTACTGGGTGGATATTTTGCAGTCAGAGCTGCGACATAGTTCCAAATGATGGAACCGTTTTGATCATATATTCCAACGTTGATTCCCTCATTAGCTTCTAAGATTACTTTTTTTGCACCCACTTTTATTGCCTCGTCAATTTTCAAAAGTGTGAGATCAATTCCAATCTGATGACGCGGATCTTTTTTTCCTATCTTCCAATTAAATTTCAAATCTGTAGAATGTATGGAATCAGATATTCTCTTCTTTTTATCGACATCTAAATCAATGCTGTTCTCGCCAATTTCTATTATGTCAAAACCTATTCTACTACTTTCTGTTATGAACTTATCAAGAGAATTTTCTGATATTGCATATTCTGTAAGTGTACTACCGGTAGATACCTTTATACCATAATCATGGTAGAACGATATTCTTTTCTGAAGAAGATTATCAGAAATCAACAAGGGATACGTATTATATATCTTAATTTGGTCTATGAAAGGAGCCAATATCTCAAAGTTTTCTTTATCAAAAGATTCAAGCTTATCGACTGTAAGGGTAAGTCCTTCTTGACGGGGGTTTTTATCATCGACCCTCTCTTTGACAAGATCATCCAGCATAGTACAAATAAGGTAAAAAATTGCTTATATTGAATTTGCGATATAACCCCGTGAATTTGATTAATTTGTGCCTTATTCCGAGTCGCATATCACTTTGTCCTTGAAATAAGTATCAAAGTTAATCAAAAATATTTATATTATAACTTGTAATCTCAAATATGAGATTTTTAGTAAGAGCTCAACTTCCAACTGAAGCCGGAAATAAAGCAGTGAAGAGTGCAAAATTTTTGCAAACTATTGAAGATTTTATCAAAAAGGCAAACGCTGAGGCTGCTTATTTTTTTGAAGCGGGAGGAGATAGAACTTTTGCATTTATTGTCAACATTGAAAGGGCTGACATGATACCCGCTATAGCCGAACCATTATTTCAGGATATGGGAGCAAAGGTTGAATTTCATCCTGTAATGTTACTCGAGGATCTAAAAAAAGCCATAGCAAGCTTGAGTTAAAGGTGCACCGAAGAGGAGATGCAGAGATCTTCACTAGAATTTAGAGCATAAGACAGTGATAAACTCGGCAAACTAGTTTCAATTAGGAGATGATAATTGGTTGGAAGTTTGCTCATAACGTGTGATCTTAGTAGTTGATATAAACTCAACCTGAAAAGATACAATCGTATGAATTTAATTCTCAACTGGCTTACAAGAGATGGAAAGCTGTTACTTGCAGCGAGGATTATGCGGACATTTGGTTATGGATTTCTTAGTATTATTATTGCCATATATCTAAGACTCTTGGGATTTGATAATATTCAGATAGGTCTACTCTTAGGCTCAGCACTTGTAAACAGTGTGATTTTTACATTATTTGCTAGCTTTTATGCAGATAGAATTGGAAGAAGGAGGCTTCTTATTATCTATGCCTCGCTAATGTCAGTTTCTGGATTAATATTCACAATTACTGATAACTATTTCTTGTTAATATTAGCGGCATTTATAGGAACTATGAATGTTACTGGGTCTGAGACTGGTGCCTTCCTTACAATAGAACAGGCGACTTTACCGCAAACAATTAGGAATAAGCAGATGATGAATACAGCATTTGCACTCTATAATATGGTAGGAACTTTTTCTATGTCTGTGGGCATCTTATTGTCCGGCCTACCATCCCTACTACAGGAACAATTTTATGGATTAAGTCAGATTGAATCAATCAAGGGTCTCTTTATCTTATACACCCTGCTTGGCTTATTTGTTATAATTATTTACATTATGCTCTCAAGAGATATTGAAGTTAAGCAGGAAGCGAAAAGGACTATTAAGCAGACCTTATCTCCAAGATCAAAACAGATTGTTGCCAAGCTTTCTACGCTCTTTGCAGTTGATTCGTTTGCAGGAGGCTTTGTAATTCAAAGTGTTATATCCCTATGGTTCTTTACAAGATTTGGAGCGGACCTTGCTGCTTTATCCTATATTTTTTCAGCTGCCAATGTCATAACTGCTTTATCGTATATTGCAGCCGCTAAGATTGCGGATAGAATTGGTCTTGTAAATACAATGGTATTCACACATCTCCCATCTAATATTTTGCTCATCTTGGTTGCATTTGCCCCCTCTTTACAATTGGCTGTTATACTATATTTAATTAGAATGACTATGTCGCAGATGGATGTTCCTACTAGACAATCATACATCGTAGCCATTGTAAGCGAAGATGAAAGAACAGCTGCTTCAGGACTAACCAATGTTTCAAGAAATATTGCGCAAACAATATCTCCATCGCTATTTGGGTATATCTTTCAATCGTCTTTGTCACTTGCAGCACCCTTTGTGTTAGGTGGTGTTATAAAGATTATCTATGATTTGGCTCTCTACTTTAATTTCAGAAATATTAAACCAAAAGATGAATTATACAGGAAAGATTAGTGTTACTTATCCTAATCTTGATGCTTTATTTGAACTACAAATATGCATCATATTTTAGGTAATTATGATATTGTGAACTTATCGGACATTCGATTGTTGCCCTAATCCATTTGGTACTGTGATAGAATTTTACAAAAAGATTACTAATAAGTTCTTTATTGAAAGTTATTAGATGTCTGCAGATAATCTATCCGATTTATCGAAATTCAAGTACATTACAATTGAGACGTTTAGGAAAAATGGCGCTGGAGTAAGGACTCCCATCTGGTTTATAATTTACCAAGGTTTGATATATTTTAGGACGGATGTCAATTCTGGGAAGGCAAAGCGGATTAGAAACAATCCACATGTAAGGATTGCCCCTTGCGATATTCGTGGAAATCTAAAGGGTAACTGGTTTGATGGCAAAGTAAAGTTTGCTGACTCGGCAGAATCGTCAATAACTTATTCTATGATTGACAAGAAATACGGGTTTATTACAACTCTGATTAGGATATTTAATAAGATTAGGCGTACCAATCCCGTCGTAATAGCTATCTCAATTTGAGTACGTTTCTACCCATCCAATAATTTGTAAATCTTTACTCTTTAATAAAATAGAGTAAAAGTAATTGATAATTAATAACATATCCTATAATTTCATAGTTGACTTGCTATAATGTTAATAACTAACTAGGGTAAAAATTACCGCCCAATTTAAATATACTGTTACCACAATATAAGATATGGTAAAAAGAGAAAAAGAAGACAATATTGCTGGTAAATTTAATGCAACTCGCAAAATGAATAGATCAGTTCAAATTGTAACCAATAGCATTGAAACTGCGGAGGGCGATGGCTTTGCCGTTCACAGATCCTTCCCTTCACGATCTATTCGAAATATAGATCCTTTCTTACTTTTAGATGAGATGGGCCCCTTAGTTTTGTTACCACATGAGGAAAAAGGATTTCCAGATCATCCTCATAGAGGCTTTGTGACTGTCACTTACATGCTTGAAGGAAGATTCGAACATAAAGATTCTCAGGGAAATTCAGGTATGCTTGGTCCCGGTGATGTTCAGTGGATGACAGCAGGTTCTGGTTTGGTTCATTCTGAGATGCCAGAAAAAGAGCTTTCTAAAAGTGGAGGAACATTGCATGGATTTCAACTGTGGATAAATCTTCGTAAAAATGACAAGTGGATAAGGCCAGATTACCAGGATGTTCCTTCTACAAAAATTCCCATAGTCAATACACCTGATGGTAAAGTATCAATCAAGGTTATTGCAGGAAATTACCTTAATACCAAGGCTGTAATCAGGACTTTGACTCCTATTTTGTATTTGCACTTTACCCTGCAACCAGGTGGAGAAGTTGTTTCTCCAGTTCCTGAAAATTATAATGCATTTGCATACGTTATTAGTGGTAAGGGCCTTTTTGGAAAAGATAATGTGATTGGAGAGAAGAAAAACTTGATTGTGTTTAAAAATGATGGCAACTATACTTCTATAAGAGTACCTGAGAAAGCCCAATCATCTTTGGATGTGTTATTTATAGCAGGTGTGCCTCTGAATGAACCAATAGTACAATATGGACCATTTGTTATGAATACCCAAGAAGAGATTGATAATACTTTAGAGGATTATCATAATGGGAGAATAGGTAAGATTGAAACCTAGAAATTTAGGACCAATTTGATATTATTTAGTTATACCTTTTGATAATAATGGATACAAGTTTTGTATCCTGCACTCATCCCTCCCCTCCCCATGGAATCTCTTCTTGCTATATAGTTCAGAATTGATAAGAAAGAGGTCATGCTTCACCAAACTGGTCAGTGTATAAAAAAATCTAGAATAAAGAATTACAACAAGCTAATTTTGTGCCTCAGTACTCTAGTTGATAAAATTGTATCTAAACTCAGTATAACAAAATGATATCTGGTTGGTTATTTGATGCATATACTTTAAATGGCAACATGATTTTCTGGATAAAAAAAACTAATTCTACAATGATAAGAGTGGTGGACAAGAGATGGAATCATAAAATCTATGTTGCTTCTGACAAGTCTTTATTAAAATCTATCATAGAGAATAATGAAATACTTTCCATGGTAAAAGAATATAATTTTCTTTCTAAATTTGAATCGGTAACAGATACGAAGAGATCTCAAGTTCTTGAAATGGAGTTAAAAGATTCTACTTATACATTAAAATTAGCAGAAAAAATTGAGAGATTGGGAAGATTTGGACAATTTAGACTATACAATGTAGGTATTCTACCAGAACAATCCTATTTTTATGAGCACGATATTTTTCCACTCATGAAGTGTAAAGTTCATGTATCTAATTCAAAACTTAATTGGGTAGGCAAAGAGGATAATGTGTGGTCTACAGAATATAAGTTACCGTTATTTAATAACGTACGTCTAAAAGTATATCCAAAAGTAAAGGAAGGAAAAATACCTAGATTTACAGATTCAATAGCATTGGTATCTATACAAAATTGTGGCAGAATTAAAGATATTATTCATATTCAGGGTACTGAAATAGATATTTTATATCAACTTGTTAAAGAAATAAAAAAAATTAATCCTGATTTTATTCTCACAGAAGATGGTGATTCATTTACATTTCCTTATCTAAGGTACAGATCGGAAATCAATCAAGTAGATTTAATCCTTGACAGAGAGGGTGTACCTTTATACAGACCTAAGAGAGATGGAATATCATATTTCTCTTATGGTAAGATATATTTCAAACCATTAGCTGCAAAGTTATTTGGAAGGGTACACATTGATACAGACAATTCCTTTGTTCTAAATGAATCTGGTCTTCAAGGATTGTATGAACTTGCAAGGATTTGTAGACTACCATTACATGCAGCATCCAGAGCCTCTATTGGAAAGTGTATGAGTAGTTTACAATTCTATAACGCTATGATAAAGGATATACTTATTCCATGGAAACCCACACTGGCAGAACACCCAAAGTCACTTGGAGATCTTTTAATTGCTGATCGCGGCGGTCTGATATTTGAACCAATTGTGGGCGTGCATGAAAAAGTTGCTGAACTTGATTTTGTTTCTCTCTATCCTAATATAATGTTTAAAGAAAATATATCAGCTGAGACTGTAATTTGTAATTGTTGTTCTTATTCCAAGTTACGCGTTCCAGAATTACTAAATTATCACATATGTGAAAAAAGAAGAGGGATAGTTCCTATATCATTAGAAATATTACTAAAGAAGAGAGCAATATATAAAAACAAGAAAAACGCAACCACAGATCCTAACTTAAAAAAGATTTTTGGTGCAAGACAAACTGCACTAAAATGGGTTTTAGTTACAAGTTTTGGTTATCTAGGTTTTAATAATGCTAAATTTGGTAGAATAGACGCACATATTGCAGTATGCGCATTTGATAGACAGATTTTATTACAAACAGTAAGGATAGCAGAATCACATAGATTTAAAATCCTCCATGCAATAGTTGATTCCATCTGGATACAAAAGAAAGATGGTATAAACAATGATTATAATGATTTAACAACTGAAATAGAAAACAAAACTGGACTTCCAATTTCATTTGAAGGTATATACAAGTGGATTGTATTTGTTCCTTCAAAGAATAATGCTGTACTGCCTGTTTCTAATCGCTATTTTGGCGTCTTTGAAGATGGAACTGTAAAAATGAGGGGGATAGAGGCAAGAAGACATGACACTGCTGAATTCTTTTCAAACGTTCAGCAAAATATTTTGAACATAATGTCAGAAGCTAACTCAATCAAAGAAGTTAAAGATTTGATGCCAAAAGTGAGAGATATTTTTCACATGCATCTAGAGCTTTTGAAATATAGTAAGGTTCCCATAAATGATTTAGTTCTAACAAAGAGGATATCGAAAAATGTAGATGAGTATGAAAATAGGAATACGGTTGAATTGGATGCATTACTACAATTAAAGAATGCTGGTAATTCGCTTAAAGCAGGACAAATTTTGAAATATGTAATAACCGATTATTATCAAAAAAATTCAAGAAAAAGAAGTATCCCACTTGAATTAGTAAATTCAAAGACTGTATACGATTCAAAGAGGTATTCTGAATTATTAGCAGAAACATGTAATTCTGTTACAGAACCCTTTGGACTAAAGTTGACATGTGAGTAGCAAACATCACGTATCACGTTTGTTATCTATAACATATATTATCGTAAAGAACCAACTGTTTTAATTTATAATTAAAATTTAATTTTGTCTTTCTGCTAATTATTTTGTTCTTCTCTTAGCCCATTTCAGTTTCATTTCGTTTAAAAGCTCAAAATTTTCATAAATAAACGGTCTCGTCTCTCTCATTCCTTCTATTATTGATTTTGCCTTCTGCCAGAACGGACTAGGATTAAAAACATCAAAGTACAGATTGGTGTCAATTAGTCGCCTTTTTACTAAAGTACCAGAAAGTTCAAAAAAACCACAAACCCGAATAAAGTGACTTCTTTCTTGAGATGTACCATGATATTTTTGTTTATATTCTTCATAGCTTTTTACATTGAAATCTTCAAGGAACCAAAGCATAGAATCTCTGTTTCTATCGTATATCTCATAGAGTGAAAATAGTATATCAACATCTTTATTTGCCAATAGTAATTCCTTATGTAATCCGTATAATATTACATTTTCTAGTTTTCAACGTTTTCAGCAAATACCTTGGTATATCAAGTCTTCAAGCATACGCAGCACGTCTCCTGTGTTGAGAAGTACAATTACACTACTGACACAAATAATTTAGAAAATTACGACGAGAAATGCAAGCGATACTAATAGAAGTAAAAAGTAGGCTTTTGCTTACTGTGATATTAATTATTAGTGAGTATGGATCCAATATGAAGGATTACAGTTTCAACTAGCAGTTGATTTATTGCCATATCTTTCTTTCAGGTATTTTGAAACATTCGCCAATTGATTATAGTATTCGTCGTATAGCCTTTGCATCTCCGATTCTGAAACTATTATTGCTTCTCTGTCTTTTAGGAATGATGGTACAATCTTTAATTTTGATACCTTGAATTGTGCTGGTTCATTTGGACCTATCAGTGCACAGTTTTCACATATTTTATATGGGTAAAGCTTATACCGCCTTTCACTAAATTTCCATTCATAACCACATATAGCGCATTTCATAGCGATATACTTGGTCATCTATTTCTGAAGGTGGTAATAAGATCTTATTATCAATTGCTACCATTTTAAATTTAAAATATTAAGAGCAAACTTAAAAACAGAAGAATGATTAGAATAATTAAATTAAAATATACTAACTTCACAAACCAGGTCCACCATATTGTGAAGTTGCTTTCAAGTTAGTTAAAAACGAAGTTGAAATTTAAAAAAACTTAACTATACCATATAAGCATATTAATTACAGTCCTTAGGAGGAATGGGTATGTTGTCTAGATCGTGGAGTAGAAGACTTGTCTAATAGCGCGAAAATTGTTACCATAGTAGACGATGACATTTATACGGCTAAACTCTTTCATGAGGCCTTGTCTGAAAATATTAAAGGAATTTCAGTCTATTCCTTCACCGATCCCGTTAGAGCATTTGAGCACTTTGTAGTGAACAAAGAGAATTCCATCTTGGTTATTTCTGATTTAAGAATGCCGGGGTTAAATGGATTAGAATTACTCAAAAAAGTAAAAACCTCAAATCCTAAAGTAAGAACGATCTTGATGAGTGCATATAATTTTGAGGAAGAAGATTTGTACCAACAATATATGAAAGAAGCAGTGATCAACTCAACTATAGAAAAACCTATCACGATTAATAGATTATACCAAAAAGTAAGGGAGGAACTGAATGCTTATCAAAAAGGCAAAAGTGTTAAATCATAAAATTTTTTATTGTCTAGTAGTATGAATTTCATTCTTACATTAGGATACGAGCGCGTACTCTTATAATAATGTCGAATTAAGATAGGTCCATCAACAGTTAACTCCTTTTTTTGATTTGTTAAATTTAGGATGGTAAAGACCAAGACAGCCCTCCCTCCAAATTTCTGAGCTGTAATAATTTAAACTTAATATCGCTCATCCTTAGTTTTTAACAATGCTTACCACGTTTCACTCACGGAAAACATAATCGGCTAAGATTGAAAGTCCACTTTTTATCTTTTGCTTAAATTAGATCATGAATGCTTATTTAACTTGTTCTGCATAGTTAATTACCATCGTTTAAGAAACTCCTTTACCCTTGGTGGGTCAACTCTGGCTTTGCCAATCAAAGTAGGCCCACCAGATATTAGTATCCACAACCGTTATACTATTAGTGAAGATCAGATATTCCGATCACGAAGTAGTAATCCGATCTCTTGATCTTGCCGTTAGAAAGAAACGATCTAAATTAGACGAAGTTGGTTTTTTAATTCCTTTGCTCGATTTCTAATAGTCACTTCTGTAACCCCCGCAGCATCTGCGATGTCAACCTGTCTTATTGTTTTTCCTTCCATTTGCAGCGTTACATAGAGTACTGCTCCGGCAAATCCCATGGGATCTTTTCCGGCAGAAAATTCTAGTCCAAGAGCTTTTTTCATAACATCTCTTGCGTGTCTTGTTGTCCTTTCATTTAATTGAAGTTTATTTGAGATTTTTTCTATACACTGGAAACAATTTATTTGTGGTATTTTACGTTCCAATTGAAACACAATATCCCTGTAAATTTTTGCGATAGCCTTTCTGCTTATGTTACTGGCTTCAGATAGTTCATCAATTGTTCTTGAGACCCCCAGTTCTCTGCATGATATATAAAGGCATGCTACAAGAACAGCGCCAATAGTTCTGCCTCTTATTAATCCGGTCTCTTGGACCTTTCTGTACGTGTATGCAGTCTTCTCAACTATTGAAGGAGTGAGGCTTAGTTTATCTTTGAGTTTATCCAATAACATGAAGGCTGTCGTAAAATTACGTGAAGAGCTATCTCGGAAAAGAGTACGCGAATCCCACATTCGCAGCCTGTTCATTCTGGCTTGCATTCCTGAGTCAATTAAATGTCCAGTTGAATCTTTGTTTGTTTTGCCAATGATAGATGATAAATTCATATCATGCACTGCGAGAGAATATGGCAAGCCTGTTCTACTTTTATCGGTCTGTGATTCATTGAAATTTCTCCATTCCTTACCACTTTCTTCTATACCATCGACCGCGACTGTTCCACAGTTACTACACACAACTTCACCTGATACTATATCAGTCACCATCTTATTCTCTTTTATATTGCAACTTGAACACGTAATTACCTTTGACATTATAACGATTAAGTGTATATATATACGCTGATCAAGTATTTAAGTATTGTACCTTTATAAGAAAAACTGATGAAATATTAAGTTGAGGGCATTTTGTTCTCCCTGAACAGAATTTCCAAAATTAGATTATGATTACGATACTTCTTTAAATATCATAATTATTCAAATATGGGCTTTGCAAATATAAAAAAATTTAATTTTAAATCATTATTCACTGATTTTTTGATGTTAATAATCGCGAAAAGTACAGCTCTTTTGTGATGTCAATAATCGTGATAAGTACAGCTCTTTTATAATTTGTTGTGTAAATAAGAACAGATTGACCATGACGGTCGAATCTAACTCAAAATCAATGCAATATCTGTTCGATATACAACCAAAAGGTGTGTTATTTTTAGATAATCTTGAAAATGAAATTGAATGTCCTAGATGTCATGATCTGATGACTTTATTTTCCGACTTTGACTTCCTCTATTATAAATGTCAGGAATGTCATCTGCCACTCTATACCTCTCCTAACGTGGATAGCTAATTTTGGCGGTTTTGGAATAAAATTTATTATAATTCCTATACGATAACAGGCATTGATATCTTGGAGTTATTGAGCTTCTAATGTATGTTCGATAAAGTTACACATTTATTTTTCAACAACATAATTTTTGTAAACTCGATGCTGGAAGTAAAATCCGTAATTTATTTGCTTATTGTGTCAATGCTTGTAATAATAATTTATCAAATTACTTTTTGTTGTTCTACAGCTAATTCTCAGGAGACAGAGCTTAGATCTATAAAACAACTTGGAGTGAAAGGCTCTGAAAAAGGACAATTTACTTTTCCACATAGTCTTACAGTAGATAAGCTTGGTAACATCTATGTAGGAGATACTGGGAACAAACGCATACAGAAATTCACTCCAAACGGTACATTTCTTACCAGCTGGGGTTCTGAAGGAACAGGTAACGGACAATTTCTTGGTTTGCATGACGTCACGGTAGACCCTGAAGGAAAGTTTCTTTACACAGTCGAACTTAAAAATCATCGAGTTCAAAAATTTTATACTAATGGTAGCTTCGTGACAAAATGGGGATTTAATGGTACCGGAGGCCGAGATGTTATGAGATCTCCGCATCAAATAGCAGTAAATTCTCTAGGGTATGTTTATCTTACAGATCCAAATGGGAATCAGATTTTAAAGTATTATGATAATGGTACTTTTTTAGGAATTGTCGGATCGCAGGGTGCAGGTCCGGGCGAATTTAATACTCCACATGGCATAGCAATAGACGCTAACAACAATATTTACGTGACGGACATGAAAAATTATAGAATTCAGGCTTTTGATAGTAAAGATAATTTTGTTAGACAGTGGGGATCATTTGATATAGGACGTGGTCAACTATCTGAAACTGTACCTGGTATTGCAATTGATACTAATAATCACGTTTATGTCATAGATAAGATAAATTCTCGAGTTCAAATGTTTGATAACACAGGAAAATATTTGTCTAGCTGGGGTTCTAATGGTAATGGCCCTCAACAATTACATAAACCTGAAGATATTGTAGTAAATCGTAATGGAAAAGAAATTTACATTACTGACACAAGAAACTCTAGAATCCAAATACTACGGGTCATAAATTGAAAATAAAACTTTTAGCGTTATTTAGATTAAGAATCTTCGCATCAGAAAATACAGGATTCGTTTTACTTGAAGACTACTTTGGTATTGTCTTTGATTCTTTTCAGAACACTCTCTTTTTCATCGTTATCAGGAATTATTCGTCCCACTATATTAACAGGAGAATAAGCCAGAATTTTTCCTTCTTCGCTAATAGGGGTTGGTCCATAAAATAGACATAATGCATTGCCCTCGGGCCAATATGCAAAATCGAATAAATTTACCTGCCTTTTTGCATTTTCTTCCTTCTCTACAACACGAGTCTTTTCGGTATATAGCTCATCACCCCATCTGTTGATATTAACCTCAATAGGTAGCTTTGAAAGTATTGCTTGGACAGTTTTCGGAGAATGTGAATCATCCAACTCAATTGATACTTCTCTACCAATATCCACAAAAGCCAGTTTAATCAGTTTTTTCATGATACCATCCTAGATGTATCACTGCATTAAATTCTCTTGCGATCTATAATCTTTGAACGATGCCATGGTCTGGTTCTAACTTTCTGATTACAGTCATAACATCGCAATATCTCTTTTGGATATTTCAGTTCGCAGGTAGAACAATAATTAAAAAAAGTATAATCGATTCTGCTGGGAATTGGTTTTAATCTAGCTTCCTTACTTTTGGAATTTACTAAACATTGTGATAAGGAGTTATTTTCTAAACAAACTTCAACCATTTTATCGTAAAACTTGGTTCCTATTAATTTAGAATTAGTTTCTACAACATTAGATACTTGTTTACTGTCATTAAGAACCATTTAGAGTTACTCCTGATAATATCAAAAAAGAAAAAAAATGATTTA
>Ga0207428_10000674_pt1 | contig 39952 bp, 34 predicted proteins | sample RhiMethybrSRZTD1_FD_187600 | JGI IMG/M metagenome (GOLD analysis project Ga0207428, IMG submission 187600) | Populus rhizosphere microbial communities from Tennessee, USA - Rhizosphere MetaG P. TD hybrid SRZTD1 (SPAdes) (version 3) | ecosystem: Host-associated > Plants > Roots > Rhizosphere >...
AGCGCTGTCGAGCGTGATTGACGTCACCAAGTCCGAAGCTCCGGTGCTGGTCAACCAGTTGCCGTCGCCGACACCGGGCGTGACGCGCTGCAACTCGCTGGGCTGTCGGGCAACGTGCTGGTAGTGGCGAACCAGGCGGCGAAGGCCGGTGGCAAACGTGCCGGCATGTGGGTGCTCGACGTCTCCGACTTCAAGAAGGTCTCGACGGCCACACGCCTCGAGGACATCAGCCTGTCGTTCTTCGATACGTCAGGTCCCGAGTCGCGAGGCGTGCACAACCTGTGGTTCGTCGATGGCGAGTTCGCGCACCTCACCACTGGCACGCAGGACTTCCGTCCGACCAATCCGCAAGACGATCAGATCTGGGTCGTCATCGATCTGCGCAACCCGCGTCAACCGCGCGAGGTCGGCCGCTGGTGGCTGCCCGGCACGCGCCAGGGCGACCGCCGTCTGCCCGGCTGTCTGCCGCCGCGGCACACGCCATTTGACGATGGCTACCGGCCGCATCAGATCGAGATCTGGCCCGATCATCCCGACCGCGCGTATGTCGCCTACATCGACGGCGGCGCGATGATCAATCACGCGATCGTGGATGAGAAGGGATTGATCTACGCGAACGATCGCTTCACCGGCGGGCTCTACATCCTGCGATACACGGGTACGGTGCCGATGGATTGAGTGGAGCAGTCCCATTCGCCGCGGTGCGCGATATAGTCATTTCATGAACCCAACCACCTGGTGGCGTCGCGCCGATCTGGGCGCGGCGCTGGTGCTCGCGTGTCTCGCCGCGGCCGCCGTCGCGCCTGCGCAGGAGCAACCGCGCCTGCAAGAGCAGGCGCGCCAGCAAGAGCTGGCGCGAAAGAAATATCCGTACCCCGAGGTCCGCGACATGCGCGGCGTAGTGCCACCGGGACCGAAGGTCGCGCCGTACAACAGTCCGCCTCTCGGCGACGGCCCCTTCGACTTCGAGACCTACGAGCAGCGTCGCATCCGCGTATCGGTGGTCACGAAAGGTCTCTCGCATCCCTGGAGCGTGGCGTTCCTGCCGGGCGGTGACATGCTCATCACCGAGCGTGTCGGCCGTCTGCGTCTGGTGCGCAACGGCGTGCTGCAGCCCGAGCCGGTGAAAGGCACACCGAAGGTGGTGTCGATCAGCACGATGGCCGGGCTGATGGACATCGCGCTGCATCCGCGCTTCGCCGAGAACAAGTGGATCTACATCTCGTACCACAAGCCCGTGGGCATGGGGAAAAGCGCGGACGGGAAAGACTTCCCGCTCGCCAGCAACTCGATCCTCCGGGGCACGTGGGACGGCAATCAGCTCACCGATGTGCGCGACGTCTTCGTGGCCGACGATGTGGACATGGAGATGTCGAGGATCGCGTTCGGTCAGGACGGGATGCTCTACATGACGATCGGCGGCCCAGGCACGGGTCCGCCTGAGAGTCTCAATCGTCCGCAACACGGCAACGACTACGCCGGCAAGATTCTGCGGATGACAGATGAGGGCAGTGTCCCGAAGGACAATCCGTTCGTTGGCAAGCCCGGCTTCAAACCTTTGATCTACACGATGGGCCACCGCACCCAGCTTGGCCTCGCCGTGAACCCGTTCAACGGTGAAGTCTGGGCCGGCGAGCAGGGACCGAACGGTGGCGACGAGGTCAACATCCTCAAGCCCGGCAAGAACTACGGCTGGCCGGTCGTCAGCGACGGCCGCGACTATCGAGGCCCGTACATGTCGCCGTCGCCCTTCAAGGAAGGGATGGAGCGGCCGCACGTTGTGTGGGTGCCGTCGATAGCGCTCTCGGGCATGGTGTTCTACACCGGTAATCGCTTCCCCAACTGGCAGCGCAATCTGTTTGTCGGAGGCATGCGCGAAGGTGAAATCGCCCGCACCGGCCAACTGCAGCGCATCGTCTTCAATGACCAGTGGCAGGAGCTGCGACGGGAGTCGCTGCTGCGCGATCTGCATCAGCGCATTCGCGATGTGCGCGAGGGGCCGGATGGGTTGCTCTATGTGCTGACCGAGGAGGACGCCGCAGCGCTTTTGAAGATCGAACCCGCAGAGTAGGCCGGGTCCTGTTCTTCGGACCCGGCGCGCTTGCAGCTCAGCCGCACAAGGTTGAGTACAATCCGCGCTACCCCTCGGACCCTATAACGACGCATGCCGACGGTCCTCGTCATCGACGAGAACCGCGCCATACTCGACACGATCGGCCGAGCCCTGCGGGGGGCTGGCTTCGGCGTCGCTCTGGCCAGCAGTGGCCGGGAAGGCCTGAAGCTCGCCGGAGAGCGGGCGATCGATCTTGTCGTGGCTGATCTTCGTCTGCCTGACGTGGCAGATGTCGAGGTGTTGAAACAGCTCAGGCAGACGCTGGCCGATGTGCCAGTGATTGTGACCGGGCTCGCTTCGACCGCTTCGGCCATCGAAGTCGGCAAACTTGGCGCGGTTGACTATCTGGAAAAGCCGGTCTCAGTAGACCATCTCGTCCAGCTCGTACGCGCCTACGTTCCGCTGCCGGCATCACAGTCGGCCAGCCATGATCTGCCGCGCGTCAGTCCGCCCGTGATCCGCGCCATGCGGGTGATCGAGCAGCGCTACGCCGAGACGACGCTACACGTCGGCGCGGTCGCGCAGGATCTCGGCGTCTCCACCGAGCACCTCTGTCGTGTGGTCAAGCGTCACACCGGTTTGACGTTCGTCACGCTGGTCCGTCGTGCGCGGGTGCGCGCGGCGTGCCGCCTGCTGCAGACGACTGCGCTCAGCATGAAGGAGATCGCCGCTCGCGCCGGCTTCAGCAGCGCGAGCCGTTTCGATCGCGACTTCAAGACGGTGTGCGGCGTCTCGCCATCGGAGTATCGCGCCGACTTCTGGCGTAAGTCGGTTAGTGGTTAGTGGGTTAGTGGTTGGTGGTTAGTGGTTGGTGGTTGGTGGTAGCTGGTTCACCCTCCAGCTCGTCGCTACGGTTTTCTATCAATTCCCGGCAAGCAATATCAAACACCGTCAAGACTTCGATCGTTCATCACGCGTAGACGTCGTCACAATACGCCGCGCGTAGGGGCAACGGATCGTTGCTCCTGCCATTCCCCCGCATCTGTTTCTGCACAACACGAATTAGCCGCGCCACGCATGTCTCGGCGCGGTCACGGCGATGGCCCTATCACGGGGAAGGGGGCAACCCATGCCAGGTGTGTTCAAAGTGGGAGTGTGTGTGTCTGCAAGCGCGCTGGCGCTGGTAATGGCGTTTGGCGCGCGCGTCGAGACTCAGAGCGGCGTGACTGATGCGCCGGCCGGATTCGACGTCGTCTCCAACGGATTCGCCGAGGAATTCTGCAACCGGCAGAATCATCTGACGAATTCGCCGAACTCGCCGCAGATTGACAGCGACGAGTGCAGCTTCGACACCGCCATTGAAGAATTCAGCGAGTCCCAGGCCGAGGAAGACGGCATCGGTCCCGTCTTCAACGCCACCGGCTGCGGTGAGTGCCACATCGCGCCAGCGCTCGGCGGCGGCAGCCAAATCATGGAGCGGCGTGCCGGGTTCTTCAATGGTCTGACGTTCACCGATCATCCAGGCGGCTCATTGATCCACGATCGGGCCAACGACCTGGCGTTGCTCGAGACGGTGATCGAATCGCGAGCCAACGTATTCAGCTTCCGTGGATCGCAAAGCCTGTTCGGCGACGGCTTCGTCGAAGCGGTCGGCAACAGCACGCTGCAAGCAATCGCCGCGGCACAGCCGACAGCGCAGCGCGGGCAGATCATCAACGTTGCGGTCTTCGAAGCGCCCGGACAGACGCGCATCGGGCGATTCGGTTGGAAGGGACAGCAGGCCAGCCTGGTCTCGTTCTCGGCCGACGCCTATCTGAACGAAATGGGCGTCACCAGCCCGCTGCAGCCGACGGAAAACACCTCGAACGGCAACCCGGTCCCCGACGACGGCGTCGCGGATGACGACGGCGTTGACGTCGAGCTCTTCGCGCTGTTCATGCGCTCGCTGAAGGTGCCGCCGCGCAATGCCACTCTCGCGAACACACCGGACGCCACGGCAGGCAGTGCGCTGTTCGATCAAATCGGCTGCAACGTGTGCCACACGCGGTTGATGGTGACGGTCGATCCCGAAACGCCGATCAACGGCGGAGCGCTGCTCGTGGCGCGCGCGCTCGGCAACAAGCGCATCCGGCCCTTCGGCGACTTCCTGCTGCATGACGTCGGCACCGGCGACGGCATCGTGCAAAATGGCGGTCAATCGTCGCGCAACAAAGTCCGCACGGCGCCGCTGTGGGGTCTGCATGCCCGCACCCGGTTCATGCACGACTTCGAGAGCCACAGCATCGACGACGCCATCGCGCGCCACGCCAATCAGGCTCAGTCGGCACGCAACGCCTTCAACGCCCTGTCCTCAGGGGATCGAAGGAGACTGCTGACGTTCCTACGGTCGCTGTAAGCGGCTTCGGGCTCCGGGCTTTGGGCCGTAAGGCCCGAGGCCCGGCCTGAGCCCGAATTTGGACGGGAAATAGACCACACCTCACCTGTTCTGGGTCTTGGAATCCCAGGCACCGCCATCGTCTAATAGAGGGCGTGAATAACCTGCGGGGATTCGTCTGCGCAATAACGGTCATCCTCACCCTGGCGCTGCCCGGACGGAGCACGGCCGCTGGCACCGACACGCGGCTGGCCGACGCCGCCATGAAGCGAGATATCGCCGCTGTGCGCGCGCTCGTTGCGCAGAAGGCTGACGTCAACGCGCCTGGGACCGACGGTTCGCCGGCGCTGCACTGGGCCGTGCGCGTGGACGACGCCGCGATGGCGAAGCTGCTGCTCGGCGCGGGCGCCCAGGCGACACTCACCAATCGCTACGGGCTGACGCCAATGGCCATTGCGGCCACCAACGGCAGCGCCAGCATGATCGGCATCCTGCTCGACGCCGGCGCCGACGCGAACGCCGCCGACGCGGCCGGCGATACGCCGCTCGTGAGCGTGACGCGTGTCGGACGCGCCGACGCGGTGACGCTGCTCCTCGATCGCGGCGCCAAAGTTGACGCGGCCGATGCGACCTATCAGCAGACGGCATTGATGGTGGCCGTCCGCGAGAACCATCCCGAGATCGTCAAACTGCTGATCGCCCGCGGTGCGTCAGTGAATGCGCGGACGCGCGTGGGGCGGGCGCCGGCATGGGTCCTCCCGAACTCCCAGCCTGGGTTCGGTCACGGCATCGGCATCGTCCGCGGCGGGTCGCCCGATCGCGGGCGTCGAGCGCCGACGCCTGGCGGCATGACGCCGCTGCTGTACGCAGCCCGCGACGGAAGGATGGACGCGGCGCGCATGCTGCTCGACGCGGGTGCGGACATCAATCTGCGCGATGCCAACGACATCACCCCGCTCCTTGCCGCCATCACGAACAACCATCCCGACGTCGCGCGCTATCTCATCGAGCGTGGCGCCGATATCAAGGCCGTGGATTGGTACGGTCGCACACCGCTGTGGGCGGCCGTCGAGACGCGCAACATGGACGTCGACAACGCGACGTTCGTGAACAGCATCGATCGCGCGCCGCTTCTGGAGCTGATTCAGGTGCTGCTCGATCGCGGCGCCGATCCGAACGCGCGAACGAAGGAAGTGCCACCGGTCCGCAACGATTTCCTGCGCGTCACCGCCTCGTTGTCATGGGTAGACTTCACCGGTCAGACGCCGTTCATCACCGCCGCGCTCGCCGGTGATGTGACAGTGATGAAGCTCTTGTTGAAGCATGGCGCCGACCCGAACATCGCGACATTTGCGGGCACGACGGCGTTGATGGCGGCGGCAGGGGTGAACTGGCAATTCGATCAGACATACGACGAAGGCCAGCCGGCGCTGCTCGAAGCGGTCAAGCTCTGCGTCGAGCTCGGGCTCGACGTGAGCGCGGTGAACTCCATGGGCCTGACGGCGATGCATGGCGCCGCCAACCGCGGCTCGGACGACATCATCAAGTATCTTTCGTCGCTCGGCGCAAGGGTCGACGTCAAGGACAAGGAAGGACGCACGCCGCTCACGTGGGCCGAGGGCGTGTTCCTGGCGACGATTCCAGCGAAGCCGAAGCCAAGCTCGATCGCGCTGCTCAAGCAGCTCATGGCGGCGGCCCCATCCGCAGGGCAGCAACAGTGACGAACCCTGGTATCACCTTCTCGAAGTCGGCAAGCGTCCTCTTCATCGTGCTGCTGGCGGTCATCGTCCGCAGCGCCGCGCCATCAGCCGACGCTCGTCGAGCGGAGGCTTCAGCCTCCGCGGTGCAGCAAGCGCCTGCGACAACGGCGTCCGCTGAAGCGGCGTTTCTCAATCAGTACTGCATCGGCTGTCATAACCAGCGCGCCAAGATTGGCGGCCTCGCGCTCGACACCTTGGACGTCGCGAAGGTCGGGCCAGCGGCCGAGACCTGGGAAAAGGTCGTCAAGAAGATTCGTACCGGCATGATGCCGCCGAGCGGCGCGAAACGCCCTGAGCGGACCGCGCTCGATCGCTTCGCCACTGAGCTCGAGTCGCGACTCGATCGTGCCGTCGATGCCAACGCCGCGCTGGTGACGCCGGCGCTCCATCGTTTGAATCGCACGGAATACGCCAACGCGATTCGCGATCTGCTCGCGCTCGACATCAACGTGAACACGCTGCTGCCTGCCGACGGATCGAGCCAGGGGTTCGACAACCTGGCCGAAGCGCTGGCCGTGTCGCCGTCGCTGATTCAGGGCTATGTCTCCGCCGCGATGAAGATCAGCCGACTCGCGGTCGGCGATCGGACGGTCGCGCCGTCGCAGACGACGTTCGCGCCGCCGTCGGGGCTGGCGCAGGATCGCCACATCGACGGACTGCCGCTCGGCACACGCGGCGGCGTGGTGTTCCATCACACCTTCCCGTTGGACGCGGAGTACGAGTTCTCGATGGGCGGTCGTGGCGGCGGGCCGGGCGTCGATCTCACGCTCGATGGCGCGCAAGTCCGAGTGGAGAACCCGCGTGGCTTCCGCGTGAAGGTCGCGGCCGGGCCACACGCCATCGGAGTCGCGCTGGTCGATCGGCAGCGCGGCGCCGGCGTTGACGAGATCTACTCGGACTTCAGGACGAACGCGACGTTCACGACAGCCGGCGGCATTCCAACGCTCGTCGTGACCGGCCCGTTCAACGCGACGGGCGCCGGCGACACGCCGAGCCGGCGGGCGATCTTCAGCTGCAAGCCGGCAAGCGCCGCGGAAGAGACCACGTGCGCGAGGACGATCCTCACGACGCTGGCCCGCCGCGCCTATCGCGGGACGGTGAGCCCCGCCGAGGTCAACACGCTTCTCGATTTCTATCGCGAGGGCCGCAAGACCGGCGACTTCGAAAACGGCATCCAGCAGGCGCTGGCGCGCATCCTCGTCGCGCCGCGATTCGTGTACCGAATCGAAGAAGAACCCGCGACGGTCGCGTCCGGTCAGGTCTATCGCATCAGCGATATGGAGCTGGCGTCGCGACTCTCCTTCTTCCTGTGGAGCAGCATCCCCGACGATGAACTGCGCGAGGTGGCCGCGAAGGGCCGGCTGCGCGACCCGCAAACGCTCACGCAGCAGGTGAAGCGGATGCTCGCCGACGCGAAGGCCGATGCGATTGTCGAGAACTTCGCCGGTCAGTGGCTGTATCTCCGCGAGCTCGAGAACGTCCAGACCGACGCCAAAGACTTCGACGAGAACCTGCGGCGCGCATTCCGGCAGGAAACCGAGATGCTCTTCAACACGATCGTGCGCGACGATCGGAGCCTGATCGATCTGCTCGATGCCGACTACACCTTCGTGGACGAGCGGCTCGCTCGCCATTACGGCATCCCGAACGTCAAGGGCAGCTACTTCCGCCGTGTGTCGCTCCCGTCGGACAGCCCTCGCCGCGGTCTGCTGGGACAGGGGAGCGTGCTGACGGTGACGTCCACGGCGACGCGCACGTCGCCGGTCTCGCGTGGCAAGTGGGTGCTCGAAAATCTCCTCGGCACGCCCGCGCCCGTTCCACCGCCTGGCGTGGAAACGAACCTTGGCGGCGCCGAAGCGGCGAAGACCAGCTCACTGCGCGCCCGGCTCGAAGCGCATCGCGCCAGTCCGACCTGCGCGTCGTGCCACCGCATCATGGATCCGATGGGCTTCGCCCTGGAGAATTTCGACCTGGTCGGACAGTGGCGCGAGTTCGACGGCCCGAGCGCTATCGACTCGAAAGGCCAGCTGGCCGACGGGACGCCGGTCAACGGCCCGGCCGATCTTCGCAACGCCGTGCTGAGCCGCTCCGACATGTTCATGACCACGGCGACCGAAAAGCTGATGACGTACGCGCTCGGCCGTCCGGTGCACGACTACGACATGCCGGCGGTCCGCGCGACCGTCCGTCGCGCGGCGGCGAACAATAATCGGTTCTCGTCGTTGATCATGGGCATCATCGAAAGCGACTCATTCCAGAAACGGGTGAAGAAATGAGCGTCATCACGAAAGCGCACCTCTCGCGGCGGACGTTCTTGCGCGGTGCCGGCGTCACTCTTGCCTTGCCGCTGCTCGAGTCGATGATTCCTGCCGCGACGCTGCTCGGGCAGACCGCGGCGAAGCCGCGGACACGGCTCGGCGCCATCTACTTCCCGCACGGCGCGATCATGCCGCAGTGGACGCCGGCGGCCGAAGGCGCCGGCTTCGAGCTCACGCCGATCCTGCAGCCGCTCAAGCCGTTCTACAACCAGATCACCGTCATCAGCGATCTGCGCCACGCCAACGCCTACGGCAGCGGCGCGACAGCGAATCACAACCGCTCGGCGGCCGCGTACTTGAGCGGCGCGTTTGCCGAAACCGGTGCGCAGCCGTCGCTTAGCATCACCGTCGATCAGATCGCGGCGCAGAAGATCGGGCAGGACACTCCGCTGCCCTCGCTCGAGCTGACAATCGAAGAGCCAAGCCTCAACTGCGGCGATGGTCTGAGCTGCTCGTATCGCGACACGATTTCCTGGCAGGGCCCGCATGCGCCGCTGCCGATGCAGAACAATCCGCAGGTGGTGTTCGAGCGTTTGTTCGGCGACGGCAACACCGCGGAGCAGCGCAAGACGCGGCGCGCCCAGTCGATCAGCTTGCTCGACTCCGTGGTTGGCGAGGCCTCGGCGCTGCAGCGCAAGCTGCCGGCGTCGGATCGGACGCGGCTCGATCAGTATCTGAGCGACGTACGCGAGATCGAACGTCGCGTGCAGAAGGCCGGGCAGCAGCTCTCAGACGATCTGCCGGTGCCAGCCGCGCCTACCGGTGTGCCGCGCGACGTCGAAGAGCACATCAAACTAATGTACGACCTGCAGGTGTTGGCGTGGCAGGCTGAGATCACCCGCGTCTCGACGTTCCTCATGTGCAAGGAACTCAGTGGCCAGACCTATCCGAAGAGCGGCATCCGCGACGCGTTCCACACGCTCTCGCACCACTCGAACGTGAAGGAGAACATCGATCGGTTCACGGTGCTGAATACCTACCACGTCGGTCTGTTCGCCTACTTCCTCGAAAAGCTGCGCGCAACGCCGGACGGTGACGGCACGCTGCTCGATCATTCGCTGGTCCTCTACGGCAGCGGGATGAGCGACGGCAACCAGCACAATCACACCGATCTGCCGGTGGTGCTGGCGGGCGGTGCCTCCGGACGTCTGAAGGGCGGGCGGCATCTGCGTCACCCGAAGAACACGCCGATGGCAAACCTGCTGGTGGCGATGCTCGATACGCTCGGCATCCCCACCGACAAGTTCGGGGACAGCAACGGCGAAGTGTCGCTGTAGGTGAGAGAAGGCGCGCGTTACGACTTGCGCGCCTTCAGGTCGTTGGTAATCCGCGCCAGCAGATCGCGCTCCTCCATCGAGATGGCGCGAATCGGCAGACCCAGCAGGCCGCCCGACGCCGAGGCGATCTGCTCGGCATACTTCACCAACTGATCGGCCGTGAGCCCCTTCGCGGCCGGCGCACCCGACTCCAGCAGCGCCGAGATCAGCCGCGCCGCCTTCGCAAAGATATCTGGCGCGGGACGCTCCGCCATCCACGAGGTGAACTGACGATCGGCCGCGCTGCCTTCGGCAATCCCGCGGCTCCTCGCCAGCGAGACGAGCATGTGCCGTTCGGCGGCCGTGATTCCGCCTTCCGCCCACGCCAGTTCGAGAACCGGCATCAGCGGCAGCAGGATCACGGTCTCGCCCGTGAACCCCAGCTCCTGCAACTCGGCGAGCACGGCCGCATCGGAGATGCCGGTTTGCTTGCTCAGATCACCGCGCGCCTGATCGGCGGCCGCGGTCCGGCGCATCTTCTCGACCAGCTCGCGATCCTTCTTCCGGAAATATTCCTCTTCGAGCGCGCGCCCGCGCTCCGCGAATGCATCGTGGTCCGACATCAATCCTCCCGACGCTCAATCCTATCCCAGTCGTCTTCGCCGAACGGCCGACCTTGCCTTACACTTCTTCCGCGATGAGCCTTCGATCGGCGCGTCCGGCAGGACGTGCCCTGCTCGCACGTGGCATTGCACTCGCGGTCAGTTGTGGCGGCGGGACGCCGACAACTCCGACGGTACCACCCCCGGCGCCGGCCCCGGCTCCGGCGGTGCCCTGATGGTGTTCACCAAGCGCTTGCGCGACGGCGTCCGCCGTGGGGAGATCACGTGCAGCGTCCGCATCTGGCAGCGGCCGCGCGTCAGCGTCGGCGCGCGCTATCCGATGGACGAAGGCGCGATTGAGATCGATTCGATCGAGCCGATCAGCTTTGCCGACATCACGCCGGAGCTGGCGCGTGAATCAGGGTTCAACGGCGTCATCGATCTGCTGAAGGTCGCCAAGCACGGGAAGGGCGAGTACGTCTATCTCGTCCGATTTCATTACCTGCCGCCGGGCAGCGGACGACTGCCGCGAAGCAAGACTGATCGGACGCGGGCGGGTGATTGACGCACGGCAACTCCCAACGACCAACTCCCAACTGCCAACCACTTCCAATTTCCAACTCCCAATTCCCAAGAACGTTCAATTGGGAGTTGGGAGTTGGGAGTGGTTGGTAGTTGGGCGTTGGGAATTGGGCGTTGACTAGCGCACGGGAACCGGAATCAGCTGTCCCCGGATCTCGCCACCAGGGTTCGCCGACGTGTGGATGTTCACGTACGCGCCGCCGCCGACAATCGCCTGAATCGCATCCTGGAACGTGGCGATGCCGATTTCGGGACGGGCGACAAACGCCGCGGTGCCGAGACGGAATGTCAGCGGAAGGTCGCCGGTTCGTCCGGTCGGAATCGGGAAGTTGAGAACGATCGGACCGGCCACTCCCCTCGGACCCACGTGAATGTGCCCGGCCGTGGTCCCGGTCGAGAAATTGAACAGTGCCAGGGTCACGGCGATCTCCTCGGCGGCCGCATCGACCGAGACGGTCGCGGTTCCAACAGCGCCCGTCAGAAGGCCCAACAGACCCGGTGTCGGCGTTGTCTCTTCGGCGCCGGTCAGGGTGGCGGTCAGGTTCACCACCTGGGCGGACGAGGGTGTAGCTGAGATGAGCAACGCAGCCGCCACGGCGGCCCCGCACAAAAGTCGTTTCATCGGAGTGTCTCCTTGTCCGTGGTGTGCCACGAGACGGGGAACGGCTAGCAGGAACCGGACCAGTTGAGATCTGCGGCGGGTCAACAGCTTAGCGACGTCGGATGTCGGGCGCGTTTACGGCGGTCGAAACGCGTTTTCGCAACGCGCCGTCCAGAGCGGCCCGCGGACGAAGGACCAAGGACTAACGGGCGAGGCTCGCGAGCAGGATGACGGCGACGGCAACCCCGCCCGCCTGCCATGCCAGATCGGCGCGCTTGTGCAGGAACAGCGACCCCAGACCGAGCATCACGGCGGCGGCCATCAGGAACCGGCGATAGAGGTCCTCGAAGCTTTCGACCTGCTGCGACACGTCGGACTGCCGATGCAGCCGGTCGATGATGCGAAACGCCACCACGCGATCGGGCTCGTCGCCGATTTCGAAGTATTCACCGCCCCCAGCCACGGCCAGCTGGACCAGGGAGTTCCGATCGAGCACTGAGCGGATCACCGGCGGCGGCCGCGTGCCATCAGGCCGCGCGGGCTCGGGAATCATGCCGCCGACCGTCGTCCCGATGCCGGCCACATGCACGGGAATCTTGTGCGACCGCGCCTCCTGAAGGGCCGTCGCGACCGTGCCGCTCCACGCCTGGCCGTCGGAGATGACCAGGAACGCCTTGGGATTGCCGCTCTTGCCGAACACCTCTTCGTCCTTGTCCACCAGACGGATGCCCCAGCGGATGCCTTCTTCGATGTTGGTGTCCCAGGTCGTGGTGTTCTCGAGGCGGAATGGAGAGCGGTCGCCCAGATGATCGATGAAGAAAAACAGCGCGTTCGGGTCCTTGGTCAGACGGACCTGCGGTGCAGCCAGCTGCGCGAAGAGCGCCAGAGCCACGCGATCACCCTTCCAGCTGAGCGTTTCGGCAAACGTCCGCAGGAACTGGACGGAACGGCGCCAGCGATCGGGACGCACGTCGGTCACATACATCGAGGCCGACGCGTCCTGCAGAATCACGATGTCGGCGCTGGCCTTGCGGAACGACGAAAGCCTCGCCTGCGGCCGTGCAATCGCCGCGATGCAGAGACTCGCGGCCAGCAGCACGCACGCCCAGAACGCCAGATCGCCGATCGGTCCGAACCGCTGCCGCACGGGCAGGACCCGCTGGGCCGCCAACCGCCGCACGTTGGCCCGGCGGCGAATGACACGCCACACCCACACGACCAGCAACGCCGCCGGGATCACCAACAGCCACAGATAGGCCGGTGACGCGAACCGGAAGCTCTCGACGTCGATGGCCGGGAGTGACGGCATCAGCCTTTTCGTTCCTTCGGTGCCGCTTTGCCAGCCTCACCGCCGGACGGGTTCTTCTCGCCCTGCTCGAGCGGGATGTAGATCTGGAAGCCCTTCGAGCTGGTGGCCGGCGACGGCGCACCCGATTCGCCGTTGTCCGACTCCTCGCTCTGATCCTTCGGCGGCTGCGGCGGCTGCTTGCCCTTGGCGAGCTCGTCGCGCAGCCTGATGATGTACTCGTAGTTGTAAGCGGCCTCGCTGTGCCACGTGTTGTTTTTGAGCACCGTCAGGTAACCCGAGGCGGCCTCCTCGAGCGCCTTCATCGTCGCCGCCTTGTCCTTTGAGCGGCCCTGGCCCAGTCGATAGGCCGCATTCGCAACCACCAACTGGAGCTCGACGTTGTCGTCGCCGACGGCCGCGACCGGTTCGGCCTGTGCCGGCACGAGTGTGTCGTAGTCCTTCTTCCAGTACTGCAGCGCCGCGTTGCGCGCGCGAATCTCCTGGCGCTCGTCGCGCCCAAGCCACGGCACCCACCGCGCCTGGTCGGCGTACTCCGACGCCGCGGTGAGACTCTCCTTGGCGGAGTCGTATTGCAGCGTCGCGAGACGCTGCTGCGCGTCAGCCATGTGGCCTTCGAGCCGCGCCACGCCCAGAGAGGCGTAGCCGAAGACGGTCAGCGCGACGGCAACGAGGACAAGGGCGATCAGGGTTCTCATAACGCTCCTACCAATGCCGAATGCTCAATGCTCAATGCCGAATGCTCAACAAGAACAGCAAATCCTTTGGGCATTGCGCATTCTGAATTGGGCATTGGGCCTTGTTCCCTTTCACGGAAACGTCCGAAACACTCCGAAGTTCAACTTCAAAAACGCGGCGACCAACCACAAGCCGACGGCGATCAACGCGTAGCCCGCATACCGCGGCCGCGCGACGCTGTATTCGCGCGTTTCGATCCGTCCCGGCGACAGGCGATCGATTTCGCGCAGCGCACGGGCGGTCGAATCGTCGTCGTAGATCGCGTAGAACCGTCCGCCGGTCCGCTCGACGGTCGTGCGCCAGATCTTGTCCTGCAGCACCTCGCCCTCGCGGCGGTTATAGGCGGTGCGCATCATGTACACCGGGATTCGCCACGCGCGTGTCTCGGCCACCATGCGCTCGAGTGCGCCGGACTGCTGATTGAGCTGCGAGTCGCGGCCGTCGGTGAGCACGATCATCAGATTGCCCGACGCGTTGACGAAGTCGAACGTCTTGAACAACTGTGTCGCCTGATCGATGCCCTCGATGATCGTCGTGCCCCAGTCGGGGAAGCGCCCCCACTCGCGCGGATCGCTGATCAGCCGCGCGCTCAACAGGATGTTCTCGTAGTCGTTGGTGAACGGCGTGACCACGTACGCGAAATTGCCGAACTGAATCAGCGCCACAAGATCGTGGTACGGGCCGTTCATCCGGCGGCGGATGAATGATTCAGCTGCGGCGACCGCCGTGAAGAACGTCGCTTCACCCTGCCGTTTGGCAGTCGACTCGAACCTGATCACCATGCTCGTCGAGCCGTCCACGAGCAGGGCAATCCGCCGGCCTGGATACGACACTTCTTCTCGCGCGAACCCGGTCAGCGGGTCGGCCAGCGCCACGGCAAAGAACGGAATGCCGGCGAGGAACAGCAGCAATGGCACGTGACGCAGCAGCGCGAGCGGCGAACGGCGCATCACCGGCAGCAGCGCCGGCAGCGCCACCTGCGTCCGGCTCCGATGCCGCAGCATGTTGATCGTCAGCACCAGGAGGACCAATGCCAGCAACACGATGAAGACGAGCAGCGCCTCTTGCGCCCGCTCGAACTGCAGATCGCTCCAGCGAGTACGCACCCACTCATCCCACGTGGTGCGCAACGCGACGGGAACGTCTTGAAGGGGTCGCACTCTAAATCAACTCCCAACTACCAAGTCCCAACTCCCAAGTCCCGACGTTCAGAAACCCACGAACGATCGCAGTGCCTGCGCCGTACGCTTCGGCCAGAGCGTCGTCGAGCGGATGCGCCGTACCGCCTTCGTGCCGTCGTCGAGCGCGCTGTCGAGCGCCGACGCGTCCTCTTTGCTCTGGCGGCCGTAGCCGGCAGTGCTCAGCACACCCAACGCGTCGGAGATCGACTCGAGATTGGCGCGTGTCTGCGCTTTGGGGGCGTGACCGTTGTTCATCGCCGCCGAGATGGTGCGCGAGGTGGTCGGCGCCGACAGCAGCACCCGCCGCCGTTTCGGCCAGCCGGAGTACACCGTGAGCTGCCCTTCACGCTCGGTGACGTCAGTCCCAACCACGCTCTGCCTGACGGGACGGCCGAGCGCGACGGCGCCAGCGATACGGAGCGCAGCGGCTGCACGCCGTGATAACTCCGAGGTCCATCCGGCCTGCGACGCGTCTTCCTTCACGCGCGCGAGCGCCGTGAGCGACGCCCCGAGCACGGACGAGGCCGGCAGCGGCTTGACGATGCCCTTCCGCTTCACGCGCAGTTGGGCGGTTGCGCGCACGAGCGCGAAGACGCCGAACACGAAGGCGAACGCGAACGACACCCACGCCATCGTCGTCGCCAGCGACGCGCGATCACGCCTGGACTCGATCGAGGCGAAGGTCTGGCCCGACGCGTCGCGAATGTCGTCAACGCTCTTCGGGACGAGTGACAGAATGCGCATCGGCAGCGCCGGCAGGATGTACTGCTGGTCGCGACCCTGCGAGCCACTGCCTCTCTCTTGCAGGTTGTAGGTGACGGTCAGCGCCGGAATGGTGACGTCCTGACCGAAGAACCCGTCGCTCAGCAGCCGCACCTTGTACTCACGCTGGATGTACCGCCACGGCGGCGTCACCACGTCGTCGTACTCGACGCCACTGGCGACTTCGAATGGCGTGAGCGAGAGCGCACCGGGCGCGAGTTGATTGAGGACGGGCACGACGGTGATCGGTCCGGTTTCAATGACGCTGCACGTCAGCACGAGCCCGAACTTCTCGCCGACGCGCACCGACGTGCGATCCGCTTTCCACCAGCAGCGGATCGGATCCGATTCGACCTCGCCGGGCTTCGCCGCCCGCGGCGCGATCGTCGGCGCCGTTGACGCCGCTGGCCGCGGCGGTGGAGGTGCGCCCTGCGGGACGACGACCGGCGCGGGACGTGACGGCGGCGTCTGAGCCGCAGGGGTTTGTCCGTGAGCCGGAACGTCCGAAAGGACGTGCCCGACTATGACCGACGCGAGAATGACTGCTGAACCCTTGAACCTCATCACATCTTCCTGAGCCGCCGCTCGGCTGTGAATTTGACCAACGCCGTTTCCATTTCCCACCGATCGAGGCCGACGCGAACGACGTCCAAGTCGGCGTCGCGCGCGATTCGCTCGATCTCGTCCTGCCATTCGGTCATGCGCGCCGCCAGCCGCCGCATCTCGCGCCTCGACAACACGCGCGTCCGTCCGCTCTCGACGTCGAAGACCTCGACCCAGCCGTCCGACAGCGACGGCACCTCGTAGGCGAAGCGCACGTCGGCCATCAGCAGGAAGATGTCGTGCACCGCGTTCAAGTGCGACAACTGCCGAATCAACACGTCCGCATCGGCGAACAGAAAGTCGGAGATGACGGGCACGAGCGACGACTTGCGCACCTGGCTTTCGATTGCACCGACGATGTCCTGCACCCGCTCGGGATCCCGCGCCTGCGACAGCGATTGGCGATACAGGTCGAGACAGTACAGCAGATGCGAACGGCCAATTCGTGGGCGCGCTGAGGACAGCGGCTGAAACCGCTCGTCGAACGTGACGAGCCCGAACAGATCCTGGAAGAACATCGCCGAAAGCCCGGCCGCCGCCACAGCCCGCGCGAGTGCGGTGGCGATCGTCGTGCCACCGGCGACGCCGCACCGGGTGGACAGGGAGGCATCGACCACCGCCACGATCGCGGCGTTGCTGTCCTGTTCGAACTCGCGGGTGATCATCGGACTGAAGTTCGTGAGCGAGGACTGCGACCAATCGATCGACGACATCCGATCGCCGGGCTCCCAGTCGCGCACACCGACGAAATTGAACCCGGCCCCCTTGAAGACGCTGGCGTGGTCGCCGAGCGTGAACTCTTTCATCCGCTTGAGGATGAACAGCTCGATCTCGGCAATCTCGTCCAGGTTGACGAGCGCCTCGTCATCGCCGTGCCTCGGCGGGTGAACCGCCGCGCCCCCATCACCTGTCACGGGACCGGTACCGAGTCGATGATGTCGTCGATGACCATGTCCACGCTGACGCCATGACTGGCGGCGTGGGGACCAAGCCAGACGCGATGGGGCAGGACATATCGCGCCAGTTCCTGAATGTCCTCGGGATAGACGTCAGCGCGCCGGTGCATCAGGAGCGCCCACACCTTCACCAGGCGGCCCCAGCAGATCGTCGCGCGCGGCGAGGCGCCGAGGTCCACCACCTTTTCAACAAGGGCGGAGGGCGAATGGTGGTGCCACTCGGTCTCCTCGTTGTAGGGCCGCGTCGCGCCGACCAGCCGCCTGATGTACTTGGCGAGCGCCTGGTGCATGAACACTTCGCGAGTGATGACGCCGCGCAGCTCCATGATGCGCTCCTTCTTCACCAGCGGGTTCAACCGCACCTGCTTGAAGTCGAAGTTCACCAGCTTCTCTTCTTCTTCAGGACGCAAGTACGGGATGTTGATCATGATCGCGAAGCGGTCGGTGGCCGCCTCCGAGAGCGGGAACGTGCCCTGCCCGAGCTCCACTGGGTTCATCGTCGCGATCGCAAAGCTGAACGGCGACAGCTGATAGGTCTGCTTGCCGACGGTGACAGTCCGGTCCTGCAGCCCTTCCAGGAATGCGCTCTGTGACTTCAGCGGAATGCGGTTGATCTCATCGAGCAGGATGACTTCAGCGGAGGCAAGGGGACCAAACTCGGTCATGAACTCGCCGGTTGCCGGATTGATCATCTGGAAGCCGACGATCTCCGTCGGTTGCAGGTCCGCTCTGCCTTGCAGACGCGCGAACGTCGCGTCGCTGATCGCGGCGAGGATGACGCCGAAGAACGTCTTGCCGACGCCGGGTACCCCGCGCAACAGCAGGTTACCCGCGTTCACCTGCCGCTTCTGGTCCTTGTCGTAAGTGGTCGGAATCTCCGACAGCAGCACGACGTTGGCGAGGGCCTTTTCGGTCTCGTAGCCGACGAGTGCGTTACCCGCTTCGGCCACGATGGCCCCGTGCAAGTCGATGGCTTCCTGGAGTTCCGTATGCATGAACTGTGCATCATACCAGCGAGGGCTCTGCCCTTGATGCCCCGGCAGAGCCCTCGCTGGTACGCCATTTCCTTTGGCGCGCTTCGCGCGCCTGGGACCGCCATGCGGGTTGCGAACAATCCAAATCACACAACGAGCCGCATGGCGGTGCCCACCTGGAGAGGCTGTGGTACTGTGCTCGGCCGGATGACTCAGACCGGAACCGAGGCCCGACACGGATCTGTCAGGCTCGTCGCCCTGGCCAGCCTGGTTGGTACCACGATCGAGTGGTACGACTTTTTTCTCTACGGCACGGCGGCCGCCCTCGTCTTCAATCGCCTGTTCTTCCCGAACTCGGATCCGCTGATGGGGACGCTCTACTCCTTCGGCACCTTCGCGGTGGGGTTTTTTGCGCGTCCCATCGGCGGGATCGTCATCGGTCACTACGGCGACAAGATCGGCCGCAAATCGATGCTGGTGCTGACGCTCGTCATCATGGGCGTTGCCACCTTCCTCATCGGGCTGCTTCCGACGTATGCACAGATTGGCCCGTGGGCGGCGGTGGCGCTGGTGCTGTTGCGCGTGGCACAGGGGTTCGGCGTCGGCGGCGAGTGGGGCGGCGCGGTGCTGATGGCCGTCGAGCACGCGCCTCCCGGACGGCGTGGCTTCTACGGCAGCTGGCCGCAAGTCGGCGTGCCCGCCGGGCTCGCGCTGTCAACGGCGGTATTCGCGTACTTCTCGGCGCAGCCCGAGGACCAGTTCCTCTCGTGGGGATGGCGCGTGCCGTTTCTCATGAGCGCCCTGCTCGTGGTCGTCGGCCTGGTGATTCGGATGAAGATCGTCGAGACACCAGCGTTCTCGAAAATGAAAGAGCGCGCGGCCGAGGCGCACCAGCCGATCGTCGAGGTGCTGCGCAGCTACCCGCGGGAAGTGCTGCTGGCCATGGGCGCGCGCTTCGCCGAGAACGGCGCGTTCTACATCTACAGCGCCTTCGTCCTTGCCTACTGGACGCAGCAGCTGAAAATGCCGCAGCCGCTGATCCTCAACGCGTTGCTGTTTGCCGCAATCTGCGAGCTGGTGGCCATCCCGTTCTACGGCTCGCTTTCGGACCGAGTTGGCCGCCGCCCGGTGTATCTCTTCGGCGCGGTCATGACGGCCGTGCTCGCATTTCCGCTCTTCTGGCTGCTGGAAACCGGGTCGGTGCTGTACATGACGCTCGCGATGTTCGTGGTGTTCATGTTGTCGCACGCGCCGATGTATGGCCCACAGGCCGCGTTTCTCTCCGAGATGTTCGGCACGCGCGTCAGGTACAGCGGCGCGTCGCTCGGCTCTCAGCTGGCCTCGGTGCTGGCCGGAGGGCTTTCACCGATCATCGCCGCGGCGCTGCTGCGCACCTACGGACGCACTGCAGTGGCGTCGTATCTCGTGTTCATGGCCGTGGTCACGATCGTTGCGGTGATGGCCGCCTCCGAGACTCACCGCGACGACATCGAATAAGATCTGTCGTTCACGCGCACGCGAAAGCGCGCGCTCTACAACGTCTCCGTAGAGCGCAGGCTTCAGCCTGCGCGGACAGCTTATGCAGACAATGAGAGCAGCCATCCTCGAGTCGGCCCCTGGAGGTCTGCGGGTCGAAGAAATCCCGATACCTGAACCGCGCGCCGGCGAAGTGCTCGTGAAGGTCAGCGCGTGCGGGGTGTGCCACACCGATCTGCACGTGATGAAGGCGGAAGTGGCGTTTCCGACGCCGGCGGTGATGGGCCACGAAATTTCCGGCACCGTTGCCGCGCTCGGGCCAGGAGTCGCGGGCCCGCCTGTCGGCACCAAAGTCGTGTCGGCGTTCATCATGCCGTGCGGGTTCTGCGGACCCTGCGGCGCGGGACGCGACGATCTCTGCGACAGCTTCTTCGCGATGAACCGGCTGAAGGGCACCCTGTACGACGGAACGACGAGGCTGCGTCGCGCCGACGGGTCGCCCATCGCGATGTATTCGATGGCTGGCCTGGCCGAGTATGCGGTGGTACCGGCGACCGACGTCTTTCCACTCACGGACGGTCTGCCACTCGAGGAGTCCGCGGTGCTCGGCTGCGCGATCTTCACCGCCTACGGCGCGGTCCGGCACGGGGCCGACTTGCGCGGCGGCGAGCGCGTCGCGGTGGTGGCCACCGGGGGCGTGGGCATCAACATCATCCAGATCGCCAGAGCATTCGGCGCGTCACAGATCATCGCGGTGGACATCCGCGACGAAAAGCTCGACGCGGCCAGCCGCCTCGGCGCCAGCCATGTGGTCAACGCGGCAGCCACCGACGCCACGGCTCGCGTGCGTGAACTGACCGGTGGCAAGGGCGTTGACGTGGCGTTTGAAGTGCTCGGCCTGCCGCAGACGTTCACCCAGGCGTTCGACATGATTCGCGACGGCGGCCGGATGGTGGCGGTCGGCATTGCCCCGGGCAAGACCACCGCACCGGTTGAGATCACGCGCCTCGTCCGCCGCGAGCTGCGCATCGTCGGCTCGTACGGCGCCCGCACGCGCAGCGACATGCCCGAGATCATCCGCCTCGCGGCGCAGGGCATCTTCAGGCCGGAAACAATGGTCACGCAGCGGTTTTCGCTCGAGCAGGCGGACGCGGGATATCAGGCACTGGCCCGAGGAGAAATCGTCGGGAGAGCTATAGTCGTTCCGTAGGGGGGCATCATGATCGGGCAAGACACACTGCTGAATTTCGTCGGTGGAACCTGGGAAGCCTCCGCGGGCTCCGAAACCATTCCGGTTCGCAATCCAGCGACAGGCGACGTCATCGCGGCCGCGCCGCTTTCGACCTCGGCAGATGTCGCGAAGGCCGTGAAGGCGGCATCGACTGCCTTGCAGGGCTGGCGACGCACGCCGGCCGGCGATCGGATTCAGCCACTCTTCCGCCTCAAGGCGCTCCTCGACGCGAACTTCAGTGAGATTGCCAAGCTGGTCACGCAGGAGTGCGGCAAGACGCTCGCCGAATCGGAAGGCGAGCTGAGGCGCGGCATCGAGAACGTCGAAGTCGCCACCGGCATCCCCTCGCTGATGATGGGCAGCAACCTCGAGGACATCGCCTCGGGGATCGACGAGCTGATGATTCGTCAGCCGGTTGGCGTCGTCGCCGTGATCACGCCGTTCAACTTCCCGGGCATGATCCCGCTCTGGTTCCTTCCGTACGCGGTCGCCTGCGGCAATACGGTTGTTCTCAAGCCGTCAGAGAAGACGCCGCTCACCATGGCGCGCGTGCTGCAGCTCGTCGAGCAGGCCGGCTTTCCATCCGGCGTGATCAATCTCGTGCACGGTGGCAAGGATGCCGTGGATGCGCTGCTCGATCACCCGGAGGTCCGCGCGATTTCCTTCGTCGGCTCGACGCCGGTGGCGCGCTACATCTACAGCCGCGCCGCGGCCAACGGCAAGCGTGTGCAGTGTCAGGGCGGTGCCAAGAACCCGATCGTCGTGCTGCCCGACGCCGACATGGAGATGACGACGAAGATCGTTGCGGACTCGGCGTTCGGGTGCGCGGGTCAGCGGTGTCTCGCGTCGTCGGTCGTGATCACGGTGGCGGACGCCTCGAAGCCGTTCACGCAGCAGATCAGCGACGCCGCCTCCGCGCGCAAAGTCGGGTACGGCCTCGACAAGGGTACCGAGATGGGGCCCGTGATCTCGGCCGAGAGCCGCACGCGCATCGAAGGTCTGATCGCGCAAGGAATCGCTGCAGGAGCGAAGCCGCTGGTCGATGGACGGAATGCAAAGGTCCCCGGCTACGACCGCGGCAACTTCATCAAGCCGACGGTCCTCACCGATGTCGATCCGGCCGGCGAGCTGGCACGTACCGAGGTCTTCGGACCGGTGCTGAGCGTCATGCGCGCCGATTCGGTGGAGGACGCCATCGCGCTGGTCAACGGCTCGGCGTATGGCAACATGGCCTGCCTGTTCACCAGCAGCGGCTCCGCGGCGCGGCAGTTCCGCTACGAGACGCGCGTCGGCAACGTGGGCATCAACGTCGGCGTGGCCGCGCCGATGGCCTACTTCCCCTTCTCGGGATGGAAGGACAGCTTCTTCGGTGATCTGCACGCACAGGGGCGTGACGCGATCGACTTCTACACCGAAAAGAAGGTCGTCGTCGAGCGCTGGCCTTCGACGTGGTCGCGAAAGTTCTAGGCACAGGGCTCGCGATCGTCGCTCTCGCGGCGGTCGCGCTCCTCGCCATTCCAGCCGTCCGTCACCTCCGCGAAGTCGCTCCACCGTCAGCGCCAGCCATCCGCGCCGCGTTTCCAGTTCCGCCCGGCACCCAACTCGGATCCGGCGACGACGTACTCGACGCGGCGATATCGCCTGATCAACGCGAAATCGTGTTCGTCGCAACGAGCGAGGGCACGGCTGCGCTGTGGCGACGTGCCCTCGACAGCGATCGCGCGGATCGAATCGCGGGCACCGAAGGAGCTCGTCTGCCGTCATGGAAGCAGACCGCGAACGTCATCTCCTTCTTCGCAGGCGATCGATTGAAGCAGGTCTCCCTCGCCGACGGCGCCGTTCGCGACCTGGCAGCCACCCGTGTCGCGCTCGGCGCCTCGTGGCTCCCGGACGGCTCGCTGTTGTTTGCCGGCGATGCGCGCAGCGGCATTCGTCGCCTGCGAAGCACCGGTGTGAGCGAGGCGACCAGGCTACGGAATGGCGACCGCTCGCATGCCTTTCCGATTGCGGCGGGCGCTGGCAATTCGTTCATCTACACGGCGACCCTCGATACCGGCGAGAGTGTCGTTCGGTTGGTCGATGCCGGTGTCGAGCATGAGCTCGTCAAGACGTCTGGCCACGGGCAGCTCGTGGGCAACGTGCTGCTGTACGTGCGCGACAGTGTTCTGCTTGGCCAGCGTATAGATCCCGAGACGCGGCAAGTCGCCGGCCGCGCGGTGCCGATGACGCTCGATATCGGCATCGATCAAAGCGGACACAGTTACTACACCGCCTCACCGCGCATGTTGATTAGCGCGCCGGACCAATTACGACGGTATCAGCCCACCTGGTTCACGGTGGCCGATGGGCAACGCACGACGACTCGCGAGCCTGCCGACTACTGGCAAGTGCGACTGGCGCCAGACGATCGCTTCGCCGCGCTCACACAGACGACTCCGCTCGTCAGGACACTCGATATCGTGCTGGCGATCATGTCGGAGACCGGCTATATCGGGCAGCTGACGCGCGCTGTGGCGGCTGACAGCGATCCGGTCTGGTCACCCGATGGCCGACGGCTTGCGTTCAGGTCATCGCAGGACGGTCCGCCGCGTCTCTATACTCACGCCCTCGGTGAGCACGCGGTGGACGAGATCGTCCCGCAGTCCACAACCGACGAAACTCCCACCGACTGGCGCGACGACCGCATCTTCGTTCACGGGCCGAGCGGCAAGGGCGATCTCGATCTGTGGACCGTGAACGTTCGAACGGGTGCGCGTGAACGGATCATCAGCACAGCGTTCAACGAAACCGACGCTCGACTGTCGCCCGATGGCCGCTGGCTCGCCTTCGTTTCGGACGAGTCCGGCCAGGCCGACATTTACGCCACACCCTGGCCACGTGGCCCACGCACGCGGCTGTCGTTTGTCGGCGGCACGCATCCGCGCTGGCACCGGAATGGACGCACGTTGTTCTTCGTGCGCGGCAGCGATCTCATGCGCACCGATCTCACCTCGGACGGCTTCACCGTACCGCGCGTAGTGCTCGACGTCCGCGGTATTCGTGACTTCGACGTGGCCCATCGGCGAGACGCGCTGCTCGCGCTACTCCCTACGTCCTCGTCAACGACCGCGACGCCCTCTGTGATCGTGGATTGGCGCTCGCTCGTGAACTGACCATGGCCGTCGGACGTCTCGAGGCGATCTGGATCAAGCGCGCGCATCGCGGACCGATGGACTCTGTTCAGAGCGCCGAACTCGACGTCGAGCGCGGTCTGGTCGGTAGCGTCGATCGCAGCCGCCGGCGTCAGGTCACGCTGCTCGAGGCCGAGAGTTGGGAGCGATTGATGGGCGAGCTGCACGCCGACATCGACCCCTCTGCCCGTCGCGCCAACATGCTGTTGAGCGGCGTCTCGCTCTATCAGACCCGCGGACGGGTCCTTCAGATTGGCAGCGTTCAGCTGGCTATCGGCGGCGAAACCACTCCGTGCGAGCGCATGGATGAGGCGCTGCCAGGTCTTCAAGTAGCGATGCGACCGATGTGGGCAGGCGGCGCATTCGCCCACGTTATCGCCGGGGGTATCGTTCGCATGGGCGAACGGGTCGCCTGGCTCTAGCACGTCATTCACAGGCGTACGGTCTTGGATAGGATAGGCGGGTGACGGCGCAGTCCCTGCTCGGAACCAGTCCGGCGATGAGCGCGGTGCGAGATGAGATCTCGCGGCTGCTCGCGCGCCCGGCCGCCGGGTCCCGACGCTTCCCGCCAATCTTGATCGGGGGCGAGACTGGAACAGGAAAAGGACTGCTCGCGCATCTCATTCACGAAACAGGCCCGCGTGCCGACGCTGCGTTCGTGGACGTCAACTGCGCGGCGATTCCAGACACGCTGCTCGAAGCGGAGTTGTTCGGATTCGAGCGCGGCGCATTCACCGACGCCAAGCAGGCGAAACCCGGACTACTGCAACTCGCCCATCGCGGGACGATCTTCCTGGACGAGATCGGCCTGATGCCGGAGCCGCTGCAAGTGAAGCTGCTCAAGGCGCTCGAAGATCGAGCCGTCAGGCGGCTCGGCGGCACGCGCGCCGAACCTGCAGATGCGTGGGTGGTCGCCGCCACGAGTGAAGATCTCACGGCCGCCATCCGCAGCCGTCGCTTCCGGGACGATCTGTTTCACCGTCTCGCGGTCGTCACGCTGCATTTACCGGCGCTACGCGAGCGCGGCCGCGACGTGCTGCTCCTCGCCCGCCACTACCTCGATCGTGCCTGTACCGATTACGGGCTGGCGCACAAACATCTGACCTCCGACGCGGAAGCCGCGATGCTGGCCTACCCCTGGCCCGGCAACGTGCGCGAGCTCGCCAACCTGATGGAGCGAGTGGCGCTGCTGTCAGACGCGGAACAGATCACCGCTGCGGTGCTCCGTCTTCCGCACGAGCCGCGCATCGCCACGCCAACGAGCAGGGCCGGCGAGACCGTCAACGATCAGATGGACGCGCTCGAGCACGCACGGATTGAAGAGGCGTTGCGCGCCGACGGGTGGAACATCTCGCGGGCCGCCGCGCGACTCGGTCTGCCGCGAAACACCCTGCGCTACCGGATGGAGCGACATGGCCTGGCCGGTGGTGAGGGCGTCACTAAACGACAGCGATCGAAGTCCACGCCGCCGGTCGAATCGACGCCCGCGGTGCGATGGCAGCGTGCCCGCATCACGCTGCTGCACGCGCGAGTACCGACGTCGAACGCCGCACCGGAGACCGAACACGAACGCATGCGGCTTCTCGACGAAGTGGCAACGAAAGTCAGCGCGTTCGGCGGCCGCGTGATCGACATTGCTGCGTCGTCAGTTGACGCGGCCTTCGGCCTCGACATCGCCGAGGATGCCGCCCAGCACGCCGCGCACGCCGCGTTTGCCGTGCAGCGATCCATCGGATCGTCGCGATCATCGTCGTCATCGCGGGTGCAGGTGGCGTTGCACACAGAAGAAGTGTTGGTCGGACGTCTTGACGAGCGTGTCGAGCTCGATGCCGATGCACGGCGCACCATTCATGACGTGGTTGACCGACTGCTCGCCGCGGCGCCCGGCGAACCCATTGTCGCCTCCGCTGCCAGCAGACACTTCCTTGGACGACGATTCCAGGTCGAACCGGTGGCCACTTCCACCGCCCAGCACACGTGGCGGGTCACCGGACTCGCGACCGCTCCTGACGACGCGGCGCCGTTCGTCGCGCGGGCTCGCGAGATCGCGCTGCTGGAGGATCTGCTGGCGCAGGCCGAGCGCGGGCATGGCCAGGCGGTGCTCATCGGCGGCGACCCCGGCATCGGCAAGACCCGTTTGCTCCACGAGTTCCGCCGGCGGACGATCGATCGTGCTGCGTGGCTACGGGGTTCAGCAGTCTCGTTCGGCGGCGCGTGGCCGCTTCATCCGCTAATCGATCTGCTCAAGCACGCCTTCTCCATTCAGGCCGGCGATTCCAACGAGACCATCGGCGAACGGATCGACCGCGCGACCGGATCACTGGGCGCGTCGCTCCAACCGTCCGTGCCGTTTCTGCGATCGCTGCTGTCGGTTGACGCCCAGGACCCCGCGATCGCACAGCTCGACCCCAAACTTCGACGGGCGGGCATCTTCGAAGCCGTCGCACAGTTCCTGCATGCCTCGTCACACGCCAGGCCGACTATCGTCGTCCTCGAGGATTTGCACTGGATGGATCAGGCCACCGGTGAGTTCCTCGCGATGATGGGCGCGAGCCTGACATCAGGCGGAATCCTGCTGTGCGCGACACATCGCACCGGGTACGCGCAACCGATCGCGTCTGGTGTGTTTGGGACACAAGTGACCCTGGCGCGCATCTCGCGCAGCGAGGCGAGCGCCATGGCGTGCTCGCGGCTGGGCGCGGCAAGTCTGTCGGGTGAGCTGCAACAGCTCGTGGACGAGAAGACCGAGGGCAATCCGTTCTTTGTCGAAGAGGTGTTGCGATCCCTGCAGGAGCGCGGGCTGCTCGAGCGTCGAGGAGACGAGGTTGGATTGGCGCGACCGACCGCCAAGGTCGATGTGCCTGATAGCGTGCAGGACGTACTGCTCGGGCGGCTGCAGCGGCTCGACATGGCCTCCCGCGATCTGCTGATGACGGCCGCGGTCATCGGGCGCGAGTTTCCGCGCCGCGTCCTCGAACGTGTCGTGGACGCTGGAACGGCACTCGAGGATCGCCTGAGCGCGCTGCGATCCGTCGAATTGATTCAGAACGCACGGGTCTGGCCCGAGGTCGTCTATGCATTCAAGCACGCCTTGACGCACGAGGTGACCTATCAGGCGCTGCCTGAAACCGAGCGCGACGCGCAGCACGCACGCATTGGCGAAGCCATCGAAACGGTGTACGCGGACCGGCTGTCGGAGCAGTACGGGGTGCTGACGCATCATTTCACGCGGGCGAGACGCTGGGACAAATCGCTCTCGTACGCGCTGGCGGCTGCACAACAGGCGGAGCGCACCTTCGCGACCCGCGAGGCCCTTGCCCACTACGACGCGGCGCTCGCCGCCGCCCGGCACCTCGGGGGCGGCGCGGGCGATCCAGCGACCCTCATCGCCATCCATGAGGCCAAGGCGCGGCTGTACTACGTCACCAGCGAGTTCGAGCAATCCGAGGCCGAAGGTGAGCGCATCCTGCCGCTCGCACGTCTGACCGGCAACCGGGTCAAGGAGGCGGAGGCGCTGGCCACGATTGCGTGGGCTGCCATGTGGAGCCGTCGCGACCTCGACGCCGCCATTCGCGCATCGCGCGAGGCGATTGCGGTGGCAGAACCGATCGGCGCGCTTGCCGTCCAAGCACGCGCGCATCTGACGATCGGATTCATCCGCGGAGTGACGGGCGTCACTGATGAAAGCCACACCGAAGTCGACAAAGCAGTGGCAATCAGCGCCGCGGCCGGAGACCGCGTCTACCGGTCGATCTCACTGACGATCGGCGGCCTCCTGCGCAACTGGACGGGCAACTTCGACGAGGCGGCACGGATGCAAGCCGAGGGACTCGCGCTGGCCAGAGAGACAGGCGTGCTCGTCCCGCTGCTCTTCAACTGCTTCATGCGCGGCATGACGCTGACCGGAAAGGGCGATTACGACGAGGCGTTTGCCTCGTTCAACGAAGGACTCTCGCTCGCCGAGCGAGTGGGCGACGAGGCCATTCATCACCGGCTGTTGAATTGCCTCGGCTGGCTGTACGCAGACCTCGGAGATCTGGATCAGGCCGAAGCGCTCAATGCCGTGAGCGCGCAAATCGGACGCCGGCGCAGCGACCCCGGCACACAGCCGAACGCCGAGCTCAATCTCGCGGAGGTGTTCCGGACCCGCGGCGATCTAGGGCGCGCCACGGATCAGTACGACGCAGTGTTCCGATATTGGAAGAACCCATCTGCCAGTCTGTGGATGCGATACCGCTACTCGATCCGCATGTTTGTGGGCATGGGGGAGCTCGCGGTGGCGCAGCGCGACCTCGGCACCGCGCGCGCCCACAACGCGTCGTGCCTCGATTTGGCGACGCGCAGCGGATCGCGCAAGAACCTGGTGAAGGGATGGCGTCTGGCTGGTGAGATCGCACGCGCCGAGCGCGATTGGGACGCGGCGGTCGGCCACCTGCGCACATCGCGCGATCTCGCGGCATCGGTCGGCAATCCGGTGCAGCGCTGGAAGTCAGAGCTCGCCCTGGGGCGTTGTCTGCAGGATGCCGGGCGCGTGGACGATGCGCGCGAGGCGTTCCAACGGGCGTTCGCGGTGATGCAACGCGTGCGCGAGCGGTTACGTGATGATCGGCTGCGCCAGGCGTTCGAGAAGAATCCCGATCTGGCGGCGGTCACGACCCTGGTGATGGAGACCTGATCGTTTGGATCGGTGCCGGGACGGGATGACCCGCCCCGGCCCCCCGGCTACGACAGGATGAGCGACTGTCGTGCGGCCGTCGTGCGGACCAGAAACAGAATCGTCCCAGTCCCGATCAATCCGAATGCCGCCGCGGCGATCTGCGCGCCAACGCCGACGCTCGCGAGCACGTAGATGCTCACGCTCAGCCCAATCCACATAGATGTCAGCGCGACCACCTTGGTACGGCGCGGCATACCACGGGTCTCCCTGAATCGCCGCAGCGACGGCCCGAACCAGCATTTGCTCTCGAGCCAGTGTTCGAGACGCGGCGAGCTGCGCGCGAACAGATACGACGCTGCCAGCACGAACTCCGTCGTCGGCAGTCCGGGCACGAACACTCCGATGATGCCCAGCGCCATGCAGAGCACTCCGAGCGATGCGAAGAGCGCGCGTGCAATGACAGCCCGCTCAGTGGTGATGGCCATGACGCCCTCCCTTCACTGTTGTGCGCCGTCGAATCCGTCGCACGAGACGTTGGAGTGCCAGTTCACGAACGTGCCAGTGGGACTGTCTTTCCACGCCCACACATGCAGTGTGTAGAAATTGGGGAGCCCGAACCGATTCGGCGCTTCGAACCGGTGAAACAGCTGTCCCAGGAGCTGTGGCGGTTCGCCCGGGTGCGCCGCATCCCAGGCATCGGCGAACACCAGGAAGTCCGCGCCCGTGATCCGCAGACCGCCGCCCTTGACCGGCTCGTACAACACGATCTCGGGGTGCGTTGGGTCCAGCTCGCCGTCGAGCACGAGTGGCAGGTTCACATAGTGAAGGCCCATTGCTCCCGTGTCCGAGCCGGTGACGCAGCCGAACATGAGGTGGTAGTCCTCACTCTCGGCCACCGTCACATCCTTGAAACGTTCGGTGGCTTCGCGGACGGCTTGAAGCAGTGCGCTGCTGTTGCTCGGCTTTCCGTGCGAGTGGCCCTGGGCGAGTGTGTGCAACGGCCAGCTGCAGATCAGGACGAAAGCGCCAATCGTGGACGCGGTTCTCACAGTGGCGCTCGCGCGCTTCGTCGGGATCGGAATCATCATCGGCACGCGACGCTTGTACTCGGCGTACTCGGGATGGGCGTCGATCAGATCGCGCTCCTCGAACCGGATCGCGACCAGGATGTAGGCGGTCGTCACCACTGCGAACAGGAGATGCGTCAGCGTCATCGTCGGCGTGGACCAGAACGCGAACAGCCATCCCACGTAGAGCGGGTGTCTCACGAGGCGATAGGGGCCCGGGGTGACGAAGGTGAGCGGCTGATACTCGCGGCCAAGTAAGTAGAGCCACACCTGCCGCAGCCCGAACAGATCGAAGTGGTTGATCAGGAATGTCGTGACCAGGACCAGAAGGAATCCGAACGCGAATCCTCCATAGAGGAGCGCCCGTCCTGTTGGATCCTGCACGTCCCAAATCACGCCGCCGAGCGGGCTCCACTGCCAGAAGAGCAGGATCAGCGCGAGACTGCTGGCCAATGTGTAGGTGCTGCGCTCTGCGGCCCGCGGCACGACGCGAGTCAACACACGTTTGAACCACGGCCGCGCCATCACGCTGTGCTGAATGGCAAAGATGCTCAACAGTCCAAGGTCGATCAGCAGCGCCATCCCAAGCGGCGCCGTCGGCGCCGAGTCGAGCGATTTCGGCACCACGAGATTGCCGACAAAGCCCGCGGCGTAGAGATACGTCACGAAGAACACGGCGTAGGCCATAACGCCGTACGCGAATACAGTTAGTCTGCTCATCACGATCCTCCGATTACCGCGCACGCTGAAGGCTGCGCTCTACGCAAGGCGCCAGCCAAGGCGCCGGCACGTGATCGACCACCCACCCAATCACCGCAATGCCGTCGATGACTCGTCGGGCCAGGAAACTGGTCAGCCGATCTGCGAACGTTCGCGCCGGCTCATAGGCGTGGCTTGCGAGACGAGCGATGACCAGCATCAGAAACAGACCGAGCGTCCCCAGTGCGTTCTCCGTCTCGATCGAACGAAGCCGGTTGCTCATCTCGACCTCCCTGCGACCCCCTGGTCGCGTCCACAAGACAGGGCAACCGGCGTGCCCAGCGATCGAGGAGGCTAACTGGCAGCGGGCGTGAGAGATAACGCCGCTCGTGAGTGGCGGAGGATGGCGCGCGCTGTCGAAAATTGGGCGGTTCGACAGTGGCAAGGCTGGCAGCGGAGACCGCGGCAGTATGATGCGGGCGGAAGGAAGGACGCATGAAGACTGGCCTGTTGGGTGTCATCGTCGGCGCCTTGTTGTTGGCGTCTCTCACGTCAGCCTCGGAAGCTGCGACCCCGCCGGTTCCGACAATCTCTGCGTCGATCGCCGGGCCGGGCTTGATGTATCCAAACCCGCCGATCAGCGTCGTGCCTGACGCGCCCAAGGTCGAAGACTTTCCCTACATCACCGAGGAGTACTTCGTGTCAGGGATGGCCAAGGACGCCCCGTACACAACGCGCCTCATCGTCCGGCGTCCGAAAGATCCGGCGGCCTTCAGCGGCGTCGTCGTCGCCGAGGCGCTGCACGCCGGCGGTCGATCGCTCGTGTTCGAGTGGTCACGCGTCTCGATCCTGACGAGGCGCCACATGTTCGTCGAGATCGTGCACAGCCCGGCCAACATCAACCTGCTCAAGATGTTCAATGCCGAGCGCTACGCCTCGCTCACTATCGCGATGGGCCAGACCAACGACGTCATCGCGCAGGCCGGCATGCTGATCAAGAGCGGCACCGGACCGTTCACCGGTTACAAGGTCCAGAAAATCACGTTGATGGGCACGTCGGCGTCAAGTGGAACCGTGCGCAACTATCTCGCTGATCACGCCACGCTTCGCAGCGCCAATGGCGGCCCGATCTTCGACGGATTCCTGCTGACCAGTACCAACGGCAACACGCCGCTGCCAATCGTTGACGTGCCGATGATTCAGATGCCGACACAGACCGAGGTTGTCACCTGGGCCGCCAAGGGCATCGAGTACCGCCGCGCCGACAGCGATGAGCCGGGCAACCGCTTCCGCCTCTACGAGGTCGCCGGCATGCCGCACAACAACTCGCGCGAAAACCCGGGATTCCAGAACGACCCGTGCACGCTACCGGTCACCAACTTCCCTGCTGGTGCCTATACGGCGCTCGCGCTGAACTATCTGGTGGACTGGATCACGAAGGGCAAGACGCCGCCCCACGCACCGCCGATTGCCGTCGATCAGAACACAAGCAATGACGGCTCGCCGCTCGCGCTCGACGAATACGGCAACGCCAAGGGCGGCATCCGCAACGTGTGGGTGGACGTGCCGACGGCCACCAACGGCGTCTTCGGCAAGGGCAAAACGCCCGCGCAGGATCGATTGTGCCAGCTCGCCGGCACGAAGGTGCCGCTGCCCGAGGCGACGCTGAAGAAGCTCTATCCGAACAGGGCTGCCTACGTCACCAAGGTCAGGCAGCACCTCGACGAGCTCGTCTCGCAGGGCTGGTACCTGCCTGAGTACGTGGACATGGTTCGCCGCGACGCAGACGCCGCGCCGGTGCCGTGAGTACGGCGCGTCACGCCATGTACGAACATCGACGGCATCGGCTGCTTCCGTGGCCGCGCTTCATCCGCCGCGCGTCCCGCCATCTGCTGATTGGCCTGGCGATCTTCTCGGGCGCCGTCGGAGTCGGAACCCTCGGCTACCACACCGCCGGTCATCTGCCCTGGCTCGATTCGTTTCTCAACGCGTCGATGATCCTGAGCGGCATGGGACCGGTGGACAAGATGGAATACCCCGGCGGAAAGCTGTTCGCCGCCTTCTACGCACTGTTCAGTGGCATCGTCTTCATCGGCGTGATGGGCATAGTCCTCGCGCCATGGGCGCATCGGCTGCTCCACATCACGCAGCTCGAAGATCAATGACGTCCGGCTGAAGCCGGACACTACCTCAACAAAACCAATCGACGACGGTGTCACGGCGCCCTGACGTGACACGAGTCACCTCGTGCGGCAGCGCGGCCGGGAACGCCACCAGAGTGCCACCCTTCGCGACGATCTCGATGGGCTCTTCGTCCTCGGGAAACAGTCGCAGGACGCCGCCGCTGAATCCGCCCGACGGTTCCGCCTCGCGCGCGCTCTCCAGAAACAGCACGATCGTGACTTGCCGCTTCTCGGTCAGCGGCCACGATGGCACGTGCGCGCGATCGACGTGCGGCTTGTAGAAGCCGCCGGTGTCGTAGCGCAGAAAACTCGACCCTTCGCGCGAGTGCAACCTGAGACCGTAGAACGAGGCGATCGGGATGCGCATCGCGTCGAGCGCGGCATCCACCATGGCCATGACCGGGTCGGGGACGTCGATCTGCGTTGCGCTCCGGACGTCCTCTTGCAGCTCGAAGCCGTCGGCGAGCACTTCGGCCTGTTCCGGCGTACCGGCGTCCATCGCGGCTTGGACACGCCGGCAGCTGGGCGCGTCGAGCACCTCATGAGCAATGAAGATTCGCAATGACGAACGAGATGATACCAACGGGGCGGCCGCGCGCGCGGCCGGGGAACTAGGAAGCCGACCCGGGCACGTCTGCCGACAGCTGCCACATCGTCAGCGCCCCCAGCACCAGCGGATCGAATTCTGGGAGACGTTCGACGGTCATGATCTCGAGCGCGTGAGCCGGAGCCACCGGCGTGTCGCCAATGCCGTACACCAGCTCGTCCCAGACGTCGGCCACGGCGACGATCCGCGCGCCGAATGGAATCGCCTCGCCTTTCAGCTTGCGCGGGAAGCCACTGCCGTCGTAGCGCTCGTGCGCAGCCACGGCAATGTCGTTGGCGCCGGCGAGAAACGGCACGTTCTTCAACATCGCTTGCCCATGCAGCGGGTACGAGCGAAGCGTCGCACGCTCCTCGTCCGACGGCGAGCGTTCCTTGCGGACCAGAATCTGATCCGGCAGCGCAAGGCGCCCGAGATTGTGCAGCAGCGCGGCGCGCTCGATATCGATCAACTGCGACCCCTCAATGCTGAGCGCCTTCGCCAGGTTCACGGCGAGCGTGGCAACACGATGCGCATGATCGGAGGAGTGGGTATCGCGGACGCGGACCATGGCGAGCATCGCCTCGAGGCTTGCCGTGGTATTGATCTCGAGCTCCTCGAGGGCCCGGGCAATCTGCGCGCGACGTTCGTCCAGCTCACGCTGGGTCGCAGCGACCGCTCGTCGCGAGCTGTGCGTCACGAGGGCGCGCTTGACGGCTTCGGTCAAACGTTCGCGGGAGAACGGCTTGACCAGGTAGTCAACCACACCCGATTGCAGACTGGTCACGGCGGCGTCGAATTCGAGCACACCGGTCGTCATCAGCACGACGGTGTCGGGGAAGCCGCTCCGCAACTGTTCGGCGAGCCACAGACCATCCTTGCCAGGAAGGCGGATGTCGCACAGGGCCACTGCGGGAACCTCGCCCGCTTGGATCAGCGCGAGTCCTTCTTCCGCTGAACCCACCCCGACTGCCGTGGCTCCTTCAGCCCCGATCCAGTGCTGCAGCAGCTGCCGCAGCGGCTTCTCGTCGTCAACAATGAGTACGCGCATGAAGCACAAGCCTGCATGCGTGTAATCGGCAGCCGGGTGCGAGAGCCGCAATCGGTGGGGGCGTCTAGCGCGCGAGTTGCGTCGAGAGCGCCGTCAGGCGGCGGCGAACGTCTGAGACGAGTGCCGCATGCTCTGGACCGGCATGGGCGATGAATTTGTTGAAGTGGTCGTAGGCCCGCGCGGTCGTGCCTTGCTCGTCGTAGGCGAGCGCGAGGTTGTAATGCGCCAGCGCGTTCGTGGGCTGATCGCCGGTCGCACGCACGAGCAGCTCAATCGCCCGCTCGCGATGATGATCGGCCTTCTCGACTAGGGCCAAATTCACAATCAGATCGGTATTGCGTGGCTCGAGCGCCATGGCCGCTCGCACTTCCGCTCGCGCCTCGGGAAGGCGGCCGGCCTCCATCAGCGCCACAGCCAGATTGCTTCGTGCCTTCACGTATTGCGGATCGAGGGCGAGGGCCTGGCGGAACTGATCCACGGCGTCCTGCGTCTTCCCGCGACGGTGATACAACAACCCGAGGTTGTTGTGCGCCTGCACATTGAGCGCATCCGAGGCGAGCACGGCGCGATAGTGCTTCAGCGCCTCGTCATCGTTCCCCAGCGTCTGATCACGAACGGCGAGCTCAAAATGATTCGCCACATCGTCGGCGCGTGTCTCGGGTGGTCGCGCAGCCGGAACCTCCGGTAGTGACGGACTACGCAGGATGACTTGAGAGTCGGCGGTATTCGGTGACGATGGCGGTGTCGGCTTGGTTGGGTTCGGCGTCGCCGATGTCGCACGCCGCGACGAAGCGGATGCACTCGACGATGCAGCAGGCGCGTCACGAGTGATGAGCATGCGAGCGACTTGAACCAGAGCCCACCCGCCGAGTCCGATGACCAGCACCAAACCCAATCCAAGCAGTCGCCTCCGGGTCCGACGCTTTCCAGATGCTGCGACTGACGAAGCTGTGGAACTCAAGGCTGCCGGCACCTGGCGTGCCCGCGCCGCGGAGCTGTTCGGGGAGCCGTCGTCGCGGTTGCGGGCCCGTCGCAGCGCGTCGAGGATCACGCTCACGATGACCTCACGATCGTGCGCCGCGCAGCAACCGGTGGAACACCGACCATTTGTTTCGTGACGCGGCCGGCTGGAGCTCGAGTCCCTCCGCCCCGCTCATCACCAGTTTCTCGTCGATGCGCGTCGTCTGTACGGAGTATCCGCCGAGCAGCGCGCGATCGCACAACAGATTGATGAGCCGCGGGATGCCTCCCGAGTAACGATAGACGACTTTCAGGGCGGCAGGCGTGAACACGACCCTGCGCGATCCATTGGCAATCGACAGCCGATGGGCGACATACGCGCTGGTGTCCTCCTCGCTGAGCGGCTTGAGCTCATAGCGGATGGAGATGCGCTGATCGAGCTGGCGCAGCTCCGGCGATCGCAGCAGCGTGACCAGGTTCAGCTGTCCGACGAGAATGATTTGCAGCAGCTTTTCTTTGTCGGTTTCGAGATTCGAGAGAATCCTGATCTGCTCGAGCAGCGGCAGCGGCAGGTTTTGCGCCTCGTCCACGATGAGCACGGCATGGGCGCCGAGTGGAATGAGCGACAACAGAAACTCACTCAGCGCGTTGATCAGATCTCGCTTGCTGGGCTGCCATCCGCCTGGGCGCACCAGACCTCTGCTGATCACACCGAGGTCCTGCAGGATGCTCTGCAGCAGATCCTCTTCTGAGAGAAACGGATTGAGCACGAGCGCCGTCAGCGTCTTCTTGTCCGTCCGTTCTAACAAGGCGCGACACAACGTGGTCTTGCCCAGGCCGATGTCCCCGGTGACGACGACGAAGCCTTCGCGGCGATCGATGGCGTACTGCAGCAGCTCGAACGCATCGGCGTGCGACTCGCTGCGATACAGATACTTCGGATCGGGTGTGAGACTGAACGGCTTCTCGGCAAACCCGTAATACGGCTCGTACATGTGCGTGACCGCTAGCGCGCTCCGGCGGAGTTCACGACTGTCGGCGTCAGCAGGATGACCAGGTCCGTCTTCCGCCGGTCGGTGCGCTCCTGCATCAGGCCGGCGATGACGACCGTTCCTCCGTCGCGGACGCGGACCACGGTGTCGGCCTCGCGCACCGTCGTGATCGGCACCTCCGCCCCGCCACGCGATCTCGTTGTGCCCGTTCGCTCGGTAACGCTCGGCGTGATGCTCATGTGGATGATGCCGTCGGCGCTGATCTGCGGTGTGACGCTCAGGATGATCCCGTCCGTCAACGCGGGTCCGTCCTGCGTGCCGGCACGCACGATGGCCGGCTCGTTGTTCGTCGCGATGATGCGCGGACTCGAGAGGACGTTCACCGTGCCTTGTGCCGCCAACCCCTTGAGGAGTGCGTTGAAATCGGTGACATTCGGTCCGAGGGCACGCCAGTCGAGCCCATCGCGAAACTCCTCGCGCAGCTCCACCGCGATGACTCTGGCTTCGATCTGAACTTGCCGCCCGACGCGCTGCATCACCATCTCGAGGTACTGCTCGATGCGCGCGAGCCGGCTCAGACGATCGGACACCTGCAGCAACGCCGCCGTCCGATCAATGCTCATTCGGCCGTCGCTCGACAGGAGCGACTTCACAGTGTCGGCAAGCTCGGTATACACGCTGGGCGAGTCGGTGCTGCCGAGGGCGACGGAGTCGCCGCGGCTCCCAAGAATCGAACGGCTGCCGCTGCGTTGCGTGAGCACGTAATCGATGTTGTAGAAGCGCGTCTCGAGCTCGCGGGGAAAGACGCGAATGACTCGACCACGAATGACATAGTCGAGATCGATCGGCCCGAGAATCACGTCGAGCGCCTCGCGGATGGTGACGCTCTTGAGATCGCCCACGAAGGTCTGCGTGAGCGACGGGTCGGCGACGACGCTCAGGCTCGTCTCGCGTACAAGTCGCAGCAGCACGTTCTGGATCGGCATCGCAGTGGAGGCTCTCAGAGAGATGCGCCTCCCATCAAGCTCGGGATCCGGCTGATTGCGATCGAGCTGTGTGATCGGAACAGGCCGGAGCGCGGCTGCCGAAGACGCCTGCTGTCCGCGGAGGGCGACCGCGGGTAGCGCGGCCGCAACAACCCCAAGCGCCAATGACAATCCCTTCAGGTGCACAGACTTTCTCTTGCTAGGGCTTTCGGCCGGAGGCAAGCAACCGAATAGCCGTGCTTGACCGGAACTTTATTGACCAGTGTGATGTCTAAGTGATATCAGATAGACATCAGAAGGGCCCAGAGTTGCCCTTTATGGAGGTTTTCGATGGTGCGCGAACGTCTCCGTCACGGGGTTCCCGGACTTCCCCTACTCCCACTGACGCTCCTGCCCCTCCTCATCATCCCCGCGGGCGCACTCACCAGGGAGGCATACCTCCGAGGGTACGAAGAGCTCGCGCCCGCACTCATGGTGATCGCCGTCCCCACGATCGTTTTAGCCTGGATCTTCCTGCTCAAGGGCTTCTTCATGGTCGCGCCCAACGAAGCGAAGGTCATGCAGCTGTTCGGCGACTACGTCGGCACTGCGAAGATCACCGGGCTACGCTGGGCGAACCCGTTCTTCAAGAAGCGCAAGATCTCGCTCCGCGTGCGGAACTTCGAAAGCTCACAGCTGAAGGTCAACGACCAGGACGGCAATCCGATCGACATTGCCGCGGTCGTGGTGTGGCGGGTGGTCGAGACTGCAGAGGCCCTCTTCGAAGTCGATGACTACGAGAACTACGTCCGCGTGCAGAGCGAGGCCGCGCTTCGTAACGCAGCCACCAGCTACCCGTACGACTCTCATGAAGACCACATCGTCTCTCTTCGCGGGTCGACCGCCTCAGTCGCCGAGCACCTGAAGAAGGAAGTGCAGCAACGACTCGAGAAGGCTGGCGTCGAAGTCCTCGAAGCCCGCTTCAGCCACATGGCCTACGCGCAGGAGATCGCCGCGGCGATGCTCCAGCGGCAGCAGGCAGGCGCCATCATCGCGGCGCGGAAGCTGATCGTGGAAGGCGCAGTCGGGATGGTGGAGATGGCCCTCGAACAGCTCTCGCACAAGGGCATCGTGCAGCTGGACGAGGAACGGAAGGCGGCGATGGTGAGCAACCTGTTGGTTGTCCTGTGCGGTGAGAAGGCCGCCCAGCCGATCCTGAACGCGGGCACGATTCATCAGTAAGTCAGGATCCTGTGGCGGAACGGAAACCCTTCCTGCTTCGCATCGACGCCACCGTGCTCGAGGGCGTTCAGCGCTGGGCAAACGACGATTTGCGCAGCCTGAACGCTCAAATCGAGTATCTTCTTCGCGAGTCTCTCCGACGGTCCGGCCGCGTGGCGCGGCAGCCCGGCGGGTCTCAAGAACAAGACCCGCCCTACGCTGCGGGTGATACACCTAAAGAACCGGATCCCACGACCGATAGTTAAAGCGTGCAGATGCGCGCAGCGACTCCCTCAGTCGTCCGGCCCCTCTTGAAATGGGCCGGCGGCAAACGACAACTGCTCCCGGTTCTGGCGGAGCACTACCCGCCCACGTTCTCGCGATACATCGAGCCATTCATGGGCAGCGCCGCGGTGTTCTTCGATCTACTGAACAGCGGACGACTGGCGCGGCGAGCGATCCTGCTGGCCGACGTGAACCCGGATTTGATCGGGTGCTACCAGATGTTGCGCGATCGTCCGGAAGCGGTCATCCGCGCGCTGAGCAGTTTGGCTCGCGAGTACCGATCCGGCGGAAGCGACTGCTACTACGACGTGCGGGATACGCGCTTCAATCCGCTGCGAGCGGCGCTTCAGGCGCGCGCCGCCGAACCAGGTGACATGGCGGACATGTACACGCCAGGGCTCGCGGCGATGTTGATCTTCCTCAACCGCACGGGCTTCAACGGATTGTTTCGATTGAATCGGCAGGGCGGCTTCAACGTCCCCGCCGGACGCTACACCAACCCGCGGATCTGCGATGAGACCCATCTGCGCCTCGTCTCGCGCGCGTTGGCCAGCCCCGGCGTCACGATCGCGCTGCAACCATTCGACCGCACGCTGGACGAAGCCGGTGCCGGCGATTTCGTCTACTGCGATCCGCCCTACGCGCCTCTGAGCCGCACGTCCAGCTTCGCGAACTACACCGCCGAAGGGTTCACCGCATTCGATCAGCGGCGGCTGCAGCAGAAAGTCGTCGCCGCCTGCAAGCGCGGCGCACATGTCGTCGTCTCGAATTCGAGCGCGGCCGAAATCCTGAACACGTACACGGCCCCTGAAGCTCAGAAGGTCGGGCTCAAGGTCAACTTCGTGCCGGCGCGGCGCGCGATCAATTCAAAGGCCTCATCGCGCGGCCCCGTGGACGAGTTGATCGTCAGCAACGTGAAGGTCTCGGCACTCGAAACCGTGAAGACGAAGATGGTGAAGGTGGAAAGAGCCGGCGCCAAGACCAAGCGCAAGTCGGCCTGACCTTCTGATTCCTGAGGCCTGAATCCTGATTCCTCAGTCCTCGTGTGTTAGGCTTGAACGTTACGCGAAAGTGGCGGAACTGGCAGACGCGCCAGACTTAGGATCTGGTACCCGAAAGGGTATGGGGGTTCGAGTCCCTCCTTTCGCACCATGGAACTAGGAACGTGGAACATGGAAAAGATCAGCGGTTCCATGTTCCCGGTTCCGCGTTCCATGTTCCCGGTTCCGCGTTCCATGTTCGTGTTCAGGGTTCGCTGTTCTGAGTTCGCAGTTCCGAACTCGTTGTTCCTCTCCGAATGAAAACCGAGTTCACCGACGTCACCGCCACGCAGAAGACCATCACGA
>Ga0207428_10000677_pt1 | contig 39885 bp, 44 predicted proteins | sample RhiMethybrSRZTD1_FD_187600 | JGI IMG/M metagenome (GOLD analysis project Ga0207428, IMG submission 187600) | Populus rhizosphere microbial communities from Tennessee, USA - Rhizosphere MetaG P. TD hybrid SRZTD1 (SPAdes) (version 3) | ecosystem: Host-associated > Plants > Roots > Rhizosphere >...
TTACAGCTAGCTGCGTCGTAATGGCCGGGCTCCTTAGGGACAGTGGCTACAAGCTTGCACCGTGGTGGCAATTCATCGCGTTGGCCGTGGTAACAGCGGTGACTGAGCGGGAGAGCGTACGGGTCGCACGCAACGTCGAGACCTCGGTCTCGTTTCTGCCTCTCGTGTTCGCCGCTGTGGCGTTTGGCCCGCTTACTGCGCTTGTCGTCGGGGTCGTCGCAAATGCCTTGGACTTTCGCAGGCCCTACTTGCGGTGGGCGATCTACATTCCGGCCCGCGGTCTTACCTGTGGCGTTACGGGCCTCCTGGCGGTGCACGTGCTTTCTGGGCGACCATCATTCGTGGTCGCGACACTTGCGACCGCCGCGGCCGGTGTCGCTTTTCTGATCGCGGATGGGCTACTCAACATCTCCACGTTGTTGGTACGGCGATCGGCACCAGTCATGGTCTACATCCGCTCGGTGGGACCATTTGCCCTTTTGTCGCTACCGCTCTACGTGCCACTCGTCGGGTTGATGGTTTACGGGTGCGTGCACTGGTCGTTTTGGACCGCGGCGATGTTCCTCGGGCCAACTCTCGCGTTGCAGCGCGTCGTGCATCTGTACCAGCGCCAGCGCGATGTCTCCGTGAAACTCGTTGACGCAAACGCGAGATTGGAGTCGGCCAACCTATCTTTCGCAGCAGCTCTTGTCGCCACCCTGGATGCTCGCGATCGCTATACGGCAGGCCATTCGGAAGCTGTCGCGACGTATGCGCGTGCCATTGCTCAGCGGCTGCAGTTGCCCGAGAAGGAAGAACAGCTTGCTTTCCTATGCGGCCTCGTACACGACGTCGGCAAAGTGGGTCTGCCTGCCGGTCTTCTCGAAAAGCCAGGACCTCTGACTCTTGAGGAACGCCGCCAGATGGAGCAGCACGCCCCGATTGGCGAGCGGATTCTCGCGAACGTTGACGATTACAAGGAGATCGCTCAGGTCGTGCGGCACCATCACGAGCGCATCGATGGGCATGGTTACCCGGATGGTCTGAGCGGCGACGAGATCCCGATCCTGTCGCGAATCATTGCTGTTGCCGACGCTTTTGATGCGATGACATCAGACCGGCCCTATCGTGATTCGATGCCTCAACGCACTGCGCGGCTTCGTCTGGCGCAGGCGGCGGGAACACAGTTTGACCCCACGGTTGTGCTCGCCCTAGAATCCATTTTGGCGCGCGACGTTCCTCTCTTACACGCGAGGCCGACACGTTCGGTGCGGAGACTTGTCGCCGTGGGCGGCGCCAACTCCGCGTAATCACCGCGCGCGTTCGACGGCCGCAATCGCGGCTTCGGTACGAGATCGGACCCCCAACTTTCGAATGATCCGGCGGACGTGCACCTTCGCTGTTACCTCGGCGATTACGAGCGTGGCTGCGATTTCCCGGTTCGTGTATCCGCGCGCCAGCAGCCCCAGAACCTCTCGTTCCCGAGGCGTGAGCGACGCGAGCAGTCGATCCTTGTCGGAGGGACTTGGCTGCGCGGTCATCGCATCGACCAGACGCTGGGGAAGATGACGACCTGTCGCCTTTACTGCGTCAACCATCTCTGGGTACCCACGGCAGGCAACGACGATGGGTTCGAACATTATGAGAGCTAGTGGCTGCTCAAGCGCCTGTGCTGCTTCTATCGCCGAGCCGCCTCGTAACGCGAGAGCGGCGCGGCTGCACGCCACTAATGCAACGACCTCGGGAATCGAAGACTGTTCCTCCGCCTCGGCGAGCGCCTTCTCTGACTCGGAGATTCGGCCGGCGCAGGCCAGTGCAAGTCCACGTGTAGCCGCGTAGTCCGCGTGCATCCCAGACGAGACTCCAGAGGTGTCGTCGCGCGTGGCCGTCAATTCTGCTGCGCGATCGGGCTGCCCCTGAGCAATGGCCGCCTTTGCACGAACGGTCAAAGCATCGAAGACGTTGTGTTCGTCCCCAATGTCCTCGGCATGAGCGACGGCAAGGCGCAGGCTGTCCTCGGCTTCGCGGTAGCGACCGAGCCCGACTAACGCCGTCGCGCATGAAACATGTCCATACGGGATAACGAACTGGAGGTTCGCGGATGTCGCGACGTCGAGTTCCTCTTGAGCTAGGTCTTGCGCCTCTTCGTACCGCGCGGCAAACGACAGCGATCTGCTGAGGCTGTTAAGCAGGCTGGTGACGGCGACGGGGTCGGCGCTGTTGCGAAAGGCGCGAAGGGTCGCGAGCGCTGGTTCGATGACGCCCGACAGACCGTGCCTCGTTAGGCCTACGGCAAGTTGTGCTGTTGCCGCTCGTACCGCGTCATCAGCGCTGTCGGTGCCAAATCTGAAGAAAGTGTCGACCACGAGTCCCAGCTCGTCATCACTCTCAAAGTCTGGCGCCGCAAGCAGTGCCCCCCATGCGGCGCGGTGGCGTTCGCGATCATCAGTAGCAAGCTCTCCAGCTGCGCGAAAGTGCGCGAACGCCGCTTCTTCCCGACTGTCGAGGTGCGCAGCTCGCCCGGCGATCGCGAGCGCCCGGCATGCGACTCGTTGATCTTCCTGCTCCGCCACTCGTAGCGCGAGCTGTTCCGCGTGACCGAAAGTTCCCTCTCTGATGGCGAGTTCTGCACGGATTAGGTCGAGGAGTGGCGTGTGCACGTCAATAGTTCCGGCGAACGCGAGCCACTCGGCGAGTGTTGCTGTGCGACCTGATTTCAGAAGTGGCTCATACGCGAGTTCGAAGAGTGTCACCAGCGCTTCAGGCTGTGGCGCATTGCGAATAACGTCAAATGCCTCGTCCCACTCCTGAGACTCGAGCAAGAATCCTATGAGCCGCTCGACGGTCTCCTCGTGCTCTGCCCCAGAGGGCCCCTTTCGCCGGAGGAATGCTCGGAGCAGAGGGTGGAATGACAAGGCCGCGCCTTGACCGCTCAAGAATCCAAGCTCCTTCGCTTCTCTGAGCATCTCCGACGTTTTACTCTCACCGAAACCTGCCGCGACGACGTCTGGAGTAACCGTCGGTAAGAGCGCAAGTTGCGGCAACGCGGACCGGAGCGAAGGCGACGCTCTTTGAAAGAGCTCATCAGCGAAGTAGTCATAGAGCGCCTCCGGGAGACCCGTACTTGGCTCTTTAGCTTCCGAGAGGGACGCAAGCCCGAGTACTGCGGGCCACCCTGCCGCAGTCGAAATGAGAGTCAGCATCTCTTGAGCCTCATGCCGCTGCAGGACTTGCCTCGCCTCGGCATCGGTCATCGCGAGCTGCTCGCGCGTGACGATCAGATAGTCGCCGTAGAGGCGCTTTCGGGCCGTGGCCCACGGCGGCATGACGCGGCTCGTCAGAAGTAGATTGACCGTCGAGGCTCGAAGCAAAAGCTCGACGTACTCGTCGGCTGCTTTGGAAGCGGAAATCGATTCGTAGTCGTCGATTGCCAGCCATGCATCGTCGGGCCAAGGATCAATTCGTCCACCTTGCAAGTTCGCGATCGCCTCGAGGACGCTCGCGTCGTGAACCGAAGGCAGCAAGTCGAGAAGTCGGCCTTCGTCCGGTTCACTGAAAGGCAGCAGCGTTTCTCCGAGCTTCCGGATAAGCCCGGCGACGTCTGCCAATGCGGTACTGGCTTCAAACCACACGTGTGGGCGCTTGGCGAGCCACTGGCGGGCCAGGGTCGTCTTCCCGTAGCCGGCGGGGGCGACGAGCATGATCACCCTCGCTGTCGTCTCGTCGAGAAGGCGCGTCAACCGGGGCCGCTCGATGATGTGGCGGCTTGCGCCCGTGGCTTGTTCCTCGAGTTCGACCATCGCGATCGCGCCCTGCCTGCGCTCGTACCCTCGAAGCGGAGTTCGCTGCGGCCAGATGTTGCCAAAGCACCACGCCTGCGGCCGTAGCCGCAGGCGTGGGTGCCGTCAGTCCCCCGGAGCGGGTGGTCCTGCTCCGAGGCCTTGTGAGAGGGGATCGCGGCCGGTGAGCGTGCGGTACGCGCCCGGGATCTGGCGACGCCGCGCGCAACCCAGCTTCTGCCGGAGCACGTCCGAGTGGGCTTTCGCCGTTCTCGGGGAGATACCGAGACGGCGTGCCACCTCGTCGTTCGAGTACCCGGCGGCGATCAGTTCGATCACCTGAAGCTGCCGATCTGTGATCACCGGCGGCCCCTCATGCAGGACTGTGACCATGGCGGCGACGCTAACAACGGCCCTGCGCGCCGACTATTGACCGGACGGCGTAACTTCGGGCGTACACCCGCCGGGGTAAACGCGGCGGCGCTAGGTGCGAGCGGGGGAGGCAGCACGGACGAAGCTCGCCTCGTGGCCGCGGCGGTTTGCCTCGGCGAGCTCGTCCTCGTCGAGCGCGCCGATCCGCTGCAGGAGCTCGAACTCGTCGCGCAGGTGCGTCCGCATCATCTCGGGTCCGTCCGTCGCGATCGTGAAGGCGACGCCGTGCTCGACGAAGGCACGGAAGGTGTCGCGCACCGCCTCCTCGGTCGGGAGCGCGCGCGTGAGCAGGTTCGACGTGGGGCAGATCTCGAGGACGATCTCCTGCTCGCGTAGCGCCGCCATCAGCTCCGGGTTGCGCGCGGCCAGGATGCCGTGGCCGATGCGGTCCGGGCGCAGGTGCTCGACGACCTCGCCGATCTCGGCGTCGCCGTGCTCCTCGCCCTCCTCGCCGACGTGGATGGTGACGCCGAGCCCCGCCGAGCGCGCCTCCTCGACGAGCGGGGAAAGGTCGCGGTAGGGATAGCGCTCGCCGCCGGGGCGCGGCCCGGCGATGTCCACGCCCACGACCCCCCGCGGCGCGTAGCGGATCGCCTTCTCGACGATGATCGCGTTCTGCCGCTCGTCGAACGTCCGGTCCATCATCAGGATCAGGCCGGCGCGGACGATCGGGTACTCGAGACTCGCGCGGTCGAGCCCACGGGTCGCGGCCATGATGATGTGGTCGAGGTCGCGCTCGCCGCCTCGGTTGCGCTTCATCGGATTGAAGCGGAGCTCGAGGGTCGTGATGTGCTGCGAGCGGAAAGCGCCGCCGATCGCCGCGTGCACCGAGCGCTCGACCGCAAGCGGGCTCGACTGGATCAGCTCTGTCCAGTGGTAGATGTCGTTGAGGGCGTCGAGCGAGTCCACCCGGCGCGGGTCGGCGATCGTGACGAGCCGGTCGAACTCCCAGTAGTCCTTGACCGGGAGCGCGATGCCCTGCTCGTGCGCGAGGCTCCACATGATCTCGGAGGCGACCGACGCGCCGAGGTGCGTGTGGAGCTCGGCGAGGCCGTCTTCGATCATGGCGCGAGTCTAGAGACGCTGCGCACGGCCGAGCCCGAGCCACCAGCGGCCGAGCGCGATCTGGAACCACCCGATCAGGACGAGCGGTAGTGCCATCAGTACCGGAAGGATCACGTCGAAGAGTCCGATCGCGGCCGGCTTCAGCTTCTGAGAGCCGGCGTAGATCGCCAGTGCGCCGAGCGTGGCGAGGCCGAGGATGAACAGCGTCGTGCCGTGCGGGGTCAGCAGCAGCCAGAGACCCCAGATCGCTGCGCCGACTCCCGCGATCAGGAGCAGGAGGGTCAGCGGCAGCAGCGGCCGGGTCATCCGCGTCGGCTTGAGGAACCGCTCCCTCGAGGCGTGCAGCAGCTTGAGGAAGCGCTCGCTGGGTTGCGCGAGCTGCTCGGCCACGACCTCGAACGGCCACTCCCGGTCGGGGCCGGGGATGCCGAGGCCCGCAAGCGCTGCCTGTTTCGGGACGATCTCTCCCGTGAGCTGGTACGAGTCGGCCATCAGCGCCCAGGCCTCGACCTCGCAGAAGGCGTCGAGGTCGGTTCGCATCTGGGCGAGCGCGCGCTGCACGTCCTCGACGACGCCGAACGCGGTCGAGGTCAGCACCACCTGCTGCTCTTCGACCGTGCCGCCCGGTGTGCGCTCCCGCGCGGGGAGACCGGTCTGGAGGTGCAGGAACGCGACCGCGTCGCCGGCGCGCAGCAGCTGCAGCAGGCGCTGCTCGCGCTCGGCGTCGCCGTAGATCGAGATCACGCGGCCGAGGACGGCCGGAGGGCGCGTCGACGGCCGGGCGAGGTCCTGCATCTGCCCGGACCCGTCGCTGATGATCCAGTGCGTGCAGCCGCGGTCGACGAGGCCCTCGACCCCCTGGTTGTCGTGCACTCCGCCGTCGACCAGCTCGACCACGAGGTCCTCGAAGAGCCCCGGCACCTGCATCGGGGGAAAGCCGCCCGGGACGCAGGCCGATGCCGCGACGGCGCCACCGAGCGGGAAGTCGCGGCACGCCTCCGGGAGGTCGGCCCACTTCGTGCGCGCGAGAATCGTGTTCTTGTCGACGTCCTCGCGCAGCGACTGGTCGGCCGTCCCTTGCCTCGGCGGCTCGCCCATGTACATGGCCTCGAAGCGCCAGTTGTGGCCCGTGTTCAGCGTCGTCGTCTCGACAAGCAGGATCGGGACCGGCGCATGGCGGCGTGGATTCTCGACGTCGGGGTCGAAGTTGCCCTCGAATCCCTTCGGCTCGATCAGCAGGTCGCGCATCGCGATGCGGCCGGCTCGCCTCGGTCGGTCGCCCCACGCGTTCGCGTAGAAGCGCTGCTCGTACAGCTCACCGACGCGGTCGGTGCGCGTGTAGGTCGGCACCGCCATCTGGAAGTTCTTCAGGGGATTCGCCCAGGCGGCAGCCCGCACGTTCGAGGCCGCGGCCTGGCGGTACTCGCGCTCGACCGCCTGCACGACCTCGACGTAGTCGCCGTCCGTGAGCTCGCTGTCGGCCTTCGACTCGAGCAGGTTCTTCACGTGGAGGTAGTAGAGCGCGCCCACGATCGACCCGCCCGAGACGGTCGAGATCACCTGGATCGGCCGCAGCAGCCCGAGCTCCGCGAGCCGCGCAAGGACGCCGATGTGGAAGAAGGCGGCGCGGTGCCCACCCCCGGAGAGGGCGAGGCCGAGCTTCGGCTGTCCCGGATCCTCGGTCACCGGCGGCGCTTCCGACCATACGCCCGTTCTCGGTGGTGGTCTACTCGCCCGGGGCGGTGACCGCGCTGCCCGCGACTTGACCCACGAGGGTCATGACACGGGGTGGGAGCGGATGAAAAGCTGGATGCGCACGGGCCGACAGGTGTGCCCACACCTTCCCCCTCGCGGCCGCCACGAGGCGGGTCCGCGGGAACCTCGTCGGCACCGCGCTCAAATGCCTACCGGCCGCCCGCGGCGGGGCGGCCGGTAGGGCTTGTCACGGCAGGTGCAATACAGATGAACGCTTCCGACCTTTCGACGCTCGATCTTCCGACTGCGGTCGAAGATCTGGCGGCGCCTGCCTACGTGATCAGCCGCGAAGGGCGTTTCTCCTGGATCAACCGCGCGATGGTCGAGCTGCTCGGCGACCTGCGCGGGGAGCCGTTCATCGAGCACGTGGCCCCGGAGCACCGCCAGCTCGCGCGGACGAACTTCACGCGCAAGGTCGTCGGCAAGACGACGAAGATCTTCGAGATGGTTGTGCTCGACCGGGACGGCGGCCGGATCCCGATGCGCATCACCTCCGCTCCGCTGCGGCGCGACGGCCACATCGTGGGGATCTTCGGCGTCGGGATGCCGCTCGCTCAGGCTCCCAGCTTCGAGCACTCGCCGCTGGAGGACCTGACGCCTAGGCAGCAGGAAGTCCTGTGTCTCCTGGGCGAAGGGCTCGAGACGCCGGCGATCGCACGCCGGCTCGGCATCGCGGAGGAAACCGCCCGGAACCACATCCGCGCGCTGCTGCGGGCGATGGGCGCGCACTCGCGGCTCGAGGCGGTGCTGATGGGCCAGCGCGCCGGCGTGATCGGCGCGAACTCGTCGTCCGCAGACGACAACCACTCACAGCCGCAGTAGCGACCGTCAGAATCGGCCGCGATGAAGGTCGGCATCGTCGTGCCGTACTCGTGGTCCTACTGGGGCGCGGTTCTCGAGCACTCCGAGCTGCAGGCGGAGTCGCTGCACCGACTCGGCGTCGAGACGCGCACCATCATCGGGAACGACCCGCCGGGGAGCTTCACGCGTGTGCTGCACCCTCGGCACGGCCGGCATGGCAATCCGCCGGCGCACGTGATCCCCGTCGGCCGCTCGGTGATCGTCCCGGCCAACGCCTCGCTGCCGAACATCGTTCTCAGCCCGCGGGCGATTCCGAGGATCAAGCGGGTGCTCGAGCGCGAACGCTTCGACGTCTTGCACCTGCACGAGCCGATGACGCCGGTCATCTGCACGGCCGTGATGGCCTGGGCGCGCTGTCCCGTCGTTGCGACCTTCCACGCCTCGGGCGGGCTCGCCTGGATGCACATCGGCGGGCGGGCGTGGGGGTTCCTGATGGAGCGGATCGACCACCGGATCGCCGTCTCCGAGGCGGCGCGCGAGACGGCGAATCGCTGGATGCCTGGGGAGTTCGAGGTGATCCCGAACGGCGTGCTCATCCCCGAGCACGCCGAGGCCGGCGGGCGCGAGCACCGGGTGGTGTTCGTCGGCCGCCACGACCGCCGGAAGGGGATGCCGGTGCTGCTGCGCGCCTGGCCGGAGATCCACCGCCGAACCGGGGCGCGCCTGCGCATCGTCGGCGCCGACCCGCTGATGGTGCGGCTCGCGCTCCAGCAGGCGGGAGTCGACGCGGCGGGCATCGACGCGCTCGGATTCCTCAGCCAGGACGACCTGACGCATGAGCTGCTGACCGCGAAGGCGCTGGTCGCCCCGTCGCTCGGCGGCGAGAGCTTCGGAATGGTGCTCACCCGGGCCTTTGGCTGCGCGATGCCCGTGGTTGCGTCTGACATCACGGGGTACCGTGACGTCATGACGGACGAGACCGGCGTCCTCGTCCCGCCCGGAGACCCGGACGCGCTTACGGAAGCGGTGGCAGGCCTGCTCGACGACGAGCCTCGGCGCGAAGCGCTCGGCGTCTCCGCGCGGCGGCTCGCGCAGGAGCGCTACTCCTGGAACGACATCGCGCGGCGCCTCGAAACGATCTACCGGGGGCTCGTGTGAGGCGGTTCCTGGGCATCGTGCGGTCGCCCGTCTGGCGGGTCGTCGTCGTGCTCGTCGCCGCTGCCGGCCTCGTTGCGCTGGTCTGGTGGCGCGGGCCCGACTGGGGCGCCGTCCGGCACGCCTTCGACGCGGTGGTGTGGTACTGGGTCGTCGTCGCGATCGGGCTCAACCTGCTCTCCGTCCTCGTACGCGCGCTCGCCTGGAACACAGTGATCAAGCAGGCGATCCCGCCGCCACACCCGCGCTTCCAGCTCGTCTTCGCGGCGTTCTCGGTAGGCCTGTTCGCGAACGCGGTGCTGCCGGGGCGGATCGGCGAACTCGCGCGCGTGGCGGTGCTGACGCGGAAGCTGCGGCTGCAGGGCCGCGCGGACGGGACGTGGGCGGCCCTCGTCGGGACCGTGTTCGCGCACCGGCTCTTCGACCTCGTTCCGGTGGTCGGCCTGATCCTGTACGTGGTCGCCACCACGAGCATTCCGCACTGGGCGATTACGAGCCTGGTGGTCGTGGGTGCCGTCGGGGTCGGCCTCTTCGCGTTCGCATTCGCCAGCGCGAGGCGCGAGCACCAGTCCGTCGTGGACGAGTTGGGCCCGGTGAAGCGGCTGGTGACGATGGCCCGCTACGGGCTCGGCGTGCTCCACGCTCCGGGGCCCGCCGCGGTCGCGATCCTCTTCCAGTGCTCCGGCTGGCTCTTCCAGTTCTTCGCCGTCTACACGACGATGCTGGCCTTCGACATCCACGTGCCGCTGCACACCGCCGGCCTCGTGCTGCTGCTGATGAACGTGGCGACGCTCTTCCCGCTCTGGCCGGGGAACATCGGTCTGCTGCAGGCCGTCGTCGCGCTCCCGCTCCGTTCCTACGGGGTCGCGACGGGGAAGGCGCTCGCGTTCGGCTTCGGCCTGCAGGCGATCGAAGCTTCGGTCGGGGTCGGCGTGGGGCTGATGTTCCTCGCGCGCGAAGGGCTGTCGTTCGCGATGCTGCGGCGGATGCCGGGCGCGGAGGAGGCGGAGGTGCCCCAGGAGCCGCGCGGGGAGGAGGACGAGGAGGCCCGCGTGGACGGCACACATGCGCGCGCTCGCGTCTCCGGCTAGCCTCAAGGGCGTCCTCACGGCGGCGGAGGCCGCGGCCGCCCTGGCGCGCGGGCTGCGAAGCGCGGGTGCCGAGGCCGAGGAGCTGCCACTCGCCGACGGAGGCGAGGGAACGGCGGAGGTCCTTGGCGCGCGGGTTGTGCGGCTCGAGCGGGTGCCTGACGCTTTCGGGCGCGAGCGGGAGGCGCCGATCCGGGAGCTCCCGGACGGCACGGCCGTAGTCGAGAGCGCGGAGGTGATCCCGCTCGATCCCTCGCGGCTGGACGTGCGCGCGGCCTCGAGCCGCGGGCTCGGCGAGCTGATCGCCCGCGTGGGCTCGGTTCCGCAGCTGCTCGTCTGCCTCGGGGGCACCGCGACGATGGACGGCGGGTCGGGGTTGCTCGAGGTGCTGGACGAGCTGCGGGCGCCCACGGTCGCACTCTGCGACGTGCGCGCTGCGCTCGCGGAGGCGCCGCGGCTCTTCGGGCCGCAGAAGGGCGCGCTTGCCGACGACGTCTTGGAGCTCGAGAACCGCTTCGCAGACCACTTGCAGTCGTTCGCGAAACTCGCCGGCGCCGGCGCCGCGGGCGGCCTGGGCGCGGCGCTTGCGTCGCTCGGCGCGCGGCTTGTCCCCGGAGCGCCCTACGTCCTGGACGCGATCGGCTTCCGGGATTGCGCCCGGGCCGCCGACCTCGTCGTGACCGGCGAGGGCACGGTCGACCGCACGACCTTCGACGGCAAGGCCCCGGGCGAGGCGCAGCGGGTCTGCGAGGAGCTCGGCGTGCGCTGCGTGCTCTTCGGAGGGCGTGTGGCCGACGGAATCGAGGCGCGGCGGCTCAGCGGCGATCCCGCGAGGGCGCGCGACGATCTGGAAGAGCTAGGCCTCGGACTCGGCGGCGCGTAGGCGCTTCGCCATCGCCTGGAGCAGCGGCCACGCGATGCGCGCGTCGCTCTCCACGAGCGGCCGGAAGTCCCAGAAGGCGAGGCTGTAGCACTTGAGGTCGGAGGCGGCGTGGATGGTGGCCGTGCGCTCGCCCCGGTCGATCATCGCGACGTCGCCGAAGTAGTCGCCTCGTCCGAGCCGGGCGCGCTCCTCGCCGTGAACGGAGACGATCGCCTCACCGCTCTCGATCACGTAGAACCTCCCGCCGCCGGCCGTCTCGCCTTCCTCGGCGACGTCCTCGCCCTCGGCGAAATCGCGCTCCTTGAAGGAGGTGCTCAGCTTCTCGAGCTCCTTCGGCTTCAGCTCCGCGAAGAGCGGGACGCGCTGCAGCAAGTCGACGGAAGGTCCGGCCACGAGTGGATGCTAACCCAAGCCGCTACACCGTCGACATGCCCATGCGCGCGCCGATCACGGCTTCCGCGGCCTGCGCGCTCCCGGCGTGGCCCGTGACCGCCGGCAGGAAGTCGTCGCGGTCGAGCGCATACAGCTCGACGTCGGTGGCGGCTCGGACGGTCGCCGTGCGCGGCACGTCGCGCAACAGCGCGATCTCCCCGAAGTAGGTGCCTTCGCCCTCGCGCTTCGGCGGCCGGCCGTCCACCAATACCTCGACCTCGCCCGACGAGACCACGTAGAAGCGGTCGCCGTGGTCGCCGACGCGGATGATCTCGTCGCCGGCCGACGCGCTCACGGGTGCGAGGCCGGCGGCGAGCTGTTCGAGCACCGGCGGGGAGAGCGGCGAGAACATCGGGATGCCTAGCAAAAGCTCGAGCCGCCGCGGGTCGGCGGGCTCCCTGTCGATCCGAACCAGGCTCGCATGCGTGAGGATCGCCAAGATCGGCAGCAGCAAGCCGACGACGACCAGCGTCCAGCGCACGCCGAACGCGTTCACGAGCACCGGAGCGATCACGGCCCCCGCTGCGACGGTCGCGTAGATGAGGCTGTGCAGGACGCCGAAGACGCGCGCCAGCACCTCGCTCGGCGTGCCCCGCTGCAGGATCGTGAAGCCGCTGACGTCGCAGATGATGTTGGCGAAGCCGATCAGGCCGAACGCGATCAGCGCGACCGCCGTGCTCGGTTGCCCGCCGACGAGCAGCAGCGGCGCGCCGGTCCCGGCGACGGCCACGCCGAAGGTCGTCGCGAGCCGCTTGTGCCCGACGAGCGCGAGCGAGATCAGGCCGCCCACGATCCCGCCCACTCCGACCGCCGCGTTCAGGTAACCGACGCCGCTCGCCCCGAGGTCGAGCAGCTCGAACGCGGAAACCGTGATGAGGACGCCGAACGCGCCGTTCACCAGCGTCTGCGCCGAGAAGAGGCCGACCACGAGCCGGAGCCGCGGGTCCTTCCAGATCGCGCGGAACCCGGCGGTTGCCTCGTCGAGCAGGTGCGGCGACTCGCGCGTGAGCGGCGGCTCGGCTTCCCGGAGCAGCGGCGCCAGCATCAGCGCCGACCAGAGGAACGTGCACGCCGTGATCACGAACACCACCCAGATCGGCGAGAACGCCAGCAGGAGGCCGCCGAGCGCGGGGCCGACGCAAAAGCCGAGGCTCTCGAGCGTGCTCGAGCTGACGTTGGCCGCGGTCAGCTGCTCGGGCGTCCGGGCCAGCGACGGCAGCAGCGCAGACTGGGCAGGGTGAAAGGCCGTGCCGATCACCGCAACGGCGGCCGCCAGGACGTAGACCGCCGCGGCGGGAGCGTCCGTCACCACCAAGGCCGCCATCCCGCCGAGAGCCACGGCGCGCAGAAGGTCCGACGTCAGCATCACGCGGACGCGCGGGAACCGGTCGCCCAGGATCGCCGCAAGCGGCGAGGCGAATGCGGACGGGAGCCAGCGGACGAGGCCGACGAGGCCGACCGCGGAGGCGCCGCCCTGGTCGAACGCGTACACGACGAGCGCGACGGTGTACGCCCAGCTGCCGATGATCGAACCCGCCCAGGCCAGCTGCAACCGCCGCAGGCCGCGGTTGCGGAAGACTTCCCGCATCGCGCGCGCCGACTCGCGCAGGTGCTCCCGAAGCCGCTCCACAAGCGGAGAATTGCAGGGACCGTTGTGTTTTTGAAGACGGCGTGGAAGATTTCGTGGTCGAACTCCGTCTGGTGGTCAGGTTCCGGAGGTTCGAAAGGAGGAAGTTCAGTGTCGGATCAGGAGACACGGATCGACGAAGAGGTCGAGGCCCATCAGCATAAGAACGCCCCCGCCGCTTCGCACAAGGCTGCGAACGACGAGGGCGACGACGTCGAGGGCCATGTCCACAAGAACGCTCCCGACCAGCACAAGCTGGCGAACGACGAGGACGACGACGTAGAGGCCCACATGCACAAGGGCATGCACAAGGGCGTCCACAAGGCCTAGGGCTTCTGAGCTCAGCCCAAGCTACGGAGGGAGCCGAGAGGCTCCCTCTTAGCGTTCTCTGAGCAGCTTTCCGAGTGCGTCGAGGAGCTGCAGCGCCGCCTCGCGCTTCTCCGGCTCTGCCTCGTCGAGCCGCGCGGCGAAGCGGGCGAGCGCGTCGGCCTCCGCCCCTTCGTCCTCGAGCACGGTCCGCGCCGCCCGCGCCTTCTGCAGCAGGTCGAGCGCGATCGCGGCCTCGTTCGCGAACTTGCCGAGGAGCTCCATCTCCGCCAGGGAGAAGGCCGCCTTCTGCGGGCGGTCGAGCACCTCGAGCACCCCGAGCGCGTTGTCCTCGTGCAGCAGCGGCACTGCCATCAGGCCCTTCGGGACGAACCCCGTCGACTCCGCGGCTTCGCGGGCGAAGCGCGGGTCCTTGTCGAGCTCCTCGACCACGAGCGGCTGTCGCGTGACCAGCACCCAGCCGGCGATCCCGGTGCTGGACGGAAACCGCTGGCCGACCAGGTCGCCCGCGCCTTCTCCGGCGACCGCCTCGAAGACGAGCTCGTCCGACTCCTCGTCGAACAGGAACACCGACGACGCGCGCGCGTCGAAGATCGAACGCGCCACCTCCACGATCGACTGCAACAGCTCGCGGTAGCTCTGCTCCGAGCCGAGGGCGCCGGCGGCAACGGCCGCGCGCAGGTCGCTCATCGGCCGATCCTCGGTCGATGAGCGTGTGGAGGGGGCATGGGGGGAACCGAGAGGTTCCCCCGCGAGGAGTCCTCGGCGGAGCCGAGGCGTCCTCGGAACAAGAAGGGGGCTCGCGGGGGAAACCTGGTTTCCTCCGCGGGAGCGAACCTTTGGTGAGCGACGCTCATCCTTCTCCTCCCACGTTGTTGGCCGTCAGGTAGAGGACGTTCTTGAGCTGGAACGGCGTCAGCTCGGGGTGCTTCGACAGCACCAGCGCGCAGATGGCGCTCATGTGCGGCGTCGCGAAGCTGTTTCCGGTCGACAGGATCGTGCCGCCGCCGAGCCAGGCGATCTCGACCCCGACGCCGCGCGCGAAGAATTCGACCGGCGGCGACGGGTTGTAGAAGAACGTCATCGGGTCGGGCTCCTCATGGCTGCCGACCGAGATCACCGACGAGAAGCGCCAGGGGTAGCTCTCGACGGGCATGTTGTGCGCCGACGCGACGAGGACGGTGCGGCGGAAGTAGGCCTTGTCGGCGAGCTCGTGCAGCAGCTCCGCGAACTGGCGCTTCGTGGTGGAGAGGCTCATGTTGATCACGTCGAAGCCCTGGTCGACCGCCCAGCGGAGCCCCGCGAGCAGAATCGGGCCGCTGCCCTTGAAGCCTGCGCCCAGCACGCGCGCGCTGAAGAGGCTGCACTCGGGCGCGAGCTGGCGGACGATCCCCGCGCAGGCGGTGCCGTGCCCGCAGAGGTCGCCCTCGGTGTCCTCGACGACCTCGACCTCGTCGTCCTCGCCCTCGCCCTCGCCGCGGGCAAAGGCCACGGCGCCCTCGATCTCGCCGACGCGCGGGTGGCCGGGCTCGATCCCGCTGTCGAGGATGCACACGCGCACGCCCTTGCCCGTCGCGTCGCCGAAAGCCCAGTCGCGGGTGACGCGCTCCGGCCAGTCGACGCCGATCGAGATCCGCTCCCCCGCACCGGCGGGGAGACTCCACGCGGGAAGGTCTGCCGGGTCCTGCGCCACGGGCGGATCGTAGTGCGCTGCGATTACGCCGCGCTAGTTGTCAGCCAGAAGGCGACGGAGCTCGTCCACCACGCGCGGCTGGGGCTCGACGCCTTCGGCCTGCAGCGCGCTCTCGAGATCCGCGAGCACGGAGGCACGGAAGGCCGCGTCGGCCTCGGCGCGGGCGACGAGCTGGTCGAGCCCTCGGCGTGCCGCGGGCAGCTCCTGCGCCGCGCGCACCCAGGCTTCGGGCGCTGGGGGAAGCATCCCGATCAACCGTCCCAATTGTTGTTCGTCGTATTCGCGCATCACGTCACTTGTTCACCTGACGGAGCAGGTGGCGGTTTTCTTCCCTCGAACGAGTCGCGTAGCTTGTCCAGGCAGCGGGAGATGCGGCTCGCGATCGTCCCGGCCGGCAAGCCGAGGTTGTCGCCGATGGTGCGGTAGCTCTCGTCGCGCGCGTAGAAGCGGTCGAGGATCTGCCGGCAACTCTCCGGCAGCTCCGCCATCGCCTCGTGGACGTCGAATGCCTCCTCGAGCGCGGTCAGGTCGTCCTCGGCTGGAAGCTCGGGGAGCTCGTCGATGTCGGCGTCCGACTCCCGCGCCCCTGCGCGGAGCCGGTCGATGCAGAGCCGGCGCGTGAGCTGCGCGATCCACGGCCGCACGGCCTCGTCCTCGCGCAGCGAGTCGAGCCGCTCGTATACCCGCGCGAACACCTCCTGGAAGACGTCCTCGGCGTCCTGCTGCGACAGCCGGAACCCCTGGATGGCGATCGCGTACACGTAGCGCGAGAAGCGGTCGACGAGTTCGCGCCAGGCGGCGTCGTCGCCCGTGCGGCAGCGCGCGACCAGCGCGGCGTCGGTGACCGCGGCCGCGGTCAGCTCTGAGCGGCGCGCAGCCGCTTCGCCATGGTCTCCAGGAGCTTCCACGCGATCGAAGCGTTGCCCTCGACGAGCGGCCGGAATTCCCAGGACGTGAGGCCGTAGCAGCGGAGCTCGCTGTCGGCCGTGACTGTGGCGCTCCTCGCGCCGTCGTCGATGAGGGCGATTTCGCCGAAGTAGTCACCGGGGCCGAGCTTGCCGTGCTCAGTGCCGCGGACCGAGACCGTTGCCTCGCCGGCCTCGATCACGAAGAACCCCGCGCCGGTCCGGCCCTCGTCGGCGACCGTGCTGCCCGCGTCGAAGACTCGCTGCTTGAACGAGCGTGAGAGCCGTTGGAGGTCGCCGCCCTCGAAGTCCTCGAAGAGCGGGACGCGCTGGAGGAGCTCGACCGGTGCTTCGTCGGCCATGTGGCGATTCTACGGCTTCGCGGCCTCGGCGCGGCTCGCAAGCTCCTCGATCTTGCCTTCGGCCGCATCGAGCCGCTCCTTGCAGAAGCGGTAAAGCTCCTCACCGCGCTCCCACAGCTTGAGCGCCTCGTCGAGCGGCGCCTCCCCGGTCTCGAGGCGGTGGACGATCTGCTCGAGCTCCTTTTGTGCCTCCTCGAACGTCATCGCGTCTCCTCCACGCGGGCGCCGAAGCCGCCCTCGGCCAGCTCGACCTCGACGCGCTCGCCGGTCTCGAGCCCGCCGGCCGAGCGGACGATGGCGTCCTTCGCGCGCACGATCGCGTAGCCGCGCTCCAGCGTTGCGTGCGGCGAAAGCGTGCGCAGTCGGCCCGCCGTCTGCTCCAGCTTGGCCCGGCCTCGCTCGACGAGCAGGCGCGGCGCGCGGCGAAGGCGCTCGTGCGCCCGGTCGAGGCGCTGCCGCTCGCGGTCCAGGCTGCGGCGGGCTCCGCGTTCGAGCCCGGCGCGGGAGCGGTCGAGCCGCTCCAGGAGCTGTATGAGGTCGGGGACGACCAGGCGCCCGGCGACGCTCGGCGTCGAGGCGCGCACGTCGGCGGCGAGGTCGCAGAGCGGCGTGTCCTGCTCGTGGCCTACCGCGCTCACGACCGGGATCGGGCAGTCGGCGATCGCTCGCACGAGTCGCTCGTCGCTGAACGGCAGCAGGTCCTCGAAGCTCCCGCCGCCGCGCGCGATCACGACGACGTCGACGCCCTCGCGGCACAGTGCGCCGAGCGCCTCGACGACGGCGCCCGCGGCGCGAGGCCCCTGTACATAGGTCTCCGCGACGAGCACGTTTGCCGGCGGGAAGCGTGTCGTGACGACGGTCAGGACGTCGCGCTTCGCGGCGGCGTCGTTGCCGGTCACGAGCCCGATGCGCCGCGGCAGGAGCGGCAGCGGCCGCTTGCGCTCGGCGGCGAACAGCCCCTCCGCGGCGAGCTTCTTCTTCAGCCGCTCGAGTGCGGCGAGGTGGTCACCGAGGCCGAAGCGCTCCAGTGAGAGCGCACGGAGTCGGAACTCGCCCTTCGCCTCGAAGAGCTCCGCCCGTCCGTAGGCGTGGACGCGATCGCCGTCCGCGAGGTCGAGCCGGAGCCCGTCGAACTGCCCGCGCGGCATCGAGACGCCGAGGCACGAGCCGTCCTCGGGGTCCTTGAGCGTGAAGAAGACACTCGCCCAGCGCTCCGAGCGCCGCAGTTCCGTGACCTCGCCCTCGACCCAGAGCGTCGGCAGGCGGGAGAGCCACGAGGCGACACCGCGGTTGAACGCGCCGACGGAGTAGACCTTGCGGTCGCCGTACGCGGTTGCCTCGACCTTCACGAGGCCAGGATACGGCTGCTCCCGTCGCTAAATGAGAATTTCCGCGGCCGTTTCGGGCGAGCAGCCCTGGCGGATCAGGTCGACGGCGTGGTGAAGATCGGCGTCGCTGTGGGCGATCTTCTCCGCAAGCGGGAGCGGGAACCCGGCCTCCATCAGCACGTGCAGGCGCCAGCTCTCGACTTTCGCCTGCTCGTCCCGTGGTGTCTCTGTGATCTGCGACATTTGGCGTGGGTAGTTCGTCCTCTCCTAGACGAACCCTGCATGCGTAAGTTTGCTGTTCCGTGCTTCAGCTTCGCCGAAACGTGGGAGCGAGGCGCGTGCCCGCGTCGTCGAGCGTCTCGTCGATGCGCCGCTGGAGGTCCTGCAGCCGTGCGTTCAGCGCCGTGCGCTCGGCCTCGGCGTCCGCGGCGAGCGCCTGTACCTGGGCCCTGAGCGCGACCTCGGCATCGGCGATGCGGCGCTGGAGGTCGGCCACGAGCTCGTCGCGCTCGTGCTCGAGGTTGTTCCCGATCTGCGAGAGCTTCCTCTCCAGGCGCTGGCCGCCCGCGTCGGCGACCTGGGCCAGCCGGTCGGCGAGGACGCCCTGCGCCTCCTTCGCGAAGTGCGCCACGGCCCGGTCGAGCTCGCGGGAGAGCCTCTGTGCCGCATCGTCGCGGGAGTGGCGGATCGCTTCCGCGAACTGCTTCGAGACCGCTTCCGAGAAGCTGTCTGCGGTGCGTTCGACGACGCGCTTGAGCTGGTCGAGCTGCCGCCGCTCGATGTCCGCAAAGCCGGCCTGGATGCGCTGGATCGCCTCGGCTTCTTCAGCCGCAACGCGCTCGCGCAGCTCGACCTCGCGTCGGCGTAGCCTCTCCGCCACCTCCTGGAGCGCGCGGCGGCGCTCGCGCTCGTGCGCCTCGAGCTGCTCGCGCGCCTCGCCCGCGAGCTCGTCGGCGGCGGCGGCGAGCTGCTGCTCGATTTCGGCGAGTCGCTCCCGCTGCGCCTCGCTGGCGGCGTCGAGGCGCTGGGTGTCCAGCGCAAGGCGCGACTCGGCTCCCGTCATCAACCGTTTCTGCCGGTCGCCGAACGCCTTCAACTGCGCGGTGAGCGCCTGTTCCGCCCGCTCGAGGTCGGCGTTCAGCTCGCTGAGGCGCTGCGCGACGCGCTGCTCCACTTTGGCGAGGGCCTCGCTCAACTCTGCGCCGGCCCGGTATTCGCGCTCGGCGAGCGCCGTCCGTCGCTCCTCCGCGATCCGCCGTTCCTCGACAACGAGCTTCGAGAGCGAGTCGGCACGAGCACGTGCCAGCGTGCGCTCGAGCTCCGCGGAGCGGGAGTCTGCGGCGGCCGCGATCGCGGCATCGAAGCTGGCCTCTGTCTCCTCGAGCCGCCGATCCACGTCCTGCGCGCGGCCGACGAGGCGCAGCACCGCGACCGTCCCGAGCTCGAAGACGGCGCAGACGGTGAGGCCGCCTGCCGTGACCGCGAGCTCGGTCGACGGATCGAGCGCGAACACAACCCACCCGACCGCCGCTGTAACGCCCAGAAGCGAGGTCAGCGTGAGGAGGAGCTGCCGCGACGCGCGACCCACGACGGCGGCCGCAGCGGATGCGAACACGACCACGACCGCAGCTGCGAACACGAGCTTGAGGACGTCCGCGCGCACGCGCCGCATGCTACGCCAGGCGGAACACCAGCAGCGCGACCGCCAGGGCGACGTTCGCCGCGGCCAGCGTCTGCAGGGCACGCTCGGGCGCGGCCGCCAGCGTCTCGCGCGTGACGCGCTCGCTCCCGCCGTCGCGCAGGTCGATTGTCCCCTCGACGTCGGCGACTCGCCGGCGCAGGTGCCGCACGGGCGTCGAGAGCACGCGCTGCGCGTAGCTCATCAACGTTGCGTAGGCGCCCGCGAGCAGCGCCTCCCAGCTGATCGTTCCGGCGCAGGCGAAGTAGCCGGTCAGCAGCGGGAAAGCGCCCCAGGCGAGCGCGAACCCGGCGCCGTTGTGGATCGCGCCCCCGAACAGCTCGAGGTTGTAGACGGGCACGAGCGCCGCCCCGACCGCGACGAAGACCAGAAGCCAGGGGTCGAAGGCGATCGCGCCGCCGATCCCGATCGCGACCGCGCCTACCAGCGGGACGATGCTCAGGAAGACGAGCACCCGGCGGGGGATCTTCGTCTGGAGCGGCCGGCCCTTGAGCTCGTCGATTGCGTGAGCCGAGATCCCGAGCGCGAGGAAGAACGCGGCCGCGGTTGCGGCCAGCCGCCCCTCGTACAGCGTCGGCGCGAGACAGGCGCCGATCACGACGTAGCTCAGGTGCCAGGCCGTGTAGGGCGGGTGCAGCAGCGTGACGTAGTCCCGCCAGCCGCCCGGCGCGAGCGCGTAGAAGGCCGGCCGCGCCCGCGCCTCCGTCACGCGCGCCGGCCCCAGAGGACGGTGCAGCCGCCGAGGCTCAGTCGCCTCGCGCGCACGTCGTCGAACCCCGCCTCGCGCAGGGCCGTCAGCAGGCGCGGCACGGGCCAGCGGCGGTCGAAGTCGCGGATGCTGCCGCCGAGGAAGCGGCCGACCTCGTGCCAGCCGGGCGAGATCGCACGGCCGAGCACGGGCAGGCCGACGTCGACCCAGAGATTCCAGGCGGCGCGGGGGAGTGGACCGGGCGGGACGCCGAAGTCGAGTAGCGCTGCGGTCGCGCCCGGCCGCAGGACTCGGGCGAGCTCGCCGAGCTCGGTCGGCAGGTCGTCGAGGTAGCGCAGCAGGTACGCCGCAGTCAGGCCGTCGAACGACCCGTCCTCGAATGGCAGCTCCTGCGCGCTGGCCTCGCCGAGCCGCACGCGCTTCGTCTCCGCCGCGAGCAGCAGCCTGCGGCGCGCCTCGTCGAGCATCTCCGGGCTCTGGTCGACCCCGACCACGGAGCAGCCGGTCTGCCGGACGAGCTCGAGGGCGACCGCCGCGGTGCCGGTGGCGACGTCGAGCACCACGTCGTCGGCGCCGACGGGCAGCCGGGAGACCAGGAAGCGCCGCCAGCGCGGGTCCTGGCCGAACGAGAGCGCGTTCGCGTAGCGGTCGTAGGTCGGGCCGAGCGGGGCGAAGAGGCCGCGGGCGAGCTCGGTGCGCGTCCCTGCCACGGCAGGAGTCTAAGGCGCCGACTAGGCGGCGCCGACCAGGGAGGCCGTGCGGGCTTTGCCCGTGCGGCCGTCTAAGCTCGTGGCGTGAAGCTCGATTCCGATCTGCGGCGGATCGCGGAGGCGGCGGGACGGCATGCCGCCGACGGCGAGGAGGTCTCGGGGATCGTCCCGACCGAGCCGGCGAGCGGGATCCGCCTCTATGTCTGCGCCTACGGAGACGGTGACTCCAAGGCGTGGCTCGTGCTGGACGCCACCGGCGTGCCCGTCAGGGATCGCTCGCTCGTCCACGATGCCGTCTCGATCGCGGCGCTGTGCGAGGTCGCCGAGGACGCGGCCGGTGTCGAGCCCGAGGCGCCGCGTGTTGCCCGTCCGGCCCTGCTGGACGAGCTCGGCGCGGAGGGCGGCCCCGCTGTCGCCGCCGCGGTGAAGGGAGCCGCCGACTCGGTGGCCGAGCTGGCGCGCGACGTCGAGCGCGGCTACAAACTCCCCCTTAGCTAGTCTGGGGCCATGGAAGGCAGCGGCTTCCCGTTCGGCGGTGATCCTGAGGACCTGATGCGCAGCCTGCGCGAGTTCGCCGAACAGCAGGCCGAGTCGGTGCAGGAAGCCCAGCGCGAACAGTTCGCGACGCTGACGCTCAACACCGCGGTCGAGCTCACGGCAGCCGCCTTGCAGCAGGTTCAGTCGACCGGCGGCGCGGACGAGCAGGCCATCGCCCTCCGCGATGCCATGCGCGTGCTCTTCCCTGAGGCCGTGGCGCTAGTTTCGGCGGCTCGCCAGGGCTTCATGCGCGAGGGCTAGAGCGCTCGGACCAAGACGGCCGCGGCGGCAGAGCCGCCACGGCCTCCCGGTGATGCCTTAGTGAGCGCGGCGCGCCAGGGCTTCATGCGTGAAGGCTGAGCCAGCTCCCTCGAGCCGGCGACCGGCCCCGATCAACCAGCGGCCGAGCGTCAGGCGTACGCGGTGGCGCGGCGAGATCGGGGACCAGTCGCTGCTCAGGTGAGCCGCCCGCTCCCTGGCGGCCTCTGTGCGAATCTCATGATGCTCGTACATTGGGCGGCTCCTCTCGACTTCGAGTATCTTTACGTGGAAGGAGATGCTACACATGGATAATCTTGACGTCAAGAGTTTTTTGATCAAGAATCACGATCATGGCTAAAGCTGCGGAAGAGCGCGACCACGTCGACCGCTTTCTCGAGGAGAACCAGTTCCCCGGGATCGACCTCGAGGTGGAGGGGATGGTCGACCGGATCAACGGCCTCAGGCGCAGGTTCCACCGCCTCCTGGACGAGACGCTCGTGAAGTTCGGTCTCAACTCCGGTGAGTGGAAGGCGCTGAACCAGCTCCAGCTGACAGATCCTCCGCACCGGCGCTCGATCGGCCAGCTCGCGGCGTGGGCGGAGCTCTCGAGCGGTGCAATGACCAACCGGATCGACCGGCTCGAGAACGCGGGCCTCGTGAAGCGCCTGCCCGACCCGAACGACCGGCGCGGCGTGCTCGTGGAGCTGACCGACGCGGGCCACCAGGTCTGGGAGGACGCGCTGCGGGCCGGAGCCGAGAACGAGGCGCTCGTCGCCGCCGCTTTGAGCGCCGACGAGAAGCGCCAGCTGAACTCGCTCCTGCGCCGACTGATGCTCGAGTTCGAGCGCCGTGAGCAGAAATCCTCGTAGTTCAGACGGGCCGCAACGTCCCGGCGAAGACCTGCCACGCGAGGCTTCGCCGTGAGGCTGAGCTTGTAGACGCGCCCCGTAGACGTAGTCGTGCCAGCGACCGACGCGCCGGGTAGTCAGGGCCATGTTCAGCGCAAGGACGTTGAAGACAACGAAGATCGAGAAGTCGATCCCGCGAGATCCAGCGCACCGAGGGTCACGTTCCAGCGGTTGAGCCCGCGGAGGCTCCCGCCGCGCAGACGCGCGACAGGAGCCGTCGATGCGGTTGGTGCCGCCGCCACTACCGCGCCGGGGGGATCAGCACGCGGTTGACGACATGGATGACCCCGTTCGTCGCCATCACGTCGGCCTTCACGACCTTCGCGGTGTTCACGAAGACGTTGGGGCCGGAGACGCGGATGCGGACCTTCTTGCCGTTCAGCGTCTTCGCCGAGCGCAGCTTCACGACATCGGCCGCTGTGACCTTGCCGGCGACGACGTGGTAGAGCAGGACGGCCTTCAGCCTCGCCTTGTTCGTGAGCAGTGCCTTCAGCGTCTTCTTCGGAACCTTCTTGAAGGCCGCGTCGGTCGGTGCGAAGACGGTGTAGGGGCCTGGCTGCTTCAGGGCCGAGACCAGGCCAGCGCGCTTGAGCAGCTTCGTCAGCGTGGTGAACTTGCCCGCCGCTGTCGCGGTCGCGACGATGTCGCCGCTCGCGCGGGTTCCGGACCCGGCGGTCGAGCCGAGCGGGGCCGCGGCCAGCGCCGCGACGACGATCACGAGCAGGAGTGCAGTCTTCTTCATCACGTCCTTTCGGTCGGGGTGCGCGTCAGCGCGATGCGGACGCAGGGGTAGGTCGAGGGCTTGCCTGACGGCGGCCGGCGGCGAGCCAGCCGAGGCCGTAGACGGCCGAGAGGCCGACAAGGCCGTAGACGATCCGGCTGGCGGCGTTCGTCTCGCCGAAGTCGAGGCCGAAGAGCCACGCCACCAGGTCGAACTTCGCGATCGCGACGAGACCCCAGTTGAGGCCGCCAACGAGCACCAGTGCGAGTGGGAGTAGATCGCGCTTCCCGAACATCTGTCCACCTCCTGTAGAGGGATTGTTCAAGTCGTCGGCACTTTACTGCTCTGTCTGCGACTTGTCAAACTCGTGTCTAACTCTTGTATAGTTGACGCTGTGAGTGGCGAGACCGTGCTCCGGATCGGCGAGCTGAGCAAGCGCTCGGGCGTGAGCCCGGAGCTTCTGCGGGCGTGGGAGCGGCGCTACGGCCTGTTGCGCCCGACGCGGTCGAGCGGCGGGCTGCGTCTCTACTCGCTGGACGACCTAGAGCGCGTGCGGCTGATGCGGCTGCATATCGACGGCGGGCTCGCCGCAGCCGAGGCCGCATCGCTCGTCTCGCGCTCGCCCGTGAGCGAGGGCGCCAACGAGACTGCCGTCGTGTCACCGCCGGAGGCGCAGTCGGAGCTCGCGGCTGCGCTTGACGCCTTCGACGAGGCCTCCGCGCAGGCGGTGATCGACCGGCTGCTGGCCACGACGACGCTGGACGCGTTCCTCGCCGAGGTCGTGCTGCCGTACCTGCGGGAGCTCGGCGACCGCTGGGAGCGCGGGAAGGCGTCGGTCGCACAGGAGCACTTCGCCTCGAGCATCCTCCGAGGTCGGCTGCTCGGCCTGGCGCGCGGCTGGGGTCTCGGTCTCGGGCCGCTCGCGCTGCTGGCCTGCCTCCCGGGTGAGCAGCACGAGCTCGGCCTGGTCGCGTTCGGGCTCGCACTGCGGGCCCGCGGCTGGCGGATCGGCTACCTCGGGAGCGACGCGCCGCTCGACACCGTCGCCAGGGCCGCGGATTCCCTGCGGCCGGACCTCGTCGTCCTGAGCGCGGTTTCGGACGAGCGCGTGCACGCCGTCGGCACCGAGCTTCGCTCCCTCGCCGGGCGGCACCGCGTGGCGGTCGGCGGAGCTGGCGCGACGGGCGATGCCGCAGAGGAGGTCGGTACGATCGCGCTGGCGGGTGACGTGGTCGCCGAGGCCGGGCGTGTGACGGCGCTCGTGCAGAGCGCCCGCTCGTAGAATCCCGCGGCCGATGGGCCTCGTCGACTCCGCAATCGTCCGTTTCCTGCCGGCCGTGCCGAAGCCGGTGGTGCGGCGCATCTCGAGCCGGTACATCGCCGGCGAGGACCTCGACGCCGCGTTGCGTGTCGTCCGGCGCCTGAACGACGAAGGGAAGCTGGCGACGATCGATGTCCTCGGCGAGGAGGTCGCAGGACCGGACGAGGCGTGCGCGATCGCGACGGCCTACCGCGACGCGATCGACGCCTTCGAGCGCGGGCACCTCGACTCGAACGTGAGCGTGAAGCTGACCGGCCTCGGCCTCAAGCTGGGTTACGAGCTCTGCCGCGAGAACCTCGAGAGCGTCGTCCAACACGCGGCCGAGCACGGCAACTTCGTCCGCATCGACATGGAGGACTCGTCGACGACGGACGACACGCTGCGGCTGTACCGGGAGCTGCGCGAGTCCGGCCACGAGAACGTCGGCATCGTCTTGCAGGCGCGGCTGAAGCGGACGCTGCAAGACATCCGCGAGCTCGCCGACCAATCTCCGAACGTGCGCCTCTGCAAGGGGATCTACCTCGAGCCGCCGGAGATCGCCTACCGGGACTTCGACTCGATCCGCGCGAGCTTTGTGCAGGCGCTCGAGGAGCTGCTCGAGGCCGGGTGCTACGTCGGGATCGCGACGCACGACGAGTGGCTGGTCGAGCAGGGCCAGCGGCTGACGAGCGCGCGCGGGCTCGGCCGCGAGGAGTTCGAGTTCCAGATGCTGCTCGGCGTGCGGCCCGCGGTGGGCGACGAGCTCGTCCGCGGAGGGCACCGGCTGCGCATCTACACGCCGTTCGGCCGCGACTGGTACGCCTACTCGCTGCGGCGGCTCCAGGAGAACCCGAAGGTCGCCGGCTACATCGCGGCCGACACCGTCGGCCGGCTCATCCCCGGCCACAACGGATCCTCTCGCGCCTAACCCCAAGTAACAGACTGTTACAAGGAGGAATCGGCTGGACCCCTGGAGCCGTGCCGGGTCGCACCGAGCAAGTAACAGACCGTTACTTGCTCACGGCTTGCGGGCCACGACGATCAGGTCGCCCGGAACCCGCACCTCACGACGGCCCCAGCGGTTGGGATCGGGCAGCTCCTCGAGCAGCTCGAGCGCGAGACCGGCGCCGCCGAGGGCGTGGATCAGCCGCCCGACCGGCCACGTGTCGAAGTAGCTCTCGTGCCAGTGCAGCATCTGGTCGAGGCACGCCGCCACCGGGTGCTCGTCGTAGAGGAAGAGGATCCCCTTGCGCTTCAGGGCGGCCACGATCCCGCCGGCCCAGCCGTGCAGGTCGGTGACCTCGGCGAGCGCGCCCCACGACGAGTAGACGACGTCGAAGCGGCCGCGCCGCAGCTCGACGGGCAACGCCTCGGGCGACGCGGTGACGAGCGCCGCGTCCGGCAGGCGCTTGCGCGCCGCGACGATGGTCTCCTCCGAGGAGTCGACGCCGGTGACGAGCGCGCCGAGGCTCATCAGCGCCGCGGTCTCCCGGCCGGCGCCGCAGGCGAGGTGCAGCAGGTGGCGGCCGCCGATGTCGGGCAGCCGCTCGCGCACGGGCTTGGGCAAGGTGCGGCTGCCGCGCGCCGACGAGCGGCGGATGCGCTTGTGCGCCTCCTCCCACGCGCGCAGGTTGGTGTCGGTGGGCTCCATCAGGAGAAATCGGCGGAACTCCGCTCGTCACCGGGGCGCGGCGGCCGTTCCGAGGCAAGGACGCAGGGAGTGTTCGTACCCGAAGGGTACGGGCGCGACTGAGGATGCCGCCTCGGGGCGGGTGGCGCGTTCCGGTGGCACAGTCGGTGTTTCGTCGAGCCCTCCTTCCTAGGCGAGGAGGGAGAAGCCGCCGTCGACGATCAGCGTCTGGCCACGCACCATCTCGGCGTCCGGCGAGCAGAGGAACAGGACCGCGTCTGCGACGTCCCCGGGCTCCACGAGCCGGCCGGCGGGGGTGCGCGCCAGGCCGTCCGAGATCATCTGCTCGCGGTTCGGGAAGTGCTCGAGCGCGCCGGTCTCGACCACGCCTGCCGAGACGGCGTTCGCCCGGATGCCGCGCGGCGCCAGCTCCACCGCGAGGTAGCGGACGACCGCCTCGAGCGCCGCCTTCGAGACCCCGACGAGCACATAGTTGTCCATCACGCGGATGGAGCCGAGGCTGGAGACGCCGACGATCGACGAGCCCTCCGGCATCTGCGGCGCGCAAGCGCGGGTAAGCGTGAGCAGCGCGCGGGCGTTCGCGTTCAGCGTCCAGTCCCAGTGCTTGTCCTCGGTCTCGAGCGCCGGCCTGATCACGCCCGTCGCAGCGTTGTGGACCAGGGCGTCGAACGGCCCGAGCTCGCTTGCCTCGGCCGCGACGCGCTCCGAGGCGACGTTGCCGCGCAGCAACAGCGGTTCGGCGCCGGCCGCCCGCAGCTCCTCCGCGGTCTCCTCTGCCGCGCGGTCGTTGCGGAGGTACCCGATCGCCACGCGCTTCGCGCCGCGCTCGGCGAAGCGCAGCGCGATCGCCTTGCCGATCCCGCGCGAACCGCCCGTGACGAGCACGGACGCCCCCTCGAAGCTCATCGCCGCCGCGGCAGCGGCTCGTCCGCGGGCGCGGAGCTCGGAATCTCGTCCCAGCCCGGCCGATCGCGGTGAACGCGCGGGCCTTCCTGCGCCTTCGACGAGGCGTGCCCGAGCCGGTCGAGCAGCTCCATCTTCTCCTCGCCGTACCGCCGCACCTCGTCGTCCTCCGGCAGGTCGAGGACGAGCTCCTCGACGCGGGCGCGCAGCTGGTAGGCGAAGTGCGGGGTCGCGGGGCCGACGAGTGCGTCGATCTGCGCCTTCGTCACCTGGGGCTGCGGCATGGGCAAAAGCCTACTGGGTAGGTTCAAAGGGATGCGCCGTCCGGACGTCGCCGATCTGATGCTGCTCGCGACGGTGACGCTCTGGGCGCTCAACTTCACCGTCACGAAGTACGTCATCTCGCACGGCTTCGAGCCGATCGCGTACGCCGCGCTGCGCTTCAGCGGGGCTGCGTTGGTCTTCAGCGGGGTCACGTGGGCGCGCGAGCGGTCGTTCTCGCTGCGGCGCCGTGACCTCTGGATCCTTGTCCTCGCGGCGGCGATCGGGATCTTCCTGAACCAGCTCTCATTCGTGTACGCGATCAAGCTGACGACGGCGACGACGGTTGCGTTGCTGTTCGGGACGCTGCCGGTCCTGACCGGGCTTTTTGCCTTCGCGCTGGGGATCGAGCGGCTCAACTCACGGTTCTGGGTCGCCGCCGTGCTCGCGTTCGGCGGCGCCGCGATGGTGGCGGTGGGCGGCGGGGGAGGCGTGTCCGGCCAGCTCTGGGGCGACCTGCTCGGCTTCGCCGCCTCCGCGACGTGGGCCTGGTACACGGTCGCGGTCTCGCCGCTGCTGCAGCGGTACTCGACGCTGCGTGTCAGCGCCGTCGCATTCACGATCGGGTCGCTGCCGCTGCTCGCGGTCGGTTCGCACCAGCTCGCGACGCAGGACTACGGGTTCGGAACGACGATCTGGTTGCTCTACGTGTTCGCGATCGTCGGGCCGCTCGTGGTCGCGAACCTGCTCTGGTTCGGCGGGATCAGCCGCGTCGGCCCGGCCCGCGCCTCCGTCTTCGCGAACCTGCAGCCGTTCCTCGCGGCCGTCTTCTCGCTGCTGATCCTCTCCGAGCCGCTCACCGGGCTCCAGGTCGTCGGCGGGATCGCGATCGCGTGCGGGATCCTCATCTCCCGGCCTCCGCGGCGCATGGGCGCTGCGCCCGCGGCCGCCGGAGCGGTCGAGTGAGCGGGCTGCGCGCGCGGCTCGCTCGCACGCCTCCCGGCTACCGCTACTCGATCGGCCGCGTCCTCGCGATCTACTCGGGGCTGATGGTCGCGCTGCTGCTGGCGGCGCTCGACCAGACGATCGTCGCGACCGCTCTGCCGCGGGTGGTCTCTGAGCTCGGCGGGATCAGCCAGTACTCGTGGGTCTTCACCGCGTACGTGCTCGGCGCGACGGTGACCGTGCCGCTCTACGGGAAGCTCGGCGACGCGCACGGCCGGAAGCCGCTCTTCATCGTCGCGATCACGATCTTCCTCGTCGGCTCCGCCCTCTGCGGCCTGGCCCAGAACATGGTGCAGCTCGTGATCTTCCGCGCCATCCAGGGCGTCGGCGCCGGCGGCCTCTTCCCGCTCACGCTCGCGATGGTGGCGATGATCGTCCCCCCGCGCGAACGCGGGCGCTACCAGGGGCTGATCGGCTCGGTCTTCGCGGCCGCCTCGATCGTCGGACCGCTGGTCGGCGGGTTCATCGTCGACAACGCCTCCTGGCGCTGGATCTTCTTCGTCAACCTGCCGGTGGGCATCGTCGCGCTCGCGGTGATCCTGGTGACGATGCCGAAGCGCGCGACGAGGCAGGAGCACTCGATCGACTGGCTCGGCGCCGCGATCCTCGCCGCCGGGACCTCGGCTTTGCTGCTCGGCCTGGTCTGGGGCGGGCGCGAGTACCCGTGGGGCTCGGCGCAGGTACTGGGCGCGCTCGCGGTGTCTGTGGGCCTGCTCGCGTTCTTCGCGCTGATCGAGCGCCGTGTGCCCGAGCCGATCTTGCCCTTCGACCTGCTGCGGAACCAGACCGTCGCCTCCAGCACCGCGTGCATGGCGCTCGTCGGTATGGCGATGTTCGGGACGATCAGCTTCGTTCCGCTGTTCGTGCAGGGCGTGATCGGCACCTCGGCCACCTCGTCGGGCGTCGTGCTGACGCCGCTGCTGCTCGGCGCTGTCATCACCAGCGCGATCTCCGGCCAGATCGTCTCGCGGACCGGTCGCTACCGGCCGAACACGCTGATCGGCCCGGTCCTGCTCGGGATCGGCGAGCTGCTCCTCTGGCGGATGGACGTCCACACGACGAACGGCGAGGCGGCTCGCAACATGGTGATCGCCGGGATCGGGCTCGGGATGATGATGCAGATCTTCGTACTCTCGATCCAGAACTCGGTCACGTCGCGCCAGATGGGCTCGGCAACGGCGCTGAGCCAGTTCGCGCGCTCGATCGGGGCGACCCTGGGCGTGACCCTGATGGGCGTGATCGTGAACCAGCGGCTGCCGGCGGGCGCGGACCTGGAGGGCACCACGATTCACCGCCTGCCCCTGGCGGGCCGGGAGGCGCTGGCGAACGCGCTGCATCCCGCGTTTCTGCTCGCTGCCGTGCTGTGCGCGGGGGTGTTCGTGATCTCGTTGCTCTGGGTGCGCGAGACGCCGCTGCGCCACGGCCTCGAGGACCTGCCGCCCGTCGTCGGGGACGAGACGTCCCCGCAACCCGCACCAGGCGTTCGCTAGCGAACGCCGTTTCAGGCCGCCGACTAAGATCCGAGGTGTGACCGCTACCGACTTCATGCCGCTCGAAGGGTGGGACCACGTCGAGCTGTGGGTCGGCAACGCGAAGCAGGCCGCCTACTTCTACGAGCACGCGTTCGGGTACACGCGCACGGCGTACGCGGGGCCTGAGACCGGCGTGCGCGACCGGGCGTCGTACGTCCTCGAGCAGGGTGACATCCGGCTCGTCGTCACCAGCGGGCTACGCGCTGACAGCGAGATCACGCAGTTCGCGTGCCGGCACGGCGACGGTGGGAGGACGATCGCGCTGCTGGTCCCGAGCGCGGGGGAGGCCTACCGCCAGGCCGTGCAGCGTGGCGCGCGCGGCATCTCGGAGCCGCGGTGGGTCGAGGACGATTACGGGCGCGTCGAGCTGTCGGCGATCGGCACCTACGGCGACGTCATCCACCTCTTCGTGAATCGCCATGAGTACGCGGGGCCGTTCCTGCCCGGCTACGTCTCGTCCACGGACAACGGCCACGTCGGTGACGGCGTCGGGCTGATGGCGCTCGACCACGTCGTCGGCAACGTCGAGCTCGGCCGCATGGACCACTGGGTCGGCTTCTACGAGCGCGTCTTCGGGATGACGAACATCGTCCATTTCGGCGACGACCAGATCCAGACCGAGTACTCCGCGCTGATGTCGAAGGTGATGGCGGACGGGAGCGGCAAGATCAAGTTCCCGATCAACGAGCCCGCGGAAGGGAAGCGCAAGAGCCAGATCGAGGAGTACCTCGAGTTCAACCACGGCCCCGGCGTGCAGCACATCGCGCTCCAGAGCGAGGACATCGTCCGCACGGTCGAGGCGATGAAGGAGCGCGGCGTCCTCTTTCTGGACACCCCGGACACGTACTACGACGACGTCCAGGGCCGGGTCGGCGAGATCAGCGAGGACTACTCGGACCTGCAGCGGCTGAAGATCCTGGCCGATCGCGACGAGGACGGCTACCTGCTGCAGATCTTCACGAAGACGGCCCAGGACAGGCCGACGGTCTTCTTCGAAGTGATCGAGCGGCATGGCGCGACGACCTTCGGCGAGGGCAACTTCAAGGCCCTCTTCGAATCCATCGAGCGCGAACAGGCGCTTCGCGGCAACCTGTAAGAAAGCGCTGCAAACCGCAAGTTCAGTGCCTGCGCGGCGTCTTCTGAGTTGTAAGCAATAAAGCTCAGGAGGAATCACTCAAATGAAGAAGCGCTGGATCGTTCCGACTCTGTTCGTCGCCGCTCTCGCATTCACGGCGACGGGCGTGGCGGGAGGACCGGGTCACGGGAAGGGCAAGGGGCACCACGGCAAGTTCGGCCCGTATGACGTCGTCACGGACGACCACGGCTCGTGCAGCAACGCGTGGGCGGTGGACACCGAGAAGCGCACGTTCAAGGTCAGGCGCAACAACGACGGCTCCTACACGCTGACGCGTTACGACCGCGGCACGTTCCTGACGAACGCCGGGCAAAGCCCGGGCGCCTGCAACCCGAAGGGCAAGCACGGCGCGACGGTGAACGCCGGCGTGAAGGGCAAGTTCAAGGGCTACCTGCGCGGCCGGATCACGGGCGGCACGTTCGACCCGAACGCGTCGTGCACCACGCCGGACTGCGGCTTCACCGACGTGTGGATCGCAGCCTTCTTCGGCCCGACCGCGACCTTCTCGTGCTTCACGGATTCGAAGGCCTGCCAGTTCGGCTTCCAGTACCACGCGAGGCACCAGGGGCTGAAGTTCCACCACTGGTACGACATCGGCAAGGGCGCCGGGACGTTCCTCAAGGAGCGCTTCCACGGCGACATCGCAAACGCGTAACTCCTGCTCAACGCTTCGCCTCGAAGGGCCCGCCGTCAGGCGGGCCCTTCGTCGTTCCTGAGATTCTTCCCGCGTGAGCCCCCAGCGCCGCACCGCGCTCATGTCGATCGCAGCAGCCTGTGTGCTGATCGCGGTCAAGCTCGTCACCGGGCTCGCGACGCACAGCCTCGGCCTGCTCTCCGAGGCGGCTCACTCCGGGACCGACCTCGTCGCGGCGTTGCTGACGTTCTACGCCGTCGGCGTCGCGGTTCGGCCGGCCGACACCGGCCACGCATACGGCCACGGGAAGGCCGAGCACCTCGCGGCCCTCGGCGAAGCGGCGATTCTGGTCGTGGCCAGCCTGCTGATCGCCTGGCGTGCGCTCTGGCGGCTCTTCGGCCTGGCCGAAGGGCAGGTCGACCCGCGCTGGTACGCGATCGCGGTGATGGCGGTGGTGATGGTCGTCGACGCGGCGCGAGCGACGACGTCCTACCGCGTCGGCCGTCAACATCGCAGCGCCGCGCTGCAGGCAAACGCGCTCCACTTCGCCAGCGATCTCGCCGGCTCGGGCGCGGTGCTGCTGGGCTTGCTCGCGGCGCGAGCGGGCTACCACTGGGCCGATTCCGCGGCTGCGCTGTTCGTGGCGGCGCTCGTGCTCGTCGCCGCCGCGCGGCTGATGCGCGTGAACGTGGACGTGTTGATGGACCGCGTCCCGCCGGACGCGCAGGACGCGGCGATGGCCGCGATCGGCGCGCTCCCCGGGATCGAGCTCCGGCGGTTGCGGATGCGGCAGGCGGCGGGGCGGCAGTTCGCCGACGTGGTCATCGGCGTTCCGCCGGGGGCGGCCGTCGGACAGGGCCACGCGGCGGCGGATGCGGTCGAGGCGGCGGTGCAGCGTGCGCTTCCGGACAGCGACGTCGTGGTTCACGTCGAGCCGCAGCAGGACCACGCGGCGCTGCGGGAGCGCGCGCTCGCCGCGGCGCAGCGTGTTCCGCGCGTGCGCGAGATCCACAACCTGAGCGTGCTGCTCGTGGGCGGCGAGACGGAGGTCTCGCTGCACCTGAAGCTCCCGGGCGACTTGCCGCTCGAGGAGGCACACGAGGTCGCGACAGAGGTCGAGCGCGCGATCGTCGAGTCGGTACCCGAGGTCGACTCGGTGCAGACGCACCTCGAGCCGCTGGCCGAGACGGGGGAGGGGCGCAGCGTGGTCGCCGACGACGCCGACCGGGATCTCGTCGAGCGCATCGTCCGGGAGGAGACCGGCGGCCCGCCGCGTGAGCTGCGCTTCCTCCGCACGGACAACGGCTTGCTCGCCTACCTCACGCTCGGTCTCGACCCCGGCACCCCGCTGGCGGACGCCCACACGCGCGCGAGCGAGATCGAGGAACGGATCCGCAGCGAGCGCCCCGAGATCGCCGACGTAATAGTTCACACCGAACCTTGAAACTGTGCATGTTCACGCCGGTCGAGCACGAGATCCGCGGGTGGCCGGGGCGGATCGACGGTGACCGCGTCGTCCAGCTTGCCGCTCAGACGCTGGAGTCGTTCTTCACCGGCGGCGGCAAGGCGCGCGAGCACGCCGAGTACCCGCTCGACGAGGTGCGGTTGCTGGCGCCTGTGCACCGGCCGCCCTCCGTGCGCGACTTCTACGCCTTCGAGCAGCACGTCCTCAACGCGCGGGCCGTCACGGGACGCGGCGAGGTGCCGCCGGAGTGGTACGAGATCCCGGTCTTCTACTTCTCGAACCCCGCGGCGATCTACGGGCCAGAGGACGAGATCCCGTACCCGGTCGGATCGGAGGCGCTGGACTACGAGCTCGAGGTGGCGGCGGTGATCGGCGCGGACGGTGAGATCGGCGGCTTCACGATCATGAACGACTGGTCCGCGCGCGACCTGCAGCGAAAGGAGATGCGTGTCGGACTCGGGCCGGCGAAGGGGAAGGACTTCGCGACGTCGCTCGGGCCGGTCATCGTCACCCCCGACGAGCTCGGCGACCTGCGCCTGGAGATGGTCGCGCGCGTGAACGGCGAGGAGCGCTCACGCGGGAACCTCGGTGACATGTACCACTCGTGGGAGTCGATCCTCGAGCACGCCGGGCGCAATACCGCGCTGCGGCCGGGCGACGTGATCGGCTCGGGTACGGTCGGCAGCGGCTGCATCCTCGAGCACGGCGACGAGCGCTGGCTGCAGCCCGGAGACGAGGTCGAGCTGGAGGTCGAGGGCATCGGCGTCCTGCGCAACCGGATCGGCACGATACGGGCGTGAAGGTCGCGGTCATCGGCGGGGGCGTGATGGGGCTCGCGACCGGATGGGCGCTGAAGCGCCGCGGGCACGAGCCGGTCGTCTACGAGCAGTTCGAGGTCGGGAACCCGCACGGGTCGAGCCACGGCCGCTCGCGGATCTTCCGGCTCGCCTACGCAGAGGATCACTACGTGCGGCTCGCGCAGGACGCGCTCGCGCTCTGGCGCGAGCTCGAGGGGGAGACCGGCGAGACGCTGCTCGAGCTCTACGGGCTGGTCGAGATCGTCAGCTCTCTCGAGGAGAGCACCGCCGAGACGCTCGAGCGTTGCGCCGTCGCCTGGGAGCGGCTCGACCGCGAGGAGTCGGAGCGGCGCTACCCGATTCGCGTGCCGGAAGGATCGTTCGCGGTCGTTCAGCCGGAGGCCGGGATCGTGCGCGCCGACAAGGCCCTGGACGCCTTCCGACGCGAGCTCGATGTGCGCGAGCACACGCGCGCCAACCCGGACGAGGTGGACGCGGACGCCGTCGTCGTGACGGCCGGCTCCTGGGTGAACGAGCTCCTCGACGAGCCGCTGCCGGTGACGGTTACGCGCGAGACCGTCTGCTACTTCCGACCGGAGGCGGGCCGGCCGATCCCGTCGGTCGTCTCGTTCAAGCCGTCGAGCTACACGCACGAGATGTACTCGCTTTACGACCCTGTCTACGGCTTGAAGGTCGGCGCGCACCACGCGGGGCAGGAGGCCGACCCGAACGTCCCGGGCGAGCCGGAGACTCATCTGATCGAGCGGATCACCGAATGGGCGAACAAGACGTACCGCCTGGCAGAGCCGGAGGCGGTCGGTTTCGACACCTGCATGTACACGACCACCGCTGACGAGGCGTTCATCCTCGGGCGCCGTGGTCGGATCGTGGTCGGGTCGCCCTGCTCGGGCCACGGCTTCAAGTTCGCGCCCGCGATCGGCGAGCGGCTCGCCGATCTTGCGCTGGCGGCCTGACGGCTCGCCGTTGACCCGCTCGGATTACCGGCGTACGCTCGCAGGAAGGCCATGCTTCGCCGCCAGGCTTTCCAACTTGGAGTCGCCGGTGCGGTCGCACTGACGCTCGCTGCTTCGGCCTACGCCTACGTCTGTCATCCCGACCCCCCGGGGACACGCAGCCTCGCCGTCAAGGGAAAGGTGGACAGCTACTCCCTGAGCGGCTGGCGGGTGACGCTTCACGCCTGGGTCGGCGGCTGCGAGCGGCGCATCGTCTGGCGCCCCGTCCGCGGCACATCGTCAGCCAGCGGTTGCACGGACGGCGTTCCGGCAACGACGCCTGCCGGCTCGGCGAGCGACGGCCGCTACCGCGTGTCGCTCATCTCGGGGAGCCGTGACCCCGACCAGCCCGATCGGCTGGCCGTCTCCGACGCACGCACCGGCAAGGGGCGGCTCCACGCGTGGCCGCTGCCCGCCGCCGCCTCGTCGGTGGACGTGGCTCGTGGCGTCGCAGTCGTCTCTACGTCGAACGGCGACTATGTGATCCGCGTGCGTGACGGCCGATTCGCGCTCGTCGTCAAGCATCGAGGCGACCGGCCGCAGATCGAGCCGGCGGGCATGGTCTTCCAGGACGACATGTACAAACGGCGGAGCGCGCGCCGCTCGCTGCTGAAGTTCCTCCCGTTCGCAACCGTCACGCGCTCGCTGCGTCCCTTCGGGCCGCTACGTGTTCCGCAGATGATCGGCGACTTCGCACTCGACGGCCGCAGCGTGATCTTCGTGAAGAGGGACCCGACGGGCGAGTGCGACCGGATCGGCGTCTGGACGATCCCGTGGCACTACTCGACCGACTTGATGGACGAGCCGCCGATCTGCCCGGAACGCCACGCACCGGGCGGCATCTCCGCGCTCGCGCTCGGTGGCCAGTACGTCGAGGTCCTCACCACCTACGGGAAGGTGCAAACGCTCATCTCGAGCACGTTCGTCCATTGCATCGAGAAGGTCGTCTCGCGGACGAAGCTCGGCTCGGGGTCGATCCCTGCGCTCGCCGGCGACGGGTCGACGCTGGCGTACGCGCTCTCGCGTCGGGGGCAGCAAGCGCGCGTGGGGCGTCTGCAGGGTCAACGGGAGGCAGGCGCGGTGCAGATTCCGTCGGCTGCGGCGATCTCGGTCGACCGCGGCCGGCTCGCCGTCCTGCGCGCCGACGGGCGCGTCGACGTCGTCCAGGACGACCGGGTCCTACAGACGCTCGCGCCGGCTCCGGCCCGAGCGATCGCGCTCCGCGGCCAGCAGCTCGCCGTCCTCACCCGCGCCGGTACGCTCGACGTCTACGCGCTCTGGAGCGGGCGCCTGCTTCACCGCTGGAAAGCCCCCACCGGCGCTTCGGCCGCGCTCGACGTCCACTACGGCGCGGCCGTCGTTACTGCCGGCCCGCGCGTCTACGCGATCAGCCTCGCGACCGGGGCCCGACGGGTGCTCCTGGTGGCGCCGGCACCGGTTCGGGCTCACCTCGACGACATCGGAGTCGTCTACACGTACAACACCGCCCGCGGTGGCCTGCTTGGCTTCATCCCGTTCGCTGCTGTCGAGCGGGCGCTCGGCGCCTGAGTATCCTTCCAGCCGTGCCGACGTACCAGGTCCGAGGCGACGTCCCCAAGAAGCGCCACGTCCAGTTCCGGGACAACGGGCGGCTCTTGACCGAAGAGGTCATGGGCCTCGAGGGCTTCTCCGGGAACGAGTCGATCCTCTACCACCTGACCTCCCCGTGCCGCGTCACGAAGGTCGACGAGTTCGAGCCGATCGAGCGCGACGAGTGGGTCCCGGAGGGCCACCAGCACCGGCACTTCGGGACGATGGGCGTCGACGCCGAGGGCGACGCGATCACCGGCCGCAAGCTGCTGATGTGGAACGACGACGTCGAGATCGCGCTTTGCCGGCCCGTCGACGAGATGGACTACTTCTTCCGCAACGGCGAGGGCGACGAGGTCATCTTCGTCCACGAGGGATCGGGCACGCTCGAGACGATCTTCGGCGACCTGCCGTACGCCGAGGGCGACTACATCGTCGTCCCGCGCGGCACGACGTACCGCTTCCGGCCGGAGGGCGAGCAGCGGTACCTCGTCTTCGAGTCACCCGGCCTGATCGAGATCCCGCGGCGGTATCGCAACGAGTACGGGCAGCTGCTGGAGCACGCGCCCTTCTACCACCGCGACATCCATCCGCCGACCGACTTGCAGACCCGCCGAGACACCGGCGAGTTCCGGGTCAAGGTGCGGATCCGCGACGGCTACCAGACGTACCTCCTCGACTACCACCCGTTCGACGTCGTGGGCTGGGACGGCTACGTCTACCCGTGGACGTTCTCGATCCACGACTTCGAGCCGATCACCGGACGGATCCACATGCCGCCGCCGAGCCACCAGACCTTCGAGGGTCGCAACTTCGTGATCTGCTCGTTCTGCCCGCGCAAGCTGGACTTCGACCCGATGGCGATCCCGATCCCGTACCACCACTCCAACCTGAACTCCGAGGAGATGATCTATTACGTCTCCGGGAACTTCGGCTCGCGACGGGGGATCGAGGTCGGGTCGGTGACGCTGCACCCGTCGGGGATCCCGCACGGCCCGCACCCGGGCCTGGCGGAGAAGTCGATCGGCACGACCGAGACGCACGAGCTCGCGGTGATGTGCGACACGTTCCACCCGCTGCGGTTGACGAAGCTCGCGCAGGGGCTCGACGACGGCGAGTACGCGTACTCGTGGCTCGAGGAGCGCGTGCCGGCGGGAGGCTCCCCCGACGACGATCCCGCCGGGGTCACCTCCCACTTCTAGTCCGCGAGCGCGGCGAGGCCGAGCAGCGGGGCGGCGTCACCCAGCCTGGCCAGCACGACCGTGGTGCCGGCTGCGAGGTCCGGCAGAAGGCGCTCGTCGAGGCCTGCCCGGACGGCGAGGAGCAGCGTCTCGCCCCACGCGGCCGCCACTCCTCCGCCGAGGCGAAGCGTCCCGGGGTCCCAGGCCGCCACTAGGGCTGCGGCGGCGAAGCCGATCGCCTCGAGCGCGTCGCGCACCACCTCCGCGGCCCAGTCGTCGGTCGCCGCCTGTTCGAGCAGCTCCACGGGCGTCGACGCCGGCCGTCCGGCTGCCGTGAAGCGGTCGATGATCCCGCCCCAGGAGCCGTAGGCCTCGGCACAGCCCTGCTTCCCGCAACGGCAGGCGAGGCCGTCGTCGCGGAAGCGGAGATGTCCGACCTCGCCCGCGTACGGTTGCGCCGAGGCGACGGCGCCGTCTCGCGCGAAGCGGCCGGCGATCCCGGTGCCGACCTGCAGGAGAGCGAGCGTCCCGCCGTCGGCCTCGCCCACGGTTGCTGCGACGAGGTCGTTGACGAAGACCCGGGGCCGCGGGCGCAGCAGCTCGGCGAGCCGCGTGTCGCGGAGCGGAAGGTTGGCCGCGTAGCGCACGGAGCCGCGCTCGGCGTCCACGAGGCCGGCGATCGAGAGGCCCCAGTCCGTCCTCCCCGAGACGAGGCGCGAGAGCTGGGCGACGAGGCCGTCGAGCTCGGGCTCGACCGGCTCACGCGCAAGCTCCTCGACCTCCCCGTCCACGACGAGACCGGACTTGATCGCCGAGCCGCCGACGTCGACCGCGAAGAAGGCGCTACCGGGCAAGCGTGACTTTGCTCAGCCCCACCGGGTGATCCGGGTCGAGGCCCCGCGCCCGTGCGAGCGCCGCGGCGAACAGCTGCCCGGGCACCACGGAGAGCAGCGGCGAGAGCAACGGCACCGGTGGCTTGGGCACCGGCAACGAGTAGGCGGCTCCCACGAGCCGGTCGGCGGCGTCCCCGCTCGCGACGAGGGCCGCGCCGACTGCGTGCACGCGCTCGGCGGCCTGGACGACCGCCGGCAGCGTCTCGTCGTCGGACGCAATCGTCCAGACGGGGAAGAGCGGATCGAGTGCCGCGACGGGGCCGTGCTGCAGCGCGGTCGCCGTCAATGGCTCCGCGGCGACGCGGCAGGTCTCGAGCAGCTTCAGCGCAATCTCGCGGGCGGTCGCGAACTCGATTCCGCGTCCGACCACGAACATCCGGCCGACGGAGGCAAACGACAGGGCGACCGTTCGCACGCGTGGCTCGAGAGTCGGCATCAGCTCTTCGAGCAGGTCGGCCGTCGCGCGAATGCCGTCGGCGAACTGCCGCCCCTCGCCGGCCGCGTAGGCGGCGAAGAGGCCGAGCGCCGCAATCTGGTTGAGGTAGGTCTTCGAGGCCGCGACCGCCCGCTCCGGTCCTGCGGCGAGCGGCAGGACCTCCTCGGCTTCCCCCGCGAGGTCGGAGCTGACGTCGTTCGTCAGGGCGACGGTGTAGCCGCCCGCCTTCCGAGCGCGGCCGAGGTAGTCGATCACGTCGGGCGTGCGGCCGGACTGCGAGAGCGCGATCACCGTCGAGCCGCTCATGTCGAGCCCCGCGTCGTAGTACGCGGTCAGCGCGATCGAGTCGCGGAGGGCGGTCCAGCGAGGCAGCAGGCCAAAGGCGTAGACGCCGTACGAGGTCGCGTTGTCGGACGAGCCGTGGCCGACCATGCGCACGGTTGTGGCACCGCGCTCTCTGGCCTTTGTCGCCACCCGTGCGTAGTCGCGCTCGTGCTCGAGCAGCGCCCGCAGCGCCTGCGGCTGCTCGCGGATCTCCGTGAGGAACTCGGCGCCGCCGCCGCCCGGAGGAACCGGCTCAGGCAACGACACGCGCCTCGCCTCCGAGCCACACACGCTCGATCTCGAGGTTGTCGTCGAGCACGACCAGGTCCGCGGGCTGGCCCACGGCGAGCCGCCCGAGGCCGGGCTGGGCGAGGATCCGTGCCGGGACCTGCGTGGCCGCGGCGACGGCCTCGGCCAGCGGGATACCGAGCCCGTGCAGGTTGCGGACGGCCTCGATCATCGTCAGCGCGCTGCCGGCGAGCACGTCGTCCAGCCCGCGGGCAACGCCGTTGCGGACCTCGATCGCCGAGCCGCCGAGCACGTAGTCGCCGTCGCCCATGCCGGCCGCCGCGACCGCGTCGGTGACGAGCGAGACGCGCCCGGCCGCCGACTTCCAGACCATTCGCGCCG
>Ga0207428_10000679_pt1 | contig 39859 bp, 30 predicted proteins | sample RhiMethybrSRZTD1_FD_187600 | JGI IMG/M metagenome (GOLD analysis project Ga0207428, IMG submission 187600) | Populus rhizosphere microbial communities from Tennessee, USA - Rhizosphere MetaG P. TD hybrid SRZTD1 (SPAdes) (version 3) | ecosystem: Host-associated > Plants > Roots > Rhizosphere >...
GTCCTCTGGAGCGTAACACAGCAGGGCGACAGCCGACCCCTGGGCAACACGCCGGCCTAGGGGCTGTATCCCGGAATCTTCGACTCGTCGACCGCGTCGATCTGGTCGGGATCGAGGAACATTTCCGCATACCGCTGGTAGACCTTCCGGCGCACGAAAATGTCGAATAAGTCCGGATCGATGTGGCCGTTCTGCTTGAACTTGCCGAGGATCTCGAGCGACTCGGAGAGCGTCTTGCCCTGCTTGTAGGGGCGGTCCTTCGCGGTGAGCGCCTCGAAGATGTCGGCGATGCCCATGCAGCGCGCCTGCACCGACATCTGCTCGCGCTTCAGCCCCTTGGGATAGCCCTTGCCGTCCATGCGCTCGTGATGGCCGCCGGCGTACTCGGGCACGTTGACGAGGTGGCTCGGCCAGGGCAGCGCCTCGAGCATGCGGATCGTCGCCACGATGTGGTGGTTGATGATCTTGCGCTCTTCCTCGGTGAGCGTGCCCGAGCGGATGGTGAGGTTCTTCACCTCGTCGTCGGTGAGGAAGCTCACCTCGTGCCCCTGCATGTCGCGAAAGCGGTACTTCGCGATGCGGCGCACGCGCTCCATGTCCTCCTCGCGCATGCGCTCGGTGCCGACGTTGCAGGCGTGCAGGAACTTGCGGTCCTCCTCGAGCTGGCGCAGCTTGCGGCGCAGCTCCCGCTCGTCGAGGCCGCCTTTCAGCGCCTCGATCTCGACGTCGCGCTTGAGCACCTCGAAGCGCGTGTCGACGAGGTGGATGCGGTCGAAGATGGTCTCGAGCTTGGTCGCCTTGTCGACGATGTGGACCGGGGTGGTGACCTTGCCGCAGTCGTGCAGCAGGCCCGCGATCTTCAGCTCGTAGCGGTCCTTGTCGGTCATGTGGAAGTCCTTGAGCGGGCCTTCCGTGGTGTCGTTGACCGCCTCGGCGAGCAGCATGGTGAGCTGCGGCACGCGCTGGCAGTGGCCGCCGGTGTAGGGCGACTTCTCGTCGATCGCGTTGTTGATCAGGTTGATGAACGACTCGAACAGCTGCTCGAGCTGGTTGATCAACATCCGGTTGGTGAGCGCGACCGCGGCCTGGGAGGCGAGCGACTCGGCCAGGCGCTGGTCGGAGGCCGAGAACGGCACGATCTCGCCGGTCTCCGGATCCATGGCGTTGATGAGCTGCAGCACGCCGATGATCTCGCGCTCGTAGTTGCGCATCGGCACGCTCAGGAACGATTTCGACCGGTAGCCGGTCTTCTGGTCGAAGGCGCGCGTGCCGCTGAAGTCGAAGCCTTCCGCCGAGTAGGCGTCGGCGATGTTCACCGTCTTGCCGGTGAGCGCCGAGTAGGCCGCAACCATGCCGTGGTTCGGCCTGCCGTCCTTGTAGAGCTGGATCGGGTAGAACGGCACCGGGTTGCCGGTGGTGCCCCCGAGGTAGTACTTGAGCGACGAGGTGCGCACGATCTCGAAGCGCAAGGTCTTGTCGTCGCTCAGGCGATAGAGCGTGCCGCCGTCCGCGCGGGTGATGGTCTTGGCCGCGGTGAGGATGGTCTCGAGCAGGCGGTGGATGTCGCGCTCCGCCGAGAGCGAGGCGCCGATCGCGTTCAGCTGCTCCAGGCGCTGGCCCAGGTCGTCCGCGCCGGTGGGCGCGGACCCGCCGGCAAATCGCAGGCCCTGGGTGGTATCGAGCATCTTACTTAATGCAGACCGAGCGCACTTCCTTGATGTGGGTGAGGCCCGCCAGGCACTTCTCCATCCCGTCCTGCTTCAGCGTGCGCATGCCGTCCTCGAGGCACTGGGCGAGGATGTCGGCGACGCGGGCATGCTCCTGGATCAGCTTCTTCAGTTTGTCGTTGGCGATGAGCAGCTCGTGCAGGCCCATGCGGCCCTTGAGCCCGCTGCCGCCGCACTTGTCGCAGCCGGCCGGCTTGTAGAAAGTGAGCTGGCCCCTGTCGTTGCCGTACACCCTCACCCACTCCTTGTAGACCGCCTCCATCGCGCCCTTCGGATCGGCTTTGAAGCGCGCGGTGCTCATGAGCTCCTCGCAGTACTCGCGCAGGAACGAGGTCAGCTCGGCGGGCTCGGGCGTGTAGGCCTGCTTGCAGCTGCACAGGCGCCGCGCCAGGCGCTGCGCCAGGATGCCGAGCAGCGCGTCGGAGAAGTTGAACGGGTCCATGCCCATGTCGAGCAGGCGGATGATCGATTCCGGCGCCGAGTTGGTGTGCAGCGTGGCGAACACCAGGTGGCCGGTAAGCGAAGCCTCGATGCCCGTGGAGGTGGTCTCCTTGTCGCGCATCTCGCCGACCATGATGATGTCCGGGTCGGCACGCAGGAACGACTTCATGACCGTCGCGAAATCGAGGCCCGCCTTGCGGTTCACCTGCACCTGCCGCAGGCCCTTCTGCGTGATCTCGACCGGATCCTCCGCGGTCCAGATCTTGGTATCGGGGGTGTTCAGGGACTTGAGCACCGAGTGGAGCGTGGTGGTCTTGCCCGAGCCGGTGGGCCCGCAAACGAAGAACAGGCCGTAAGGCTTCGACACCGTGTGCTGCAGCTGGTCGAGGTTGCGCGGCGAGAAGCCCATCTTTTCGAGCGGGATCGGCTCGCCCGCGGCGAGAATCCGCATCACGATGTCCTCGACGCCGCCGGCCGTGGGGATGGTGGCCACGCGCAGCTCGATGTCGAGCGGGCCGAATTTCTTGAACTTGATCTTGCCGTCCTGGGGCTTGCGCTTCTCCGAGATGTCCAGGTCGCACATGATCTTGATGCGCGCCGCGAGCGCGGCGCGGTAGCTCGCCGGCACCTCGATGTAGGGCGCGAGGTTGCCGTCCTTCCTGAAACGGATCTCGGTCTTCGCCTTGCCCGGATAGGGCTCGACGTGGATGTCGGAGGCCCCCTGGTTGTAGGCGTCGACGATCACCTTATTGACGAGCTTCACCAGCTCGTTGTCCGCTGCGGCGTCGGCCTCATCGGACGAAGGGCCCTCGGCGGTATCGGTTCCGTCGTCGGAGAGCCCCGACAGCATATCCTCGATGTTGCCGAGGCTCGCGCCGCCATCGCCGCCGTAGAAGTGGTTCAGCGTGTCGCGGAACTCCTTCTGCGTGGTCACCTTGTAGACGATGCGCGCCTTCGGGAACACGTTGGCGGCGATGCGCGAGGAGCGGACCCGCTCCGGGTCGAGGCACATCACGACCAGGCCTTCCTTGGCGTCGTCGATCGGCACCCACTGGGTCGATTCGACGTATTCGCGCTTGAGGTTCTTGAGCAAATCCGCCGGCTTGACCCGGTCGGGCTTGAACGGCTCGTAGGGCACGCCGAAGAACTTGGACAGCGCCGCGCCGATCGCCGGCAGCTTGACCTGGAACTCCTCCAGCAGCACCTGCTCGATCTCGACCGCTTTCTTCCGCGCCTGGCGCGAGGCCAGCTCGAACTCGCCCGCCGACAGCACGGCGTCGGAGATCAGGTAGTCGTACTTGGTCTTGGCCACGGCGGGCTTCTGGCGCTGCTTGAGGGCAATCGCCAGGGTTTGCGAGATCTCGGCGATGCCGTCCTCGGCCATCTCGCCGAACGCCGTGCCGGTCTTGTGGTTGATGACCTGGATCACGCCGATGAGCTCGCTTCCGCCGGCTTCCATGATCGGCGCGACCAGCATCTGCTTGGTGCGGTAGCCCGTGCGCTTGTCCACTTCCTGCAGGAAGCGCAGGTTCGGGTTGAGCTTGCGCAGCTCCGCGTCGTCGTAGACGTCCTTGATGTTGAGGGTCTTCTTGGCGAACGCGGCATAGCCTGCGATCGAGTGCTCGGCGATCGGCAGCTTCAGGTCCTTGAACGAGTTCAGCCCCGTCTTGACCTTCGAGATGATCGACTGTTTGTCCTCGCCCACCGAGTAGATGGTGAGGCGGTCGGCGTTGAAGAGCGCGCACACCTCCGCGCTCATCTCCAGCATGATCTCGTCCACGTTGCTGGTCGCGTGAATCTTGTTCGTGACCACCTGCAGCTGCTTCTGAAACGCAAGGCGCGCGCCGAAGTCGTTGCCCTGCGAACTCAGAACTGCGCTCATCGAAAATCCTCCCCGGCGGCTAACGTTCTAGCTGGTTATTCGATGTTAGCGCTATCTATTCTGATTCTCAAAGGAATTCCCGTCAGGATTTGCGCGGATTTATGCGCTTTTTTGCACACTTCGCAGGCCGCCCTCGAGCAGCCAGACCTTGAAGCCGCGCTGCGCGAAGAGGAAGGCCGCCGCGGCGCTGCGCCGCCCGCTCTGGCAATACGCCACATATTCCCTGGAGCGGTCCAGCACCGCGAACATGTTGCGCACTTCGGCGAGCGGAACGTTGATCGCCCCGGGCAGCTTGTCGTACTGGTATTCGGAAGGGTAGCGCACATCGAGCCACAGCGCGCCGCGCCGCACTTTGTCCGCGGCGTCGGCGAACGCCACGCGTCGCAGCAGCGGCTCGCGCAGCAGTTCGTCAAAATGTGTCCGGTCCAGGCGCAGCAGCTCGCCTGCGCCGAGCGAGGTCACGGTGGCGTTGCGCTTGGCCTCCGACACCAGCGCCTCCTCGCCGAACGCATCGCCGCTTTTCAGCTCCGCCAGCAGGACTTTCGCGCCGCCGACCAGCCGCTCGACCGAGAAGCGGCCCGATTCCACGACGTAGTAGTAGTCGCCCTCGTCTCCTTCGCGGACCACCGTTTCGCCGGGCGCCGTCTTGACCCGGTCGAAGCGCTTGAGGAGCTCGTCGATGTGCGCGACCGGCAGCTGGGCGAAGGCGCCCGAGCGCAGCTTGCCGAGGCCGAAGGCGCCGGTGACGATGCGTGCGTCCGCCGCCGCCTGACCCGTCAGCGTGGAGTCGGCGCCCGCGGCGACCTGATCCCAGGTGGCGAGGATGTCGAGCACCTCGTCGTCCAGCATCACCAGGTCCACGTCGGTGATCGCCTTGCTGCGTACCACGCGCTGGCTCTGCCGGTTGAGCGCCAGCCGCGCCTCGTCGCTCCCCCCAACGACGACCAGCGTGCCTCCGCCCTCGAACGCGAGCACCAGCTCGCCCGCGAGCAGGAACACCGATTGGGAACCCGCCAGGCGGTCCTGCAGCGGATCGCTGCCGCGCCGCGCGCGCTCGACCACCGCTACCTGCGCGAGCTCCGCCAGGCGCTCAGCGGACAACCCGGCTAGAGGCGCGAGCGCGGCGAGCTGGTCGGACCGCGGCCGCGGGAGAGACGCATCCATGGCTCAGAATTCGAGCACCAGGTTGTTCTGCAGCATGCGCGGCCGGTGGGCGCCGGCGGACTCTTCGATCTCGAGCATGGTGGGCTCGATCTCGCCGGGCTTCAGGTGCGTGATGTAGATCTCGGCGGCGCGCTCGAGCTTCTTCAGCTCCTCCGCAAGCGTCTCCGGACAGAGGTGGCGCGAGATCTCCGCGAGGTGGCGCTCCTTGTTCGAGAACGCGGTCTCGATGATCAGGAACTTGAGGTTGCCGATTCGATTCACCACGCTCCAGAGCGCGTCGTTCGGCGCGGTGTCGCCGGTGAAGACCAGGCTCGCGGCGCCGCTGTCGAGGTGGTAGCCGACCGCGGGAACCGTGTGGCGCGCGGGGATCGGCGTGATGGTGCGGCCCGACAGGCTGATCGCCTGCCCGACGACGATTTCCCGGTAGCGCAGGAACGGCGCCTCCGGCGTCGGGATCTCGGTGAAGTCCGGCCAGATTGCCCAGTTGAAGAGATGGTTCTTCAGGATCTCGATCGTGGCGCGCTGCGTGTAGACCTCGATCGGCTTCGTGCGCATGCCGCCGATCGTGTCGACCAGGAACGGGATCGAGGCCACGTGGTCCAGGTGCGAGTGGGTCACGAAGATGTGGTCGATCTGGGAGAGCTCGGCCAGCGTGAGATCGCCCACCCCGGTGCCGGCGTCGATCAGGATGTCGCTGTCGACCAGGAACGAGGTGGTGCGGAGGTGGCGTCCGCCGATTCCGCCCGAGCAGCCCAGCACGCGCAAGCGCATGGCCCGTGCCCTTCCTATTTCTCGTCGAACGCCGTCACGCCGTCCCATTCGGGCGGCGGCGGGTTGCGGCGCTTTTCGGCCACGATTGCGGCATACACGCGATACAGGCCGCAGGTGGGGTTCATGCGGGCGAGGCTCCCGAGTCCGGTCTCGGCATCATCCCACTGCCGACTGCGGTAGGCGCGCAAGGTGGAATTCCACACTTCCAGCTCGCGGCGCACGCTTTCGTCGAGGCCGGAGGCGAGGCCGAGGGGCTCGTAGACCGTGACGGCCTCGTCCTTGCCCATGACCTTGATGCGGTCGACCTCGCGGAACACCACGTCCGCCACGCGCTCGCGCGTGGCCTCGCCGGCAAGCACGCCGACCGCGTAGGTCTTGGTGCGGCCCTCCACGCGCGAGGCGACGTTCACCGCATCGCCCATCGCGGTGTAGGCCCGGCGCACCCGCGAGCCCATGTCGCCTACCCGCACGGTGCCGGTGTTGATGCCGATGCCGATCTTCAATGCCGGCCAGCCGCGCGCGGCGAACTTGGCGTTCAGAACCTCGCAGTCCTTCTGCATGTCGAGTGCCGCCAGGACCGCGTTTCTCGCATGCTGCGGGTCTTCCACCGGCGCCCCCCAGAACGCCATCACCGCGTCGCCGATGTACTTGTCGAGCGTGCCGCGGTAACGGCTGCGGATGATCGTGCTCATGTCGGTGAGATACTCGTTGATGTACTCGCGCAGCTCGTCGGGCTTGAGCGCCTCGGAGATTCCGGTGAAGCCGCGTACGTCGGCGAAGAGGATCGTGAGCTCGGCGCTCTTCGGCTCCATGTCGTATTTGGCGGGGTCGGCCGCCATCCGGTCGACCAGCTCCGGCGGCACGTACTGGCCGAAGAGCTCGGTGAACTGGCGCTTGGAGCGCGATTCGACGAAATAGCCGTAGGCCATGTTCATGACGTACAGCAGCGCGGTCATGGCCACGGACGCGGCGAGCGGCAGCGCCATGTCGCCGCGCGTCCAGACGGCAAGGTTGAACAGCGCGATGAGCGCGATGCCCGCCGCCGTCGCCGCCGTCGCCCAAAGCGCCGACAGGAGCGGAATCAGGATCGCGAGCGTCACGCCCCCCGCCAGCAGCAGGACCAGCTCGAAATACGCCATGAACGCCGGCTTCTCCTTGATCGTGCCGCCGAGCATGCCGGAGACGAGGTTGGCGTGGATCTCGACTCCGGGAAACACGCTCCCCACGGGAGTGGAGCGCAGGTCGTAGAGCCCGTGCGCGCTCGCGCCGACGAGCACGATCTTGCCTTTCAGCGCCGCCGGATCGACCCGGTCCTTCACCACGTCGGCCAGCGGGATGTACGGGAAGCTGTGCCGGTTGCCGCGGTAGGGAATCAGCGCGGCCGCCCAGTCGTCGACCGGGACGCGCAGCGGCCCGACCTTCAGCCATTCCGGCGCGGCTTCCGCGCTCGCGCTCCCCTGCGGGTAGCCCGCCTCGACCATCGGCAGCCTGCCGTTGTCGTGCCGCGCGAGGAAGGTGCGCACGACCGCGAGGGAAAGCGCTTCGTAGTACGCCCCGTCGAATTCCACCAGCAGCGGCACTCGCCGCGTGACACCGTCGTCGTCGATGACCGGATTGAAGTGCCCCGCTCCGGCGGCGCTCTTCTGATAAGGCGCCAGGTTGCCGGTGTAGCCGGACCAGGTCGTGATGCGGACGTTGCGGCCTGCGAATGCGCCCCGCGGCAGCACCGGGTCGGGAATCGCGTTGACGCGTGCGGCGCGCTCTTCGTTGCTGAAGTAATACCCCAGCACCACCGGCCGGCCGCTCATCGCCTTGGCGAACAGCTCGTCGTTGTCGAGTCCCGGCCGCAGCGACTTGTAGGCCTCCTGGAAGGCGGAGGCCTGCTTCAGGTCCTTCTGCGCCAGCGCGTCGAGCGTGTCGATGCCGGAGCTGGTGTCGCGCTCGGCCCAGACGATGTCGAAGCCCAGCACCTCGACGCCGTAGCGGTCGAACAGCTTGCCGATCAGCTCGGCCATGAGGGCGCGGCTCCAGGGCCAGTGGCCGACCTCGCCCAGGCTCTTCTCGTCGATGTCGAGGATGACGATGCTCCGATCGACCCCGCGCGGCATGGCGAGATTGAGCCGGGTGTCGTACAGGATGTTGTCCAGCCGCGCCATGAACGGCAGCCTGCCGTCGGCGGTCGGGTACTTTTGAGCGGCGTCGAGCAGGAACATCAGCACGATCGCGAGGCCCATCGCGATCCGTGCCAGGTGCTGTTTCAGGGCTTCAGGCCTTGAGGAAGAATTCCATCTTGACGCCGGCGAGCTCGATGACGTCGTGGTCCTTGAGCGCGTGCGGCGCCGGGCCGATCTGCTGGCCGTTCACGTTGGGGCGCGCCGCGCCCTCGACGTGGGTGATGAAGTAGCCCTGCGGCCGGCGCGTGAGGACCGCCACCTGCACGCCCGGCTTGCCGAGCGTGGTGAGCGGCTTGGTGAGCTCGAGCTCCTTGCCGGCGTTCGCGCCGGAGAGGAGCTGGATCGCGCCGAGCGGCTGGCCCGCCGGGCGCGGCGCCGCGGGCTGCGGCGCCGGCGGAACGGTCTTGGTGGCATCGGCGATTCCGGCCACCGCCGCCGCGGCCTGCGGCAGCGCGGCCGCGCGCTGCGGGCCCGGCGCCGAGCGCAGCGCCTCGCCGCCGGTCTGGCGCGCCGACGCCGGGCGCAGCACCATGGTCTTCTCGAAATCCGCCTTGTCGCCGCCTGCCGAGGCGCCGCTCGCTTCGCCGACGAACTTGAGCTTGTACTTGCCGAGCTCGATCACGTCGTTGTTCTGCAGGAAGTGCTTCTTGATCGGGTTGCCGTTGACCACCGTGCCGTTGGTGCTGCCGAGGTCCTCGAGAAACGAGTCGTTCAGGATCGTGACGATGACCGCGTGCTCGCCGCTCACGGCGAGGTTGTCGATCTGGATGTCGTTATGGGGCTTGCGGCCGATGGTGGTGCGCTCCTTGGCCAACGGGATCTCCTTGAGCACCAGTCCATCCATGCTGAGGATCAGTTTCGCCATAGCGTTCCCCTGGGGGAAGTAATTATTTTAACCACGCGAACACCTTGGCTATTACGCCGCGGGCGCCCGGATACTCCCGCAGTACGCGAACCAGTATAACCGAAACGTTGTCGCGCCCGCCGTTGTCGTTGGCCATCTGCACGAGCTGCTGCGCGGCGAGCTTGAGGTTTCCGCCGAGCGTCTGCAGCGTCGCGCCGATCTCGTCGTCGTCGACCATGTCGCACAGGCCATCCGAACAAAGGAGATAGAGGTCGCCGGGCCGCGTCGGATATTCGTGGATCTCGGGCTCGACGCTCGGATCGATGCCGAGCGCCTTCGTGACGAGGTTCTTGTGCTGCGCATTCTTCGCCTGCTCGAGCGTGAGCAGGCCCGAATCGATCTGCTCCTGCAGCAGCGAATGGTCGCGCGTCACCTGGCGCAGGCCGCCGTCGCGCAGAAGATACAGGCGCGAGTCGCCGAGATGCGCCACCAGCACGCGGTTGTCGTAGAAGAGCGAGGCCACCAGCGTGGTGCCCATGCCTGCGTATTGCGGCTGGTTTTGCGCGGCCTGATAGATGGAGCTGTTCGCGCGCAGCACCTGCTCGCGCAGCAGGCGGGCCGCGATGGTCTGGTTGGTGCGCGGGTCGATCTGGTTGGGCTGCGTGCTTTCGAGCACCTGGCGCATCTCGCTCACGATCACGCTGGTCGCCATGCCGCTCGCCACTTCGCCGGCGTTGTACCCGCCCATGCCGTCGGCGAGCACCACCAGTCCATGCGCCGCGTCGGTGGCGATCGAGTCCTCGTTGTGCGAGCGGACCATTCCGGGGTCGGTGCAGCTCGCGATCTCCAGCACTTGCGCGAGGTCCATGCCGGCTACGCCACGACTTTCATCTCAGCTCCCCCAGCGCATCCCTTGATGGGTCCCACAGACGGCTCTTTGCGGCGGCTCTAAGAACAGGGCTCCAATACGGGCTCCGAAACGGCTTCTAAAGCGGCCTGAAAACAGCGTTATCAGCGGCATTTTTGCAGTCAAACCTAAGCTGCGTCAAATATTTAGCCGCGCGCGGGCCTCGCCCGGCGCGAAAACGCGATCTTAAAAGGAGAATCGACTAGAGGCCGAGCGTCGCGCCGGCCTTCACCTGGCCCGAGGAAACGAGCTCCGCCGCCGCCACCTTCTTGCCGTCGCCGAGCTTCGCCTTGCCGGCGTGGATGCGGCCGCCCTGGGCGGTGATCACGAGACGGCCGTCCTTCGCCTCGACCACTTCGCCGAGCTTTCCCTTGACCGCGCCGAAGGTGCGCACCAGCTCCTTGCGGCTGTCGAAGAGCTGCAGCTTCACGCCGTTCAACGTGGTCCACGCGCCGGGCGCCGGGTCGGACGCGCGGATCAGGTTGTGGATGAAGTCCACGTGGTTCGACCAGCTGATGCGCGCTTCGGCTTCGCGAAACCAGCCCTCGTAGGAGGCTTGAGACTCGTCCTGCACCACTTCTTTGTGTTTGCTGGAGGTCACCAGATCGGCGGCCTCCAGCATGGCCTGCACGCCCATCGGGAACAGGCGCTCGAAGTACACGTTGCCCAGGGTGTCGTTGTCGCCGATGGGCGTCTTCTTCTGCAGGATCACCGCGCCCTCGTCGAGGCCGTCGGTGGGCCGGAAAATGCTGAGGCCGGTCTCCTTCTCGCCGCGCGAGATCGGCCAGTTGATCGACGACGGCCCGCGGTACTTCGGCAGCAGCGACGGGTGATACTGGATCGTGCCGTGCCGCGGGATCTTCACGAAGTCCTGCGGCGCGAACTGCAGCACGAACGCCATGATGCCGATGTCGGCGTTGGCCGCTCGCATCGCCTCGACCGCCTCGGGCGCCTTGAGCGACTTGAATTGATGCACCTTGAGGCCCTTCTCCGTCGCCGCGACGCGCAGCGCATCGGGCCGCGCGCCTTCCTTCTCCGGGGCGCAGAACACCGCGCCCACCTGGTCGCCTCGCGCGAGGAAGGCCTCGAGGACCGCCTTGCCGAAATCCTGCTGGCCGATGATCGCGATCTTCATTTATGCGGCCTTCTTCGGGGGAACGCTGAAGGCGCCGGCGCCTCTGAGGTTCTTGATTTTCGAGTCGTCGTAGCCGAGAACCTCTTTCAGCACCTCGTCGGTGTGCTCTCCCAGCGTCGGCGAGCGCTTGATCACCGCGGGCGAGGCCGAGAGCTTGATCGGCATGCCGACGTTGAACCACTTGCCGCGCTGCGGATGGTCGAGCTCGACCCACATGTCGCGGCCGCGCACGTGCTCGTCGGTGGCGAGGTCCTCGGTCGACATGATCGGCCCGCAGGGCACGTCGAGCGGGTTGAGGATCGCCATCAGCTCGCGCTTGGTGTACTTCTCGGCGAACTTGTTGATCAGCGTCCACATCAGGTTCTGATTTTTCCTTCGATCGGAGATTTTCGCGAACCTGGGATCGCTCGCCATGTCCGGCATGCCGACTTCGGGGCCGATGCGCTTGCCGAGGTCTTCCCAGACTGCCTCCTGCACCACCACGTAGAGCCAGTCGTTGGCGCCGTGCGGCTTGCAGTGGATCGCGTTGCCGAGCTGGCCGCCGCCGGAGTCGTTGCCCGCGCGCGGCACCTCGCCCATGCCCTTGTAGGTGGGAACCGAGTACTCGCTGAGATCTCCCCTGGTCAATCTTTGGTGATCCCTGAACTTGACCCGGCACAGGTTCATCACGCCGTCCATCATGGCGACCTCGACGTACTGGCCTTGTCCGGATTTTTCGGCTTGCCTCAAGGCGGCCAGCAGACCTATCGCCAAGTGCAACCCCGTGCCGCTGTCGCCGATCTGCGCGCCCGTGACGAACGGCGGGCCGTCGGGCACCCCGGTGGTGCTCATCGCGCCGCCCATCGCCTGCGCCACGTTCTCGTAGGCCTTGAAGTCGGCGTACGGGCCGCTCGAGCCGAAGCCCTTGATCGACCCCATCACGATCTTCGGGTTCAACTCGTGGATCTTCTCCCAGCTGAAGCCGAAGCGGTCGAGGACCCCGGGGCCGAAGTTCTCCATGATGATGTCGCACTTCTTCAGGAGATCGACGAACACCTGCTTGCCCTCGGCGGTTTTCATGTTGACCGTGATCGAGCGCTTGTTGCAGTTGAGCATCGTGAAGTAGAGCGAGTCGGCGTTCGGCACGTCGCGCAGCTGGCCGCGCGTCGCGTCGCCCTGAGGGTTCTCGAACTTGATAACGTCCGCGCCCATCCAGGCGAGAAGCTGGGAGCACGTCGGGCCTGCCTGGACGTGCGTCATATCCAGAATTCGGACTCCTTTGAGCGCTTCCATTATTTTTTCTTTCCCGCGGTCGGGTTGAGGCTGGTGATGCGACCGCTCTCGGTTCCGGCGGTCTCGTCGATCACCGCGTTGATCAGCGTCGGCTTCTTCGAGCGGATGGCTTCTTCCATCGCCTTGCGCAGCTCCGCGGGCGTGGTGGCGTTCACGCCGACGCCGCCGAAAGCCTCCATCAGCTTGTCGTAGCGCGCGCCCTTCACGAACACGGTCGGCGCCGGGTCGCGGCCGGTGGGGTCCTGGTCGGTGCCCTTGTAGACGCCGTTGTTGTTCATGACGACGATGCACACCGGCAGGTCGTAGCGGCAGACGGTCTCGACTTCCATGCCCGAGAAGCCGAACGCGCTGTCGCCCTCGACCGCGATCACCTGCTGCTTGCTCACCACGGCCGCGGCGACGCAGTAGCCCATGCCGACGCCCATGATGCCCCAGGTGCCGACGTCGATGCGCTTCCTCGGCTTGTACATGTCGACGATGGAGCGCGTGAAGTCGAGCGCGTTGGCGCCCTCGTTGACGACCATCGCGTCGGGGTTCGCCTTCACGATGTCGCGCACCACGTTGAGCGCGCTGTGGAAGTTCATCGGCGTGGGGTTCTTCGCCAGCGTCTCGGCCATCTTGGCGACGTTGCCGTGCTTCTTCTCGGCAACGGCATTCAGCCATTCCGCCGGCGGTTTCGGCAAGGAACCGGCTTCTTTCAAGAGGGCGGAGACGCAGGACCCGATATCACCCACCAGCGGCGCGTCGATGCGCACGTTGCTGTCGGCCTCCTGCGGCGAGATGTCGATCTGGATGAACTTCTGGCCGCCCCAGTCCTTGTGGCCCTTGCCGCCCCAGGTCTTGCCCTTGCCGTGCGAGAGCAGCCAGTTGAGGCGCGCGCCGATCAGCATGACCACGTCGGCGGCGGGCAGCACGAACGAGCGCGCGGCGGACGCGCACTGCTCGTGCGTGTCGGGGAGCAGGCCCTTCGCCATCGACATCGGGAGGTAGGGAATTCCCGTCTTCTCCACCAAATTCCTAATCTCAGAATCCGCTTGCGCATACGCTGCGCCCTTCCCAAGGATGATGAGCGGCTTCTTGGCTCCTTTGAGAAGATCGAGCGCGCGCTTCACCGCCTCCGGCCCTGGAATCTGCTTGGGCGCGGCGTCGACGACCTTGATCAGCGTCTTGTGGCCGGTTTCCGCAGGAATGCTCTGCGCGAAGAGCTTCGCCGGCAGGTCGAGATACACGCCGCCCGGACGGCCCGACACCGCGGCGCGGATGGCGCGCGCGATGCCGACGCCGATGTCCTCGGCGTGCAGCACGCGGAAGGCGGCCTTGGCGAGCGGCTTGGCGACGGCGAGCTGGTCGAGCTCCTCGTAGTCGCCCTGCTGCAGGTCGACGATCTCGCGCTCGCTCGAGCCGCTGATCAGGATCATCGGGAAGCAGTTGACCGTGGCGTGCGCGAGCGCGTTGAGGCCGTTCAGGAAGCCCGGGGCCGACACCGTCAGGCAGATGCCGGGCTTCTGCGTGAGGAAGCCCGCGATCGAGGCGGCGTAGCCCGCGCTCTGCTCGTGGCGGAACGAGAGCACGCGCATCCCGGCGGCCTGCGCCCGGCGCGTGAGGTCGGTGATCGGAATTCCGGGCAGCCCGTAGATCGTGTCGAGGCCGTTCAGCTTGAGGGCATCGATGACCAGCTGAAAGCCATCGGTCGTTTGCTGCGCATCGGCGGTCGGGCTGGCGGCGGCGACTTGAGGTTCGACGGTCCCCATGAGCGGACTCCTGGTTCCTGCGATTCGGAGGGACCGTTATGGTAAGAATCGCCCCCGCGCCCCGGCCTTGACTCAGGTCAAGCCGACTAAAATCCGCCTCGAATGACGGCCCTTCTCAGCCATCCCCAGCGCAACAGCATCCGCTTGCAAGTGCGGCAGAATCTGCTGCTGCAAGGGATGAGCCAGGCGCAGTGGGCCGAGCTCGAGCCGCTGCTGCTGGTGGCCGACTACCGCAAGGGCGACCCGCTGGTGCGCCAGGGCGACGAGGAGATGGAGCAGTTCTTCATCCTCGAGGGCATGGTGAAGCGCGTGGTGTCCAACCCCGAGGGCCGCGAGATGATCCTGCGCTTCGCCGCCGAGACCGAGATGGACACTTCCTACGCAGCGTGGCGGCTGCGGACGCCGGTGCCGTACTCGATCGTCGCCGTGACCAAGGCGCGCACCGCGGAGCTGCCGATGCCGGTGTGGGCCGAGTTCCTCGAGCACCACCCCGCGCTCAAGGCGCGCTTCGAGTACGAGGTGATGAAGCTGATGTCCGAGGTGATGGCGCACACGATCACGCTCCACCTGCTCGACGCGCCCGGACGCCTGTCGCGCTTTCAGCGGAAGCACCCCGAGCTCGCCGGCCGCATCCCGAAGAAGGAGCTCGCCGCGTACCTCAACCTCACCCCAGAAACGCTCTCGCGCCTCAAGCAAAAGATCCGATGAAGTTTGCCGTAACGGTACTGTCGCCTGCGGGCTACCCGCATTCAGCGGCCGTCGCCGAGATCGCCGAGACTTTGCACCACGCGCTGCGCCGCCTCGGCCATGACTCGGTGCTTGGCACGGATCCGGGCCTTGCGGGTCGGCGCCACATCGTGCTGGGCTCGAACCTGCTGCCCCACTACCCGCAGCCGCTGCCGTCCGACGCCATCCTCTACAACCTCGAGCAAGTGTCCCCCGGCTCCCAGTGGTTCCAATTCGGATTGATCGATCTTCCGCCGCCACACGCTGTGGGACTACAGCGAACGCAACGCCGCGGCGCTCGCTGCTCTCGGCGTGAAGGTTGCCCGAGTGGTGCCGATCGGCTACGTACCCGAGCTCACCCGGATCGCGCCCGCCCCGTATCAGGACATCGACGTATTCTTCGCCGGGTCGCTCAACACGCGCCGCAGGCAGCTTCTGGATCGTATCGCCGGCCTTGGCCTGAAAATTGGCGGCGGTTTCGGCCTCTATGGCGCGCAGCGCGATGCGCTGGTCGCCCGCGCGAAGCTTGTGCTCAATGCGCACTACTTCGAGGCCAAGGTGCTCGAGATGGTGCGCATCTCCTACATGCTCGCCAACCGGCTCGCCGTGCTGTCCGAGCGCGGCGCCGACCCCGCCGAGGACGCCGCGCTCGCTGAAGGCGTTGCCTTCGCCGACTACGACGACTTGCCGCGGCGCGCCCGCGAGCTGGTCGACGCGCCGAGCGAACGCTTTCGCCTGGCGCAGCGTGGCTTCGAGCTCATCCGCGAGCGTCCGGCCGTGGAATATCTGAGAGCAGCCCTCGAGGACGCTTGACCACCGCCGCAATGGCGGTGCGCCGGGGCTCGGCTCAGCGCTGGCGCACGCGCGCGAGGATCCAGGTGACGAGCGGCCAGAAGAGCAGCACCAGCGCGATCCCCGTGAGGAAGCCGACCAGCCTGTTCGAGAAGAAGATCGACAGGGCGCCTTGCGACATGAGCATGGCCTGGCGGAACGAGGCCTCGGCGGCGTCGCCGAGCACGATCGCGAGCACCAGCGGCGCGAGCGGGTACTGGAGCTTCTTGAAGAGATAGCCCAGCACGCCGAACACCACCATCATCCAGACGTCGAAGAGGGCGTTGTGCACCGTGTAGGCGCCGATCGCGCACACCACGACGATGATCGGCGCGATCACCGAGAACGGCACCCGCAGGATCGCGGCGAAGAACGGCACGCAGGTGAGCACCACCACGAGGCCGGCGATGTTGCCGAGGTACATGCTCGCGATCAGGCCCCAGACGAAGTCGGGCTTCTCGACGAACAGCAGCGGCCCGGGCTGCAGGCCCCAGATCATCAGCCCGCCGAGCAGCACCGCCGCGGTGGGCGAGCCCGGCACGCCGAGCGTGATCATCGGCAGCAGCGCCGAGGTGCCCGCGGCGTGCGCCGCGGTCTCGGGCGCCACCACGCCCTCGATCTTGCCGGTGCCGAAGCGCTCGCCGTCGGGCGAGAAGCGGCGCGCCACGCCGTAGCTCATGAAGGAAGCGGGCGTCGCGCCGCCGGGCACGATGCCCATGAAGCAGCCCACCGCGGAGGAGCGCAGCGACGTCAGCCAGTAGCGCGGCAGCTCCTTCCACGTGTCGAGCACCACCCGCATGTCCAGCTTCGCCTTCGCGCCGCGGAAAGCGAGCCCTTCCTCGAGCGTGAGCAGGATCTCGCCGATGCCGAAGAGGCCGATCACCGCCACCAGGAAGTCGAAGCCGGTGAGCAGCTTGGTCGAGCCGAAGGTGAGCCGCAGGGTGCCCGTGACCGGATCGGTGCCGACCGCGGCGAGGGCGAAGCCGAGCATCATCGCCGCGACGGTCTTGAACGGCGGCTCCTTGCTGGTGCCGATGAAGGCGCAGAACGTGAGCAGGTAGACCGCAAAGAACTCGGGCGGGCCGAACTCGAGGGCGAAGTTGGCGATGACCGGCGACAGGAACGTGATCAGGATCACCGCCACCAGCGCGCCGATGAACGACGACGTGAACGCCGCGGTGAGCGCGTTGCCCGCGCGCCCCTGCTGCGCGAGCGGGTAGCCGTCGAAGGTGGTCGCCACGGACCAGGGCTCGCCCGGGATGTTGAAGAGGATCGAGGTGATGGCGCCGCCGAAGAGCGCCCCCCAGTAGATGCAGGAGAGCAGGATGATGGCCGAGGTGGCGCCCCCCGGGGTCTGCGCCATGCTGAAGGTGAGCGGCAGCAGGATGGCGACGCCGTTGGCGCCGCCCAGGCCCGGAAGCACGCCGATGATCACGCCGAGGATCACCCCGGTGAACATCAGCAGCAGGTTGGTGAGCGTCAGCGCGACGGCGAAGCCGCCCGCGAGGGCCTGGATTTCTGCCACTTCAGTTCAGCCCGAGGAGAGCTTCGATGGGCCCCTTGGGCAGCGGCACCAGGAACCAGCGCTCGAAGATCAGGAACAGCGCCACCGCGGTGCCGGCGCTGACGGCCGCCACTTTCCACCAGGCGAACTTGCCCAGCCAGCGCATGAAGAAGGCGATGAACAGGATCGAAGAGACGTAGATGCCGATCCAGCCGATCGCCGCGGCGTAGATCGCGGCGGGGACGAGCACCGTCAGCACCATCTTCAGCTGCCCGGCGAGGACGAAGGGCGGGTTCCTGTCCGCGGGGATCATGAAGCCGCGCGCGAGGTTCATGACCGCCGCGACCGTCATGATCAGCCCGATATAGAACGGGAAGTAGCCCGGCTTGGGTCCGTCGTCGCCCCAGGTCGAGCCCAGGCGCACGCTGTCGTACATGACCAGCACGCCTGCAACGAGAAACAGCGCCGCGACCGCGACCTCGGCGCCCTTGGTGCGGAAGGCGACTCGCCCTTCGCGCCCCTCGCTCATTTGCCGGCGATGAAGCCGGCCGCCTTCATCAGCGAGATGTGACGCTGCTCTTCCTTCGCCACCCAGTCGGCGTACTCCTTGCCGGTGAGCGCGGTCTTGTTGAAGGCGCCCTCTTCCATCAGCTTCTCCCACTCGGGCGTCGCCATCACCTTCTTGAAGAGCTCGGTGTAGTACTGGACCTGGTCGGGCTTCACGCCGGGCGCGGTGAAGATGCCGCGCAGCATGAGGTAGTCGACGTCGAGCCCGGACTCCTTGCAGGTGGGAATGTCGGCCCAGGACATGTCCTTGGTGACCTTCTCCTTGTAGGGCATGCGCTTCTGGTCGAACACGCACAGGGGACGCAGCGCCCCGGAGCGCCAGTGCGCGACGGCCTCGATCGGGTTGTTCACCGTGGAGTCGACGTGGCCGCCGACGAGCTGGGTCGCCACCGCGCCGCCGCCCTTGAACGGGATGTAGGTGAACTTGGCGCCGGTCTTCTGCTCGATGGCCGCGGTGATGATCTGGTCTTCCTGCTTCGCGCCGGTGCCGCCCATCTTCATCTTGCCCGCGCCCGCCTTTTTCGCCGCCTCGACGTATTCCTTCGCGCTCTTGTAAGGCGTCTTGGCGTTCACCCACAGCACGAAGTTGTCCAGCGCGAGCATCTGCACCGGCGTCAGGTCGCGCCAGTTGAACGGCACGCCCGTGGCGAGCGGCGTGGTGAACAGATTGGAGAGCGTGATGATGATCTTGTGCGGGTCGCCGTTCGCGTTCTTCACGTCGAGGAAGCCCTCGGCGCCGGCGCCGCCCGCCTTGTTGATCGGCAGCAGCGCCTGCTTCATCAGGTTGTGCTTGGCGACGATGCCCTGGACGGCGCGCGCCATCTGGTCGGCGCCGCCGCCGGTGCCGGCCGGGATGATGAATTCGACGCTCTTGGTGGGCTCCCAGGCGCTGGCGGCGGGAACATGGATGAACGACGCGACGAGCGCCGCGGTGAGCGCGGCGGTCGCCGGGATAAAGCGTTGCATGCAACCTCCTATAAGGTTCTGCGTCTCCGTGGGCGCGCCTTTCGAGCGAGGCGCTGCCGGCGGGATTGTCATTCTCCCTGAGGGAACGCGGCCTTGACCGCGATCAAGACTCGGTGCGGTCGGGCGCGGCGGTTTCGACCGCCACGCTCTTGCGCCTGGCGAGTAACGTGCCGGCGGCGACTACGATGACAATGCCGACGATCCCGGCGAGGATTTCCAGGCTGAAGCCGCCGACCTTGGGGTGGCCTTCGACGTATTGCACCCCCAGCCCGGTGAACCAGCCCTCGAGCGCACTGTCCGCCACCAACATTTCGCCCGCCACCCAGCCGATCAGCCCCGCGCCGATGGTGATGATCACCGGGAAGCGCTCCATCAGCTTGATCAGCAGGGTGGCGCCGAAGATGACGAGCGGGATCGAGATCGCGAGGCCGAGGACGAGCAGGATCACGCTGCCGCCGGCGGCAGCGGCCACGGCGATGACGTTGTCGAGGCTCATCACCAGATCGGCGACCAGGATGGTCTTGATCGCGGCGAGGAGCTGGTCGCTCGCCTCGATCTCCTCGTCGTCCTCCTCGGGAACCAGCAGCTTGATGCCGATCCAGAACAGCAGCAGGCTGCCGACGATCTTGAGCCACGGCAGCGTGAGCAGCGCCACGGCGAAGAGCGTGAGGACGATCCGCAGCACGATCGCCGCGCCGGCGCCCCAGAACACCGCCTGCTTCTGCTGCTTCTGCGGCAGCGAGCGCGCCGCGAGGGCGATCACCACCGCGTTGTCGCCCGAGAGGATGACGTTGACGCCAATGATCTTCAGCAGGCCGATCCAGAAGGCCTGCGAGAGGAGCTCTTCAAGCATGAGGCGGGGGATTGTACACGCAGGCCGACAATGGCCCGGGTTCGCCGGCGCGCTGCTGCTTGTGCGGCGGGTTCGGGTGCCAGCCGAGCACCGCGAGCAGGACGAAGAAGCCGACGAGGTATGCGAGCGCGACGTGCCAGCCGTGCTTCAGCCACAGTCCGACTGATCTTCCCTGCGGGTACATGTTGCAGAGCGCAACGCCGGCGCTCGAGCCGAACCAGATCATCGAGCCGCCGAACCCGACCGCGTAGGCGAGGTAGCCCCAGTCGTAGCCTCCTTGCTTCAACGCCAGCGCGGTCAACGGAATGTTGTCGAACACTGCCGAGACGAATCCAAGGCCGAGCGCGGTGACCCAGGATGCGACGGGCAGCTTCTCTACCGGCATGAACGAAGCGCAGAGGATGAGCGACAGCAGAAAGACGCTGCCTTTCAACGAGGCCGGGAGCACGCTCCAGTCGGGCCTGCGCCACAGCGCGGTTGCAATGAGGGCGACCCAGACGGCCGCTCCAATGAAAGGAAAGCGGTCCGCGTTCGCGGCGAATCGAACGTTAAGGAGGATGTTCGTCGCGATGGCAACCAGAAGGATGATGGTCACGATCGTGAGGCGCGCCCAGTCGACGGCGACGCCGGCCGGGGCATCGCGCACGATGGGCGAATAGCGCTGCTGCTGCAGTGCGGCCGGCACGCCGAAGATCGCCATCGCCGCGCCCGCCGCGACGAACGCTTCGAGGACGTCCAGCGGATCGACGCCGTCGATCCACATCATGGTCGTCGTCGTGTCCCCGATCACGCTGCCCGAGCCGCCGGCATTGGACGCGGCCACGATTGCAGCCAGATAGCCGATGTGCACCTTGTGGCGGAATACGGTGCCGGCGATGGTCCCACCGATGAGCGCCGCGGCGATGTTGTCCAGAAACGAGGACAGCACGAAGATCATGATGAGGAGCACGAAGCCACCTTTCCAGTCGTCGGGAAGGAAACGCGGCAGCATCGCCGGCACGCCGCTCTCTTCGAAATGCCGCGACAGGAGCGCGAACCCGAGGAGCAGGCCGAGCAGATTGGCGAGAATCACCCACTCGTGCAGCAGGTGCATTCCCAGGCCCTCGAATCCGGCGCCGGTCTTGAACCCGGTAAACGCGAGCTTGTACAGGACAATCGCCGCGAGCCCGCTCAGGGCGACCTGCAGGGTGTGCCGGTGAAACACCGCGACGCCGGCAAGCGTGGCGCCGAACAGCACGAACTCGAAGGGAACGCCCAGTAGCGCGCAAATCCCGCCCACGGCGATCACCCCGACGACAAGCGCCCGCTCGTGGAATACCAGGCGAGCGATGCGCGATGCCATGCTCTAGAAGAGCCCGACGACCTTGCCGTCGATGAGGTCGATCTTGGTCGCCGAGGGCACCTTCGGCAGCCCCGGCATGGTCATGATGTCGCCGCAGATCATGACGATGAACTCCGCGCCGGCGGCGAGCCGCACCTCGCGCACGTTGATGACGTGGTTGTTCGGCGCCGCGCGCAGCGCCGCGTCGGTCGAGAACGAATACTGGGTCTTCGCCACGCACACCGGGTAGTGGCCGTAGCCGTCCTCCTGGAGCTTCTTGATCTGGCCGCGCACCTTGGCGTCCGCGGTCACCTCCGAGGCGCGATAGACCTTCTTCGCGATCTTGTTGATCTTGTCCCACAGGCTGTCGGAGTCCTCGTAGACGAAGCTCGGCTTGGAGGGCTGCTCGCACAGGCCGACCACGATCTTCGCCAGCTCGGCGGCGCCCTTGCCGCCGTCGGCCCAGTGCGTCGCCATGGTGAAGGGAACACCGAGCTTGGTGACGCGCGCCTTGACGAGGTCCTGCTCGGCCTGGGTGTCGAAGGTGAAGCGGTTGAAGGACACGACGCACGGGATGCCGTAGACCTTCTGCACGTTCTCGACGTGGCGCTCGAGGTTCACCAGGCCCTTCTCCAGCGCCGCCAGGTTCTCCTTGTTCACTTCCTTGACGTCGACGCCGCCGTGGTACTTCATCGCGCGGATCGTCGCCACGATGACCGCCGCGGCCGGCATGAGGCCGCTCTTCCTGCACTTGATGTCGAGGAACTTCTCCGCGCCGAGGTCGGCGCCGAAGCCGGCCTCGGTGACCACGTAGTCGGCGAGCTTGAGCGCGCTTTGCGTGGCGATCACCGAGTTGCAGCCGTGCGCGATGTTGGCGAACGGACCGCCGTGGATGAACGCGGGGCTGTTCTCCAGCGTCTGCACCAGGTTCGGCGCGAGCGCGTCCTTCAAGAGGACCGTCATCGCGCCGTGGGCCTGCAGATCCCTCGCCCTCACCGGCCTTTGATCCTTCGTGTAGCCCACCACGATGTTTCCGAGTCTTTGCTTCAGATCATCCAGAGACGTGGACAGGCAGAAAATCGCCATGACCTCGGACGCGACCACGATGTCGAAGCCGTCCTGGCGCGGATAGCCGTTGGCGGTGCCGCCCAGCGCGATGGTGATGTCGCGCAGCGCGCGGTCGTTCATGTCGAGCACGCGCTTCCACTGGATGCGCCGCACGTCGATGCCGAGCTCGTTGCCGTGGCTGATATGGTTGTCGATCAGCGCCGCGAGCAGGTTATTGGCCAGCTGGATCGCGCCGAAGTCGCCGGTGAAATGCAGGTTGATGTCCTCCATCGGCACCACCTGGGCGTAGCCGCCCCCGGCCGCGCCGCCCTTCATGCCGAACACCGGCCCGAGCGAGGGCTCGCGCAGGCAGATCACGGCCTTCTTGCCGATGTGATTGAGCGCGTCCCCCAGGCCGACCGTGGTGGTGGTCTTGCCCTCGCCGGCAGGCGTCGGGCTGATCGCCGTGACCAGGATCAGCTTGCCGTTCTTCTTCCCTTTGAGCGTGTCGAGATACTTCAGCGCGACCTTCGCCTTGTAGTGCCCGAAGGGCTCCAGGTGCTCTTCGGCGATGCCGAGCTTCTCGCGCGCGATCGCGGAGATGCGCTGCATCTTGGCTGCCTGCGCGATTTCGATGTCCGACGGCATGGGACGCTCCTCGAGCCTCTGGTGGGATGGACGCAATTCTCCAAGACCGGCGCTGCAGCCGGCCTTGACTTTAGTCAATGCGGCGAAGTCAATGCAGCGGTCAAGCGCTACTTGACCAGCAGGACGGGCACGTCCGAGATGTGCATTACCTTGGTGGCGGTCGAGCCGACGAGCGCCTTGCCGAGCTCGCTGTGCCCGCGCGTGCCGATGCAGATGAGGTCGCAGCGCTTGTCCTTGGCGTGTTTGACCAGGCTCTCGGCCACCGCACCAACCAGCGTGTGCACCTCGTAGCGCACCCCGGCCGCGTCCAGTTTTTTCCGCGCGTCAACCAGGCAACGCTCGCTTTCCTCCTGGTAGTACTTGTCGAGCTGCGCCTTGCCGACCGCGGCGCCCATGCCCGGCAGCTTGGGCACCGGCAAATGCACGGTGACGAGGTCGAGGTCGGGCTTGTCCTTCAGCCAGTCCGCGTGGTCGATGAGGAACTGCGCCGCGTTCAGCGAGTGCTTCGAGCCGTCCACCGCCAGCAGGATTCTCATTTGCGCGCTTCCCCTGTTCTTCAGAACATTTTAAGCCTGCAGCTCCCGCAGGCTGCGGCCCTTGCCGTAGCCCGGATCGGCCGGTGCTTCGCCGCCCTTCGTGACCTTCACGGCGCAGTACTTGAACTCCGGGATCTTGCCGAACGGGTCGAGCTTCGGGTTGGTGAGGATGTTGGCCGCCGCCTCGTAGTACGCGAACGCGATGAAAACGCTGCCGCGCGGCGTGCCGGCGTCCTCCCTGGCGTACAGGGAGATCTTTCCGCGCCGCGATTCGACCGAGACCAATTCGCCCGGTTTCACGTTGAGGCTTCTCAGGTCTGCAGGGTGAAGCGATGCCGTCGGCTCGGGCTCGATGGCGTCGAGCACGCCGGCGCGGCGCGTCATCGCGCCGGTGTGCCAGTGCTCGAGCTGGCGCCCGGTGATCAGCACCATCGGGTACTCAGCGTCGGGCCGCTCGTCGGCGCTGATCAGGTCGGCCGGCACGAACCTGGCGCGGCCGGTCGGGGTCGGGAAGTGCGTGGTAAAAACCACCGGCTCGCCGGGATCGCCCTCGTTCTCGCATGGATAGGTCACCGTGGAGTCGCGCTCCAGGCGCTCCCAGGTAATGCCCTTGATCGAGTCCATGCACTGGCGCATTTCATCAAAAACCTGCTTGGGGTGTTGATAAGACCAATCCAGCCCCAGGCGCTTCGCCAGCTCGACGATGATCCACAGGTCGGGCCGCGCCTCGCCCGGCGGGTTCACGGCCTTGCGGCCGAGCTGCACCATGCGGTCGGTGTTCGTGACCGTGCCGTCCTTCTCGGGCCAGGCGGTGGCCGGCAGCACGACGTCGGCCAGGTAGCAGGTCTCGGTGAGGAAGATGTCCTGCACCACCATGTGCTCGAGCTTCGCCATGCCGGCGCGCGCGTGGTCGACGTCCGGGTCGGACATCGCCGGGTTCTCGCCCATGATGTACATGCCGCGGATGCTTCCGTCGTAGGCGGCATTGACGATCTCGACCACGGTGAGGCCGGGCTTCGTGTCCAACGCGGTGCCCCATAGCTTCTCGAAGCGCGCGTTTGCCTCCGGCGTCGAGACGCGCTGGTAGTCGGGGTACATCATCGGGATCAGGCCCGAGTCGGAGGCTCCTTGCACGTTGTTCTGGCCGCGCAGCGGATGCAGGCCGCTGCCGGGCTTGCCGACCTGGCCGGTCATCAGGCACAGCGCGATCAGGCAGCGCGCGTTGTCGGTACCGTGGACGTGCTGCGAGATGCCCATGCCCCAGAGGATCATCGAGCCCTTGGAGGTGGCGAAGGCGCGAGCCACCTCGCGCAGCGTCTGCGCCGGAATGCCGCAGATCGGAGCCATCTTCTCGGGCGGGTAGTTCTTCGCGTTTTCCTTCAATGCTTCAAAGCCGCTTGTCCGATCCTCGACAAACTTCTTGTCGACCAGGCCTTCTTCGATAATGGTGTAGATCATCGCGTTCAGCATCGCGACGTCGGTGTCGGGCTTGAACTGCAGGTAGCGCCAGGCGTGGCGCGCGAGGTCGCCACGCCGCGGATCGGCGTAGATCAGCTTGGCACCGCGTTGGGCGGCGTTCTTCATCCAGGTGGCCGCCACCGGGTGGTTCGAAGTCGGGTTGGCGCCGATCAGGAAGATCACCTCCGCGTTCTCGACGTCGTTCACCTGGTTGGAAACCGCGCCCGAGCCGATGCCCTCGAGGAGCGCCGCCACCGACGAGGCGTGGCACAAGCGGGTGCAGTGGTCGACGTTGTTCTGGCCGAAGCCGGCGCGCACCAGTTTTTGGAAGAGGTAGGCCTCTTCGTTGGACCCTTTTGCCGAGCCGAAGCCCGCGAGCGCGTACTTGTCCTGGTCGCGTATCTTCCTCAGCCCTTCGGCCGCTTTGTCCAGGGCGACATCCCACGAGACTTCTTCGAACACCGCGCGCCAGTTGGCGGGATCGACCGTGAACACCGAGGTCTTCGGAAAGCCCGGCTTCCTGATGAGCGGCTTGGTCAGGCGCTGCGGATGCGCGGCGTAGTCGAAGCCGTAGCGACCCTTCACGCACAGGCGGCCGTGGTTCGACGGTCCGTCCTTGCCGGTGACGAATTTGATGACGTTCTGCTTCACGTGGTAGGTCAGCAGGCAGCCGACGCCGCAGAACGGGCATACCGAGTCGACCGTCTTGTCGATGGTCTCAAGGCCCACTTCGCGCGCCGGCATCAGCGCGCCGGTCGGGCAGGCCTGCACGCACTCGCCGCAGGCGACGCAGGTCGAGGCGCCCATCGGGTCGTGCATGTCGAACACGATGCTCGAGTGCTCGCCGCGGTAGGCGTAGCCGATCACGTCGTTCACCTGCTCCTCTCGACAGGCGCGCACGCAGCGCGTGCACTGGATGCAGGCATCGAGGTTGACCGCGATGGCGGGGTGCGAAATGTCGGCTTTCGGTTGCTTCCTGCCCTCGAATCTGGGCAGGCCGAGGTTCATCTTCCTCGCCCACAGCTCCAGCTCGTTGTCCTTCGAGTACTGCCGTTCGGGCATGTCGGAAAGAAGCAGCTCGAGGACCATCTTCTGCGACAGCTGGGCGCGCGGGTTGTCGGTAGTGACCTCCATTCCCTCCTTCGGGTAGCGGCAGCACGAAGGCGCGAGCGCGCGCTCGCCCTTGATCTCGACCACGCAGGCGCGGCAGTTGCCGTCGGGCCGCATGCCTGGCTTGTAGCAGAGGTGCGGGATCTCGACGCCGTTCTTCTTCGCCGTCTCGATGATCGTCTCGTCGGGGCGGCCGATTACCGTCTTGCCGTTGAGCTTGAACTCAATCGGCATCATGGCCAGCTGCTGCGTCGTAACCCGTTCCATCGCTTAGAGAGCCTCTACCCTTCTATCTCTTGCAGGAAATACTTCATGACCGTCAACGCGGGATTGGGCGCCGCCTGGCCCAGGCCACAGATCGACGCGTCCATCATGGCCTGAGACAGCTCCTGCAGCAACGGCTGGTCCCACTTGCCTGCTTCCATCAGCGTCAGCGCCTTTGCCGTGCCCACCCGGCAGGGGGTGCACTGGCCGCAGGACTCGTCGCGGAAGAACTTCATCAGGTTGACGGCGGCTTTGGCAGCTTTATCTTTGTTACTGAAGATCACTACGGCGGCAGAGCCGATAAAGCTGCCGTGCGGCTGCAGCGTGTCGAAGTCGAGCGGGATGTCGCCCTTCGACGCGGGCAGGATCCCACCCGAGGCGCCGCCGGGCAGGTAGCCGTAGAACTCGTGACCGTCGAGCATGCCGCCGCAGTACTCCTTGATCAGTTCGACAACGGTAATTCCCGCAGGTGCCAAATGCACGCCCGGCTTTTTCACCCGCCCCGACACGGAGAACGAGCGCAAGCCCTTGCGGCCGTTGCGGCCATGCCCGGCGAACCACTGCGGGCCCTTCTCCACGATCTCGCGCACCCAGTACACGGACTCCATGTTGTGCTCGAGCGTGGGACGGCCGAACAGGCCCACCTGCGCGACGTACGGCGGCCGCAGCCGCGGCATGCCGCGCTTACCCTCGATCGACTCGATCATCGCCGACTCTTCGCCGCAGATGTAGGCGCCGGCCCCACGTCTCAAATGTATTGGGGGAAGAGCGCAGGGCGGATCGGCTTTCAGTTTCTTCAGTTCATCTTCCAAAATCTTCCTGCAGCCGGCGTATTCATCCCGCAGGTAGATGTAGATCTCGGCGATGCCCACGGCCCACGCTGCGACCAGCATGCCTTCCAGGAAGCGATGCGGATCGCGCTCGAGGTACCAGCGGTCCTTGAAGGTACCCGGCTCGCCCTCGTCGATGTTGACCGCCATCAGGCGCGGCTCGGGCTCGCCGGCGACGCTCTTCCACTTGCGGCCGACCGGGAAGCCGGCGCCGCCCAGGCCGCGCAGCCCGGAGTCCTCCATGATCTTGGTCAGCCCCTCGCGCGTGTGCCTGCCCGCGAGGCAGTCCGAAATCAGCTTGTAGCCGCCGCCCTTCCTGTACGCGGCGAGCTCGATGTAGTCGGTTTCGGCGCAGGCGATCTGCTTCTTCTCGACCGCTTTTCTGACTGCATCAGCGGTGGCGTGGCCGATGGGGTTCTGACCCACAACCGCCACGGGCGCCACTTCGCATCGGCCCACGCACGGCGCGTGCAGCACGCGCACGGTCTTTCCCAAAATTCCAGGAAGCTGCTCCAGCAGCCCTTCGGAGCCAGCCAATTCGCAGGCGATCGAGTCGCACACCCTGACGGTCAGCGCGGGCGGCGGTGCCTCGCCCTCCTTCACCACCTCGAAATGGTGGTAGAAGGTCGCGACCTCGTACACCTCGGTCTGCGAGAGCTGCATCTCCTGCGCGAGCGCCGCCAGGTGCGCCGCGGAGAGGTGGCCGTAGCGGTCGTTGATTCTGTGCAGATGCTCGATCAGCAGGTCCCGCCGCCGCGGCTCGTCCCCGAGCAGCGCTCGCACTTCCTCGACCGCAGCTGCCTCGACCGGCCGTCCCTTCGGATACGGACGCGCCTTTTCTTTGCCTTTCGTCACGGGCCCTATTATCGGTCCTCGCCAAAGGCTTGATTCTTGACTGCGGTCAAGCGTTTACCCAGACTGCCGGGCATGAAATACAAGCTTCTGGGAACCTCCGGCGTCCAGGTCTCCGCCCTCTGCTACGGCTGCATGTCCTTCGGCGGCGATGCCGACGAGACGACGTCGGCGCGGATGTACCGCGCCAGCCGCGATGCAGGCATCAACTTCTTCGATACGGCGGACCAGTACAACAAGGGGCGCTCGGAGGAGATCCTGGGCGAGCTCGCGCGCGGCCACCGCGAAGAGCTGGTGATCGCCACCAAGTCGTTCAACCCCACGGGCGAGGACGTCAACGCGCGCGGCAACTCGCGCCGCCACATCACGCGCGCGGTTGAAAAGAGCCTCAAGCGGCTGCAGACCGACCGTGTCGAGATCCTGTACCTGCACCAGCAGGACCCGCTCGCGCCGCTCGAGGAATCGATGCGCGCGCTGGAGGACCTGGTGCGCGCCGGCAAGGTGCTCTACCCCGCGCTCAGCAACCACGCCGCCTGGCAGACGCAGCTTGCGCTCGGCGTGCAGGAGCGGCTGGGCTGGGCGCGCCTGCAGGCGCTGCAGCCGATGTACAACCTCGTCAAGCGCCAGGCCGAGGTCGAGATCCTGCCCATGGCGCTCGCCAACAGCATTGCGGTCGTGCCTTACAGCCCGGGCGCGGCGGGCCTGCTCTCGGGGAAATACCTGGAGAAGCAGAACGGGCGGCTCGTCACGAACAAGATGTACGAGGCGCGCTACGGCGAGCCCTGGATGCACGAGGTCGCGGCGAAGTTCGTCGCCTTCTGCCGCAGCCACGGACTGCACCCGGTGAGCACCGCAGTCGCATGGGTGGCCGCGCATCCCGCGGTGACCGCGCCGATCATCGGCGCGCGCAACGCGGAGCAGCTCCAGGCTTCGCTCGACTCGGTGAAGATCGAGATGAGCCCGGCACTGCGCGCCGAGATCGCCGCGCTTTCGCGCACGCCGCCGCCCGCCTCCGACCGGAGCGAAGAGCAGAAGAAGTGAAGCGAGCGTAGTAATGTAGAGCATGTGCCGCGCGCTGCTCTACCTCGGCGAACCCGTGCTGCTCGACAACCTGCTGTTCCAGCCCGACTCGGCGCTGGTGCGGCAGAGCTACATGCCCAAGATGCTGAACATGCTCAACCTCGCGGGGTTCGGGCTGCGCGCCTGGGATCCGGGCTCGCACCAGCCCGAGAAGCCGTTTTTCTACGGCTCGCCGTCGCTACCGGTGTTCGACCGCAACCTCAAGAACCTCGCCGAAAAGGTACGCGCCACCTGCGTGCTCGCGCACGTGCGGGGCGTTGCCTATTCCGCCGCGGTGGAGATCTCGCTGCAGAACGTGCATCCGTTCCAGTTCGAGGGCGTGCCTTGGGCGCTCGCCCATAACGGCGATCTCGCCGGCATGGACGCGCTCAAGCCGCGGCTCGTCCCGCATCTCCACCCGCGCTTCCTCGCCGGCATCCGCGGCACCACCGACAGCGAATGGATCTACGCGCTCTTCATGTCGCAGCTCGCCGACCCCGGCGCCGCGGTCGCCGAGGACGAGGCATTCGAGGCGCTCGGCCGCACGCTGGCAATCCTGCGGCAGACGCGCGCCGAAGCCGGCGTGAGCCTGTCCTCCTCCGTCAACCTCTTCATCGCGAACGGCCGGCAGCTCGTCGCGCTGCGCTACTGCTTCGACTTCGGCCGCTACGATATCGAGTCTGCAAGGCGCGAGCGCGACGGCGTCGAGCGGATGCACGAGGCCAACCTGAGCTTCCTGTCGCTCTGGTACACGCTCGGGCGCAACTACGCGCTGCACTCGAGCGAGTGGAAGATGACCGGCGGCGCCGAGCGCGCCGAGTCGATCCTCGTCGCCTCCGAGCCGCTCACGCGCGACACCTCGTCCTGGGTGGAGCTTCCGGAGTACGGCGCCCTGTTCGCCGAGATCAGGCACGGCCGCCCCTACCTCAGCGTCAGGCTTCTCGACTAGCTGTCGCCGAAGACGATCTGGCCGTGGAGCGCCTTCTCCAGGGCTTCGGCTTCGCCGCGCTCGGCATTCAGGCGCGCGTGGCTGATGAGGCGGATGAGCTGCGTGTTGGTGCGCGCGAGCGCCTGAAGCAGGCTGCGGTGGAGCGCGCGGCGCAGGCTGACCGAGGTTCCGGTCGTGCCTTCGTAGTGGCGCAGGAGCTGCGGCGCGCCGAGCTCCAGGAGGCACGCGGACTCGCGGATCCTCGCCGAGACCCAGTGCGGCCGGCGCTCCAGCACCGCGAGGTAGCCGACGATTTCACCCGGCCCGGCGATGGTGACGCGCCGCTCCGAGGCGCCCCGGGGGGCGACGATCTCGACCGCGCCGCGGATGACCAGAAAGGCGGCGTCGGCCGGCTCGCCGGCGCCAAAAAGAGCGCCCCGGCGCTCGAGCTCGAACACCGTACAGTCCTGCGTGAGCTCGTCGATCTCCCAGCGGTCGAAGCCGTCGAAGAACGCGAGCATCGGGAGGAACGGCCGCCAGTCGAAACCGGGTGCGGTGCGCTCGTGCGCCTGCGGCGGCACGGCCGTCCGGTCCTCCGCGGCGCGATGCTCGCGCAGCCGCGCGTTCGCCGCGCGCAGCTTTTCCGACAGCACCCCGGTCACCGACTTCTGGATTTCGAGCGCGGCGCTGTCGCGCCCGGCGGCGACCGCCCTGAAGTCGTCGCGGTCGACGAACCAGCCCGCGACGTCGGTCTTCGCAACGACGCTCGCCATGCAGACGGCGCGCTCCATCAGCGCCGTCTCGCCGAACATGGCGCCCGGGCCGAGCTCGGCCACGGTCAGCATGCCGCCTCCGGGCAGCGCCACCCGTGCGTGCACCTCCCCCGAGCGGATCACGAACGCGCCGCGCGCGACCTCACCCTGGCGCAGGAGCTCCTCGCCGCGGCGAAACTCGACCTCCCGGGCTATGGGGAGCAGTTTCTCGTTCAATAACGTCAAGCGCGACGAGTGTACACTCGGCGCGCTGTGGGGTCCGCACCGCCGCTTCCTGCCGCGATCGATGCCAACCGCGTGCTCGGCGTAGTCGCCGCCGTGGCGCGCGAGGCGCGCCCGAACGTGGAGGCGTACGTCGCGCTCGACTCCTCGCTCGAGCGCGACCTCGGCCTCGACAGCCTCGCGCGCGTCGAGCTGGTGCTGCGGCTGGAGCGCGAATTCCGCGCCAGCCTGCCGGAGCAGGCGCTCGCCTCGAGCGAGACGCCACGCGACCTGCTGCGCTTTCTCCTCGCCGCCGCGGGCGCGGCGCCGCACGGCGCCGAGCGCAGCGTCGCGAGCCTGGTGCAGGCCGAAGGCATGCGCGCTCCCGCCGAGGCGCAGACCCTGGTCGAGGCGCTCGAGTATCACGTCGAGCGGCAGCCCGATCGGCTCACCGTGTTCCTCTACGAGGGCGAGAAGGAGCACCGGATCACCTACCGCGACCTGTGGGAGGGCGCAACGCTTTACGCGGCGCGCCTTGCCGCGCAGGGCGTAGGGCCGGGCAAGACGGTGGCGATCATGCTGCCGACCTCGAAGGACTACCTCTTCTGCTTCTACGGGACCCTGCTCGCCGGAGCCATCCCGGTGCCGCTCTACCCGCCGGCGCGCCTCACCACCATCGAGGACCACATGACGCGGCACGTGAGCGTGCTGAAAAGCGCCGGCGCCGCGGTGATGGTAACGATTCCCGAGGCGAAGCCGCTCGCCTGGCTGCTGCGCGCGCAGGTGGAGTCGCTGCGCGCGGTGATGGTGCCGGAGGATTTCACCGGCGAGGCGCGCGACTTCGCGCCGGTGCACGGGCGCGCCGGTCACATCGCGTTCCTTCAGTACACCTCGGGCAGCACGGGCAACCCGAAGGGCGTGGTGCTTACGCACGCCAACCTGCTCGCGAACGTGCGCGCGATGATCAAGGCCGCCCGCGCCACCACCGAGGACGTCTTCGTAAGCTGGCTGCCCCTTTACCACGACATGGGCCTCATCGGCGGCTGCTTCGCCACCATGTACGGCGGCTTCCCCGTGGTGCTCATGTCGCCGCTCGCGTTCCTTTCGCGTCCCAGCCAGTGGCTGCGCGCGATTCACCGCCATCGCGGCACGATCTCCGGCGGGCCGAACTTCTCCTACGAGCTGTGCCTGCGCCGCATCCAGGACGAGGAGCTCGACGACCTCGACCTCTCGTCGTGGCGCTTCGCGTTCAACGGCGCCGAGCCGGTGAGCCCGGAGACCATGACCGCGTTCCAGGACCGGTTCGCGAAATGGAAGCTGCGCAAGAACGCGCTGTCTCCGGTCTACGGCCTAGCCGAGTGCTCGGTCGGGCTCGCGTTCACGCCGCCGGGCCAGGCGTGGCGGGTCGATTCGCTCGACCGGGGCGTTTTTTCGCGCGATGCCCGGGCACAGCCCGCGCGCGCCGACGACCCGGCGCCGCTCAAGGTGGTCGGCTGCGGCTACGCGCTGCCCGGGCACGACCTGCGCGTGGTCGACGCCGCGGGCCTGGAGCTTCCCGACGGCAACGAAGGCCAGCTCCAGTTCCGCGGCCCTTCGGCCACGAGCGGCTACTACCGCAACCCCGAGGCGACCAAGAGCCTCTTCTCCGGAGAGTGGGTCAACACCGGCGACCGCGCCTACATGTCGCACGGCATGCTGTTCATCACCGGGCGCGAGAAGGACGTCATCATCAAGGGCGGGCGCAACATCACGCCCTACGAGCTCGAGGAGGCGATCGGCGACCTGCCGCGCATCCGGCGCGGCTGCGTCGCCGTGTTCGGCAGCGTCGACCAAACAGGCGGCACCGAGCGCGTGGTGGTGCTCGCCGAGACGCGCAGCCGCGACACCGCGCTCGACGACGACCTGCGCCACCGCATCAACGAGCTCGCGGTGTCGCTCATCGGCGGCCCGGTCGACGACATCGTGCTCGCCCCGCCGCACACCGTGCCCAAGACCTCGAGCGGCAAGATCCGACGCGTCGCGGCGCGCGAGTACTACGAGCGCGGGCCGAGCTCGACGGCGTCGCGCTCGGTGTGGCTGCAGTTCATCCGCCTCGTGCTGGCGGGCGTCGGTCCGCAGCTGCGCCGCGGCGTGCGCGCCGCGCAGGGCGTGCTGTTCGCCCTGGCGGCGTGGCTGATCATCGGCGTCTCCTTGATGCTCGTGTTCCTCGCCGCGCTGGTCGCCCCCGGCCGCGTCACCTGGAATGTGGCGCAGCGCTGCCTGCGCTTCTTCTTCCGTGTCTGCCGCATTCCGGTCGCGGTGCAGGGCCTCGAGAACCTGCCTCCCTCGGGGCCGTACGTCGTCGCATCCAACCACACCAGCTATCTCGACGGCGCGGTGCTGGTCGCCGTGCTGCCCTGGCGCCGCTACGCGTTCGTGGCCAAGCGCGAGCTCGCCGACAACTTCTTCAGCCGCGTGCTGGTGAGGGGACTCGGCGCGGTGTTCGTCGAGCGTTTCGACGTGCAGAGAAGCGCGGAGCACGCCGACGCGCTGGTACAGGCGGCCAGGGACGGTGTCTCGCTCATCGTGTTCCCCGAGGGGACGCTGATGCGCCACAGCGGGCTGATGCCGTTCCGCGCCGGAGCGTTCCAGGTCGCCGCCCAGGCCGGCATCCCGGTCGTGCCGGTGTCGCTGCGCGGCGTGCGCTCGGTGCTGCGTGACGAGACGTGGTATCCGCGGCGCGCCCCGATCGCCGCGACCTTCGCGGCGCCGATCGTCCCGGACGGCGACGACTGGAACGCGGTGCTGCGGCTGCGCGACCGCACGCGCGCCGAGATCCTGCAGCACTGCGGCGAGCGCGACCTCGACGCCTAGATCCGCAGCGTCCCTTCGATGCAGGTGACGGCGCGCCCGCCGATCCGCACGCCGTCTTCGTCCACGCGCACGTGCACCCGGCCGTCGCGCTTCATCTGCATGCCCTGGCGCGCGATGTAGCGCTCGCCAAAGCGCTTGAGGCCGTTGGTCTGCTTGAGATAGTGCGCGACCGCGAGGTTGCCGCTGCCGCAGACCGGATCCTCGGGGATGCCGTGCGCGGGCGCGAACGAGCGCACGTGCATCGCGGTCTGCTTCTCGCCCGAGGCCGCGAACACCGTGATCCCGGTCGCCTCGTGGTCGATGGTGAAGGCGGCGAGCGCCCCCATGTCGGGCTTGAGCGCGGCGAGCTCCTGCGCGTCGGCCACTTCGCCCACGATCCAGACCGGCCCCACCTCGATGCGCAGCAGCTTCTTGGCGAACGGCAGCCCGCGCCGCACGTCGGTGATGCGCGGCTCCGGGCCGCGCACGAAGATGCGCTCGTCCTCGAAGGAGAGGTCGAGCACCCCGGCGCCGCACTCCTGCCGCAGGAGCTTCTTCTTCTCCACGAAGCCGGACTCGAGCGCGGCGTAGGCGCTGCCGATCGTGGGATGGCCGGCGAAGGGCAGCTCGTGCTGCGGCGTGAAGATGCGCAGCCGGTAGTCCGCCTGGGACGAAGGCAGCAGGAACGTGGTCTCGGAAAGGTTGACCCAGCAGGCGATGCGCTGCATGTCCTCGGTCTCGAGCGCCTCGCCGCCGAGCACCACGGCCACCGGATTGCCGTAGAACGGCCTGCCGGTGAAGACATCGACCTGCTTCAGGGTGAGGCTCGCGGTTTCGTTCATTTCAGGATCCGCAGCAGATTGTGATGCGCATCGGTGAAAACGGGAAGATCCCTCCGCTCCTCGATCGGCTCGGCAGCCTCGGCGATCCGCCCCCATTCCAGGAGCCTGCGGTTGCGGGTGACGATCACCTGGTCGGTCGAGGAATACCAGTATTCGGGCCCGTCGTCGGCGTCCGGGCTGTCCGAGACGTTGACCGCCTCGAACCCGAATTCGGAGGCGAGGCGCTGCACCACCGGCAGCAGGTCGATGTAGCGGTTGGTGGCCTGGAACACGATCACCCCGTCGGGCTTGAGGTGCTTCACGTAGAGCGCCATGGCCTCGCGGGTGACGAGGTGCATCGGGATCGAGTCGCCGGAGAACGCATCGATGCCGAGCACGTCGTAGCCGCGCGCGGGCTCGCGCTCGAGGGACAGGCGGCCGTCGCCCATGACGAGCTCGGTCTTGGCCGGGGTATCGGCGAGGTAGGTAAACTCGCGCCGCGCGATCTCGACCACGCGCGGGCTGATCTCGTAGAACGTGAGCCTGTCGCCGGGCTTCATCCACGCGGCGATGACGCCGGCGCCGAGGCCGATTACGCCGACGTTCAGCGGCCTCTTCGGATTCATCTCGCGCAGCGAGGTGAACACCCGGCCGTAGCCCGAATCGGGGCTGAAGTAATCGGCGGGCGTGTTGCGGAACGCATCGCCCAGGAGCTGCCCGCCGTGCATGATCGCGCCGTGGTACATCGAGCGGTACGGCACCGGGCTGTAATGGTCGGCGGTGCGCACCACCCCGTAGAAATCGCGCTCCATCACGCGGATGCCGCGCGTGTAGTCGTCGCCGCCCCTCACCACGAGGACGATGGTCGCGCCCAGGACCGCGAGGGCGCCCCACTTGGCGACGCCGCGCACGCGCAAGGCGAACAGCGCGCCGAGCAGCACCAGGGCGATGCCGAGCTCGAAATAGCCGCGCAGCACGAGCGGCGCGATCACCGCCACGAGCACCGCGCCGAGCGCGCCGCCGAGCGACATCATGAGGTAGAAGCGGGTGAGGTGCGCCGGGTCGGGCTTCAGGCGCGCGAGCTCGCCGTGGCACACCATGCACGCGACGAACATGCCGGCCATGTACAGCGGCGCCGCGACGCGCAGGTCGAGCGACGGAATGTAGTACGCCATCGCCGGCACCAGAGCGAGCAGGGCGACGAGCAGCGCGCTGCGCAGGTACCAGCGCGGATGGTCGAACACGAGGATGAAGGTGATGAGGTACAGCGCGAGCGGCAGCACCCACAGGAAGGGCACGCTCGAGACGTTCTGGGTGACGTGGTTGGTGACGGCGAGCAGCATCACCGAGCCCATCGCCGAGAGCGCGAGCCACAGCAGCTGATCTTTCACCGGAAGGGCGCTCGCCGGCCTCGGCGCCGCGTCTTTTTCCGCAGGGTCGAAACCGTTCATCGACATCAGCGCCGTCCCGGCGCACAGCAGCGCGAACAGCGCGAACAGCAGCGACCAGCCCCAGCCGAGCTGGGTCAGATCGAACACCGGCTCGAACAGCAGCGGGAAGCCGAGCAGCGCGAGCAGCGAGGCGAAGTTCGAGAGCGCGAACAGGCGATACGGCACCGCGCTGCGAAACCGGCGCCAATACCAGGATTGCAGCAGCGGCGTGGTGGTGGACAGCAGGAAGTACGGCAGGCCGATGGTGGCGACGAGGAGCAGGAGGATGCGCGAGATCGGCTCCTCCTCGCCGCGCGGCTTCCAGCCGCTCGAGGCGATGATCGGCAGGCAGGCGAGCGAGACGACGAGGAGCCCGACGTGCAGCAGCGCCTGCCGGCGCGCGCCCAGGCGCGTGGTGACATCGGCGTAGGCGTATCCCGCGAGCAGCACGCTCTGGAAAAACACGAGGCACGTGGTCCAGACCCCGGCCGAGCCGCCGAACCACGGCAGGATCTGCTTGGCGATGATCGGCTGGACCAGAAACAGCAGGAACGACGAAAGGAAGATCGTCGCCGCGTAAGGCAGCGTGGCTACCAGGGAATACGGTCTTGCCAGGGTCTGAATTGTCTTCTTATCTCAGAACGGATTTCAGTATCTTTCCCATCTCGGCGGGATTGCGCGTGGTCTTGATCCCGCACTCTTCCATCACCGCCAGCTTCTCCTGCGCCGTGCCCTTGCCGCCGGAAATGATCGCGCCGGCGTGCCCCATTCTCTTCCCCGGCGGCGCGGTGACGCCGGCGATGAAGCCGACCACCGGCTTTCTCATGTGGTCCTTGACCCAGCGCGCCGCGATCTCCTCGTCGTTGCCGCCGATCTCGCCCACCATGATGACCGCCTCGGTCTGCGGGTCCTCGTTGAACATCCTGAGAACGTCGATGTGCTTCAACCCGTTGACCGGATCGCCGCCGATGCCGACGCAGCTCGACTGGCCAAGGCCCAGCTCGCGCAGCTGCCCGACCGCCTCGTAGGTCAGCGTGCCCGAGCGCGACACCACGCCGACCGGGCCCTTCTTGTGGATGTGGCCCGGCATGATGCCGATCTTGAGCTCGTCGGGCGTGATCACGCCCGGACAGTTCGGGCCGACCAGCAGCGTCTTCTTGCCCGTCATGCGGTCTTTGGTGCGGATCATGTCGCGCACCGGAATGCCCTCGGTGATGCAGATCACGAGCTCGAGCCCGGCGTCGACCGCTTCGTCGATCGCCGCCGCGGCAAAGGGCGGCGGCACGTAGATCACGGAGACCGTCGCCCCGGTTGCTTTCTTTGCATCCTTTACGGAGCCAAAAATGGGGATGCCTTCGAAGTCCTCGCCCGCCTTCTTCGGGTTCACGCCCGCGACGTAGCAGTTCTTGCCGTTGGCGTACTGCACGCCCATGCGCGTGTGGAACTGGCCGGTCTTGCCGGTGATGCCTTGCGTCATCACCTTCGTGTTTTTGTCGATCAGGATGCTCATTGCTTTCCTTCTTTCGACCCCCTGTAAAGGGGGTCGTGAGCCGCAGGCGAACGGGGGGTTTGGTTTTTCGACAAGCAAACCCCCCGCTCGCAAAATGCGCTCGCTCCCCCCTTAACAGGGGGGCAAATGGCGCGCTTCATCCTTTGGCCGCTTTCACGACTTTCTCCGCGGCGTCGGCCATGTTCTTCGCCGAAATGATGGGCAGCTTGGAATCGGCCAGGATCTGCTTGCCCAGCTCGACGTTCGTGCCCTCGAGGCGCACCACCAGCGGCACGCGCAGGCTCACCGCCTTCGACGCGTCGACCAGCGCCTGAGCGATCACGTCGCAGCGCATGATGCCGCCGAAGATGTTGACCAGGATCGCCTTGAGCGCCGGCGTCTTCAGCATGATCTTGAACGCCTCGGTCACCTTCTCGGTGGTCGCGCCGCCGCCGACGTCGAGGAAGTTCGCCGGGCTGCCGCCGTAGAACTTGATGATGTCCATGGTCGCCATGGCGAGCCCCGCGCCGTTCACCAGGCAGCCGATGTTGCCCTCGAGCTGGATGTAGTTCAGGTCGTGCTTCGAAGCCTCGACCTCGGCCGGGTCCTCCTCGTCGAGGTCGCGCAGCGCGGCGAGCTCGGGATGGCGGAACAGCGCGTTGTCGTCGAAGTTGATTTTCGAATCGAGCGCGACGACCTGGTTCTGCCCCGTGACGATGAGGGGATTCACCTCGACCAGCGAAGCGTCGGTCTCCCAGAAGCACTTGTAGAGCCCTTTGAAGAGCGCACGCGCCTGCGCCAGGGCGGATTGCGGAATGCCGATGCCGAGCGCGATTTCGTCCGCGTCGGCGTCGGCGAGGCCCTGCGCCGGGTCGATCGCGATCTTCTCGATCTTCTCCGGCGTTCTCGCGGCCACCTCCTCGATGTCCATGCCGCCCTCGGAAGAGGCCATCAGCACGACCTTCTGCGAGCCGCGGTCGACCACCATGCCGACGTAGAGCTCCTTCTTGATGTCGGCGCCCTCCTCCACGAGCAGCCTGCGCACCTTCTGGCCTTCGGGCCCGGTCTGGTGCGTCTTGAGCTGCATGCCAAGAATCGACGACGCAAGCTTCTTGACCTCGTCGACTGACTTCGCAACCTTGACGCCACCGCCCTTGCCGCGGCCGCCGGCATGGATCTGCGCCTTGACCACCCAGACGTTGCCGCCCAGCTTCTTCGCCGCCTCGACCGCCTCGTCGACGCTGAACGCGGGGAAGCCGCGCGGCGTGGGCACGCCGAACTTGCGGAACAGCTCCTTCCCCTGGTACTCGTGGATTTTCACGCTGCTTTTCCTCTATACCATTTTGGGTACCACACGCGGACGGTTTCGGTGCTCGTCTCCAGCGCGTGGCACTGGTCGAGCTGGAAGGGCTTCGAGCCGTCGTCCTGCTCCTCCTTCATCTCGCCGGCGAAGGACTGGATCGCGGCGGTGGGCATGCCGGCGAGCATCTCGGTGAGATGGGTGCAGCCGCGCACGCCGCCGAGCAGCTCGTTCGTCTTCTGCCTGAAGCCGCGCACCAGATTCAGCCCGACGAGCTGGCGGTAGGCCGGCGCGATGGTCTCGCAGCCGCCCGGATACGGCACCGCTTCGGAAGACGCCGCCGCCTCGACGACGTTGAGCCTGCGGTCGACGGTGAGGCGCAGCCACATGCTGTGCACCGGCTGGCCGGCGCGGCGCACGCCGGTCTTCAGGTGGTAGTCGTGGTTCTTGATGTCGGTGAGGTGCGCCTCGATGTCCCAGAGCCCGTCGGCGCGCTTGTAGCCCTCGTAGCGGACGCGGCGCGTGTGGAGGAGCTCGCGCTCGACCTCGGTGACCGGCAGGGGCATAGGCCGCGGATTCTAGCAGGCCCCTGCTAGAATTTTTTCGGTGAAGTACGTTCTGGCCCTCGATCAGGGCACCACCAGCTCGCGGGCGATCCTGTTCGACGAGGCCGGCGGCCCGGTGGCGCTCGGGCAGCGCGAGTTCCGCCAGATCTTTCCTCAGGCGGGCTGGGTCGAGCACGACCCGCGCGAGATCTTCGCCACGCAACGCGACGTCGCGCGCGAGGCGCTGCGCAAGGCCAACGTTTCCGCCAAGGACGTGATGGCGATCGGCATCACCAACCAGCGCGAAACCACCATCGTCTGGGACCGCCAGAGCGGCGAGCCGATCGCGAACGCCATCGTGTGGCAGGACCGGCGCACCACCGGGCTCTGCAACGACCTGCGCGAGGTCGGCGCCGAGAGCCTGATCCGCGAGCGCACCGGCCTCGTGATCGACCCCTATTTCAGCGGCACCAAGCTGGCGTGGCTGCTCGACGAAATTCCCGGCGCGCGCGAGCGCGCGGTCCGCGGCGAGCTCGCGTTCGGCACGGTCGACACCTGGCTTATCTGGCAGCTCACCGGAAACCGCACCCACGTCACCGACGTCTCCAACGCCTCGCGCACCCTGCTCTTCAACATCCACACCAACGAGTGGGACGACGAGCTGCTGCGGCTGCTGCGCGTGCCGCGCGCCATCCTGCCCGAAGTGCATCCCTCGGCGCACGCGTTCGGCATGGTGCCCGCCGGGACCCTTGGCGAGCCGCTGCTGATCGCCGGCGTCGCCGGCGATCAGCAGGCAGCCTTGTTCGGCCAGGCCTGCCACGCGCCCGGCATGGCCAAGAACACCTACGGCACCGGTTGCTTCATGCTGCTCCACACCGGCGACAAAGTCGTCCAGTCCGC